>Ga0315289_10000434_pt1 | contig 65124 bp, 39 predicted proteins | sample YL17G11_40_MG_FD_203452 | JGI IMG/M metagenome (GOLD analysis project Ga0315289, IMG submission 203452) | Sediment microbial communities from Yellowstone Lake, YNP, Wyoming, USA - YL17G11_40 | ecosystem: Environmental > Aquatic > Freshwater > Lake > Sediment | place: USA: Wyoming | collected... | reverse complement strand
CCTCACTCACCGAGATCGGCAAGCACCTCCGAGGATGGAAGGCAATCCCTCTGGCCACGCACCAACTGACGCCTGATAGGGAGTTTCTCAACACCCCCAGATCGCTGGCTTTCTCTGCATGTGGACGAGGTGGGTTGAGTCCACATGTTTCAGAGAAAGGGAGCGCGGAAGGGGGGTTTCCGGGGGGTCTCGTGCCCAAAGGGGGCCGCTCGTCCACATGTCTGGGGCACGCGGAAACGCCGAGAAAGACAGGCAACTACCCGACAAGAGCCGCCCCTTGCGGAGGCGGTCGTCTGCCCGAGAGAGACGGTTCGAAACGACAGGCATGGCGGAGGAGGCGTTACCCAGGATCGAACCGTCTCCAGATGTGGACGAGGCCCGGGGTTTCGATCCTGGGAACGTTCCCTTACGGAACTGACGGAGCATCCAAACTGCGAGAATGGGGACGCGATCTGGGGGTTTCGAGGAGAGGGTGTCTTGCTTCTGCCGGAGCCGCTGCCCAAACATGGCGGCCGGTAGCCATTGCCGCAGACCCCACTCTGACGTCAGGGCCAGGACTAGCTCGTTGCTCCGCTCAAGACGCACCCCGGCAGAACACGGCCTGGCGGCCCGATCGCGCGGCTCACTTCCTGGCCGCTTCCAGGCCACGACGTTACGGTGAAGGCATTAACCGGCACTGCGCGCTCCTTGGAGACGTGCCGCTTTCCTGGTAAGCTGTGCAATCAGCTGCGGTCCATGGTACTGTGAGGATGCTCGACCTGCTATCCAAATGGTTCTCGATGCTGTCAGGCACCCACACAGTCGTGCATGTCTGCTACTCTGTGTGGCGCTGGCGGAGGCCGAGGCGTGCTCCGGCCCCACGCGTGCCAATTGCTAGGCGGCTACTGGGAGCCATCAAGGGTCTGGGTAGACCATTGGGGTATGCAGGTGCTGCGCTAATGTACGCGGCGATATGGGTCGTGGGGTCAGTGCTCCCAGACACGGAGGCCCCTCGCTACCGAATCACGCTCTTTGAACACGATGTCCCTACTGCAAACGACCTGCTGTTCCTCAGATCGCTGGTCACGAACGACCCATCCAATGCACCGGCACATCGGTCCCTAGGCAGAGCCTATATGCGGCTTGGCGACGCGACACTGGCTCGGGGGGAACTCGAGAAGGCGGCTGATCTTGCGCCACTAGATCCCAAGAACCACATATACCTTGGGGAGTTCCTTGAGCACTCAGGCGATTCGCGGCGAGCCCGGACCGAGTACGAGAATGCGATCGCAGTTGATCCTGAATATCCATACGCATACACAAGCATGGCCATGCTGGATGTACGCTCGGGAGCACTGGAGCACGCGTCCGTCATGGTAAGGAAGGCAGAGCAGTTGATCTCCGGCTCACCATACGTGGAGAGCACGAAGGCACACGTTCTTGAGGCAAAGGGCGCCCACAGGCGAGCCGTGGAAGCTATGAAGAAGGCCGTTGACGCCGATCCGGGATTCGCCGGGTACTACGCCGATATCGTCCCAATGTTGGCTCGTGACGGGAGACTGAGAGAAGCGCTTGAGTACGCAGAGACAGCAGTGCGTATGGATCCTGACGACTACGGCAACCATACGACCAAAGGAGCGGTGCTGGCGAATCTAGGGCGTTATGGAGAGGCGATTAGCACCCTTCGTGAGGCAGCGAAGATTGCCCCTCAGGCCAGAGAACCACGGGTTCTGCTGGCCGAATGCTATGCTGATCTCGGGCGGTATGCGTCGGCCATTCGGGAGTGTATCGGAGCCATGCGCTGCCCTGGGTATACGGGACGTGAGCTAATCGTCTCTGGTCTCGACAACGGAGTCATCGGAGGTTTCGCCCGGTCTGTCAAAGGCCGTCAGGCCTCCCTCCAGATTGTGTCTATCTCGCTCTTTGCAGCAGCCACGCTACTCTGGGTGGGGCTCTCACTGGGCAGTCTCCGGTCAGGCCTGCGAGCATTGCGGGCGAGACACGGCGGAGCGGCAGGACAGTCGGCAGGCGGCGAAGCTCCCAGTGGGGACAAGGCTACCGAACGAGCCGACACGCGGCGTCGCGCGCGGACCCAGAAGCCGAAGAGGGGCGGCAAGACCGGCGGCCACCGAAGCTGCTAGTGTCAAGGCCGTGCCAGCTTCCGCGATCCCATCGGTTAGGGAGTCGCCACCCCTGGACCCTCGTGCAGGTGTCGAGGGCCTGTAGGACCGCCGTGAACGGGCGTCTGGCTTGCTCGGGCTGATTGTCCCGGATATCGTCTGCAGGCGATGAGCTGCGCCTCTGGGCGCCGTTCTCTTCCGGGGAGTGCACTCTGCGCACACGCGACGGAACGCCGTATGTGACTCCCAGCCGATGGGGTAGCCGGAGTCGGGGGTGCACGACTCGCGATGGCCTCGTGAGACCTCTCTTGGACCGGACTCGGCACAGGCGGAGCGATTCGAGCCCACGGATCCCGGTCTCATGCCCGCATAACAGCCACAGGCTGCGGCACTTCCGCGAGCAGCGGGTCAGCGTGTACGAGCTTGCCGGTTGAGTCGAGGCCGTGGACTCGGCACTTGAAGCAACGCCTCCCATGGCGGTATCATCAGGCCCCGACACACGCAAGCGGTCCGAATGTCGGACCGCCCCTGACGGGAACCGAGGTCGATTCCAGGCTTCTCCGGGAGGGTGAGATGCGGGTCTTCGCGATCATCAACGCCTACACAGGCGCGCTCTGCCTGGGCGAGTTGGTCGACCAGAGACACGACGTGGTGGGAGTCGTGACGTCGCCGCCGGCACGGTCCGGCGACGTGCCGGAGGAGACAGTGGTGGGCATAGCCACGAAGCACTTCATCCCCCTTTATCTGCCTCCCACCGAGGCAGTGGCCGAACCGGCACCGGAGTTCGTCAATCTGGTCCGTAGAGCGGCACCGGATCTGCTGGTGTCCATGCACTACCCGGCAATCTTCAAGCCGGCGCTGCTGGAGATCCCGCCGCTCGGCGCGGTCAACATCCATCCCTCGAAACTGCCCGAAGGGCGCGGGATGACGCCCTCCTTCTGGTATCTCTACCTTGGCCGAGATACCGCCTGGACTGCACTGCATTACCTGGACCAAGGCGTGGACTCGGGGGATGTCATCGCCCTGGCCTCCACCCCTATCGTGCATGACGACACCGGAGCCAGTATGTCCAGGAAGCTGTCGGAGGCGGCCTGGGAGATGTTTCGAGAGCATCTGCCGGCGATCATGGCTGGGAACGCGCCCCGCCGGAAACAGAACCTGTCGGAAGGCAGCTACCTGCGATCCGGCTTCGACTGGAGTGTGATTGACTGGTCGCGCGACGCACCAGCTATCCGCGGGCACATCCGGTGTTTCACCAATGCCCCCAAGCCCGTTCACACCTTCGTGGGCGGCGCCATGCTGACAGTGAACGATGCCGAAGTCGCCGACGTCAGACCCTGTGGCGCGCTCAGAGGCAGCGCCGTGCCGGGCGAAGTGCTGGGGATCACGGGGAAGGGAGTACTCGTTCAGGCCGGGACGGGTCAGGTGCTCGTGACGGACTTCGCCGTGGAGGGGAGCAGGAATGGGGCCCTCATGATGCTGTCAGCAGGGGCCACGCCGGTACTGCTGGGCTGATCTCTCTGTACCCCCTGCGTGTGTCTCTGTAAGACGGCGTGTCAAGAGTCCCCCTGTGCAATTCCCCGACGATCATCCTGTGGTCTCTATTGAGACATGTCCCTACGCGAACGAACGACAGACAGCCCTCAGCAAGGCCGGGGAGCTCGCGAAGAAGGCACATGACAGCGCTCTTCGCCACAGCGCTCAAGCTCTGAACGCCATTGAGGCCCTGCTACCTGATCTGAGCGCGGTAGCCGGAATACAGAACCCCCTCCCTCCGGCCGAGGAATAGGCCTCCCCGTCGCCTGGAACGTCTTCATGCTTGGGCAGGCGCTGGCCTCCTGCCACCCCTGCGTGAGCGCCGCTGGGAGGGCGGCGTCCGGCCGAAGCCTGGTCAGCGCGTGAGCGCGGCAGCGTTAGCAGAGGGCAGGCTGATCCCCTTCGTGATATCCGCTCTCGCGAATGCCCATCTGCGCTGGGAGTCGGCGAACTCCGAGTAGCGAGCGGTCATGATCGGGCTGCGGTGGCCCATGGCTCGCATCAAGGCGGTGGTAGGCACGCCGGCCATCGCCGAGGTCAGGCCGAAGTAGTGGCGCAGCCGGTGGGGCGTGACCAGCCTCGGGTCTGCCCCGGCCTTGGCAGCCACTCGCTTCAGGATCACCCGCACCGCGTCGGTCTTGATGCGTTCGCCCGCGGGCCGGCAGTGCGGGTCTGGCTCCCCTCCTCTAACTGTCAGGCGGGACCATTGGTTCGGCCCCAGGGTCACGAACAGCGCCTCCTCCTCGCCTAGCTGAGGGCAGGTCTCAGACCTGATCCGCAGCCACGAGGCCATGAGGCCGGCCACCTCTGGTCTGACCATCTCCTTCCCCTCGGACATGGTCAGGGGCAGATCCACGAACCGGGTGCGCCGCCCCTTGCTGGTCTCTGCGCGCACCCGGATCCTCCCCTCCTCCAGGTTGAGATCGTTGGCATTCAGGCCCACCAGCTCGGACACCCGGAGGCCGCAGAACGCCATCAGATGGATCATGGCGGTGTTGCGCACCCCGGTGGGCGTGCTCAGGTCGAGCGAGGACAGGATCTTCTCCAGATCCGCACTCGGGGTGGCTCTGGGCTCCGGGTCCTTGTCCAGGCGGTACTTCTTGACGCCGGCCGTGATATCGTCCGGGATCAGCCGCTCCTGGCACAGCCAGAGGAGGAATCGCTTCGCCGCATCCAAGGCCATCTGTTTCCCTCGCGGGGTGAGTGGGCTCCCCGCGTAGGTCACCAGGTCGTCGAGCCAAGCGACGAACGCCCGCAGGTCGTGGCGGCTGAAGTCGGGGAGGCGGGCGATGCCCCTATCCTGGGCGAAGGCAGCGAGGCGGGTGATCAGCTGATCGCGGTAGTGGCCGAGCGTGCCGGGCCGTATCCCCGGATGGTCGGCCGCCCAGCCTTCCAGGAAGAGGGCGATAGCCGCCTCCCAGGTCAGGTCGCCCGACACCGCGCGATCAGGCGTTCCCCGACCTTCCCGCGAACGGTCACTGACGACTACCGGTATCTTCTGTCTGCTCATCACCATCGTGGACATACCTCCTGACATGGCGTTCTGGTGCCGCCAGTCAGGAGGTCATTCACGCTCTGTTCGCGAAGGAAGTCAAGGCGACTCTGGCCCCAAACGCGGGCAACGTGGGGCCATGTCGGGCTACCTTGGGTGGGTTGGGTCTGGTCACGGCGAAGTATGCGGGGACGCCGCGTGTCTGGGGTCGCGAAGCCGAGATTCCCGGTCGTACGGAGGAAGATCTGACACGGACCAGGGAACAGCTGTCAGTGGCGACCAGAACGGCACGCGCGAGCTTAGGGACGCAGGTTCGGAGCGGGACCCCGCTACCATGACAGCCCGTGACAGTCGCCACGCTCTCCCAGAAGCCGAGGTCGTGGGTTGGTAGCGGGGGCGGGATTCGCACCCTTAGAGAAGACGCGCACGCGGCGCTGGATCTGGCAATTGCCCTTTGAGCGGCTTGGCCCGGCCCTAGACGCGATCTGGGAGGAGGCCAGGCTCCGGTTCAGACCCGTCGAGCCGGCCCGGAGAACTCGTTAGGTCGCAGGTCCATATCGGGGTCATGTTGAGCAAGCAATCCACTACTTGCGACCTCGATCTGAACCTGCGACCATGGCAAACTGGTTGCCTGCTATCCGAACATCCTTGCCCCCTGTAACCCCCTGAAGCCCCTACATCGCTCTTCGCCGTCTACCTCATCCAACCGAACCTTCTTGAGATAAGCAGCCCTCCCTCTTTCAACCCTCGGAAACTGGGTAACCGTGAGGCCTGCACGTACTTGACAGTGCGTGATGGCTTGGCCATACTACACTGCGGCTTCGAGAACGCTCGGCCAAGGCGGCTGAGGGGGTCCGCAAGACGTAGAAGCCGGGTTTCGCCGGCGGGGGCACGTGGCAGCCAGCGCCGATGCTTGCTGCGGAAGGGGGCAGTGAAGATGAGCGAGGCTGACGTCGAGTATTACATGCTCAACGTCGTGTACCCGCGGGCCCGCGAACTGATCAGTGTATGGAACGACGCTGGTCTGCAGGTGCTGCATCTGGGCCACCTTGCCCGAGACTCCTATCGGCCGCCGGGAACCTACGCGTTCTCCGACGCAACCCCCCTCATCCGTGATTCGGACCTGGTCACGTTCCGGCAGGTCATGGACTCCGCAGGCTACCGCCTGATTGAGGAGAACCCGCACACCCAGCAGATCACGGTGGCATCTGCGGCACTGGCCGACAGCCTCATGGCCAGGCCCTGGGGCTGCACCCTCTCCTATGCACGAGAGACGGTCTGGCCTGCCGTGTTCTGGGTGAACGTGAACACGTCACGCCGGACCGGCCCTATCCGCTTCGTCGATCTGGAGCACTGGTTCACATCGCCCGACATACGAATGGCGACAGTGATGGGCGACACCGAGATCGCCTGCGCGCCAACCTGGGGGCATATGCTCTTCGAGACGGCGGACATCTTCACCCACGCCGCTGTTCACCGAGTCGACAAGACGAAGCGGAAGGTTGAATACGCGCATCTGCTCGCCAGTCAGCCCACGATTGACTGGGACTTCGTCCTGACCACGATCCAGAGATACGACAAGGAACATACTGACCGCTACTCGAGGTATCTGTCATCACTGGGACCGGCGGCCCAGCGGGCCGTCGACCTTGACCAAAGGTTCGGCTACCCGGGGTTCCGATACGAGATCGGGTTCTGCTTCCAGGCAGTCGAGGACTACTACCCCCGCACGATCCCGCAGGCCGTGCTCGACTACTGCCGAAGCGGCCCCAGTGGGCCATCCCGGCGAGTCTACCTCGACACCGATTCTGAGTACGCTGAACGCTATGCCACCTCGTACGAGCGCGGGATACATGGGATCGTGCCGTTCAGCATTCACACCCAATTGGAGCGATACGGGCACCTCGCCAACCAGGAGTTGTTCTCACAGGGGCTCGTCGTACACTCGGCGCCGATCATGGACGTATTCGCTGATGCTACCGAGGAGACGATCAACCAGCTCTACGCCCCGTAGGGACCGGAGCCGGCGCCGGTTGGTCGGTACCGCCTCGCTGCTGGGCGGCTGAGTGGAAGGCGGAACTGGACCATCGCCGGGCTGCAGGCACTTTGGCTGCACGGGCGTGAGGCGACGCCATAGCAGCTTCCGAGGGGGTAGGGAAGCGAATGTCACTGATCGATCTGGATAGGAGCGCTGTCGGTCGCGTAGCTGACCGTTGCGCAACAAGAGCTCTGGCAAGCAGACTCATCCCACCCAGGCACGCTGACGTCATGGTAAGCGAGAGCTGCAACCACCGCTGTGACTACTGTTTCGTGCATGGCAAGAAGCCCCAGGGCAATATGCCTCTGGAAGTAGCGAGACAGACCGTACGGTTCATGTTCGACAACTGCCGCTACTGGGATACCGTTTCGTTTCTGTTCTTCGGTGGGGAGCCGCTCCTGAACTGGCCTGCAGTTATGGCAATCGTCGAACTGGCGGAGGCGAAGGCCCAGGACCGCGGCAAGAAGCTGGAGCTAGACATGACCACGAACGGCACTCTCTTCGGGGAAGAGATGCTGGCCTACCTCCGGAAGCATCGTGTGAAGTTCCTTCTCAGCATCGATGGCGACAAGGCCTCGCATGATGCCCACCGGCGCATGCAGGACGGCGCCAGCTCCTATGAACGTGTCGTCCGCCTGCTACCTCTCACGAAGCGCTACCAGCCGTGGCAAGGGACACGGATGACTGTGCATCCGGACCAGGTGCATCGCATGGCCGCGAATGTGCGTCATCTGCATGGTCTCGGCATAAACCAGTTTGTCATCGGCCCTGCTACCGGACTTGACTGGTCGGCGGACCATTTGGGGATCTACGAGGATCAGATGTATGAGATCCTCGACTTCTACGCAGCCCGACAGCGAGAGAACGCGCCCTTCCGCATGTCCATGTTCGAGAAGAATGTCGTGGGGAGACCCGGTTCCCACAAAGGCGACTGGGGCTGTGGCGCGGGGAGGGGCCGGGTATGTGTAGGAGCAGACGGCTCTCTCTATGGCTGTGGGAAGATCCACGGTGTGGATCCTGAGGGCACGCATAGCCTGCTCGGCGACGTGTGGACAGGGTACAGCAAGCCGGAGAACCGGTGGCCACTGCTGGATGCAGGCGCAGGCAATCGTCTGAAGTGCCAGGGCTGTGAATACGCGGACGACTGCTGTGGCGGATGTCCTGCCGCGAGCCTCGAGGCCACCGGGAGCTTCCTCATGCCATCAGAGCTGGACTGCGCCCTTGTGCCAATGACAGCGCGCATTCAGGAGAGGGCAAGGCGCATACTGAAGACCCCTGAGCAGCACGGCCGGTTCTACAGGGAAGGCGGTCCTTGAGAGGAGCACGCTGATGCGGTGCGACGACCTAGACAAGCTCGCAGATGCCATTCTGGACAGGATGACAGAGTTGGAGCGGGTGGACGAGTTGGCCTCGTCTATACTGCGGCGGCTGCAGGCGGCCACACCCCCGGGGCTGCGGCATCAGATGGCCCGGAGTCTCACCGGCTTCGTGACAGCAGACAGCATCTCCTGCCCAACCGGCTCCCCGCCGTACCTCTGCACCACGTCCGACTACTACGATCCCTGCAGTTACCCGACTGAGTATGATACAACACTTGGGAAGTGTCAGATGTACAGTTTCTTTGCTGACTGCGGTTCGAGCTACGAGTGTAAGGATAACGCGCAGAACGTGTTTGGATGTGGCAACGCAAAGCATGTGTTTCGATGCGGCGCCACGGCTGGGAAGTTCACATGCCAGGCAACCAAGTTCGATTGCGATAGTGGGAAGCTCGTTGACTTCTTATGCTACGACTCCCTGCCGGTATTCGAGTGCCAGAACACGTTTACCTGCGAAGCCAACCATCTGTTTGAGTGTGGCGCGACTAACCCTGCTCCATTCGACTGTGTTGGCGGCAAGTTCAACTGCCAGGCGGGTGTCCCTGTTACCGTGAAGTGCTGCCAGCCACAGGGTGACTACCTCCGGTACGAGTTTCCTGGAGGCGATCCGGGCGGCACTGATACGGACCCTGGCGATTTTCGCTGCATAGACTTCCACTGCAAGGGGAATGGCACCAACGTATTCGTGTGCGCCGCGGGAGACGACTTCGACTGTGGAATCTCGGCTTCGGGTGTTGCTTCCGACTTTGACTGCGACCATTTCCACTGTACAGACGGTTCCACAACTTTTGAATGCCTTGCTGATTACTCGTAAGAGGGGGAGCACGAATCAGGAGCTATAGGGATGGCAGAACCACGGCTGTTGCTGTTCGACTTAGTGAGCGACGTATGTGTAGTCTCAACCTGGCGGTGTCGGGAGGTTCGTTCGCTGTCCGGCCGCCGAAGGGAGGATGTCTGCAGTGACCCGAAGACACGCTTGGCTGTGCATGCTGCCAGTCATGGTCCTTGTGTTCGCACTTGGTCAGATACAGTGGTCGCCGGCGCGTGTGCATGGAGAGAGGAGAGGTGAACCAATGGCATCCACCTGGATTGCGTTTCTGTCAACTCGCGCAGGCAAGGTCAGCAACGGGGGTATGATCCCATCTTACAGGCTGGTCGGGCCAGTGCCTGACGTCTTTGTGGTCCGGGTAGACGGCTCGGGGGGGAAGCAGATCAGCGACAGCGATGGGTTCGGTCCGTCATCTGCCGGACGCTGGGCCGCGCATGCACGGTCGCTGGTGTGGCTCGGCGAACAGGGGTTGATGGTAACGGATGTCGAGCAGAATACCACTCGCGTCCTCGTCGCAGTTGGCTCAGCCGGGGAGGTGGTCGACTTCGCCTGGGATCCTGCGGGTCGGCGCCTCGCGGTTCTGTTCCAGAGGGAAGTCCGCCTCTATGATCTGCACGGAAGCCTACTCGCCACCTGGGGTGGCCCGCAGGCCCGGACGGGCATATTCCGGGCCCTCGATTGGTCCCGGACAGGGGGGCTGGCAATCTTCCTGAAACGAGCAGGGATCTATGCCACCAGTGATACTGATCGCCTACAGGGGTGGCACTTGCTCTGCAACTTCGGCGGATCGTTCGAGAGGTGCTCCTTGCGCTGGAATCCGGACGGCAAGCGATTGCTCTTCACCGGTTCTGCTCGGGGCAGTCCCACGCCTAGACAGACCTGGCTGGTGAACGCGGACGGCACGGGTCTGCGCCCCCTGCATGCTGACCTGTTGTCGTGGGAGTCTGGTTCATCGTGGTCGCCCGACGGCAAGACGATCGCCTACCAGGGGCCCGATCCCTCGTCTGGCGTCGAACAGGAACACGTGTACGTCGCGGCACTGGATGGTTCGCCTCCAAGGGACCTCACGCCGCAGGGCGCGCGGGCCGGCTGGCCGACGTGGTCTCCAGACGGAGCGCAACTGGCCTTCGCTGCCAACACGGACGGTCGGTGGCACATCTACGTCGCGAACGCCGATACTGGAGAAGGGCATCCAGTAACCGATGGTCCTGGCGACGATACCTGCCCGGTGTGGTCTTCGCTGTGAGAAGCCTGACTGTGTCAAGCTCTCGCGTATAGTAGGACCGGAGGGGGGAACGATCCCGGGAGCAGAGGAACCGAACCGAGCCCGCAGGGCGGTTCGACCAGGCCGAGACATGGCCATATGACAGCGAAGTTCGTGACAGAGAGCATCCGCGGGCGTCTCCTGTTGGCCCCGGCACTGCGAGACCGACTCGCGTCGCGCCTCTCTGCCACGCTGGCTGTGACACAGCCCACGAAGGTAGTAAGGCGTGTCACGCTGGTGATGTGCTCGCTGATTCTCGACGGCGCGAGCCTGCAGACGCTGGAGTTATCTGGCGCGTTGGGGGCCAAGGGCGTTGCTGTGACTGTCATCTGCCCGCGGATTGACCCCGAAGAGGGGTTCCTGCGACTGCGGCTGCCAGCCGAACAAGTCGCCCGTGTGGTGCGACCAAGTACGCCGGGAACGTCAGCTCACCGCGGGTCAATGCTGGACTGGACGCGTGAGGCGATCAGCGACAGCGAACCCGATGTCGTCCTGTTCTATGGTCTGGCGTGGCTACCAGCGGCCGTAGACCACACTCGGAAGCGTGTGGGTGTGGTCCAGGTTGCCCACCACGAGTATCTCGAGTTGCACCTGCCTGCCCTGGCGCAGGAGTCCGACCCGGTTGATGCGGTTGTGTGCGTGAGCGACAGCCTACGCAGGGCCCTCGTCCGTGCTGGGGTCAACCCGGCGATCTGCCACACGATATGGAACGGTATTGCCGCTGACCGCGTGATGGCGGTAGCCGAACGAGGTACAGTTCGCAGCGACTGGGGATTCTCTGATGATGAGTTCGTAGTCGGCTACTTGGGACGGCTGGTTCGCCCAAAAGGCGTGGACCTCTTGCTGCACCTGCTGGAACAGCCGCTTCATCCCGCGCTTCGTTTCGTAGTCATCGGAGGAGGCGCCGCGGAGGGCAGGTTGAGGAGGCAGATTGCGCACCTCGGCCTGGAGAGACGGGTGCTGCTGTCAGAGGCGCGGGCTGACGTCGGCAGTGTGTACGGCGCCCTGGATGCCGTTATACACCCGTCAAGAACGGAGGGGCTGCCGCTGACGGTGGTAGAAGCGATGCACGCTGGAGTGCCCATTGTGGCACGACCATCTGGCGGCGTTCCGGAGGTGTTGGAAGACGGGGTTTCAGGGCTTCTCGCCTACACGCCGGCTGAGTTCGCCGAGAAGGTTGGCCTCTTAGCGAGCTCACCGGGGCTGCGAACGGGACTGGCATATGAGGCTGCCGCCTTCGCTCGGAGGTGGCTTACAGCTGAAGTGATGGCCGAGCGCTACATTGACGTGCTTGAAGGCGTCGTTGAATCCCTCACGCCGAGAGGGCCGCGGCTCCTTGTATAGGGAGACGCGGGGGCCTGCCCGAAGTTTCGGTTCGTGGCCGACGTCGTGGCGAGGTCCGTACTGCAGCTAGGGAGCCTACACGAGTTCCATGCGCTGGGAGGTTAGGCATGCGAAGTGAGCAAGAAGGATCTAGGCAAGAGAGCAGAGGGAAGAAGACTCGAGCCGCGGCAGTCAAGGTTGTCCGTCTGCATGAGGACGACATAAGGAGGATTGCCGCGGATGTCGTCGCCGAGATAAGACGGGATCGCCTCGTAGATGAGGTGGCGCGCAAACTGCGCGTTATGCTCTCTGAGCTCGCCAGTCGCTGAGACATCGAGGTGAGGCGTGAGAGAACCGGGGAAGCAGTGTTCCCGTATGACGGACCGGCCGCTGACCTGAGTGGCTTCCGAGGGGTCAGCTCATCTGTTCGCTTACCATTGAGCGGGCCTCTGCTTCGGTTTGGCGGGTGTCTGGCGGGAGAACTTCCAGCCCGGGGATGCCCAATGGGAGCGGGCCCCCGGCCCTTTCTGTCGGAGCGTGGTCGACGAAGCCATGCCGAGTCCACTTTCCCTTGAGGACATACTGGCGAGGGTCCGCAGACTCCCGCTGGTGCGGACGGCCTACGACATCTGGGGCTGTGGCCTCTGGATCGTGACCGATGATCCGCTCGTGGATATGCACTTTCGGAAGCGACTGGACCCTTTCGTCACGACTGGCCTGCCCGGGCCCCATTCGGCAGAAGGGGTCATTCTGACGCGTGTCGACCACAGCCGAGCGTGCGGGATGGAGACCACACCGGGATGGGAGCACTTGGACCGGGAGATCCTGCTCACTGTTCCGGGCAAAGACTGCGTAGCGGCGATCTCGCGTTGCTCGAGAGTAGCTGTGTTGGCTGCGCTCAAACACGACGTGGATCTGTACTGGATGGTAGACTACCTCGCGGAGATCATCCCAGGACACTTCCTCGGGGAGGACAGCGTCACCATCCATGCATCCGCAGTAGACACGGGATCGGGTGCGGTAGCCTTCGCCGGAGACCCCGGGGTGGGGAAAACAACGCTGGCCGTTTACCTCGCGGAGCTGGGCGGTTGTGTCTTTCTCGCGGACGACAAGCTGCTCCTGAAGCCGGACGAATCAGGTGTGGTGCAGGCACAACCGCTGTATACCGATGTCCACTTTCCCCCCAAGACGCTCTGCCTCGTTCCCGGGCTCGATGAGCGCATCGTGACGTCCAGACGAGGTCGCGACATAGGTGGGAATCTGGTAGCTCAAGATCCCGAAGAGGAACAAGAGTTCCGAATGACGACTGCGGAGCTCTGGCCTGCGCGCAAGGCCGTACCCATTCCCATCAGGGCGCTTCTTTTCCCGACCCTGGCCGCCAATCGCGCTGTCAGCCGGGTGGTGCCACTCTCGGCTGATAGGGCCTCGCAATCGCTCTCATCGCTGGTGCTGCCTTTCTTCTGTGACCACTGGCCAAGCGTACTGGAACGTGATAGGAATATGCTGGCGAAGGTGTTGGAGCGATGCCGCTGCTGGCGGATCTATGTCGGTAGTGACCTGGCGGGTCTTGATGAGCTGGTCCAAGACGCGGTCCAGGAGGCCTGACATGGGCCTACAGGAGGCCGTCATGTGGCTGCGAACCAACCAACTTCCCTGTGGCGCTCTTCCAGTGAGCTCAGTCAATCGCAACCCGTATCCCGAGGTGACGGCCTACTGCCTCCCCACTCTCTCGGAGGTGGGAGAGCATCAGATGGTCGAACGAGCTGTCATCTGGCTTCTCCAGGTGCAGACCGGAGACGGGTACTGGCCGGGTTCCGACATGACGACGCCCTTCTGGTTTGACACGGCTGTGGTTGCAGGTTCGCTCCTCAGTTTGGCTTCGCGCGAGGAGAGCTATGCTGGCTCCTGTCGCAGGGCAGTAATCCGAGCCGTGTCGTGGCTGGAGCGCTACTGCGGACCCAGCTGGCCCCCGGTTCGTGCCGTCCATCACGACCGCCAAGTTCCTCAGGAGATCAACCTTCTTGGCCTGACGATGCTCAAGGAGTTTCCGAGGCTGTCCTCATCCCTGGATCGTTGGCTAAGCGACTCCAGCCTTCCCAGTTCCGCTGGCAAGATGCAGCACTTCTACTGTTACCTGGTGGAGGCGATCGCGGACGTGAAGCCGGGCTGGGCCTGGCGCATAGCGGGGAGATACGCGCGGGCTCAGGACCAAGATGGTGCCGTCTGCGCGTACTACACGGATCGGCCCTCTGGAAGGGTGATCGGCACGACGACGTGGCGGTGCTTCCCAGCTGTCGCCCAGTGGGCTGCCCTCTGGGCGAGGTTGGGATATCCGTCGGCAGCGAGACGCGCCCTGGCGTTTCTCGAGGCCCGTCAGCGGCTAAGTGGGGGACTGACGGGTGGCGACGGCCCGTACTTCGCTGACGAGGAAGTAACGTGGGCGCTGAAGTACTACCTGGACGCACATCTGCGGCTGGCAGAAGCGGACACACACTGCAGGACGCAGCGACCCATGGATAGGGTGGCAGCACGAGGAGGCCCTGCATGCGCCTCCTGAGATCACAGGGAGAGAACGGCTGGCAGCGACTGGCGGAAGTCGTAGCCGGGAGGCTACGTGTCAGGTGGGCTGCAGAGGCGTCGACCCTCAGTGCAGGCGATCAGCTGCTCATACAGCACTTCGCTAGCCAGTCCGCCCACCAAACGGACAGCCCCTTTGGGGATGTCGCGGAGCTGGCCGCATCCCGGGATCTGGTGAGCATTGTCATCCCTGCGTACAATGCTGCTCACTACCTTTCGGAAACGCTGGACAGCCTCGTCAAGCAGACCCATCCCCATATCCAGATCATCGTCGTGGACGACGGCTCCACGGACAACACACCCCAGGTGATTGCGGGCTACCAGAGAACTCACGGCATAGAAACCATTCGTCTTGGGAGCAACAGGGGCATCGCTTGCGCCAAGAACGCGGGAATCGAGCTAGCGCAAGGGAAATGGCTTGCCTTTCTGTCGGCCGACGACGTCTTCCATCCTCAGGCGGTAACCAAGCTTCTGCGTGCGCTGTATGCGAATCCCGACGCTGACGTCGCGTATGCAGACTTCGAGTACTTCGGCGAGTTGGACGCCACGAATAGCGGAGGCCGTATCGAACGCCTGCGGCCGGTGTACTTGCCGGACCTGCTCTCGCCAGGCGTAACACTGGGGATGTGCGTGCTCTTTCGCAGATCGCTGCTTGACGGCATCTCCGGGCCGGTTGACGAGGCAAGAGACCTGACCGGCGTCGAGGACGCGGTGCTGTGGCAGGATCTCTGGCGCCGCGCACGGTTTGTCCATGTCAGCGAGGTGCTGGGGAAGTACCGCATCCATCCCGGCCAGCTGACACAGCGCATTGTCCGTTCATCAGGGTACGGTCCTCTGCTTGCGCTGACGAGGAACCGTTTCCGAGAGACATATGGGACGCCGCGCAGGATGCTGCTGGTCTATCCGAGCTGCTGTCTTGGCGGCGCAGAGCGGATCACTAGTCATCTTGCCGTCGGCCTTCGCCGCCATGGGGTACTGTGCGAAGCGTGCTTCCTGGAAGACGGAGGAGGCCTAGCGGCTTGGGAGAACGTCTGCCCGACCGCCATTGTGGATGACATTAGAGGGAGACGTAGCAGATCCGAAGCGCTCGGGGAGTTGATAGGACGGGGGCAATATGACATAGTCCAGTACTCATTTGTCACCGAGATGCGGGACGCCCTCGAGTTCGCTGACTACCCCGGCCTGGTCATCGAGGTGTCGCACGGCTGGCCTGAGGCCTGCCAGGCCCACCGCGTGCGACCCGATGTGCTGGTGTCAGTGTCTGAGTTCCATGCACGACAGCTGCGTGCTAGAGGGATCAGTGCCCCAATCCAGGTGATCTACAACGGTGTAGATGCAGTCAGATACCACGAGCATATGGCAGCACTTCAGACAGCCGCACCTCCGTCCGCCGGTCCGATCGTGGCCTGGGCGGGCCGCCTTACGTCCGGAAAGGACGTTAGCACATTCCTCGAGGTCGCGAGGATGATCGCCTTGACCCATCGCGACATAGGGTTCTGGATGGCGGGAGCCATCGGGCCGTACTCCGGCGCCAGCGAGCTGGAGCAAGTGGCAGACGCCTCTCAGGAGCTTCCCAACCTCCGGTTCTTTGCTGGCTTGAGCCCCCAAGATATGCCGACGTTCTACGCCTTGGCCCAGGCTTCCGGCGGACTGCTGGTGATCACGTCGCATGGCGAACCGTTCGGCATGGTCGCCATTGAGGCCATGGCGGCGGGTCTGCCGGTCGTCGCGCGGGACTCTGGCGCGCTCCCAGAGCTCATAGAAGACGGAGTCAGTGGCCGTCTGGTGCCAGAGTTGCAGTCAGCATCGCAGGTTGCCGAGATCGTGCTCGAGTTGCTGGCCGACAAGCAGGCGTACGTGGCCATTGCAGACCGCGCGTTCGCGAGGGTGTCAGCGAGATTCCAACTGGGGGACATGGTACGCCAGTACTGGCAGACGTATGCGTCTCTGCTCGGCTGTGGCGACCAGACTGCTATCGGGCCGTCCCTTGTGTAGAGGTCAAGTGGGCGTAGAACCGCCGTTGCGCTGCGTATGACGGCCTCGGCAAGCGCGCCTGATTCTGTGTTGCGTGGTGCGCTTCTCAGGTGAGTGCGTATTCCGGGCCAAAGTAACCACCGATTCCGATCCAAAGTGCGCGCGGATTCCGGTTCAAAGTGCGCGGTGATTCCTGGCGAATCCGATCACCGGGCGGGGTGGAGCTAGACGCGGGATAATCGACCAAGCATCGGGTAGCTGGGCCTCCTTGGCGTTGGCGCGAGGAGGTGCAGATGCCCAGGGAGCGATTATCCATGCGTACGATCAGGGAAGTGCTGCGGCTGCGCTGGGAGGCGGGCCTATCGCACCGGGCGATTGCGCTCAGTTGCCGCAAGGGCCAGACGACGGTGCGGGACTGCCTGCTGCGAGCAAGAGCGGCGGGGCTGAGCTGGCCTTTGCCCGAGGGGATGGACGAGGAGCAGCTGGAGCGGCTACTCTATCCGCCTCCGCCGGAATCCGCCCGCCGACGCCCTGTGCCTGAGTGGCCGGCGATCCACCAGGAGCTGCGGCACAAAGGGGTGACCCTCGGGCTGCTCTGGCAGGAGTATCGGGCAGCCCACCCCGATGGCTATGGCTACAGCCAGTTCTGTGAGCTCTACCGGCGCTGGGAGAGCGCCCTGGAGCCGGTGCTGCGCCAGCACTATGTGGCGGGCGAGCGGCTCTTCGTAGATTACGCCGGCCAGACCATGCCGGTGGTGGACCGGCATACCGGGGAGGTGCGGGAAGCCCAGATCTTCGTCGCCGTGCTGGGCGCCAGCAACTACACCTTCGTCGAAGCCCGTAGTGTCCCGGAACCCATCTGGGGTCCGTTTCCGCACTGCCCTGGGTGAACCTGCGGGTGTCAGGTGGGCTTGGGACACGACTGGTGATGCCCAGACCGGCACTGACCTCCATGGGCCAGGGCGCGACGGCGGAGTCGCAGTCATCTCCTGTGCCTGTGATACCAGATCCTCCGCCGTCAGGGGGCGGTCAGCTGCATAGGCCGCGCGGAACGCCGCAGGCAAAAGACGGTCAGTCAGGTCGGACGCGGTGAATGGCACCTTGCCGTTCTCCTCCGCTCCTCCGGTGAGTCGAACCAGTCTCTCCAACGCGGAGGCCGCCAGCTTCAGTTCCGGGACGGCCGACCGGAGGATCTCGGCGCGGACGGCGTCGCCGGGCCGCTCGAAACGTAGCGTCAGCGCCGCACGCCGACGGACGGCTGGATCGAGCGAGTTCGGGCGGTTCGTGACAAACATCGCCGCGATCGGGAGCCGCGTGGGGCGAAGGCTGTCCAGTCGCTGCAGGAGGGTGTTCAGACCGGCTTTGTCCTCGTGGTGCATCTGCTGCACATCGCGGCTGGCTGCCAGCGCGTCCGCCTCATCCAGCAGCAGCAGCACCGGATCCCCTCCCAGCGCACGCGCCCGAGTCTCGGCCTGCGCGAAGGCCTGCACGATCAGGTCGGTCATCTCACCGACGAGACCCGTGCCGCGCACCTGCGTGTTGATCTTCAGCAGGTGGACGTTACGTGGATGGTTCCTGCGCGCCAGTGCATCTCCCACTGTTTCCGCGAGCGCCGTCTTGCCAGTCCCGACATCCCCTTCGAACAGGATGAGCGGGACGCGGCCGCGCATCCGCGCGCAGAGCTTGAGCACCTTCCCGCCGTGGTGGCGCTTGCTCCAGGCTTCGAGGCGGTCTGGATACAGGAGCAACTCCAGTTCGAGCAGGAGTTGCTCCTTGTGTTCGTCCAGGCCCTTCAGGCTCTCATACCAGTCGTAAGCGATCTCGTTCGGGTACACGCGCTCGGCTTCAAAGAAGCTCATCCCCGCGGGGCTGCCACCAGTTGACGGAAAGGTGGCCTGCCCCTCACATCGGTGAGCGGCCGCAGAGGCGGGCCTGGTTCCGGGCGGCAAGGGCGCGGCCCCTCGACGTCGTAACATCCGGGTGGGTCCGGCCTCGCCCCGGTCAGTACTCCCCCTCCAGTTGAGAGCCCGCGCCGGACCCTCCTTCGCCACCAGGCGGACCACGCACGTCACGCCGCTGCCGCCGGCCATGCTGACACCGCAGCTCACCACCCCTCCGGCCGCTGGGTGCTGGCGCGGGCCTGGGGCCGCTTCCTGACCTGCCAGGCGATGCCCAGCGCCATCACCCGGTCATCGAACTTCCCCGGCTGCGCCTCCTGACTGCCCGCGTCCGTGCTCACGAAGGTCATCAGCTCGTCCACCAACGCCCCCGAGTGCAGGATGACGTGCCCTCCCAGCAGAGCCCCCGCCAGATCGTCCACCAGGATCGGCTTGGTGGACTGGTCGGTGGGCCAGCCCAGGACCACTTGGTCGCCGACGCGGTAGTCGTATCGAACGTGGCGGTAGAGCAGCGGGTAGCGTAGCACATTGCGCAGCGTGTTGAGCACCGAGTGGCCGTGGTTGTTGCGCTCCACCGCCAGCATCGCTCTGCGGTAGTGCCAGGCAAGGGCGTGCAGCAGCTGGGCGAAGCGTTCCGGAGGGACCCGGCCGTGCAACTCGGCCACCTGTTCCCCGGACTCCCGCTCCAGCACGATGGCACAGGAGGCCCATGTCAGATGGCAATGAGACACCTGGAACGGCTTGTGAGCTTGCTCGCGGGCGAGGATCAGCGGTGCCAATGCCCGGACCCGGTTCACCACCTCCCAGTCGAGAGGTAGCTGGAGCCGGAGGGGTGGCAGGGGCCGCCTTCACGGGCGGGTGACAATGACATCTGGACTCACTGTGGAGCGGTCCACCAGCTCTCTTCAGCCACAACTGCCCCAACGGTCAGCAGGACCGATGCGTTCGTCAGGGAATGCTTCGGGCCGATGGCCCCGGGTGCCCTCAACTCCGAATCCTCCCCTCAATTCGGAGAGCCCGGGGCCATCGTGCCCATCTGAGTCTCTGGGCCTACAGGGCCCAGCAGTTCCCTGGCGCAGGTGATGCGGCGGCTAGGCGAAACGCCGACAGCGGCGATCGGCCTTCGCAGCAACCCCGCAGAAGGCAGCTGGGCGTATATGAACCTAGACCCTCCCTTTGGTCCTGGAACGCTGTCTCTCGCTCCGAGTAGCTGTGGCCTTATCCCGAGCGATAGTCGTCACCGCGCTCGCGGTGCTAACCGCGAGCACCGGCAACGGCTGAGCGGCCGTGCATTGGCCGGCGAGCTTGAAGACCTCAGCATCTACAATGGCCAAGAACAGTCGGTTCTCCTGTGTGACCTACTCCAAGAGCCTGCGGCCCGGCCTCGCACCGTGCGGCTGCGGGACCTCCCTGTCACCGGCTGACAGAGCAGGCCGGTTCCTCATCTAGTGGAATATACGCCGAGGTATACGCTACACCTCTTTCTATGCCACAGATCCCGGCGCCAGTGGAAGAATCCCGGATCTGCCAACGACAGGCGAGCAACTGAGCCGGTCCGCGGCAGGGCACCAGGGCAATGGGACCTGTGTGGGCGATAGAGGAGCGCCAAGAGGGCAGCCCGCCCGGAAGCGAGACGGACTGGCCTTCCCGGGATGGCGGCGGCCGTGCGGCACCAATACGGCAATGCCGCATTGACACGGCTGCTACACTCCACTAGTATAGACGGGGCCGGTTTGGTGGGGCTGGAACTGCAGCAGACCAAGGGGAGGGGCGTATATGACACAGCCTAAGCGAGGGCAGGGCAGACCGAACATCGTTGGCATCGACAAGGGCCTGGGGCCGCTGGAGGCGCAGATCCTGCGCGCGGTCTCTGAGATCGGGAAGCCAGTAACTGTGCGCGAAGTCTGTGACCACCTGGCGAGAGGCGGATACTTCGCCTACCAGGGCGTTCTCAACTGCATGAACCGACTCGCGCGAAAGGGAATCCTAGCGCGTACGGAGCGGCCAGGCGGCTTCCTCTACCAAGCTCGCGTCGAGCTCGAGGAGCTCACGGCCCAGGTGGTCGCAAACGTGCTGGGGCATATGGGCGGTGACCTGGATCGGGTTGTCTGCCGCGTGCTCGATATAGACCCGGACGCGGGTGCAAAGAAGATCGCCGAACTGCGCCAGCGGGTGCGCGCCATACCCCGGGGAAACAAGAAGAGATGAGCCGGTGCAAGCCTGGAATCTCATCGTCACGATCGCTGGACAACACCTTCTTCCTGCCCTGTTTGCCTCCGTTCTGATCTACGCGTCGCTTGTGCTGCTGTTCGGGCCAGGCGGACTCCGCAGGCCCGCCTACCGCGCGGTCTTTCTGTACGCGGCGCTGCTCAAGGTGCTGGTGGCGGCGTGGCAGGGCGAGGGAGTGTCCTGCCTACGAACGCATCCCCCGTTCGCCGGCTACCTGGGGGTGAGTCTACCAGCTCTGGTCGCTCGAGATGGAATCCCAGTTGAGTCCAGGCTCGCGTCCGCGGCAGTCGCGACATCCGACTTCTCGTCGCGGGTGCTGCTCACCGTACTGGTTCTCCTTCTGGGGTTCTGTCTGTACCGATGGGCGCGAATCGCCCCGATCTATCACCGGATGCACGCGAGCTCGGCGCTGGCACCCGAGCAGTTCCCCAGCCTGTATCGCGCCTTCGGTGACCTCGTTGCCAGGGCATGGCAGAAGCGCAGCTGGCAGCCCCGTCCTCGGCTGATGGTGGTCCGCGGGATAGCTTGTCCCGCGTTCACCATGGGGATCGTACCTCCCGTCGTGGTCATGTCGGCCGAGCTGGCGGAGCAGTTGGGAGAGCCGGAACTACGAGGGGTGCTGGCCCATGAGCTGGCGCATGTGAGGCGATTCGACTATGTCGGACGTTGGTTCGCCACGGTGATGAGAGACCTGTTGGTCTGGAACCCCGCCATCATCGTGTGGTACCGGCAGTTGGTGCGCGAGCAGGAGAAGGCCAGCGATGAGTATGCCGCCTCTCTCCTGGATGACCCGGCGGCCGTCGCGAGTGGCCTAGTGGAGGCGGTGGCGTATGCCAGCAGCGTCCCATCCACGTCGCTCGGCCCGTTGACGGCCTGGCGATCAGGCGAGGGCGTAGCTGCCCTGGAGGCCCGCCTGAGCCATCTGGAGAGGGTGGCCTCCCGTCTCAGGGTGAGACCCCTGTGGCTCCAGTCCCTGGACTACCTGCTCTTGGGCGCCTTCCTCCTGCTGCAGCCCCGCATCGTCATTCCGCTGGTCTGGCTGGTCGACCAGACACACCGCATGTTCTAGAGGCCCGCTCCGGTCTCCCGGAACAGAGCGCCTCGGCTGCGGCGCGGGGTCCGCAGGTAGCGACGCCCGAACGAAGCTAGGGATATCCGTCCGGCCGACGCCGGGCGACCGCACTCCCGGTCCCGGCCATCTTGACACACCGGCCTCGTCCCTGTAGATTAGCACGTCGGCATACATATCATAGGATATATCGCCGGAGGTGCAGGATGGTTTCGCTCAACAAGACGGCTACTCTCTGGAGCAGGCGGTTGGCTGCGCCCGGCCGCAGGGGGCAGCGCATACGGTCTACTGCGCCCGACGGACCCGGCCCGGACTGCTGCTTCTTCTTCTGCAACGTCTGCTGCTGGCTGATCTGCTGAGGGTGCAGTACCGAGGCAGGCCCACGTGCACCTGACGAAGCTGGCCAGCCTCCACCGTCTCGGCCCGGACAAGAGCCTCCTGCTCAATGCGCTGTCGGGGGCTGTGGACCTGGTTGATGACGGTCTTCGGGCAGAGCTCCTGGAGCTGAGCGTCGGGCTGACGCCCGCGTTCGACGAGCAGCAGCTCAGTGCTCTGCAGGAACGGGGCTACCTCTTCACCAGCGAGGCCGAAGAGCGGAGCGCCCTGCTCGCAGTCCACCGATCAGCGCAAGAGCTCTACACGCTGCGCCCGCTCCAGTTCGTGCTCTGCCCCACTTACGCGTGTAACCTCAACTGCAGCTACTGCTTCGAGAGCGCAGGCGTGCGCTCCAGGGCCGAAGTCATGAGCCGCCGACAGGTCGCGGACGCCTTCGCCGCGGCCAAGGCCATCGCAGCTGCGCAGCCGGGCAGAGAGCGCCAGATCATCCTCTTCGGGGGTGAACCGCTACTGCCGTCCACGAAGGACGTGGTCGGGGCCATCCTCGACCGGGCCGAGTCCGGCGGCTTCAGCGTCCAGATCGTCACCAATGGCACCTGCCTGGAGGAGTTCACCTCTCTCCTCGCGGAGCACGGGACTCTCGCCATCGGAGTCCAGATCACGCTCGACGGGCCCCAGCCGATCCATGATGCGCGCCGCAGGCGCCTGGACGGCACGGGCTCGTTCGCCGAAGTCGCGCGGGGGATCGAGACCTGCCTCGAGCTGGGACTCAAGGTGAACGCGCGGATGAACGTGGACGCCCAGAACCTGGACTCGCTCGAGGAGTTCGCCGAGCTGCTGGAGGCAAGAGGGTGGCTGGCGCATCCCAACTTCAAGTGCCTGCTCGCGCCGGTAACGGACCATATCGGGGAGAATCCCCCGCCCTCGATGCTGCGGGAGGACCAGCTCGTGGAGCCGGTGCTCGCCCTGTGGCGAAGCCATCCCGAGCTCCGGCAGAAGCTGGGTTTCCAGCTCTTTCGCGTGCTGAACCATCTCATCTCGGTGATCGAGGGCGGTGGCGACTCACCCGTGGCGCCGCGTTTCCACTACTGTGAGGCAGACCGCCAGGACATTCATGTCTTCGGCCCTGACGGCCTCGTGTACATCTGCCCCGAATCCATCGGCGATGAGCGCTGTGCGGTCGGCATCTACTCTCCCGGATACCGTCCGTGGCCGGCCCGACTCCGCGGGTGGCGAAACCGTAGCGTCCTCACCTTGCCGGAGTGCCAGGGCTGCGATATCGCCACCTTCTGTGGGGGCGGCTGCGGCTATGCCGCCCTACGCCGCTATGGCAGCCCCGCCCACGGCATCTGCGGCGGCGCCCCGGGAGTCGTGAAAGCGTACATTCAGGAGCTGCAGCAACGGTTCTCGCGCGAGCAGTTGCCTCTCGCGACATAGCGCGCCGGCCATGCCCGCCGCGGCCCCCTGACTGGCCGAGACGGGGTGGCCCTCTCTCGGCGTCGAATCCGGCGCGCGGAGGAGTGCTTGAGGTGTCTACTCCTGGCGGAACCCGGCGAACGGCCCAGACCGATCTTGGTGAGGTCATCTATGATGGAACCTCGGGCGAATGGCGGCTTGTGCGCGGCGAGGCCGACCAGGGCACAGCTGTGTCCACGTCCCGCGCCCCGGTCAAGGTCGCCCCGTGGCCTCGTGCGCAATATCCCGATGCCACACCCACCATCGTCCTGAACACCCACCGCAGTTGCGAACTGCGCTGCCGCTACTGCTTCGCCCATCCCGCAGCCGAGGACTACTCGCTGCCACCCATGAGCATGGCGGTGGCCGAACGGGCCATCGACTTCCTCTGCCTGGACCTGGGCAGGGATGCTCCGGTGGTGGTAGTGCGCTCGACCCTCCTAGGGGAGCCGCGCTTGGACCCCGAGTTCACCGACGCGATCGGGTCACTTGTCCACGCGAGAGAGCAGCGCTATGGGAAGAAGATCGAGTGGCACTGGGGACAGACAACCAATCTCGTGAAGCTGCCCTCGGACGAGGTCCTGCGGCGCCTGCCCTGGGTCACCGTGAGCATGGATGGTCCGCCAGACGTCCACGACGCGATGCGCCAGCTCCCGGACGGCTCGGGTTCTTACGCGCTAGTCGCTCGCAACCTGCGCGCACTCCTGTCAAGCGAGGTGAACCCTCTGGGCCCAGCCGTGGGGGCGAGTGCCACGCTGACGGCGGCGAATCCTGACGTCACACGGGTCTTCCTGCACCTCTATGGCCTAGGCTTCGCGAAGATCAGCATCAGCCCTGTTCGCCTGCCGCCCGGGCGCTTCGGCGCAATCGATCAGGGGAGCGTAGGCGCGGTGAAGGACGGCTACTCTCACTTCGCGGACTTCCTGCTTGCGCAGGACTCGGATCGTCTGCTCTCCTACCTGCGGCCCATCTATCACCCCTACGACTTCTTCGGCCGTTTCTTCGTGCGCTCACTGCACCCGTCACAGCTCCCCTACCGGTGCGAAGCTGGAAAGTGGAGCGTCTCGGTCGATCCCGACGGAAGCATCTACCCCTGCCCGTCGTTCGCGGCGATGCGTGCCTGCCGGATGGGCTCGGTCTTCGATGGGATCGAGCCAGCCGCGCACCGGTTCTGGGCAGAGGAGCTCTTCATCGAGAACCGCGAGAGTTGCCGCGGCTGCGGGGCCCGCGACATCTGTGGCGGGGGATGCTACCACCAGGCCCTGCTCGCGAGCGGCCGACCTGACCAGCCGTGCCCAGGCCTGTGTGAGTTGACAAAGCACCTCGCTGAGCTCGGCGCCCGGGTGGTCGGTGAGCTTCGGACGAAGCGCCAGGACGTCCTCGACGCCCTCCCCTCAGTTCATCCCTCCGCAGCTTCTGAGCGACCTCACGTCTTCTGCCCCAGGGTCGAGGGCGCCCTTTCGAAGGCCCACGATCTGGGCGAGTGGCGGAGCCAGCACCCGCTGGAGCTGGCTGACGGCCGCCTCGTCAAGTGGAAGCGCTGGGGCGGCCCGTCAGACCTGAGCGCAGAGGTGCATCTAGGATGGGATGACCTCCACCTGTACGTGCGCGTGAGCGTACGCGACGAGGTATTCACGCCGCCAACTAAGGAGGCCCGTTTCCGCACGGGGGACAGCATCAAGATCAGCCTGTTCCCGCTTCCATCTCCGTCGCTGCGGTACGGCTTCTGGGCCGGCCGGGTGGCGGATGAATCCGTCCTCGTCGCCTACGCGGAGAGCCTGGCGGACGGGGCGGTCCCCAGAGTCGTCAGCAGCACCGCACGCGCCAAGGTCTCCCGAAGGGGAAGCTGTACGGCGTATCAACTGGCGCTCCCCTGGGCTGAGATGAGCAACCTGCGCCCCGGAGAGGACTTCGGGGTTTGTCTCCAGATCAGCGATGATGACGGCCGGTCGAGAGGCGAACTCACGTGGCCTGGTTCCACGAGCTATGGCATCGCGAGCTGCCTCCCTGGTCTCGAAGAGCAGAACCCGACGGCGGTGCTGGCCACGGCCGATCAGTAGCCCCGACGCAGGCCCTATCCCCCGCGCAACACACCGCGCCGCCTCCTTCGCAGCGAAGATTGGGTCTGCCACACGCCCCTGTCCCCTGCCGAAGGAGGTCCGCGGTTCCGTCCTATCACCTATGAGCCCACGAATCAGCCCTGGACCGGGGCAGTCGCTGTGGTAAGTGAAGGCGCTAGCGACCGGATCAGCCCGACGGCGATACAGAGAGAGGAAGGGCCGCCCCATCCTATACCTCTGGAGTATATCTCCTTGTGCATATCGCCTCCATATGATAGACTGCTTCGATCCCTCTAGGGGAGTGGCCAACATGGTATACGCCCCCGGCGAGACGGCCCCAGAGACTGGTCGCTACGAGTGCAGCGGGTGTGGCAACACCATCATCGTGCACAAGGGAGACACGTTCGGTGCGTGCGGTGTCTGCTGCAGCGCCGCGATCACGTGGACTCTCGTGGCGAAGCTCACCTAGTGTCGCTTTGGTGCCCTCGATTAGGCGATCAGCCGCGGTCTACGCAGGGGCAGGCCAAGGCGGGAACACATTTTGGAGGCGCACCCGGAAGGACGAGGACGGCCGGGAGTCTGGCGGGGTCGGAACCGTAGTGAATGCCCCTCGGGCATCGCGGTAGAGAAGCAGGCGAGGCATCGGCCCGCAGGGGATAGGTGCGGCGATGCCCATTAGACTGCGATTTCATCTGCGGGGGGATGCGCCGACGCATCCGTTCCAGCACATGAGCGGGCTGCGCGCTCTAGTCCTTGAGTGGGTGGGGCGCACCCAGCCTGCGCGCTCCGCCGTGCTGCACGACGAGAACCAACCCAAGCCCTACTCCCTGAGTCCGCTGCGGGCCGGGGAGGGGGCGGCCGGCCAGTTCTGGTTCGAGGCATCGCTGCTGGATGATCGGTTGGCGCCGCTACTGCAAGAGGCGGCGGCGCAGGAGGGAGAGATGTGGCTGGGGCGACAGCGTTTCGAACTGGCGTCGCCGCCAGAGCGCCGGGCTGATATCGCCTGGGAGGAGCTGATCTCCCATGAGGTCTGCGAGCGGCCGTGCATGATGGTGCGGCTGCTGACCCCGACCGCCCATCACGCCGCCGGGCCATGTCGCAAGGCGGTGTTGGCGCCCTCGCCCGAGACCTACTTCAAGGGGTGGCTGAACCGCTGGAACCTGTGCGCGGGTCGCTGGGGCTGCGCGCCATTCGCTATCGACGAGTCAGTGGCGGCGGCGATCGACTCGCATGTGGTGATCGCCGCCTTCTCCGGGGGCACCGAGATTGTAAGAGACCTGGACCCCGGCCGGCACTTCGTTGGCTTCGTGGGGGAGGTGAGTTTCGAAATCCTCAAGCCCCGGACACTGTCGCACGGCCTGCGCGCCTCCCTGGAAGGGCTCTGCCGCTTGGGCCACTACTCCGGCACCGGAATCGAGACCATGCGGGGCATGGGTCAGACCAAAGTGCGCATCGTAGAGAAGGCGCCAAGTCGAACGCGGGCGCGGGGATGAGAGGATACTCGCCGATCCGATATGGCGCCTCGGCGGCTGTCAGAGGGCGGCGTCGCAGGGCGGTCCCCGACGGGGCGCGAAAGAGAGGGGCTTCGCCGGGAGAGCCGGCAACCTCCTTCCAGACAGCCCCAGGGGCAACCTGAGGGGCAGTCGGGAGGAGGGTCGCGGTCGAAGTGAATGCCGTTCGGGCACTGAAACCCGACCACGATGCCGAGCAGCAGAAGCACATGCCCGCCGCGATCGAAGTGAATGTGGGTGTCAAGTAGCCTTGGGACGCCGATGGGGCCTTCCGGGCCAGTAGTATGAGCCCCTGAGCGGAAGTGCGACGGAGCGCGTGAACGGGGAACACAGGGTGCGTGTGTCAGACGTGCTTGGGACCGCGCTGATGACGTCCCAGTCCCTACGCGTGCAAGGCTGATACCCCGGCGTGTCACGGGAAGAACGTCTCTTGCGCCCGACCCAAGGGTCACGCGGGTGTCCGGGGCCACTTCCCGGGCGGCAAGGGCGCGGCGCCTCGACGGCGTAACACCTGGGCGGGTCCGGCCTCGCCCCGGTCAGTACCCCCTCCCAACTGAGACCCCAGGCCGGACGCTCCCTCGCCACCATGCGAACACTGCACGCCACGCCGCTGCCGCCGGCAGTGCTGACACCGCAGCTCACCACCCCTCCGGCCGCTGGGTGGTGGCGCGGGCCTGCGGCCGCTTTCTCACTTGCCAGGCGATGCCCAGCGCCATCACCCGGTCATCGAACTTCCCCGGTTGCGCCTCCTGGCTGCCCGCGTCCGTGCTCACGAAGGACATCAGCTCATCCACCAACGCCCCGGAGTGCAGGATGACGTGCCCTCCCAGGAGGGCGCCCGCCAGATCGTCCACCAGGATCGGCTTGGTGGATTGGTCGGTGGGCCAGCCCAGGACCACTTGGTCGCCGACGCGGTAGTCGTATCGGACGTGGCGGTACAGCAGCGGATAGCGAAGCACATTGCGCAGCGTGTTCAGCACCGAGTGGCCGTGGTTGTTGCGCTCCACCGCCAGCATCGCTGTGCGGTAGTGCCAGGCGAGAGCATGCAGCAACTGGGCGAAGCGTTCCGGGGGGACCCGGCCATGCAACTCGGCCACCTGTTCCCCGGACTCCCGGTCCAGCACGATGGCACAGGAGGCGTCGCCGTGAGCCAGCCCCTCTCCCACATCGGCGCCGATCACATAGCTTAGGCCCTCGGCCGGCTGCCGCCAGATCGACAGGGTCGCCGGAGCCACCGGTAGCTGTCCTCCCTGGCGGAGAGGCAGGGATCGGAGGAAGGAGGGGCGGCTTTCCCCGGCGATGCGGGAGGCGATCCGCTGCAGCGCCTCCTGGTCGAACACCATTCTCCCGGAGGTGAGGAAGCAGGTGGCATCATCCTCGGGGTATTCCTGGGCAAACCTCCCTCCCAGCCGCTGCCTGGCCGCCCGCCGCCAGCGGATCTGATCATCGTCGAGCCGGTGACGTTGCTTCAGCTCGCATTCCGGCCCGGTCAGATCGGGCAGGGGGCCGCCGGGGAGCCGGTACTCCGGGTCATCCCACCAGACATAGAAGTGGGTGGAGAACTCGTTTCGCGCCTCCCCGGCCGCCACCCAGAAGTCGTGGAAGAAGCTCCCCACCCCATTGGCGGTGGACTCGATGATGATGCGCCCCCCTCCCTTGGGCACCGCCTCCATCAGCGCCGCCAGCGCCTCCTCCGGCTTGGGCCAGAAGGCGAACTCCGAGGCGTGGAGGTTGTTGATGGTCATCCCCCGGCCGAAGGCCAGCGCGCCGGAGGTGCCCACGTAGAAGTGGGAGTTGAGCTTGGGCCAGAGGAACTCCCGGCGGTTCGAGAGCTTCGGCTCCCCCACTCGCTTCCGCTCACCCTGGGGCAGCCGTTCCCAGAACAGCTGCACGATGCGGAAGATGCGCTTCGTGCTCTCCAGATCATGGGCCACCATCACCGAGGCGGTGTTGGGCCGCAGCAGCGTGTCGGCGAAGAAGAGCCCGCACACCAGGGTGGTGAAGCCCAGCTGCCGCGGCTTCAGGATGACGTCCATCCGGCTGCGGTACCCCCAGTAGTCGGCCTGAGGCCAGTTGAAGTGGAAGGGGATGACCTGCCGCTGCTTGTCCCGGATGAACAGGTTGGACTCGATCCAGGAACGGGGATCGTTGCGATCCCGCAGCAGGCGCCGCACGTACTCCGCCACCGGGCGGTATCTTTCCCGGTCAGAGATGGTTCCTCGGATCGCCATCTGCTTGCCCTATTCCGCTCTCGTCGCTTGCTGGCCGGTGAGCGCTTCCCAGCGGGCCAGCGCGATGTCGCAGTAGCGCGGCTCCAGTTCGCTTAGGTAGCAACTGCGCCCAGTGCGATCGGCCGCGATGAGAGCGGAACCGGAGCCGGCGAAGGGATCCAGCACAGAGCCCCGCGCCGGGGCCGCACAGCCGATCAACTCCTCCAGCAGCGGGACCGGTTTGGGGGTGGGATGGTCGCCGGCCTGCGGAATAGCGTGGGGGTAACGGAGGACATTGCACTGCTCCTTGCCGCCATGCCACACCTTGGGCCGACCCACGCTCGCCTCCACTATCGCCTCCCACGAGCGCCGGAAGCGCCAGCCCAGACCTGCATCGACCCGATCCCACACCAGCACATTGAGCAGTTTGAAGGTCCGTTCGATCGCCAGCAGCGCCTTGGCGAGGGCCGTGCTGGGTCCGCCCCCGGAAGCGAACCAGTAGATCACCGATCCCTGCTTCATCTGGGCTTTCACCACAGGCAGCGCGCGATCAAGGAAGGACTCGAATGCCGATGACTCGTCGTTGGCGATTCTTCTCTTGCGCCGGCCCGGCGTGGCCTGGCTCGATTCATAGTCGATGCCGTACGGGGGATCGGTGACCACGAGGTCCACCGGCCTGCCGCCGGTCAGCTTCTCCAGGTTGCCGGGCATGAGACTGTCTCCGCAGAGAAGGCGGTGCGGCCCCAGCTGCCATAGCTCGCCGGCGTTCACCCGCGTGGGTGCGCGCTCGGCCCAGTCCTGCAACGCCTCCGCCGCCTGGGGGAAGCTCTCCTCCCGCGGGCTGGGCGCGCCCTGCCGCGCCAACTCGCCGAGTAATCCATCGATCTCGGGAAGATCGAAACCGGTGAGCGAGAGGTCGAAATGCGGCATCGACTGCAGCTGGTCCAGCAGCGCGCCCAGCTTCGGAAGATCCCAACTGCCCTGGATCTTGTTGAGCGCCAGGTTCAGGGCCTTCGCCTCGGCATCCATGACTTCGATGTAGACGACGGGCACGCGGGCGAGCCCCAGGCCCTTGGCCGCCTCCAGTCGCTGGTGTCCGCCGATGACCAGCTGGTCGCTGCGCCGCACCACTAGCGGCTCCACGAAGCCGAAGGTCTGGATGGATCGGCGCAGCTTCTCCATCTCGGCCTCGGGCATGAGCCTGGGGTTCTCGGGCCAGGGCCGCAGCCGGGAGACGAGCACATGCTCCACCCGGAGCTTCGCTTGTGTCGTCAGCCTCGCGCCGCGACCAACTCCTGACACGCCTGCTCCATGCAACAGGTGCGACTCACTCTGTGGCAGCATCCTTTGCCTCCTCTGACGGTGGGTGCGGATCGAGGCGGTCCAGCAGTTGCTGGAGCTCCTCGTCCGGCTTGCTATGCAGCAACATCGCGACCGAGTCGTCGCCGGTCGTCTCTTCGTGAGCAGGGGGCACCAGCCCATCCTCTATCTCAACCCCTAGCCGCAGCAGTATGGCGGCGTCGCGCGGCTTGACCTCCTTGGCCAGGGTGACCTTGCCGGTGACTGGGTCGCGGTGCACCAGACCGGAAAGGCCGAGCATCGCCAACTGCTGGACCTGCTGCGCGGTCTGCCGGCGCCAGCGCAGCGACTCAGCCCGCGCTCTCCGGGCGGCGGCCCGTTCCTCGCGCTCGTTCTCGAGGTCCCAGCTCTGAACGCGAGCCCACCACTCATGCCGGGCCGACCAGCGGCGGAGCAAACTCTCGCTCTTGCCGAGGAGCTTCGCGGCGCGAACGATGGTCCGATCCTCACCGAGGTTACGGAAACAGGCGAAGGCCCGATAGGCTCTCGCCGTCTCCGCGCTCCTGCGCTCCCAGGGTTGTCGAGCGCCCTCTTGCATGCCACACTTCCCCCGCCCGGGCCGTTGACGTCGCTGCTGCATGGTGTTATAATGCCATACATAATAAGATACGACTCGCGTTTTGTAAACCTTGCAAACGCTATGACACCCTTCGTTATGAGGCAAGTAATACCATGAGGAACCAGAAGCCCTCAGCTACGCCTCCGCGTGTGCTGCCCCTCGGGACGTGGTTCCAGTTCCGCGCCCGGCTGCGTCCGCTGCACCCCTGGGAGAGGCCGGCGGATGCAGAGATCAGTGACGATCGGATGGTCGAGTTCTTCCGGACTGACCGCGGCGCGATTACGCCGGACTTGACGGGGAGCTACTACCCGCTGCTCGCCGTCGACCTGGTACCCGACTTCCTGCAGGTCTTCGGCGGCGAACGCACTGCGCCAGAGAAGGAGGTGGTGGCGTTCTACGCGCGCTACGGTTGCCTCCACGAACAGGTAGACATCGAGGGGAACGCCGTTCCGGCGTGGGCCGAGCGGCTGGCTCCGGAGGATCGAATGCAGCTCTCCCCTGAAGTGCGGACACTGCTGTGCGAGCCCATCTGGTGGCTGCAGGAGCGAGCGCGGGATGTGCGCCTGACCTACGATCTCTACCTGGCCCTGAAGGAGAAACGGATCGCCGCGCTTCGCGCCATGCTGGGAGGGGTGCCGGAGGGCAAGCGGATCATCGGCATGGGGATCACGCGCGGCACCGTGATCCGAACAGTGGCAGACGATGATCCCGGCGCCGGCCGCAAAGCCGGGAGCTTCTCGATGGAGACCGACTCAGCCGACGCGAGCCTGAGGGAAGCGGCCGATGATCAGGCCGGCGACGTCATCAGCGCGCGCTCGCTGCGGCCCCTCACCGAGGAGGAATGCCGAGGCTGGGCCGGGGTGCTGCTTGCCTCCCAGCTGAATATCGGCGAGGAAGGGTCGAAGCGGCGCTGGAGCCGGTACCTGAACGTCCCCGAGTTCCCGACGCCCAAGGACCAACGGCCGCTGGGTGAACCGACTGCTGACAGCGTCGGTCTGGTGCGGTACTTGTCCTCCGGGAATCTGCTGGCGGCGATGTACGTGCAGTTGGGGGAGTTGGTGTACAACGAGACGGTGTTGCGGCAGTGCCCTGGCTGCAACCGGCTCTTCTACCGCCGCCACGGCAAGCAGAACTACTGCTCCCTGAGTTGCGGGGACGCAGCCCGGCAGCGCGGGTACTATCGGACGGCGAAGGATGAGGCGATGAAGTCGCTCAAGGGCAAGCGCAGAGCCGCGAAGCGGGGACAAGGCTGACGCGTCTCGCGCCCAACCCAGGATTTCGCCGACACGGGCCGGTGGCGGTGGCGATGGCAGCGGGGCAGCCCGCGGCCATCGTTGTTGCTGCCGGTTCGCAGTGCGGCCGCCGCTTCATCCCGTGACCCTTCTGCTCCGGCGGGGCCTGTACGACAGTGACACCGTGCAGGCGATCGGTCCTCCACTCGGCCTACACCCAAGCGCTACCGAACCTACACTCTACCTACACCCTCACTCAGAGCGGGGAAGCAGAACCGGGATGCCCTCCGTGGTCACCAGGAACGCCCTGGAGACCGATTCGGGCCACTCACCTTGCCGAAAGAGACCGGACGCGCGATGCTGATTTCCGATGATACCGCCAAGAACCTATACCGACCCTACACCCAACATGCACTCACCGGGCCACGGTGAACCCCTGGTGACAGAAGAAGGGGAACGGCAGAGAGCGTCATTACAAATCAGCCGCTCTGCCAACTGAGCTACGCCGGCGCCGTATCCGACAAGGTCCGTTTCTGCAAGACAATAAGGTACAGACAGCCCTGAGAAGCGCACCGCGGCGCGCCTCAGCCGCCCTTTTCCGGTCACATTCCGGGCGCAGACCGGGTATGCGAATCTCAGCTGGTCGCGCCCGGCGACCATGAAGCGGCCCAATTCTAGCAGCTACGAGACTGTCTGTCAGCAGCTGGATGCATCAGGGAATGGAGAAGGCGACGGGGCGCCGGCCGGGGTAGCCTTCATCCTGCCGGGGGCCTTCCCCAGTGGGGGCCTGTGAGCCCGCTGTCGGCTCCCGGCGCCGAAGATCAGGCGGCGGCAGGAGCTACGCGGGATCATGCGGCTTAGGGGCTGCACCCTCGGGCTCAGCCGCGTCCACAGCCTCCGAGGCATCTAGCTCTAGGCCGAGCTCGCGCGCGATCTCCTTGATCTGTTCTCGGGACGACTCCGAGACCACGCCCCTGGCCTCTCGCAGACGGTTCGCGAAGTCGGTCTTGGTGCTCTCCGCTCGGTCGTGAAACAGCTTAGGGTCCTTTGTCAGTACCTGAGCCATCCAGTCGATGCCAGCGTCTTCTCGTTCCTCCAGAATGTGCCGGAATAGGACATCGACGGTGTGCTTAGGGTCCACACGCAGCAGTTGCAGATCGTCCAGCAGGAACTGGCCATACAGACTGAGGAACGGACCAATAACATTATCGTGTTGGGCTAGCCGTTTGGCAATACGACTGAGCAAGTCGCGACGGGAGTCTTCTGAGAGTGCGCTCAGAACGTCACGGAATATGGGGACAAGCGCCTTCTGAGGATACTCAATGTCTCTGTCCAAGATACGCCTCGAGTAATTCTCGATACCATCGCGCAGAAGCGTCCCCAGATTGAGCCTGAGGCCTTGCTTCACAGCGTCCGCAAGCAGGGCGATAACTGGATCACAGCTAGCCAGCATGGTCTGCCACTGCTCGGATGAAAGGCCCCCGAATCCCGACTTCAGCAGTGCATGATACCTGGATTCGCTTGAGCCCCCCTGTATGGCGAGTACTTCGCGGTGGAGTTGTGCCGGAACTGCCTCGAACTGCTGCCCGACAAGCACGCCACGCAGGTCGGCTTCGTGCACCGCGCGATGGAGGAGCTCCTGGAACCCCTGCGGTCCCAGCGCGGTGCGAAGAGCCGAGGCGCGTTCGACAATAACAGTGGACGGCAGAACATCAAACGGCCGCTCACGATGGAGGAGTTCACGCAGCACCGCTGCTCCGAAGTGCACCGAGGGACTCCCATCCCCACAGAGCCTGAACACGAGGTCGAGCGCGGCATGTGCCCTGACAAGGTCGGCGAACGCGGCGACTATCTCCTCGGACCCGCCGGGGCTGGCAAGGATCGACTGGAGTTGCTCCTGTCCCTCGGGGGAGCTAGCGATGTGTCCAGCCTGTGGAAGATTCTGGGCGTCCCGCAAGAAGGCAAAGGCGATACGCCCCCTTACCGCGGGCGGGAGTTCGTGCCTCGCGGAGAACCAGTGGAGCAGGAACCCCTGAGGTCCTAGTTGGCGAAGGACATCTCTTGCCGTAGGAATCAGTGCCTCCAGTGCCAATAGGGTACCAATGCCCTCCGCTGCCACCTGTGGCTGGGTGCTCTCAGTCGCAACCAGAACCCGGTTGAGCGCGTCCACCACCAAACCCCAGTCGGCCCCGGGCATTGCGGCCGAGAGGATCGGGATCAGAGTGTACTGCTCAGGTTCCGCCTTGCCGGCGTCCCACTCCTCAGCAATAAGCCGCGTCACATCCGATGTCGCTACAGAGGGTCTGAGGAATCGCGCCAACTCCAGTGCGTCGGCAAACGTTCGAACGCGCTGCATCACCATCCTGTAGATCGTTGCGTCAGCCACCACTTGGAACTTCTCGGACAGGATCTGTTCCGTGGCTTCGTCCCCACGCTCGATGAGGCCTCTGAGCAGGCGCCCCGCGCCGTCGGCCCAGGGGCCAGCCGGTACGCCTTCAGGCTGTGGGCCGCCTCGCCCTGAGGATTGTAGAACCGACGCAGCGGTTACCATGGCCTCCAGGAACTCCGACGAGGCGTCCAACGAGGAAAAAGCGATGAGTCCATCAGCAACCAGCGGGGCCGCCAAGTCCCACCTGCTTACCCCACGGGCCGCTGAACATAGCGCACGGCACACCTGTGCCCAGCTCGGATCAGCCTCTGGCCGCATGTCCAGCGCTGCGACGGCGAAGGCGGCTCTAGCCAGCTGGGCAGCATCCTCCCGCGCCCAGTCTGGTGCCTTCGCCGTTACCACTTGTTCGCAGACCTGGCGGAAGCCCTCGAACGCGGCGTCCGAGCGCAGAGCATCAACGTCGCCGGCCGCCATGTTCGCCGCGACCCCTTCGCCAATGAGCACCTGCATTGCCTTGGACTCTGGCACGTTGAACGACATGGCTACGAGCCTGCGATGCCAGGAATCGCTCACGATGCTGAGCACCCCACTGCCGAGGTCCCGCATCAGGTACTGCGGATCGCGCAGCCTCTCGACCAGTTGCTGCTGCCCCATCGCACGGACAAGCAGGACGTAGAACGCTTGGTCAACTAGCGGGATTCCTGTCTGACACCATTGCCTGTGCACGCCCCCCAGGTCATTCACGAGCATCTTCAGCTCGCGCGGGGTGGGAGGAGATGCTTCCGCACCAGTGGCGGTGCGGTATGCGCTGTAGATCCGATAGACATTATGGCGTTCACCTTCCTTGTGGTCAGGCAGGGCCTTGGCAAGAGCGCGTTCTAGCATAGAACCCCAGTCTGACGGAACGGGAGGTGGGACGTGGAATCGAACCTGGAAGGTTTTCTCGATAAACGACTCCGCCATTGAGCCGTCTGCTGCAGAGCGGGCAGTCTGTGGCTCATCATGCGTCTGGGCTCCGGCTTCGCCGCTGGTACTCCGGGTGGAGTTCGCTCCCGGGCCCTTCTGCGGGCCCCAGAGCTGCACAAGGCTGCGATGGTCATACGGGACGACAAGCCAGAACTGCCTCAGCCAAGAACGCTCTTCGTCCCTATTGAAGTCGAAGAACGTCCGCATGGTAGCCCAGATGGCGAGCGAATCATCGCTGCACATCCGGTCCAAGTTGTCGATCACCAGCACTAGTCGTCGGTCTGGCTTGCTTCCAGGCAGTGCCGCAGCCACAATCTGCTGGAAGAAGCTCTGGAACTCGATCGATGTCGGCTCCAGAGTCTGGATCGTCTCTGACTCCGTTACCTCCGTCGAGCTCTTGACCAGGAGTGCCAGCGCCTCCTGGTAGGGCTGCTTATTCAGCGCACGCCATCCCATTGCGACGAGCACGAGCAGGAACGGCAGAACTAGCACAACAAGGCCTCCGCGGGACAGCCAGACCAGCCCTCCAGTCCACTCCTTGTCGCCGACCTTGAGGAACAGGCCCATGCCTACGGGCGTGAGAAGGTACAAGACGGACATGATCCAGCCCAGCGTCGTCAGGCTCGGCGTCTTCGTCACGCGCTGCTTTTGCCGACGCTTTGAGAGCCTGTCCCTCAGGTCCTCCCATCGCTGCTCAGATCCGGCGACCCAGCCGATGGCCCCGAGCTCGGCGATGAGCCACTCCAGGAACGTACGCCGCAGGGGATCGCCCCGATGTGACCAGGCGTCGAAAACCAACGTCTGGCATGGGGAACGATCATCCTGCCCGCCACGGAGTCTAGCCCGCAGCAAGGTGATGACCGTGGACTTGCCGCTGCCCCAGGGCCCATCGAGCGCAATAACGTGGCCGCCTTCCTCCGACTTCACCATGCCAGCGATCGCATCGGCGATCGGAGCATGAGAACCGAAGGCGTCGTTATCGCTCGGGAGATCGCTGAGCAGCGCGGTTCTGCAGGTGTTGGTGCCGCCCATGCACCCTCCCCCCGGTGAATCTGAGGCTTGCCTATTATAGCACAAAGCTTCGAGTGACGGCGCCGACCCGCCGCAAGTGTGGACGCGCTCAGCGTGGGGGCGCTGCCGCGCCGGTCGGGGGTAAGCTGATGCCCTTGGTGATGTCAGCCTTGGCGAAGGCCCACCGGCGCTGGGAGTCGGCGAACTCGGAATAGCGCGCCGTCATGATCGGGCTGCGGTGGCCCATGGCGCGCATCAGGGCGGTGGTAGGCACTCCCGCCATCGCCGAGGTGAGGCCGAAGTAGTGGCGCAGCCGGTGGGGCGTGACCAGCTTCGGGTCGGCCCCGGCCTTGGCCGCCGCCCGCTTCAGGATCACGCGGACCGCGTCGGTCTTGATGCGTTCGCCTGCGGGGCGGGAGTGCGGGTCCGGCTCCTCTCCTCTAACTGTCAGGCGGGACCATTGGTTCGGCCCCAGCGTCACGAACAGCGCATCGTCCTCGCCTAGCTGAGGGCATGTCTCAGACCTGATCCGCAGCCACGACGCCATGAGGCCGGCCACCTCTGGCTTGACCATCTCCTTCCCTTCGCAGATGGTCAGCGGCAGATCTACGAACCTGGTGCGGCGACCCTTGCTGGTCTCTGCCCTCACCCGGATCCGGCCCTCCTCCAGGTTGAGATCGTTGGCGTTCAAGCCCACCAGCTCGGACACCCGGAGGCCGCAGAACGCCATCAGATAGATCATGGCGGTGTTGCGCACCCCCGTGGGCGTGCTCAGGTCGAGCGAGGACAGGACCTTCTCCAGGTCCGCACCCGGGGTGGCTCTGGGCTCCGGGTCCTTGTCCAGGCGGTACTTCTTGACGCCGGCCGTGATATCGTCCGGGATCAGCCGCTCCTGGTGCAGCCAGAGGAGGAATCGCTTCGCCGCATCCAAGGCCATCTGTTTCCCCCGCGGGGTGAGTGGGCTCCCGGCGTAGGTCACCAGGCCGTCGAGCCAGGCGACGAAGGCCCGCAGGTCGTGCCGGCTGAAGCTCGGGACGCTGGTGATGCCCCGGTCCTGGGCGAAGGCGGCAAGGCGGGTGATCAACTGATCGCGGTAATGGCCGAGTGTGCGGGGCCGTATCCCCGGATGGTCAGCCGCCCAGCCTTCCAGGAAGAGCCGGATCGCCCGGTCCCAGGTCAGGTCGTCGGCCGCCGGGTGGCGCGGCGTTTCCTGCCCGTCGGGAAGCACATGTGCCGGTTTCGGTCGTCTGAACTCTACCGTCATCTGCTGACCTCCATCAGTCCTGTTTGTTGCGGTCAGCGTGTCATTGACGCTCTGTTCGCCCGGGAAGTCCAGCACGTTGTTCCGGCGCACAGGCGGCAACGTGGGCGTTCCCGGGGGAAGCCAGGGACCTGTGACCGACGAAGCCGGGGTCACGGCTCCACCGGGCGAGCGCCCTCGGCGCCAGAAGGCCGCTGCCTCGAGTCGGGGAACGGCGCATCCGGCGCTGCTCCCCGGGATGCGCCCCCTCCTGAAGGCGCGGCGCCCAAGGCCGTCGAACCTGTCTCATGCATACGGACGGCTTACTCCGGCCAGACGCAGCGCATGGATGAGAGTCGAACCCGTCTCGCGGGGGGTTGACTGACATGCAGCCGAGAGGTACAACGAGTCGCAACGGGGGGTACGCGACGTGGACGATGCAGCTGACCGCCTGATCGGCCGACAGGTCACGCTAACCGGGCACTTCGACAGCCCGGTCAGTGTCGAGGCCGTTCGTCGCTTGGCCGGCGGGTACGAGCTGCGAGTTCGTTTCGGTTCTGGGCAGCTCGAGGAAACGGTCGTTTCAACCTCCGAGCTTGAGGAACTCCTGAGTGCGCTCGGTGAAGCACCCGCGGCGACCGCGCCCGCCGATCCCGAACTCCTGCGCCTGCTGGTCGAATCCGCACGCATCCGCCTCGCCTACACTCACGACCGTCAGTTCGCCGTGAGTCTCTCCGGCATCCGCACGCTTCCTCACCAGATCGAGGCCGTGTACTTGCGGATGCTGCCACAGCCCCAGCTTCGGTTCCTCCTGGCCGACGATCCCGGAGCCGGGAAGACCATCATGGCCGGCCTGCTCCTCAAGGAGCTGAAGCTGCGAGAGGCCGTCGAGCGCATCCTGATCCTGGTGCCAGCTCCGTTGACGATCCAGTGGCAGGACGAGTTGCAGCGGTTCTTCGGCGAGACGTTCTTCATCATCAACTCGGCCTCCGACCAGGACCAGCTCGTCAACACCTGGCAGCGCGAGCCGCAGGTCATCGCGTCGCTTGACTACGCCAAGCAGGAGAGCGTTCGCGAGCGCGTCTGGCAGCAGCGCTGGGACATGGTGATCATTGACGAAGCCCATAAGTGCTCGGCCTACACGGTGAGTCGCACCGGCCGCGCTGACGACATCCAGCGGACGAAGCGCTATGAACTCGCCGAGAAGCTGTCTAGAGACGTGGATCACGTCCTCCTGCTGACGGCCACCCCTCACCATGGCGACGACGATCGGTTCGGCCATTTCGTGCGACTGATCGATCCTGACCTGTTCCCCGAGCCGCACCGCCTGGCTGACCAGGCCCGCGAGATACGCCGGGACATCCTGCGCCTTGGCCCCGAGTGCCCGTGGGCATTGCGCCGGCTGAAGGAAGATCTGCGAGACCTGGACGGGCGTCGCCTATTCCCTGACCGCCACGCGCACACCGTCACCTTCGAGCTGAACTCGGACGAGTTCGCGCTCTACAAGGCGGTCACCGCCTACATCAACCTCTACCTGCCGCAGGGAACCGGGCGGCGCAAGCACAGCGTCGCCCTGACGCGTACCGTCCTACAGCGGCGCCTTGCCAGCTCCACCGAGGCGATCCATGAGTCGCTGAAGCGCCGTCACAGAAAGCAGAAGGACCTGCTGGAGGAGTTGGAGTCCTTGCCGCCTGCCCAGCGCGCCCGTAGGCTCGAAGCCCTGCGCGGCCGCCTGACCGATGATGAGCGCGAGGACGACGACCTCGACGACGCCGACCGCGACAGCCTCATAGACGAGTTCACGGCGGCCGAAGAAATAGACAGGCTGCGGGACGAGGTGGCGGCGCTCGATGACCTGGTGAGCCAGGCCGGCCACGTGCACGCTCGGGCCGCCGACAGCAAACTGACTGCGCTCAAGGACTGCCTGACCAGAGCCGAGTTCGACGAGTTGAAGGACGGCCGAGGCAAGCTCCTGATCTTCACCGAACATCGCGATACCCTGCGCCACGTCCGCGAACACCTCGACCGCTGGGGTTATTCGACCTGCGAGATTCACGGCGGCCTCGGTCCCCGTGAGCGCAGACAGGCAGAGGACGACTTCCGCACCCAGGCGCAGGTGTGTGTCGCCACCGAAGCCGCCGGCGAGGGCATCAACCTCCAGTTCTGCCATCTGATGATCAACTACGATCTGCCCTGGAACCCGACGCGGCTGGAGCAGCGCCTCGGGCGCATCCACCGCATCGGGCAGGAACGCGACTGCTACGCCTTCAACTTCGTCGCCAACCAGTCGCAGGATGGGCAGCCGATCATCGAGGGCCGCATCCTGGAGCGCTTGCTGGAGAAGCTCGACCAGATGCGTGAGGTGCTCGGGCACGAGCGCGTCTTCGATGTCATCGGCGAGGTGCTCTCGCTGAACGAGATCAACCTCCCCGAGATGCTGCGCGACGCCGCCTACGAGCCGGGCCGACTCGATGACTACCTCGACCAGATTGATCGGATCGACCCCGAGAAGCTGCGGCAGTATGAGCAGGCGACCGGCATCGCCCTGGCACGGTCGCACGTGAACTTCGCCTCCTTCGAGAAGGCCAACCTGGAGGCGGAGGAACACCGTCTCATGCCGGAGTATGTTGCCCGGTACTTCCTCTCGGCGGCGGATCTGATCGGCCTCCGAGTGGAGCAGCGCGCCGATGGTCTCTGGCGCATCGAGCATGTGCCCCAGGACCTGCGATCCGACCGGCCTGTCCGCCGTCCGTATGGCGGGCTCGATGCCGCCCGGCGCGCCAAGCCCGAGCCCTCCTATCGCAAACTCACCTTCAACAAAACGGACCTCGAGAAGGACCAGCACGTGGACGCGGTGTTGCTCGGGCCGGGGCATCCGCTCTACGCGGTCGTGGACGAGAAGGCGAATGAGCGCTTGGGCGCGGCGCGGGGTCAGACCGCCGTGTTCGTGGACCCCGCGGCGACGGAGCCGTATCGCCTCCACTTCCTTGAGATGGAGATCAAGGGGAACGTCAAGCAGGCGGGCAAGAGGGACGTACTATACGCGGAGCTCGTGGCGGTCAAAGAGCAGGCTTGCCCTGAGCAAGGCCGAAGGGGCGGTGAGTTCTCGATCCTCGCCCCCGATGTGCTGCATGACGTTGTGCCGCACCCGAATCCGCCAGCGTCCTTGCCGCCGGCTGATACGGCCGGGGCGATGGACTTCCTGAAGTCCACCTACCAACTGGAGGCCCGCAGCCGCTGTCAGGACGAACGGCAGCGGTTCGCGCAGGTGTGTGAGGACTACCTGCTTCGGTCGTTCGAGGCGCGCATCCGCCGGGCGCAGGACCGGGTGATGAAGCTGAATGCGCGTGTAGCCGCCGGCGAGACCGAGGCCCAGCTTGCGCTCCGGGACGCGCAGAACGATCTGGCCGATCTGGAACGGACGAAGGCCGAGCGCCTGGAGGGCTTGAGCCGGCTGTCCGTTGCACGCACCGGGCCAGTGGCTCACCTTGCGTCCGTGATCGTGCTGCCGCCTGGCTCGGATACGGTGCCCATCGCAGCGGAAGATCTGGTGGACATCGCGACCGAGATCGCCGCGATGAACTTGGTGATGGAGTATGAGCGACAGCGAGGGTGGGAGCCGACGGATGTGGGCCGGCAGAAGATCGGCTTCGACATCCGCAGCCTCGGTCCGGCCGACCCGGCCACCGGGCAGCGGGAGGTCAGGCGCATTGAGGTCAAGGGCCGGGCGAAGGGCGCGCCGATCAGAATGACGACCAACGAGTGGCTCAAGGCGCGGCAGCTCGCCTCCACGTACTGGCTCTACGTGGTCTGGGACCCGAACGAGCCGGGTGCGAAGCCGGTGATCGTGAAGGACCCGGCGAGCACGCTGGAGCACGCAGCCAGAGAGATGGCGGCGACGAGATACTACGAGCTTCCTGCTCAGGGAATCGACCAAGTGGCAGGTGCTTCATGGTCGCAGAGCGAGGGCCAACGATGAACGACCCGCTTCTCAAGGAATTCGCAACAGCGTCCAAACGCCCTCTTTCCGAGAGACTGGTGCGGATCTTCGATCAGGTTCTCGAAGCCGAACAGGACACGCAAGTGGAGCACCTCGGGAAGGAACTAGAGCAGGCGCTCGCGGAGAGGCTGAATGAGGCTGCTGAAGGTTAGACCGATCTACTTCCGCGGGTTCGGCAGCAGTGACTGGATCGACCTCGACTCAGATCTGGTGCTGCTCTACGGGCCGAACGCCTTTGCGAAGACGAGTCTCGCTGAAGCGATTGAGTGGTTGTTCTTCGGCTGGACGAAGCGCAGGTTGAAAGGTGACAGGTTTAGCAAGGACGAGTACAGAGGATCGTACCGCAACGCGCACGCACCGGCGAGCACTCCAACCGGTGTGGCAGCCTGTGTTCGGCTTCCGGGTGGCAGCGAACACCTGATAGAGCGGCGACTGGTGCTTGGCTCGCGTCAGGCCGACGACACTTCTGAAGCGTATGTAGACGGCAGTCTCGCAGAGCTCGATTCCATCGGTATCCTACCTGATGAAGCATTCTACCCCATCATCGTTCAGCATGGCCTGCAGGACTTCATCCACACACGGCCGATTGACCGGCGGAACGCCATCAGCGCTGCGCTGGGCTTGGATTCCCTCGTCGAGTTCAAGGCTGTTCTCGACCGGGCTCGCATCGCGCTGAGGAACTCTCCGCCTCCCACTGTCTCGGTTTCACTTTCATCCTTCCGGGGACTGCTAGCGAAGCTTGCTCAGAATGCAGACCTCGCCGCGTTGCACCAACGCTGGTCGTCAAACCGATTCAACCCGGCCGCCGACGACAAGGAGCTTCTCCAATCCAGTCTCTCGGCCCTGGACTGGAAAGAAGGAGAGTGGAACATCGTACGGCCCGGACTAGGGGAGCTGAGGGACCGTGTTGCGGCGAGCGTTTTCGACGACACCTGCATCCGGCCGCCCTATGTGCTCCAGGCGAATCTTGATCAGCTCGAAAAGAGCAAGACGCAGTCCGCTCAAACGGCCGAGCCCCTGCGCAATGTCGTCGCGAAGTTCCTGGGTGTTGCGGCGTCCACCTACGCAATGGAACTCCTGCGTTTCTGGCAGACCGGCTTAGGCCTCCTGGACCCAGGACGACCCGAGAGATGTCCGATGTGTGAAGCGGACACCCTCACGGCTCAGAAGCGACAGGAACTCGAGGAGCGCATCCGCCAGAACAAAGACTACTCAGAAGCGTTGGGGGCCCTGACGTCAGAGGCAGGGACTGTAGGAGAGTGGATCGAGAGTCTCCGCACGGGTACCCAGGCGCTGTTCCCCGCTTTCCTGGAGGCGCAAGCGCGCGTACGCTTGGAAGCCCTGCTCCAGGGACGTCCTGCCGAAGTGAAGGACTTCCTTGCTGCTCACGACGTCGCGTCCCAGAGAAAGGACAGCGTGAACACCTCCCTCGGATCGCTAAGGACGTCAGTCCTGGGATTGCCCCGACAGGCCGAAACGAAAGAACAGGCTGAAGAAGCGCGCGGAATTGCAGACACACTAGGGAGACGAGTCGCGAGCCACCTGGACCTTGCCCGCACGGCAGCGTCGAACTATGCCGACGCCTTCCAACGGCTGGAGCCAGTCCTGCAGCAGTCCGTATCTTCTCAGGACGCTGTGAGGAGAGTCGATTCGCTGATTGCCGCCTATGACGGCCGGCGCGACATGCTGGCTGTGGCCGCCCATGAGAAGCTCCTTGCCGACACCCTCGAGGAGATTCGCGCCGTCGAGGAATTCATCCAGAAAAAGCAAGCGGAGCTCATGGGCACGCGCGGACGCGAGGTGAAAGAGTGGTACGACCTCATGCACCCAGGTGCTAGGGTGACCTTCGTGGAGATGGAGCCGGCGACCGATGCCGTCAAGTTGCATGCCGAATCGTTTGGGGTGCGTATCGGCGCAGCCGCCTGCCTGAGCACTTCCCAGCTGAACTGCCTCGGGCTGAGTGTCCATCTGATGAGAGCGACCTGCCCGACGTCGCCTTTCGGCTTTGTAGTAATCGATGACCCCGTGCAGTCCATGGACGAGGATCACTGTGAGAGCTTCATCATCAACGTCATCCCGCGCCTCCTGGACGCACACTCGCGCCAGGTACTCGTGTTCTCTCATCTTCAGTTCATCACAGATCGCATCCGCGAGACCAACTGTGCGCGGAAGCTTCTCTACTATCGCATTGAGGACTACCAGCAAACAGGGCCTGTAGTTCGTCCACACGTTCCGCTCAAGCGCGAGTTCAGAGGACTCCGCCAGCTTGCGTGTGGGAACGAGGAGCACAGAGAGCTGGCTGTTGACAGACTGCGGGTGGTTACCGAACGCCTCATCCGCGAGCTCTATCTCCTGAAGACCGGTAGCCCCCTTGGCCCAGAGTACTCGGACGCGGCGGCGCCCCGCCTTCTGAAGGTGTTCGGAGAACTACCAGGAACGACGCCGCAAGACCATCAAGGGCTTCATCATACGGTAAGGTTTTCTGACCCGGCACACCACACGGAGGTAGGGTGGCAGACACCGACCCAGCAACAGATTGAGCCACATATCCAGCGCCTGCAGCAGATCGCTAACCGGTACGGACTGCCTATAGATGGCTAGCTGAGGCTGACCCCGATGCTCGCCACGGGGCATCAAGCAATATGAGCAACGAAGACAAGCGGCTGATCGAAGACTACCTCCCGATCCGGGAGATTAGTGCCGAGGCCTCGCGCGAGAAGAGCGTGAGGAAGGGGCACATCTCGACGCTCCACTTGTGGTGGGCGAGGCGGCCGCTAGTGGCCTGCCGCGCGGCGGTGTATGGCGCGCTGGTGCCGGCGACACAGTTCGGGCCGATCAACGGCGGCGGAAGAAGTGGAACCGCGGCGCGCAAGAAGGCGAACAAGTTCATCACCGCGCTGTGCAAGTATCCCGGCGATCCGAAGATCATCAAGGAGGCAGAGCGGCATATCCTGGAGGCGCACGCAAAGCGGCTAACCGCAGAGCTTGCCCGCCATAGCCTTGGCGACGGCGGGGACGCGGAGATCGCAGAGAGGGAGGGAAGGGAACCGAAGGTCATCACGGTCGAGGACATCGTGGCGGGGCGGGCAGGACGGCCGAAGGTGCTGGATATGTTCGCCGGCGGCGGGGCGATCCCGCTGGAGGCGCTGCGTCTGGGGTGTGAAGCCTACGCGCTCGACCTGAACCCCGTGGCGCACATCATCGAGCTGTGCACGCTGGTCTACCCGCAGAAGTACGGAAAGCCCGATCCCACAGTGCCAGGAATGACCGGACCACCAATGATAACCGCGGAGCACGCAGAGAACGCAGAGAAGAATGGCAGTTCCTCAGCGTCCTCTGCGCCCTCTGCGGTTCAACGTTCTTGGGGCGGGCTGGCGAAGGAAGTCGAGTACTGGGGCAAGTGGGTACTGGAGAAGGTCAGGGCGGAGATCGGTGACCTGTACCCGCCGATCCCTGACCCCCAGAACCCGCCGCAGGACATCGTGCCGAAGAGGCAGGTCAGGATCGAGGGAGATGGATTCCCTCCGGAGCAGCAGCCTGCCCTAAAGACCGGCCCGGGCTGGCTCACTCCTGTGGCCTACCTCTGGACGCGAACCGTGAAGTGCAAGAACCCAGAGTGCGGAGCGACGGTGCCGCTCGTCCGACAGACCTGGCTCTGCAAGAAGAAGGGGCGCTACGTCGCACTCCGCATGGAGGCGAACCGCAAAGACGCGAAGAGCACAAAGAGGAAGAGCCGCTCCGCGCCTCTGCGGTGTTCTTTCTCTGTTGTCGAATCCGCAGCCGACACCGAGGCCAAGGCGATCAAAGAGTTTGGGTTCGATCCGGCGAGCTTCTCGAAGGGCGGGAACGCGACGTGCCCCTTCTGTGGGACGGTGGCGGACGACACGTATGTCCGGGCGGCAGCCATGGCACGACGACTCGGTATTGCTCTCACCGCAGTTGCCTCTACTCGGCACGCGCGATCCGGCAAGGTGTACCTTGCCGTGGAAGGCAGCGGCAGAGACGGTTTCTCGTTACCCTCGGAGGCGGCCCAGCGGCTGGCTGATCTGTGCCAGTCGACAGGTATGACTATCCCCGAAGAGCCGATCAACCCGGACCGCCCATCGCCCTGGACGCGCGGTGTGTCTGGGGTCACGCGGTACGGCGTCATGCACTGGGGAGCTATGTTCACTGACCGTCAGCTGTGCCTGCTCACCGAACTGGCGGCCCATGTGCGCAACGCGCACGACGCGATGACAACCAGAAGCATTCCTTCAGGACCAGCGCTGGCGGTCTCGTCGTACCTGGCATCAATGCTTGATAAGGCTGCCGATCACGGTAGCGCGTTCTGCAGATGGATCGCGCAGACTGAGGCAGTGGCAGACACGTTTGGTCGCCAAGCCTTGCCCATGATCTGGGACTTCGCTGAGATCAACCCCTTTGGCAATGCAGGCGCGAGTCTCGCGAGCATACTTGGCAACATCAGCGCCGCGATCAGCTCGGTTGACCAAGTCGGCAGGCCGGCGACGGTGACGCGTGGGACAGCCGCTGATCTCCCGTGGCGCGACCAACAGTTTGATGCGATCGTCACGGATCCGCCGTACTACGACAACGTCCCTTACTCGGACATCTCAGATTTCTTCTACGTGTGGCTTAGGCGGAGTGTCGGACCGCTCTTCCCCGACCACTTCGGAGCAGAGCTGACGCCGAAGCGCGGTGAGGCTACTGCGTTAGCGTCTCGACACAAAGGCGACATGAATGTCGCCCGACGCTTCTACGAAGACATAATGGCCGCGAGTCTCTCTCAGGCGAGGGATGTTCTCAGGCCGGAGGGCACACTGGTTGTCGTCTATGCTCACAAGACGACCCTGGGCTGGTCCACTCTTGTCGAGGCGCTTCGTCGCGCCAGCTTTGTCGTAGTCGAGGCTTGGCCGTTGGATACCGAGCGCACCGGTCGGCTACTGGCGATCGACTCGGCAGCCCTGGCATCGAGCATTCTTCTCGTCGCCCGCAAGCGCGAGGGCACGGCCGTCGGCTCCTACGAGAACGACGTGCGTCCCGAGCAGGAGCGTATCGTGCGCGAGCGCGTGGACGCGCTGTGGGAGATGAAGATCTCCGGCGCGGACCTGGTGATCGCAGCGGTCGGCGCCGGACTGCGGGCTTACACGAAGTTCGAGCGAGTGGAGTACGAGAATGGGGAGGAGGTACCGGCCGAACAGTACCTCGCCGAGGTCGAGGGCGTAGTGCTGGACACACTGCTGGAGCGGATCTTCAAGATCCCCAAGGCGGGCGTGTCAGCCGTTGACCCCGAGACCCGGTTCTACGTGCTCTGGCGGTTCACATACAAGCACGCCGACCTGGACGCGGGCGAGGCCATCGTGTTCGCCTACCCCCAGGGCGTCGAGCTGGACGGTCCACTCGGCCTGACCAGCGGCCGGAACCCGCTGCTGGAGAAGCGCAAGAACAAGTACCGTCTCCGCGACTTCACCGAGCGCGGTGACGATGACGAACTCGGCCTGGCGCGGGAGCAGTTCACGGTCCGCGAGGGCGAACCCGAGCGACCCCGCCGGCGGAAGGTCGCCAGGCCCAGGCGAAAGACGCCAGCAGGTCAGGAGGCGCTGCTTGAGGTCCTGCCTGCGCCGAGGCTTCGGCAGGCAGGCCTGTCTGCGGGCAGCGCCCAGGCAGGCGAATCGGTGGGCGAGTCGCACCTGTCTGCAGGCAACGCACAGGCAGGGCAGGAATACGTCACCCGCCGCGCAGCGCCGCTCGTGGACGTGCTGCACCGCGTGCTGTGGCTGATGGAGAACCGGCCGGCGACACTCGCCGACTACCTGGATCAGGCTCAGGCGAACCTCGAACACCTGCGCCTCGTCGCCCACGCCCTCGCCGGCCCCGCCCTCGAAGGCGGCGAGCAGAACGGCACCCTCACCGTCTCCAGCCCGCAGGCCGAGCTAGCCGCCCTGAAGAAGCTCACGGCCAACTGGAAGAGTCTGGTAGAACAGAACCTGTTCCGCACTCTATCATCCTAGGGAGAGATGGCGATGGAAGAGTTCGCAGTTTCGTTTGATGCCGATCTCAGCGAGATGATTGGCCGCGGTCGGGGGCTCATGGCGGTGTGGCGCAATGTGCACAGAGGACGCCTGCCATGGCATGGGCGGCACAGACACCCTTTCTGTGAGGAGTGCTGGTGGCCTTGGTCGCCAGGTTTCGCCGACCTGCACATGCTCCTCAACGACGATGCCTCTTGGGCGGGGAGGCCGCTTCTGCGGCCGCTGTTCAAAGCCTTCGTGTACGCGGAGCACCGGTTCAGCTCGCGGTTCTGCCCGCTTGGTAGCCATGAGGAGAGACTGACTGGTCACTTGGTTTCGGAGATCTCCTCTGCCTTGACCGTAGTGGAACCGTTCATCCAGCAGCGGGGCAGGGACCTATACGGGCAGGAGGTCGAACTTGACTTCGTGTACGAGGACCTCGCAGCGGGTGGCAGGGAGACCTACACAGGTGCCGACTTCGGTATTGTCCTGTTCGTGAACCTGCCAGGCATGATTGAGCCGCACGTGCGATGGGCGGTGTTCCAGGCGAAGAAAGTGCAGGCCGGGAAGTCAACAGCCAGGATTGAGGTCAAGCAGCTAGTGGACCTCATCAACTGGTCACAGGACCGTACAGAACCTGATGCTGCTCTCTACTGCTTCTACGATACAGACGCGGCTCGCGGGCTAGCTCCGGTCGTCGCCAATGCTCTCAGCGTCAAGAACGCGGTCGAGGCCGGCGGAAACGAGGTGCCAGACAGCTACACCGCAGAGGAAGCAGATGCCCTGGGGAAGAGGCGCCCCCCCATCGACATAATCGAGACAGCGCGTTGCTCGCTGTCAGAGTACCTGGTCTTCTCCATGGCGGTCTTTGGAGAGGGCAGGCCGGCCAGGGGTCTGTGGGAGGCCATGTCGATCCTGCGGCGCGTGCCGGAAGGGCGCGATGCACCGCCAGTGCGCCGAGTGCTAGTTGTAGCGCTCGGCAGCACGAGGCAACAGGACATTGGCGATCTGCGCGACCTTCTCCGAGAGTAGAACAGGCAGAGGGTAGGCAGACTTGGCTACGCGAGGCCCAACACCAAGTGCTATTGCCTGCTTCAACTTGCTCTCTGAGGCATATGAGGCAAGAATGCTCGCGCCATGTCTGGAGCGACACCATGGTGCTCGGGCGAACGCTCGCGCGGCCCTGGCTTTCTTCCTGGACTACTATGCGTTCGAGAGACAGGGCAGGTCTCCGGACTACTCCCCTGCCGCAGTTGATGCGGTCTATGCGTCGGCCGGCCTGGACCCGTCTGAGATCTGGTCCAGGTACGAGCGACTGCTCGGTGGGAGGAAGCTCAACCGGGCGAACAACCCGTTGTGCCCGAGAGGCACCCCGTTCGAGCGAGGCAAGACCAGTCATCAGACATGGCAGCCGTCGGCGGTCGAGTTCATCCGGACGGACCAGTCGCCCCGGAACATGCTTCTGTGGGCCCGCGACGAACTCGTGGTTGACCGGACAGCAGAGACACACCGCGCCCTGTGCAGCATCAACGGGATCGGAACGAAGATCGCCTCGTTCTTCCTGAGGGACGTTGCAGAGTCGTCCGGAATCGCGGTGAGCTTGGACCGACACCTCCTTCAACCGGTCGATGTCTGGGTGTACCGACTGGCGGAGCTTACATGCGGCGGCCCCCGGCAAAGGACAGGCGAGGAGTGTGCTCGGGCGATTGTCGAGAAGTCGCTGGCCGAGGATGTTTCCCCGGAGAGAGTGAACCAGGGGATGTGGTACTTCGCCACTCAGGTATGCGGATCGTCGGAGTACGTGGTCAAACGCACGATCAGGGACGGCGCCGTGTGGGAAGCTATCGAGGACCACGTGGCAGGCATTCGCGATTCAGCCGATCGCACAGCGGAAGCCTGGGAGAGACTCCAATGCAGATGATGAAGCTGCGGCCGTGGACAGAGATCGTCAAGCTACACCCGGACGTCGAGTCGGGTCAGACCGCGATGGCCGCGTATGCGATTGACCTCGGCGCGTTGGTGGACAACGACCCGAATGTGCCAGTGGCCTACCGCGACGCCGAGTCGTTCTTCCGGATCACCTACCCGACAGAGGGAATGCGACGGCTGCTGGCCGAGGTGCTGGGTAGACTCACCGGGCAAGGCGGCGACCGGGTGCTGCAGCTGCGCTCCCCGTTTGGCGGCGGCAAGTCGCACTCTCTAGCAGCCCTCTATCACGCCGCAAGGAGTCGGGCGGCGCTGGCCCAGCTTGGTGAGTGCACGGATCTGCCCGATCCGGGAGTCGTCCGCGTGGCAGTCTTCGATGGTGAGAAGTTCGATGCGTTGACCGGCAAGGAGGTGGATGGCCCCGCCTCCGCCGAGGCTTCGGCGGGCAAGCAGCGGATTCGGACGATGTGGGGGTGGCTGGCCTGGCAGCTCGGGGAGGATGCCTTCGCGCTGGTGCGGCAGCACGACGAGCAAAAGGTCTCGCCTGGCGGAGATGTGATCGCGAAGCTTCTCGGGGACCAGCCGACGCTGTTGCTGCTCGACGAAGTGCTCAAGTACCTGGAGAAGGCCGCCGGCGACCGCGTGGTGGACTCCACCCACGAGCGCCAGGCAAAGGACTTCTTGCAGTCCCTGAGTGTCGAGGTGGCGCGCTCCTCGAAGGCGGTGATGGTCTACTCGCTCCAAGCGAGCGCGAAGGAAGCACTTGGGAACGTCGCGCTGTTGCAGGAACTGGACCACCTGACGTCCCGTGTGGATGCGAAGTGCGAGCCGGTGACCGGCGACGAGGTCATGGCTGTGCTCCATCGCCGACTGCTCCGCGAGTCCCCAGACGAGCAGGTTGCCGCGACCGTCGCGGACGCGGTCGCCGCCGTGGTCACTCAGATGCGGGCGGCCTACGCGGCGACCGACGAAGACAAGCGCCTTGCGGAGGAAGAGGGCATCCAGTTTCGCGAGCGTATCAAACGCAGCTATCCGTTCCACCCGGCCCTGATAGATGTCATGAAGGAGCGGTGGAACTCGATCCCAGACTTCCAGCGGACCCGCGGCGCGCTTCGCTTCCTGGCTGTATGCATGCACGCGCTGAAGACGCGCGGCGGCGCGCAGGTCATGCTGGGCCCAGGAGACATCCCGCTGCACGACGGCGACGTCCGGCAAGCGTTCTTCACAGAGGTGGGACAGCGGGAGGTCTACCAGGCGGTGCTTGACTCGGATCTCGTCGGCCGCAACGCGCGAGTGTGGCCCATTGACAGGAGGATGGAGAAGCAGGAGCCCGCCCTCGCGGGCGTCAAGCCAGCCCAGCGCCTGGCCACGGCCGCGCTGATGTACTCCTTCGGCGGCCTCATGCGGCCGGGGAGCGAGACCGGGGAACTCCTGCCGCCAGGCGCAACGCAAGAAGAGCTGTTCGCCTGTAGCGTCGGACCCGACCTGGACAGCATCACCGCGCAGGCCTGTCTGAAGGAGCTGCGGGATATCCGCGGATGCCTCTACCTTCACTACGACGGAGTGCGGTACTGCTTCAAGACGACCCCCAATGTGAACATGCTCGTCGAGGGGGAGGCCGAGGCGGTTGACCGGGAGCGCGGCGCGGTCGAGGCGGCGATCAGGGAGCGCTTGGAGCACGAGCTCGGCGGCGAGCAGAACGCGCTGATCTGGCCGGCGCGCAGCGACCAGATCCCGGATGAGCAGCCGGCCTTCCTGGTCGCCTATCTGCCCATCGAGTTCGCCCACAAGAGCAAGGCGGAGCGGGAGAAGTCGGCCAAGGAGATGCTGGAGAAGTACGGCGACAAGCCGCGCCGGTACCGCAATGCCCTCGGCCTTGCCATCCCCGATCGCTCGCAGATCACGCCGCTCCAGCGCTCGGTGCGCTACCTCCTGGCAATCGACCGGGTCTCGGCGAAGAAGAGCCAGTATCAGCTCACCAAGCCACAGCAGGACGAACTCGCGGAACGGCGGCGCACCGAGGAGGGCGGCATCACGTCGGCCTTCCGCGCGCTCTACAGCGCCGTCTGGCTGCCGAAGGTCGAGAACGGCAGCATCACCCTCGACCCCATGGAGATCGGCGGCCGGCCGCTGCAAGCTACCGGGATTCACGCGCGTGTCATGGAACTCCTGACGAGCGGACCGTCACGGCGCGTGTTCGGGAGCCTAGAGCCGCGACGGATCGTTGACCGGATGAAGCTCGGCGAGGCGGCCGGCGGCCAGGAGAGTTCCCGGCTCGGGGTTGCCGTCAAGGATGTACAGGACGCCTTCTTTGGCATCCTTGGGTTCACCCGGCTGACAGATCGCAGCGCGCTGTCGAGGGCAGTTGCGAGCGGCGTCAAGGATGGGATGTTCGGGTATACGGGGCGCGGCGCGCCGGAACTCGGCGCTGACGGCCGGTACACGATAGCACATGACCGGGTCGTCTTCGAGGAGGTCCTGTCGGAAGACGAAGTGGACTTCGACGACGGGTTCCTGATGCTGCCGCAGGCGCTGCCAGCTGAAGCAGTGGTGGAGGCGCCCGGTCCTGAGCCGCCCGCGCCACCCGGCCCGGGGCCGGTCCCGCCGGGTCCGGGGCCAATACCTGAGAAGCAGATGACCGTCCGGATCAGCTTCCGGGCGAACCGTCAGCAGCTCTACGCCGCGTGGAATGCTCTTGCCAACCTGGCGGACGCGGCTGGCACCGTCCACGTCACGGTCGAGGCGCACAAAGAGGAAGGCTTCGACCAGGTGTGGCTGCGGAATGCAGTCACGGAGCCAGTGGAGGAGTCGGGGGCGGAGGTGGATGGGTAGGCCCGTGACTTGCATTCTGTCTGTCGCGACAAACGGCCGTGTGAGACGTGCGCCGCGCCTACCCGTCTGGCCGTCCGCGGCGGTCTCAGAGCTGCTCGACACCCGCATGGTGTCCGATCGCTTCTCTCGCCATCGAACAACCAGACCGGATCTGACCACGACTTCGCCGTCCTCGCGGCTCACAAGTTCAGCGCCTGCTCGATTTACGGTGGGCGTAGCGGGAGTGCGCGGGTCCTGCCGGCACTGGGCGGGAGGTAGGCTGCCCAAGCTGAAGTGAGGGCGGCGATTGTAGCTGACCGCCTCGGAAATGCTGGCTGGCGATCGGGGTGACACCAAATGGATGAGCCAGTTACGAGGGGCCGACAGCGTCATGCGGCTCTGTCGGTGCTGCGTGTCTGCGTGGTCGTGCTGATTGCTGCAACCAGCGCCAACCCACAGACCAACTCGGCCGTGCCGATCTCGGGGTTAGGTTCGGAGCCGGTCCTGGTCCCGCAGACCGCCCACTCCGGACCCGTGATGGCCCTAGCCTTCAGCCCTGATGGGCAGACCCTCGCTTCCGGCGCCGAGGACGGGCTGGTCGCTGTTTGGGATCTCGGCACTGAGAGAATGCGCCAGGCCTTCGTGGGACATGCGGCCCCCGTGGTGAGTATATCCTTCAGCCCGGACGGCCGGGTCTTGGCCTCAGGGGCGCTCGACGGCGCAGTTCTGCTCTGGGACGTGGTGACTGGCGACCCGTACACGGCGATCCCCAGGCAGGGCACTGGAGTGTGGCTAGTGACCTTCAGCCCGGACGGGAGGGTCCTCGCGTCGGGCCAAGGACATACTCTGAAGCTATGGGATGTGGAGAGCGGGGACCTGATCCGCACCATCGACTTGAACGGCAGGTGGGCGGCCGGGGTAGACAAGGTAGTCTTCAGCTCCGACTGGACTTTTCTGGCAGTGTCGAACGGCTCTGGCGGCGTCGCGCTCTTGGACCCAGAGACCGGCGAAACTCTTGGCTCCCTTAACCTCACGAGCAATGCCTTCTCCAGGATAGTGGGCATGGCATTGAGCCCCGACGGGGCGCTTCTGGCTGTCTCCTTATTCCGGTATGATCTCATCGGTAACAGCCACCGAGTGTGGTTCTGCGAGACCGCGACTGGCAAGGTGTGGCATCATGCAACTGGGCGCGGTATCGCGTCGGTTCAAGGAGGTGCGATCACAGGCGGCGGCAAGGTTGCCTACAGCCCGGACGGGAGCACCCTTGCTTCTTCTGGCGTGCGAGCTGTGACCTTGGAGGACCTGACGACTCGCTCGGCCACCAACACGTTGCACGCTGAGGCCAACATCACATGCCTGGCATTCAGTCCAGACGGACAGCTGCTGGCGGCGAACGCCGGAAACGGCGTGGTTCTGTGGGATATCGCGACGGGCGAGCGCAGTGTTCTGGAGGGCAAAGTGTCGGCCGTGCGCGATGTGAGTTTCGCAGACGACACCACGCTAGTGTGCGAGGGTGCAGATGCCGCGGCCGCTCACGACATATCAACTGGATGGCCCGTCTGGACCCGTAGCAGGACGGACGTCGCTACTGACACGTTTGCGTATGTGGACCCAGCTACCGGCAAGGTGATGGACAGGGCACCCGCGGAGGGTAAGCTGGCAAGCGAGTTGCTGGGCACAGCTGTGCTCAGCCCGGCCAATCACGCATTAGCCGCGAGCCCGACCACGAATCCCGCTGAGCAGCGCATCATCGTGTGGGATACGAGGACTCGGGAAGTTATCCATCGGCTTGGTAGCCACACCGGGCCTGTGCGGGCACTCGCATTCAGCCACGATGGGCGCGTACTGGCGTCCGGCGGGATGGATTGCACGGTCATCCTTTGGGATACCGGGAATTGGGAAGTCCTGCAGGCCCTGCAGGGCCATCAACCCCCCATCTCGGCCCTATCCTTCAGCCCCGACGATAGGGTCATCGCATCTGGAACCGCGGTTCCAATAGCGGACAACGACGCCGCCGCGGCGGACAGCACGGTCTACCTTTGGGATGCAGGTACAGGCGAGATGCTTACCTCGCTCAAGGGCAGCCCGGGCACTGTCGTAGCGCTGGCATTCAGTCCAGACGGGCGTCGGCTCGCGTCCGTGAACCGGTACGGGACCGTGGTGGTCTGGGACTTGAACACCGGACAGGTCTACCGGACCATCCGAGGCGGTGGTGGCTATGGCCACTGTCTGGCATTGAGTTCAGATGGGCACCTGCTCGCGTTGGGGGGCACGGATGGTGCGGTCCACCTATGGCAGGTTGATGCGAACCGCGAACTGGCTGCATTCGTGGATGTCGACCGGGGCCAGCAGTGGCTGACCGTGACTCCGCAAGGCTACTACGATTGCTCGCTGGAGGCGGCCCGATACGTGGTCTGGCGGATGACTGATCGCCTCTACCCCTTTGACCAGTTTGAGGAGAAGTATCGCCGCCCCGACCTAGTGCAAAGGGCTCTGGCCGGTGAGGACATCTCCGCCGCGCCTCCCTTGGATGCCACGCAGATCCCGCCAACAGTATGGTTTGCGCGCCCGGGGTATGGGGCGAGTGTCGATGGAGAGTCAGTTGAGGTGGAGATCCAAGCGGCCGGTACGTACCCAATCGCGAAGGTGGACCTGTCGGTGAACGGCCGGCCCGTGCCAGGTGAAGTGGGCCGCGCTCTGGGTGTGGGTACTCCCGAACAGACAGAGCGCACCGTTCTGGTGAGGGTGCCGCTGCCACCGAATGAGCCTCAGGTCCGGTTACGTGCGACAGCCTATGACACCGAGCTTCTGAAGAGTCGACCGGCCGAGCTGCTCTTGCGGCGGACTGGAGTGAAACGGACGCCGGCCACAGTGTACCTGCTCTCGATTGGGGTGAGCCGGTACCAGAACGCGAAATGGAACACGCTCCGATATGCAGACAACGACGCACTCGCCTTCGCTTATGCCTTCGAGCCGGCCGAACAGCACGAAGCGTTGAAGCTTCGGGTACTGACCAATGAGGACGCGACCGCGTCAAAGGTCAGGTTCGGCCTTCGGTGGCTCAAGGACGATGCCGCTGAGGGGGACGTGGCGGTGGTATTCGTAGCGGGCCACGGAATAGAGCGGGCGGGAGAGTACTACTTCCTGTGCTACGATACTATGGAAGCTGATCTGGCCGGCAGCTCGCTATCATGGCAGGAGTTCGTCAACATCCTGCGAGACGTACGCGCCAAGCGTTTGCTGCTGTTTGTTGACACCTGTCATGCGGGCTTTGCCATAGGGCGGCGAACGGCAGACCTGATCGTTGACCGACTCAACCGCAAGGCGAGCGCGCTTGTCCTGTCAGCTAGCCGGGGAGAAGAGGTGTCTGTTGAGGGACGCGAGTGGGGCCACGGCGCGTTCACCGAGAGCCTGCTGGAGGCGCTAGGAGGGCGAGCAGACCGTGATGGAGACGGCAAGATCAGCCTGCAGGAGCTTGGGGACTTCGTCTACTCGCGGGTCGAAGACCTGACCCAGGGCAAGCAGCACCCCTGCTTCCCGAGACTACAAGAGTTCGGGCCAGAGGCAGTGATAGCGAAGGTGGTCAGATCATCCTCTCAGTGAAGCATCTTCCAGATCGGTTGAGGGCGGTTTGCGCACGAGAACGCGAGTAGTCAGGGAACCCTCTGCCAAAGTAGCCCCTCTGCGCCCGTGGTCTACACCCATACCGAAGACGAGTCTCCGGGCTGGTCGCCTCCCCACTCTTGCCGCCGCAGGCGCGCTCATCGGTAGCTAGAACGGAAGCCCTGTGCGGTGTCCGGGTCCTCTCTCGACCAGGTATTGGTTGCCGCCAGCTCGTAGGGACGTAACGGCGGTTACCATCGCTCACGGGCAGGTGGAACGCGCGCATTGCCACCCACTACTGCTGCTGCTTGCCCGAAGCGGCTACGCTACCGGCGGCGCTACCATGCAGCTTTGGCGCTGGGAGAGCCTCGCCGACCAGTCGGCAGAGGTCGTGGGGTCCTTCGGCCCCTAGTGCCCCAAGGACTATGCCATCTCCGAGGGCAGCCACCGCCGTCGGTTCAGTGATATTGGCCTGCGGATTCGCAATGCTCTGCCACGTCCGCCCGCCGTCAGTGCTGATGCGGGGAGTGCTGAAGTCTGAGAACGTGACGATGCGGTTGGCGTCCTTGGCGTCGATGGAGATCGGCCCAGCGAACTCCCCAACCGCGATGGGCTTGCTCCAGGTCCTCCCCCTATCGCGGCTCCGATAGTAGAGAGCTTTCGCCGTCGATACGAGTTCGCCGGCTTCGGTCAGAACATCAACGATACTGCTATCGGTGGCGGCCACGGCCATCGCCACGAGCTTTCCCTGCAGGGCGCCCTTTCCGACTTGCTCCCAGGTCATTCCTGCATCTGAGCTTCTCATGAGCTTGGTGGTACCGGTCATGCTGTCCCCGATGCGTACGATCGCGTAGACGTCGTCCGGGCGCAGGAGCGCACTGGCAACGCTCTCGACGCTGCCACCGAGCCCGGCGATCTCGATGAAGGCGCCTCCCTGCATGTCGGTCCGCCAGAACCGGTCCTCTCCGGAGGCCAGGTAGAGGCGCCCTGGCGCGCCGGCGGTGGCAGCGAGAACGCGGACGGCCTTCGTGGCGGGAGTCGGTAGTGAGCGCCACGTCACACCCGCGTCGTCGCTCCACAGCAGCGACGCCTCGTTCGCAGAGCAGAGCTGTGCCGGGTCGTCCGGCTTGACCACTGGTCCTGACAATTTGTCACCGGGGTAATCCGGCAGGGAGCGCCAGCTCCCACCGCGGTCAGTGCTCACGAAGAGATTCCCGTCCGCCGTCGCGTAGACCGTGTCAGGCGCTGTCGGCGCATAGCCGAGGCCGGTGCAATCTGAGAAGGGAACGCCGGGTACTTTCTGCCACCGCCAGGCACCGCGGCTGATGGCCTCCGTCCGCGCCGTTGGCGGCATCTCGCTATCTGTGACAACGCAGTAGGATGGAGTGCAGAGCACGGCATCGGGTACCCAGTAGGCCGAGGCCCACTCCCACACCTTCCGGCCTGTCGCAGTCTCCAGTCCGTACACCTTGCTGTCATCGCAGGGAACGCAGGCCACCGCATCCGTTCCGTCGCCCCAGAAGATGTGGACGCCCTGGCTACCAGGCCCCATGGGTGCCACCTGCCACCGCTCTTGGCCTGTAGCGATATCAGTGGCCGCGATGCGTGCCTCACCGTCCCCAGCTCGCGCCACAAGCACCACTGGTCCGGCTACCGCGACGAAGTTGTCGGCTGGCACCTGCCACAGCACGCTGCCGGTCCCGCGATCCAGCGCACATACACGTTCGCCGCCCGTAAAGGCCACGAGGAGCGGGCCCTCCTGGACGCCGCGGCCAATCACCGTCGGCCACAGGAAATCACCGTTCCACACAAGCGACTCCTCTGTTATGGGGCTGGAGGACGGCAGTTGCTGTTGCCACGTCTCCCCAGACTCGTTAGTCGCGGTTACGATATTGACTTGGCCGGCCACGAGCAGGCCATCCGAGACTGCCCACGTCGCCGACACTTTCGCGTACTCACTTATCTTGGGCAAGGCTATGGCATCCAGGAGCTTCCCGCTCTTCTCCTCCAGGAACGTCACGCCCTGGGCCGAGGAGAGCGCGAGCATGCCCCGGTATACCCCCAAGGGTGAAAGGCTGGTTGAGGAGAGCGCGAGCATAGCGCGGGCCGCTCCTAAGGTTGGGCCGCTGGTCGTGACACGCCTGCTCCACAGCGTGTGGCCGGTAGCCACATCAGCACACCGGACCTCCTTCCCAGCAGCGACATAGAGACGACCACCTTCAACGCGACTGCCGGACACTGGCTGCTTGAAGGCGCGCCACTGCCAGAGAACCTTCCCATCCTTCGCGCGCAGCAGCGCGACAGCGCAACCTCGGTCCGTGGTGATCACAAGGCAGTCCGTATGGTTGACGTCTGCACTTGCCATCGGGTAGCAGTCCGCGCGGAACCACCGGTGCTCTCCTGTAGCGAGGTCGAGCACGTGCATCCCGCGGCGCGGCTTGGCCTGCTTCTTGGCCGCCGGCGGTGTGTGTCGGGCCCGCCGAGCCGCGGTGCTAGGCGTGCCTAGAGCGACCACGGCGGACAGCAAGAGCACCGAATATGCGACGCGTGTTGCGACAGACTGCTTTGGTCTCGCGAGCATCAGGGCCACCTCCTGAGATATGAGTGGACGGTCTGCACGTCGCGGCCGCTTGACCCCTGTCCGCTGGGAAGCGGCCGACACAGCACAGCTTCCTCTTCACGCCCTACGCGGCTTCGGGGCGGTCTCACGAACGTCTCCTCTGTATCACCCTAGGGATGCGACGGGTGCCCCGGTAGCTCGCCCGCCCTCGCATGCCAGGCAGTGCACCTTCGATGATGTGGACGGCGGTGGAGGAAAGTGGCCGTTGCACAAGGAGCACCGCCTAGCGGTTCGGGCACATCACCTTCCGATCCGCGACAGCCACAACGGTTCTCCCTCCTAGGTCCTCGGCTCGGACAGAGCAACGGTAGAGGGCGACTGCTCATCAGGGCGGCCCCTACCGGGGAAACCGGAGCTTGGGCCGGCATCACTGCCTCCCCTTTGGATGCGATTGACTACCGGCCGAGGCGAGCAGAACCAGCGCGCGAGCACTCTCGGCGCTGAAGGTGGCGACCGTCCGCACCTGCAGCCCGGGGACATCGACAAGGATCAGCATGTACCGGCGGCGGTCGGTCTCCGAGCGGGCGAACACGGCGCATGCCGTCGCGTCCGCATTCCACACGATCTCCGCTATGCTACTGCGGGCGACAGGTAGCGGAGCTTGCTTGGTATCACCAAGTAGCCCGATGAATGCCGGCATCGTGTCTGTCCAGCCGACGATCCTCGAGCCGTCAGGCGAAGCGCTGTAGCCGTAGGCATGCTGTTCCTCCACTTTCTGCTCCTGGGGCGAGCCGATCCGTCTGCGGAGCCATATGGTCCTGTCAGACGGCGATTCCCGCTGGAACAGCAGCACCTCGCCGTCAGTGACCCACGAGTCTCCCATGCAGTCATCGGTGACGACAGTTTCCGTGCCCCGCTGCAGATCGATCTCGCAGAGGGTGGCATGCCGCGCGTTCTTGTCATTTCGCTCAACATACAGCCGCTTCGCGTCGGGCGACCACTGCAGCCGATGGTGGAGATTGTAGGGAAACCGGAAAGAGGCAACGCGAATGGAATCACCTGAACCATCTGCCCGCACAATGTGGACCCCCGCGAGCTCAGTGCTGTGGCACTCGAACGCAACCCATGCACTATCTGGTGACCACGTGGGATTTGAGCACTCGATGAAGTCGGTCATGGCTATCGCGCGGCCCGTCGCCACATCCTGGATCACCAAGTGCCCCATCCCAGCGGAGTCTACATATGCCAGCTTCGATCCGTCCGGCGACAGACAGCCTGTCTCCACGGCGCTCCCGTTGAGGGTGGCGAGCGTCTGCATCTTCCCCGAAGCGAGATCAACTGCTACGATCTCACCGCCCATGGCCATCAGAGAGCTCGTCGCCTTGAGCAAGCGCACTTGGGGTACGGCCCGGGGCAGGTCTCCTACTGCGGCCGCGGTCTGTTCGGAGTGGCCGCGCACTAGCCAGAAGATGGTCAGGGGGACACCGAGGAACAAAGGCACGAGGAACCTGGCCCGCCGGGCGGCACCCGGCCAATCCCGGCACACGAGGGTTCGTCCCATGTCGCCTGCGAGAGCACCCAGTACTAGCGACGCAGCAACTGCCAGCAGTGGATACGGCGCCGACCAGAGGCAGGACACACCCATCGCCGGCATCCACGAGAGACCAAGTGTGCCCAGAGCGGCCACCACCCCAACTGAAAGGCCGTACCTCCACCCCCTTCCATTGGAGATGGCTCCGGCGGCAAGGCCTCCCAGTGCGGCCGCAAGCGGCCCCATCCAGGCCGCCATCCAGGCGCCGAAGAGGAGTGCCTGATCGACCGAGGTGGCGACTTGGAATGACCCCCACAGGTTGAACTTGCCGAGAACGCGCAGGACGGCGACACAGACCACCCAGCCGGCAACTACGCCGGCGACCTTCCTCAGGACGGGGAACATCGGCTCCCTCTGCATCCTCGAGGGCCCCTGACCGTCGGACGGCCTCTCCATAGCTAGCCTCCGCTGATGCGGCGTCGAGCGAGTTGGCCTTGCGGGGCTGACCCGCCCCCACGCGCGGTGTGAATCACGATGTCCGTCCCCTAGGTGCGGAGTGTGGGGGCCGCCTCGCTACTTCCCCTTCTCGCCCGGGCCGAGCCATTCGCGCTCAAACCAGCCCTGCTCAACACTGCCGTCGGCTAGGACCCGGAGGGTGCCGTTGCTATGACGAAGAGAGGATTGTTGCACTTCATCGGCCTGGTAGCCGGTCGGATTGCTTCCTGGGGCGCTGGTTTCATAGAAGACGACCACGCGTGCTGGGTCGGCGCCTTCGGGGAGTGGTTTCCCGCTTAGCGCGAAGTTCATCCCGTAGCTGCACCTAGCAGCCGACAGGTCGTTCGGGCACTTGAGCACCTGGGGGTCAGATAGGTACTTCGACAACTCCTCAACCCACCGGTCCGCCCGTGGGAACCGGCCCTCGTGATCCTTCGTGTACTGAAGCATCGCCTGCGCCAGCACGGTCATGTGGTTCCGACAGGCGTTTTCCGCGATCGCGTCATTCTTGGCCTCGACCGCGGCTGGCAGTCCCCATGCGGCAGCGGGAGCATCGAGGAGGTAGATGCTGTTGCTGAGGTCCATGATCCAGTCGGCGATCACCATCTGTCTGCCATCTCTCGACTCCACTCGCAGGTCAATCGCCCAGGCGATGCCATCCGCCGGAGATGACACGCTGGTGCCTGGCCGCAGCGCCACTAGCGGTTCCATCGCCCGCTTCAGTAGCGCGCCGCTGACGTACTGGGTCACCGCCGCGTCACTCGGGATCCCTCTCAGTGCTCTCTGATACGCTTCCTGCGACTGGAGTGAGTCGCCCACCTTCCCGGCGGCCCGACGCGCCGCCTCAGTGACCTTCGCTGGCGTTCCGAACGCGGCCCACCCGTTTCCGCGCGCGATGGCACAGTCGCTGCCGTACATCAGCGAGAGAGCGGCGCCCGGAAGGTCTCCGGTGGGGCGATCTGTCACCTTGTCGGCGTAGATCCCGCGCGCGCGCAGGCAAGCGCGGTCGAATGCCGCCTCATCTCTCACCCCGGCGACGAGTAGCCATTCGTTCCGCTGGTGACTCCCAGCAGCAGGGATCCACATCGCCAAGCCAACCCGGGGTCCCGCGCTCGCCAGGATCGGCGCCAAGGCATCGACCGACTTGGCGGCCTCCCTCCACGTCCCCCCCAAGTCGTGCGGGTTCTGGCGCATCAACCTCCAGGCCTCCCGCGCCGCCACAGCGCGTCCCAACCACTCACCCAACGCCGGCGCGTTCGGTGCTTCTCCGCGCACCCGGCTCAGGTTCGCCTCCAAGTAGAAGGAGGTGTCCGAAGGCACGAGGGCACTAGGAACTAGCTCCGCGGCGGACAGCGGGACCGCCGCGGCTACGCAGAACGCGGTTAGCAGAACGGCCCATCTTACGCTACGAGACATTCTGACCTCCATTCACATTGGTATGCCAGCTTCACCTTGGTCTGGGCTCCTCCCCCCTGCCAAGGCAGAACGCTACGTAAGGTCCCTCTCGCCGAGCAGGAGCTGGTCTCCTACCACATCACAGCTGTATCTGAACCGCCGGCTGCACACAGAACCTACTCCGGGCCGTGAGCGAAGTAGATCAAGACCGTATCGCCCACCGTGATGCGGCCGCCGGATCGGAGTGCACGACGCGTGATGCGCTGGCCGTCAACCCACGTGCCGTTCTTGCTTCCCAGGTCGGCGACAGCCGCCCCTGCTGACTCCATGCGCACCTCGGCGTGACTGGCCGAGATGAGGGGGTCGGCGAGCACAATGTCACTTCTGGGATCCCGGCCAATACGCACCACTGTCTTCGTCATTGGGATATCTCGCGGTGCTACGCCCGGCTCATGCACCTGGAGCCAGGCTAGGACAGGCGCACTGCTGACACCTGCCGCGCGCCGCCTCACAACGACAGCGACGCACGCCGCGCCCAGAGCAACTATCGCAACCAGGAGGCAGACCAGAAGTATGGTCCGCGGTTCGATCTGTGTTCCGCCAATCACCCCTCCACCGCCGACCGGGGCGGGTGGAACTCGGGCAGATACGATCAGGTGATAACGAGTCTGGGCACCCGGGACATTCTCCCCGGAGATCGTCGCGGTCCAGTTGCCAACAGGCGGTGAATCAACCGCTACACATACCGGCTGGAGGTCTCGCTTCAGATGGGCTCCAGGGTATGAGTCATCCACGACTCGACCACTGGGGTCTCTGAGCTCAATCGTTAGCTTGCCGATCGACCAGCCTAAGGTGACGAGCATCTGGCTCTTCAGGGGTTCATCGGCAAATGCGGGCGTGACCAGCAAAGGGATCTCGGACACCAGTTTCCGTTGCGGCCCAGTGGAAGCAGCGATCTTCGAGGTAGCCGGGTTGAACGGTCCTACCTGCTTCTTCTCTCCCTGCGAGATTGTCCCTGTACTTTCGAACACAACGTTCCCCGTTGCGTTGTGGAAACTGCGCACATAGACTTCGTCGAGTTCGAAGGCATCCGTTGCGCCGAGATACCTGCCGCCTGTTCCGGGTACCCCTGCGATCTTCCGGAGAACCTCCTCGTCCAGCCCAGCATCGTTGAGGAATGGCCCCATGCCTGCCTGCTTGGGATCCCCGAAACCGACCGTGTATATGCGTATGCCAGCGCGCTTGATCCGCTGGTAGAGACGCAGGGGGTTCGCGAAGCGATCGGGATCGTCAACCAGGAACTCAGCGCGCGATACTGGACCGGTGTTCGTCATGCCGTCAGAGAGGAAGATGATGAATTTCCTTCCCTTCCGCCGATCATCCGGCAGATTCTCAAGCCAGGAAATCGCAGTGTCGAGAGCGCTGCCGAAGTTCGTTGAAGACATTGGCGACAAGGCATCTATGCAGGCGCGTGCCTGCGTGATATCAAGGGTTGGGGACAAAGCTGGCTCGGCAGACGCCGAGAATGACACGACAGCCACTTGGTGATCCGCACCGAGGCTGTTAGCATCGAAATCAATGACACCCAGGTAATGCTTCGCAGCCTCCTTTGCGGCTTCCAGTTTGCGCTTGCCATCGGGGGTATCTGTGCTCATGCTACCGGAGCAGTCGAGCACAAGCGTGGTCGTGGTGGCTCCTCCCCGGGCCTTCGTTGGCGAGAACGTCAGACGGATTGGAGAGGTCACTAGCTGAAACGGAGAGTAGAGCACGTAGGCATAGGTCTCCCCATCCTTAACGTCCGTGTCGGCATAGTCAATCGTCAAAGTCTCGTGACCAGCCGGCCAGTCCCATGTTCGAACAGGATTCGGGTGGTCGATGCGGTAGAGGAACACCTTGTCGGAAAGGGTCGCACGCTGTCCGCCACCGACCTTGAGTGTCAGTTGCGCCGGTCTCATCTTCGCGTGGATCTTCACCAATGGCACAGACTTCGCGTCTAGGCCAGGCTCTGGGGACATCTCCTCAAGAGCAGCCTTCTCAACGGCCGCGTATGTCTGAGCATTGAAGAGGGCGTGCAGCAATTCCGCACGTGATGAGCCTTGGCCTAGCCCGCAGACATAGGTATAGCGGTGCCACTGGTCTGTGTGGCCTGCTTTGTCTACGATGCCATTCTGCAAGTCAGTGTGAAAGTCAGACCCGGCAGTAACACCAACATCCATGCCGCGTCTCAGCAAGTCCAGATAGGCACGGAGTTCAGCGTGCTCCTGCTCTCCCCACCTAAGCACGGTTTTCCGAGTCGTGTCTATGATCCCAGTGTTGAAGAACTCGATGAGTCGGGGGGTGAACTGTGCGCTAGACGGTTGCCCAAAGAAGAATGGGTAGTCCTCGTTGGCCGCGTGTGCCGCAACTGTCGGGATGCCCCTATCCTTAGCCTGTGCGAGAATGCGTTGCTGATCCCGGAGGGCAAGCTTTCGCCCTCTCCCCGTCCTCGGCTGACCTGCTATCTCACCCGACACAAACTCATGGCGGAAGATAGGGTCTGAAACGTCCAGAACTAGCAGATGTCCTTCTCTTTCCTTCCCGGTATCGTCCTGCCAAAAGCACGATAACTCTGCTCCTGGCAGAGCCAGGAAGCCAGATGCGGATTCCGGGCCAAAGTAACCACCGATTCCGATCCAAAGTGCGCGCGGATTCCGGTTCAAAGTGCGCGGTGATTCCGGGCGAATCCGATCACCGCGCGGGGTGAAGCTCGACGCGGGATAATCG
>Ga0315289_10000432_pt1 | contig 65157 bp, 58 predicted proteins | sample YL17G11_40_MG_FD_203452 | JGI IMG/M metagenome (GOLD analysis project Ga0315289, IMG submission 203452) | Sediment microbial communities from Yellowstone Lake, YNP, Wyoming, USA - YL17G11_40 | ecosystem: Environmental > Aquatic > Freshwater > Lake > Sediment | place: USA: Wyoming | collected... | reverse complement strand
GAGTCCATCACACGCTCGACGACCTCTTGGTTCTCGCGGAAGACGCCGGTCTGCCACAGCATTGCGTCGATCAGCGTCGTCTTGCCGTGGTCGACGTGGGAGATGATTGCGATGTTGCGGATGCCGTTTCGGACGGCGTTGCCCTCGAGGGCAGTGATTGGGGCTGTGATCATGATGCTCCATCGAGAAAGCCGGGCGAAGTGTCCCGCTTCGTCAACGATTTCGGGGAAAAGACCTGGAGCGGGAAACGGGACTCGAACCCGCGACCCTCTGCTTGGGAAGCAGATGCTCTACCAACTGAGCTATTCCCGCTCGCTCACTATTCTAATGATGCCCGCACGCGCCCGTCAACGCGACGCCGTGAGGGGGCGTGGTCTGACGTCCCCCGCGTCGCCAGCCATTGCTCCCCGCCCCGGCGACCGGGGTGCGTCGGGCGGACCGGCGGCCGCACTGCTGGGCGAAGCGCCGGAGCGGTGGGGGTGCGGTGGTGATAGCGTGGCCGGGAGGGGCACAGGACGGGCCGGAAAGGGCTCGGCGCGGGGGCAGGCATGTCTACGCGCTGTGGAGCGGTGCACCAGAAGGGCAAGTGGCGGAACTGGACTTGCGCCCGGGCAGCACTTCCCAAGGTGTCCTAATCTGGCCCAGGCACGACAACTCAACAGGGCCTTGCGCCTGGCGGTCCAGCGGCGGCGCTTCTAGGCCCCGGGCTCCGCTTCTGGCTCTGGTTCGCGATAATCCGCGCCGGGACGCCGGCGACAGTGGTGTGCGCAGGGACATCCTCGAGCACCACGGAACCGGCACCGATGACGGCGCCGTCGCCGATCTTGACGGGGCCGAGGATCTTCGCGCCCGTTCCTACGAAGACCCCATCCCCGAGCTCCGGCGCTTCCAACGTTCCAGGGGTGAGACCTATGCTCACCCACGGGCAAAGCACGCACCAGCGCCCTATGGTCAGCCGCCCGCCGATGACCAGATACCCGTGGGGCACGTAGACGCCTTCCCCAAGCACCACATAGTCGCCGATGCTCATGTCGAAGAAGGCAATGCAGATCCTGTGGATGAGGGTGGGAAGGATGGGTACGCTGGCTCCCTCAAGCGAGGCCCGAACGCGGTAGAGCAGTACGCCCAGGAAGGCGTCGGATTTCCAGGCCAGCCGGAACAGGTGGAAGGCCGTGGCCAGCCGGCCCTGGCCACCCGTCTCGAACCTGTGCGCCAGAAAGGCCCGTACGTCCTCCCGGACCGCCCTCCGCAAAGACGGTCGGCGCGCCCGGAGTTGGCGATGGTACTCCCGCCAGAACCGTTTCCAGTTGGGCTTGGCCTCAGGTCGGGCGTTCGGTTCGGTTACTTCCATAGGGGTTTCCAGTGTCATGCCCACGCGCGATCAACTGGCTCAGGGCGTCTCAGACCGGGGCTCCACGCCGTGGCTCCGGTCCCGGATGACGCGCGCCGGGACGCCGGCGACAGTGGTGTGCGCCGGAACATCCTTGAGCACCACGGAACCGGCACCGATGACGGCGCCGTCGCCGATCTTGACGGGGCCGAGGATCTTCGCGCCCGTTCCTATGAAGACCCCATCCCCGAGCTCCGGCCCTTCCAACGTTCCAGGGGTGGGACCTATGCTCACCCACGGGCAAAGCACGCACCAGCGCCCTATGGTCACCCGCCCGTCGATGACCAGATACCCGTGGGGCACGTAGACGCCTTCCCCAAGCACCAGATAGTCGCCGATGCTCACGTCGAAGAAGGCAATGCAGATCCTGTGGATGAGGGTGGGAAGGATGGGTACGCTGGCTCCCTGAAGCCAGGCCCGAACGCGGTAGAGCAGTACGCCCAGGAAGGAGTCGGATTTCCAGGCCAGCCGGAGCATGTGGAAGGGCGCGGCCAGCCGGCCCGGGCCAGCGGTCTCGAATCTGCCCGTGATGAAGGCCCGGACGTCCTCCCGGATCGCCTTGCCCAGAGGAGGGCGACTTGCCCGAAGCCGCCGGCGGAGCTCCCGGCGGACTTGCCCCCTCTCATCTTCCGTCCAGCGGTCCATTCAGGGAGCCCTTCGATCAACTCCATCCAGTTCCCGGCCTACCAGTTGACGGAGTGGTCTCGCTCATGGGTGGCGCTCGATTGCCTCTGCTAGACATGACCCCACCCCAAGCGGCGAGGACCTTGCAGCGAATCACGGCCTCGCTCAACGCGGTCACGCTGGCCGCCATGCCCGGCGGAGGGCATGGTACCTTGGGCTCCATCTCCTGTCAAACCCCTCCTCTGTGGCCGCTTTCGCTTGGGGGTCCCGCTTCTGGCGGTCAGCGTTGAGGCCGGGATGTTTGGAAGGCAGGAGCTCTACCAGACTGAGCTACTCCGACCCTACCATGTGGACCAGAGCCAGGCGGTGTGGGTGTCGACGAATACTCGATAACTGTGGCGGTTTCGTTGGGGGTGGGGCTTCTGGCGGTCAGGGCTGGGGCCGGGATGTTTGGGAAGCAGATGCTCTACCAACTGAGCTACTCCCGCACCACCTCGCGAGGGGTGTCGAGAGGCAAGTCGAGCCTAGCTGCTTTGGGCGAGGCTGTCAAGCGAGCGAACCCCTTCCCCCACTCCTGGCCGGCGGGGCTCCTAGGGCGCAGCACGCGCTCCGTGGCCCGGCCTGCCGCCGGCGCTCTCGATGAGGCGGCGCGCGGCGCTGTAGGGGTCCAGGTCGCGCCGGGCCACCGCCCCCACCAGCTCGTCGAGCTGGCCGTTCTCCTCCGTGGCCTGGAGGACGCTTGCCAGGAGCTCGTGGCGGGCCAGGGCCAGTACCTGATGACGCGCCTGAGCAAGGCGGTGTCGTTCGAGCTGCCCCGACTGCGGCAGGTAGCGCCGGTGCTCGTCAATGGCGTCCACCAGCTCGGGGACGCCCTCACCGCTACTGGCGACCGTCTTCAGCACGGGGACGCCGCGCTCGTCGCCGGCCCGAGAGACCAGGGCCTGGAGCTGCTGGGCCAGGGCGTCGGCGCCAGGCTGGTCGGCCTTGTTCACCACCAGGATGTCAGCTATTTCCAGGATCCCGGCCTTAAGGGCCTGGACGTCGTCGCCGGTGCCGGGGGTGTTGACCACCACCGTCGTCTCGGCCGCCCCGGCCACCTCGACTTCATCCTGGCCGGCTCCGACAGTCTCGATGAGCACCACGTCTTTGCCGGCGGCATCAAGGACGGCCACTACCTGGGCCGTGGAACCGGCGAGCCCCCCCAGGGAGCCGCGAGTGGCCATGCTGCGCAGGAAGACCTCGGGGTCCGACGTGAGCTCCTGCATCCGGATGCGGTCACCCAGCAGGGCGCCGCGAGTGAAGGGGCTGGATGGGTCGACGGCTACGATGCCGACGCTGCGCTCACGGCGGCGAAACTCCCGGGCCAGGGCCCCGGCGAGGGTGCTCTTGCCTGACCCGCTCGCCCCCGTCAGGCCGACGCTGTGAGCTCGCCCGGTACGGGGATAGAGGAGGCGGAGCGCTTCGTGGCCTTCAGGCTCGCCGTTCTCGACCAGGCTGATGACACGGGCCAGAGCCCGCCGTTCGCCAGCCAGCACTTGCCGCACGAGAGCCTCCACCGTGTCCGACCCTCGTGCTGACGTCACGACCGCGCGCCTGGAGAGGGAGGCCCACCACTGCGGGCGGCGGGGACGTTCTGCCGGACGAAGTCGATGATCTCGCCTGTGCTGGCGCCAGGTCGAAAGATGGCCCGGAAGCCCATCTCCCGAAGGGCGGGCATGTCCTCGTCGGGTATGATGCCGCCGGCGAAGAGGAGGACATCGTCCACGCCCCGGGCCTTGAGCTGCTTGACCACGCGAGGAAAGAGCTCCATGTGGGCACCGGAGAGTATGCTCAGGCCGACGGCGTCCACGTCCTCCTGCAGGGCAGCCTCGGCAATCATCTCCGGTGTCTGGCGGATGCCGGTGTAGATGACCTCCATGCCGGCGTCGCGGAGGGCGCGGGCCACTATCTTTGCGCCCCGGTCATGCCCGTCCAGGCCCGGCTTAGCGATGAGCAGCCGGATCTTGCGCTCCGAAGTCATATGGCCAATCCCACCTCTGCCCAGAATGAGACGCGGCTCTCTCCAGCCGCGCCCCCATTATAGAGCACTTTGCTACGATCCCAGTTTCAACTCCGACGCTGCCGCTAGAGAAAGGGCGTTGTTCTCTTCTCCTATCATACCCATCCGGGCGTCCCGAAACATTTTCTCTATGGGCGATTCTTTGCTGAGACCGTATGCGCCGAATATCTGAACCGCTTCACTCGCCACTTCGAACGCAGCCTTGCTGGCCACGACCTTTGAGGCCATCGAATGCAGCGTCGACCCGGGCGGATTGGCCACGTTGTAGCGCGCGACCTTGTGGGCGTAGGCCCGAGCCGATTCGAGCGTTCGGAACATCTTGAACAACCTAAGCTGAACGGCTTGGTGCTCCAGGATCGTCTTGCCGCCTTGAATCCTACTGCCGGCGTATTTCAGTGCCTCGTCAAACGCAGCACGGCCCAGCCCTAGAAACAAAACGCCCTGTCCGCTGCTCATCGCTGCGATGACCAGATGTATGAGCTGCCTAGCCGCCGCGCTGTCGGCTATTACCATCATCTCCTTCGGGATCGCAACCTCCTCGAAGGTGATCTCGCCCTGACTGTAAGATCGCATGCCGATCTTGTTCAAAGGCTTGCCGCGGGATATTCCGGGGAGATCGAGTGGAATGATGGCTACGCCGGTACCCTGCATCCCCTTTGAAGGATCAAGGCCGACGAACAGGGCCGCGTGCGTGGCGATAGTGCCATTGCTGATCCAGGCGGCTTTCTGTCCGCTTATGACGTATTCATCACCTTTTTTGACCGCTCTTACCGACGGGGCGAGCGTGGGATGGTCGTAGCCCGGCTGATTCGCAAGAACCCAGTCCGATCCGTGGTCGGGCTCCGTAAAGGCAATGCACCCTATCATCTTGGCTTCGGTGTCATCACAGAACTGCCTTGCCAGTCCCTGTATGTCTGGAATTGGGAACATCGAGGCGAGGACAAAGGGAATGGATGACACGGCCAGGCTCTCGGCGATCCCCACATCGCCATATCCAAGCAGCTCATTGACGAGAATAGCTGCGTTCGGATCGACGTCTTCCAGCATGCCACCCAAAGCTCTGGGGATGGCGGTTCTATGAAAGCCGAGCTCCCGATGCTTCTTGATCACATCCCATAGCATCGAGCCTTCCGCTATGACATCGGATGGGTCGTGGAGCTTATCGAGTTCGATGCCGGCCGGCCGCATGATCTCCAAAGCGAATCTTTCGGCCAGCTCGCATATGGCCCGTGCATCGTCACTCAATCCCAGCTCCAAATCCAAGTACCCCATCTCTCCTCTCCTGAATCCTGTCATCTACCCGGCAATGCTTGTGGGTCCTAACAACCGCCTGGTACCGCTCTTCGTTGTATTCAACATGCACGGTCCGAAGCGCAGATGTAGCGGAAGGCTTCAGCCTTCCATCCAGCCTCCCAGCCAGCTTCCGCCCGCCGGTGGAGGCCTCAAGGCCTCCGCTACGCCGTCTCTCTGTCTCGCGCCGCCATTATCCTCGTTCAACGAGCTGGATCGTCACCCCGTGGGCCGACCCGCGATCAATGCGGGCCAGGCGTATCCCCTCCCATACGCCGGGCTCCGGGTCGGACACGCGCACGCCCCGGCCGCGCAGCTCGACCACCGCCGCCTCCAGATCGTCCACCTCGATGGAGAGGGAGAACATCCCCTCGCCGCGCTCATCCATGAAGGCTGCCAAAGGATTGTCGGGGGCCAGAGGTTGCGCCAGCTCGAGGAAGGCGTTCCCCACCGGCAGCCGGGCCAGCCTCATGTTCGAGCCGGCCGGCTCCACGACGCGTTCCGTCTTCAGGCCCAGGTTGCGCTCCCAATCCCGCGCCGCCTCCTCCAGCTCACGCACGGCGACGACGACGTGGTCGAGCCGCTTCAGACGCATCAGCTATCTGTCCTCGCTCCTGGCTGCGCCACAGCGATTGCAGGCCTACTCCACCGGCTGGGCCAGCTCCACCAGGACGCCCCTGTGGACACTCGGGTGTACGAAGCAGACGAGTCCCTCCAGCCCGCGGCGCGGCTCCTGGTCGATGAGCTCCACGCCCCGCTCCTGGAGGCGAGCCAGCTCTCCCCGAACGTCATCCGTCTGGAAGCAAATGTGATGGAGACCCTCGCCGCGACGCTCCAGGAAGCGGGCCACACCACTCTCCGGGTCGATGGGCTCCAGCAGCTCGATCTCGCAGTCGCCCAGGGTGAGAAGGGCCGCCTTCACGCCCTGATCCCGGAGGACAGTCTCCCTATGTAAGAAAAGGCCGAGGGTGTCGCGGTAGAAGCGGCACGCCTCCTCGAGACTCCGCACAACGATGCTGACGTGGTGCACCTTCTTGATCACGTACCGCTATCCTATCGCCCCGGGGGGCATGCCGGGCGGCACCGGCTGGCCGACCTTCTTCCGCACCTTCCACCCGTAGACCTGCGCCGCATGCTCCTTGAAGTGGTCGATGCCATCCTCAAAGACGATGTGGCGAGCTGACTCGCCCTCAGCAAAGCACTCCTCCGGCAGAGCCCGCATGGCCTGGACGAAGGTCTCCTTGGCCAGGTGGAGCTCCGTCTCCACCTCATGCACCAAAGCCTCCCGCCATTGCTCGACGAAGCGGGCGTTCCTGGCGTCCACGTCGCTGCTACTCAATCCCCCCGGCGTCGCAGGCTGCCCGGCGGCCAGGCCCTCCAGTGCCCGGGCGCCCTCGCGCAGCCAGGCCGCCGTGTGGGCCAGGATGTCCTTCACGGACCACTTATCGAGCATGGGGCGCATCTTGTCGGCATCGGCGAGAGTCATGAGGATGCCGTAGAGGTTCTCGTACTCGCCGTCCAGGTCCTTGACAAGGGCCTCTCTTTCGCCCATGGTCATCGCCTCCCCGGCCACGCCCAAGACCGGCTGCCAGGAGCTAGAGCCCCTCGCGCTTTCGCCAGAGCTGGATGTCCTCGGTGTGCTCAACGTCATGGTAAGCGCATATCTGGAGCATGCCGCGGGGAAACTGCCCCTCAGCCAGGGCCGAGTCCGGCAGCCGGCCTATCGCCTCCAGCAGCGACATGCGGGAGATGTCCAGCTCGCGCCGCGCCTGCTCCAGCGAGAAGTGGCGGCGCAGCGACATGATCATTGCGTTGTACTCGTCGACCCGCTTGAGGTCGAAGGTGGCCAGCGCCGGCGCATCGCCGCGGGCGATGCGCTGGATGTCCGGCAAGGCCATCTCATCCCAGGACGCGACGTGGGCGAGCAGGTCCTTGATGGACCAGTCCCCCACTGCCGGCTTCGTCATCTGCTCATCCGTCAGCCCCTCGACGGAGGCCAGAAGGTTCCGCCGTGTCTCCTCAGCCCGGCTCAGTAGCTCTTCCCTGTCACCCATCGCTTGCTCCCCTCGAAAGTCTGCGGCCGCCGGGCTAAAGCCCGGCCTTCTGGTTCAGCATCTGCCAAGCCGCCGGGCTAAAGCCCGGCCTTCTGGTTCAGCATCTGCCAAGTCGCCGGGCTAAAGCCCGGCCTTCTGGTTCAGCATCTGCCAAGTCGCCCGGCTAAAGCCCGGCCTTCTGGTTCAGCATCTGCCAAGTCGCCGGGCTAAAGCCCGGCCTTCTGGTTCAGCATCTGCCAACTCGCCGGGCTAAAGCCCGGCCTTCCTCCCTCAAGCACGACCGCGTCTTCCCCCGAAGGCCAGGCTTCAGCCTGGCACACTAACGCCTCCTCCAAGATAACGCTCCAAGTCCACGGCCAGCGCACCGCCACCAGAAGAGAACGAATAGGCCCAAGGCGAAGCCGCTAACCCCTCCCGAACGGGGTTCTCCTCTATGTAACGAACCCACCGCTCAAGCTGGGCCTCGGTCCTGACGGCCGACTCATAGAAGCGCGGCTGCCACACGGCTCCCGCCCTGCCGCATGCAAGGTTGAACGTCCGAGCAAACCGCCCTTTGACGTACCGCATGATCGTAGACAAGCCCGCCCTGGGGCCCGGCACGAGCACGAGGTGAACATGGTCAGGCATCACCACAAAGCTCAGGAGCAAGAACTCAGACTCCTCACGGCAGCGCTGCAACTCCTGCAAGAATAGCCTGGCTGCCCGGTGGTCGCGGAAGAGCGGCCTCCGCTGCGCCGTCCTCGCCGTCACAAAGTAAGGCTGGTTCTGTAGCGTGACGTGACGCCGCGTCCCCATTCTGCCAACTCGCCGGGCTGATGGTCTGCAAGTATTTACATTCACCTCTGAGGGTTGAAACCCTCAGCTTCGAGGAAGCTGCGGATTTCAATCCGCAGGATTAATGTACTTCGTTTAACGCCATAAGCCCGGCCTTCTGGTTCAGCATCTGCCAAGTCGCCGGGCTGAAGCCCGGCCTTCTGATCTGGCCTTCTTACCCATAGTAACCCGTCCTCCTATCCCCGAAGGCCAGGCTTCAGCCTGGCACACCAGGTCCGCTACACCGTCAGGGCCTGTCTCTGTTCGCCCCAGACGCCGCGAAGGACGTCGCAGATCTCCCCCAGGGTGGCGTGGGCCTCGACGGCTTCGATGAAGAGCGGCATGAGGTTCTCGGTGCCTCGCGCCGCTTCCTCGATGCGGCCCAGCAGGCTGCGCACGCGGCCGCCATGTCGACGAGCCCGCAGCTCACGCAGGCGCTCGCCCTGGCGTTGACCCACCCGGGGGTCGACCCGCAGCAAGCCCTCCAGGGGCGGCTCCTCCGTTACGTACTTGTTGACGCCCACCACCACGCGCCGGCCTAGCTCCAGGTTCTTCTGCATACGGTAGGCGTTCTCCTGGATCTCCTGCTGCGGATAGCCCTGCTCGATGGCCGCCAGCGCCCCGCCGATGTCGTCGATACGGTCTATGTACGCCTGGGCCTCAGCCTCCACCCGATCCGTCAAGTGCTCCACGTAGTAGGCCCCACCCAGGGGGTCCACGGTGTCGGCCACGCCACTCTCGAAGGCGATGACCTGCTGGGTGCGCAGAGCAAGCTGCTGCGATTGGTCACTGGGCAAGGCCAGGGCCTCGTCACGGGAGTTGGTGTGGAGGGACTGAGTGCCGCCCAGGACAGCGGCCAGCGCCTGGAGGGTGGTGCGGACGACGTTGTTGTCGGGCTGCTGGGCGGTGAGGGTGACACCGCCTGTCTGCGTGTGGAATCGGAGCATCATGGAGCGGGGATCGCGGGCGCCAAAGCGCTCCTTCATCATCCGCGCCCACAGACGCCTGGCCGCCCGGAACTTGGCCACCTCCTCCAGGAAGTTGCTGTGTGAGGCCAGGAAGAAAGACAGCCGCGGCGCGAAGTCGTCCACGGCGAGGCCGATGCCCAGGGCCGCCTCCACGTAGGCGATGGCGTTGGCCAGCGTGAACCCCACCTCCTGGCCCGCCGTCGAGCCCGCTTCCCGGATGTGATAGCCGCTGATGCTGATGGTATTCCAGGAGGGCAGGCAGTCGCGGCACCAGGCAAAGACATCCGTGATGAGGCGCATGGAGGGCCGCGGCGGGAAGATGTAGGTGCCCCGGGCGATGTACTCCTTGAGAATATCGTTCTGGACGGTGCCCCCGAGCTTCGAGAGGTCCGCGCCCTGCCGCTTGGCGACCGCCACGTAGAGGGCCAGCAGCATGGCGGCCGTGGCGTTGATGGTCATGGAAGTGGTCACCCGCTCCAGGGGGATGTCCTGAAAGAGCGTCTCCATGTCCAGGAGGGAGCAGATGGACACCCCTACCTTGCCCACCTCGCCGGCGGCCAGGGGATGGTCGGCATCGTGTCCGATCTGCGTGGGCAGGTCGAAGGCCACTGAGAGGCCGGTCTGGCCCTGCTCCAGCAGGTAGCGGTAGCGGCGGTTCGACTCCTCGGCGTCGGCGAACCCCGCGTACTGACGCATGGTCCAGAGCCGGCCCCGATACATGGTGGGCTGGACGCCGCGTGTGTACGGATACTGCCCGGGCAAGCCCAGCTTCTCCAGATAGTCCCAGGATGCCAGGTCCTCAGGGGTATGGAGGACGTCTACCTCCGAGCCGGAGCTGATCTCGAAGGGCACCGGCCTCTCGGGCGAGCGCCTCACCGCCTCGCCGAGGGTGGTCTCCTGCCACTCCTTCTTGCTGCGACTGGCCACAGCACGTCTCCTGATGGCCGAACCACGAGAGCAAAAGGGGACGGCCCCGCGGCCGTCCTCCCACCGTGAGCACCGTAACCCGGCGCCAGGGTGCCAGTGTAGCGGCCGAGGCGCTCATCTGTCAACGCTGCTGGCGTCCCGGCCGGTTGCACAACGACGACCGCATTACCTAAGATGGGCAAGCTATGGCCAATGCTGAGCACCTGGCTCTGGTCCAGCAGGGTGTGGAAGCGATCAACCGCTTCGCCGAGCAGAATCCCAATGCTGAGCTGGACCTCGCTGAGGCAGACCTCTCCGGTAGGGACCTACGCTCGGCCCGCCTGATGGGCGCCGACCTGCGCGGGGCCAACCTCTCGGGCTGCGACCTGCGACAGGCCAGGCTCACCAACGTGAACTTCACCGGAGCCGATCTGCGGAACGCTGACGCCCGCGGCGCCGCCTTCCATCACGCCAACCTCACCCACGCTGACCTGCGGGGCCTCCGCCTGGACCCATTCGGCGCGGAGACCCTGGTGATGTGCATCAGCCCCACCACGTTCCAGGGCGCCCGCTGGGACCGCGAGCGGCTCAAGCACATCCTCGAAGTCATCAACCTCAACTCCGACTGGCAGATTCGCTACGAGATCACTCCCAGGGCCTGATCGCCGCCCTGCCCCGGTTTCACTGTCAAGGCCACAGGCCGGACACGAGCGCGGGGCCCGCAGTCTCAGCGGCCGGTCTGGCCCCAAGGCCGCGCTCCGCAACGTCTCCACGGGACGGACACAACAAAGTCGCTGGCCAGATAGGCCAGCGACTGGCGGTCAACTACTGGCGACCCCGAGGGGATTCGAACCCCCGATCTCCACCGTGACAGGGTGGCATGTTAGACCGCTACACCACGGGGCCGCCTGCAAGGCATGGCCCGCGGCCACCGGAGGCGGGGCCGTCGGGCGAGCTTCATTCTAGTCAGACGGAAGGACGCCTGTCAATGATCTGGGCGGCCAGCGTAGTGTAACGGTCGGTGTGTCAGGAAAGCCTGAACGGTGATCCACTTGCAGCGCGGCCGCGCCAGATCCAGGCTGAACCGTGTCATCTCCCGCCCCTGGCGGCCCATCTGCCCGGCAATGCGCCGCGCGTAGTCCTGGACGGGCTCCCAGCGTTGCGCGGTACCCCATTCTACCAAGCGCTGAGAGAGGGGAAAGCGGCGTGCCAGCTCCGGAGGCGGGGCCTCCGTCATGGTGCCTCCGGCCTCATGATACTCCCTGGCCCTTTGATGGTCAGAGGGAGGCCGGCCAGCAGGTAGTGGACAGAATCGGCTTGGGCGGCCAGGCGCTGGTTTGCCAGGCCCAGGAGGTCCCGGAAAACGCGCCCTGAGGGACAAGGAGGCACCAACCCCGCACCGACCTCATTAGTTACGACGATCAGAGACGAGGGCTGCTGACGGTAGGCCGACAGCAGGTCCCCCACTCGCCCCGATACGGCCTCTTCGAAGCGGTCTACCTCCGATGGCTGGAGAGTGCAGCGAGGTGTCTCCATCAGGTCGGCAGCCTCCATAAGCCTGGCCACCCAGAGGGTCAGACAGTCTAGGACGACGGTGTCAAAATCGCGCCCCCAGGCAAGGAGAGCCTCGGGCACGGCCAGGGGCTCTTCCATAGTCTGCCAGTGCGGCGGCCGATCCTCCCGGTGCCGCTTGACGCGTCGTCGGTCCTCATCGTCGCTCGGGGCCATGGTGGCCAAAAAGAGCACCCGGCCGCCGCTGCGCTTGGCGAGGTGCACAGCGAAAGCGCTCTTGCCGCTGCGTGCGCCGCCGGTGACGAGAGTCAGTTGCTTTGGCACAGGTTCCGTTCCTCTACCCGAGAAGGAGGGCCTGCAACCATCCACGTTGGCCGCCCGCAGCCACCAGCAGGAGAGTCATGGCCTCGGTGAGCTCCACCAGCGCGCCGTGGACATCGCCCGTTAGGCCGGCAAGGCGGTGCGCCGCCCAGGCAGCGACGGCCAAAGCGGCCCCACTCACCATTATTGCTGTTACCAGGCCACCCCAGCCCAGCAATGCACCGGCCGCTCCTAGGGCGACAACGCCAGCCACGGCCAGCGACACCCTGCCGGCCGTCTGGTGCACGACCAGCCCCAGGCCAGCAGTGCGGGCGTAGGGAAACAGGCAGGCGCCGGCAACAACCGTGGCCCGGCCCAGGCAGGGGGCCAGCAAGAGACCTTCGGCGCGCACATCGCTTGGAAGGGAGAGCACCGCTGACCACTTCAGGGACAGGACGGCGATGAGGGCTAGCACTCCGTAAGCGCCCACCCGCCCGTCGCGCATGATGGCCAAGCGCTCCTCCGGTCCCGGGCCCCGGGCGCCCAGAAGGCCATCAGCACTGTCAGCCAGACCGTCTAGGTGCATGCCGCCGCTGAGGGTTGCCAGAGCAATCACAAGGAGCCAGGCCCGAGGTTCGTTTGCCAGTACCCGCCCCAGCCCCTGGTCGAGCCCCACCAGCGCCAGGCCCAGGCCTAGGCCGACCAGCGGGAAGTAGGCCTGGGAGCGCCCCACCGCCTCCGGCGACTCGGGGCGGCCCCAGGGGATAGGGATGATGGTCAGGAACCGGACGGCGGTTATCAGGTCCAAAGCAGGTCAGGAGGACGGACGTGTCGGATGCCGACTGACGCCAGCCGAGGCGAAGGTGGCCATCTCCCGCTGTAGGCGGCAGGCCGCCTCCAGCAGGAAGAGTCCCAGGGCGGCTCCCGTGCCCTCGCCGAGGCGCATCTTGAGGTCCAGGAGGGGAGTCAGGCCCAGGTGCTCCAGGGCTACCCGGTGGCCGGGCTCGGTCGAGAGGTGGGAAGCCATCAGGTAGTCACGCACCCGGGGAGCCAAGCGGCAGGCCAGCAGGGCGCTCGCCCCCGAAGCCAGCCCGTCGAGCACCACGGGCCAGCGGCGCGACGCCGCCCCCAGGATCACCCCCGCTAGGAAGCCCAGCTCAAAGCCTCCTACCTTCGCCAGCACGTCCACCGGGTCCGCAGGATCGGGAGCATTGACCTCCAGCGCCCGCTCGATAAGACACACCTTCCGGTGCCAGGTTGCGTCGTCGATGCCGGTCCCCCGGCCGGCCACAGTGCGCGGTGATGCGCCCGTGAGGGTGGCGATAACGGCGGCGCCTGCTGTCGTGTTGCCGATGCCCATGTCGCCCGTGGCCAGGGCACCGGCGCCGCGCCCGGCTTGGGCGGCAGCCACCTTTAGCCCTGAGGCCAGGCAAAACAGGGCCTGCTCCCGGCTCATAGCCGGCCCGAGAGAGAAGTCGGCGGTTCCGGGCCCCGCCCGGCAGGCAAGCAAGCCACGGGCCGGCGCCATCTCAGCCGCTACCCCGGCATCGACCACCAAAACCCGGGCGCCTACGCACCGGCCGAGGACGTTTACGGCGGCCCCACCAGCCAGGAAGTTGCGAACCATCTGGGCTGTCACCTGCGACGGGTAGGCGCTGAGGCCACGCCGGGCGATGCCGTGGTCGGCGGCCGCGGCCACAATGACCTTGCGCCGCAGCAAGGGCGTGGGGCTGCCGGTGACGCCCGCCGCCCAGACGGCGAGTTCCTCCAAACGGCCCAGGCTGCCGGCCGGTTTCGTCAACTGGTCCAGGCGGGCCCTGGCCTGGGCCATGGCCTGCTCGTCTAGAGGGCCAATGGCGCCGATGGCGGCGGCTAGGGCCGCCGCCGGTAAACGTGAAGAGGAGCCGGATGGACTTGACATATTCAGAAATCGACACCCGGCTGGGCCTTGATGCCGCGCTGCAAGGGGTGCTTCACCTCTCGCATCTCCGTGACCAGGTCGGCGAAGTCGATGAGCTCCTGGGGGGCATCGCGGCCCGTGATGACCACGTGCAGGCTGTCGGGCCGGCGGCGGAGCACCTCGAGCACCTCCTTCATGGGCAGCCAGCCGAGCTTGAGGGGATAGGTGAACTCGTCCAGGATGAGGATGTCGTACTGGCCGGAACTCATCTTCTCCTGCGCCATTGTCCACAGCTCGCGGGCCAGGGCCTTGTCCTTCTCGATGTCCTGCGAGAGCCAGGTGTAGCCACCGCCCAGGGGAATGACCTCGATCCCCAGGCGCTTGCCGGCCCGCTCCTCGCCGTAGTTGCTCGTCTTCGTCTTGATGAAGGAGAGCATGACCACCTTCATGCCCCGTCCCCAGGCCCGGAACAGGATGCCCAGGGCGGCGGTGGTCTTCCCCTTGCCGTGGCCGGTGTAGACCACGACCAGCGGCTTGCGCTTGCGCTTGGGAGCAGCGCTCATCCGCCCCCTCCGTCTTTGCGGCCGTCGCCCGACGGCAGCCGACCGCCAGTTGTCTCCGCGGCCGTCGTGCCGCCGAGGGGCACCACCACCGGTCGGCCGCTCGCCGGATGGCGCAGCACTGTCACCTCCGCCCCGTACGTCCTGGCGATGATCTCCGGCCGCAGCACCGACTCCGGCGCCCCCTCGGCGACAACGGCGCCCCGGTCCAGGAGCACCAGACGGTCGCAGTAGAGGGCAGCCAGCGTCAGGTCGTGAATCGTGGCCAGCACGGCCAGGTGGCGTTCCTGGCTGAGGCGCCGCACGAGGCCCATGACGGCCGTCTGGTGCCCCACGTCCAGGTGGGAAGTGGGCTCATCGAGGAGGAGCACGGGCGCCTCCTGGGCCAGGGCGCGGGCGATCACCACCTGCTGCCGCTCGCCCCCCGAGAGCTGGTTGGCGAATCGGGAAGCGAGGGCGGTGGTGCCCGTCTGGGCCAGAGCGCGCCGCGCCGCCGCCAGGTCCGACGGACCCTCGGATTGTAGCAGTCGCAGATGGGGGGTGCGACCCATCAGCACGATCTCCAGGACGGTGAAGCCCTCGGGCAGGGCCGGGTTCTGAGGCACCACAGCGACGCGACGGGCCAGCTCCGCGCTCGTCAGCGCCCGGCAGTCGTCGCCCAGAAGGCGGACCTCACCTGAGCCGAGCGGTATCACCCGCGTCACGGCGCGCACGAGGGTGGTCTTCCCGGAACCGTTGGGGCCCACCAGTCCCACCACCTCGCCGGCGGCCACGTCAAGGCTTACGCCTCGCAGGACGGGGGCGCCGCCGTAGTCGGCCCAGAGGTTCCGTATCTCTAGCATCGCTCCCCTCAGAAGACGGCGCGCCGGTGGCGGCGCAGCAGCCAGAGGAAGAAGGGCGCCCCGCAGAGGGCGGTGACGATCCCCACGGGCACCTCCGAAGGCGAAAGGACGGAGCGCGCCGCCAGGTCGGCTAGGATGAGAAACACGGCGCCGACCGCCATCGACATGGGTACCAGGCGCCGGTAGTCGAACCCCCAGAGGAGGCGCACGCCGTGGGGGACGATAAGGCCCACGAAGCCGATGAGTCCGCTCACGGATACGGCCGCCGCCGTCGCCAGGGAGGCAGCGACGATGACCACCATCTTCACCCGCTCGACAGGCACACCCAGTTGCTGCGCCTCCTCCTCGTCGAGCTGGAGGACGTTGAGGAGGCGAGCGCTGACGAGGACGGCGGCGGCGCCCACCAGGCTGTAGGGCAGCACCATGCCCACCTTCTGCCAGGTGGCAGTGTTGAAGCCGCCCAGCAGCCAGGCCAGGACTGACACCGCCCGCTCATGGTTGGCGATGATGAGGAAGGACATGGCGGAGGTAGCCGCTGCTGAGACGGCGACGCCGGCCAGGATGAGGGTGACGTTGGGCGCGACGCCGCCGCTGCGGGCCAGCCCGTAACTGATCGAAACGGCCACCACCGCCCCTACGAAGGCGGCCGGCGGCAGCAGGCTCAGACTGCCTAGAGCGTACGGTACTCCCGACACGAGCACGATGGTAGCCCCCAGGCCGGCGCCGGCCGCCACCCCAATGAGGTACGGGTCGGCCAGGGGATTGCGCAGGATGCCCTGGTAGCCAGCCCCGGAGAAGGCCAGGGTGGCCCCCACCAGGCCAGCCAGGAGCACCCGCGGCAGGCGGATCTGCCAGACGATCTCCTCCCAGGCCTGAGGCCAGTCTGCGCTCCCCAGCCCCAGGGCCTTCCAGGCCAGGATACGCACCACGGTGGTGAAGGAGATGTCCACGGAGCCCTGGCTCACCCCCAGGAGGACAGCAGCCAGGACAGCCGCCAGCGCCAGCAGCAGGAGGCCGTGCGCCGACCGGACGCCCGGCAGGGCGAAAGCCTCCCCACCAGCGGCGGCGTCGGCGCCGGGGTCAGGGACGGGTAGGACGCGGGCTCGCCTCAAGGGAACCTCTCCGGGTAGAGGAGCCGGGCCAGCTCCTCGAGGCCCTCCGCGACGCGGGGGCCGGGCCTGCTGACGATGTCCGGGTCGATGACGTGGATGCGGTCATTCTTCACGGCGCTGATGACGCCCCAGCCCGGCCTCGCCTTTACCGTCTGCGGCGACTCGCCAGCGTCCGCGTCGGCTAGGATGATGACCTCCGGGTCGCGGTCGAGGATCTCCTCCTGTGTTAGCTGGGGATAGGCCGTGGGGGCGCCCTCGGCGATGTTGTGAGCCTTGAGAATGCTATAGAAGTCGCCCACGAATGAGTTCGGGGCCACTGTGAAGAAGGTGTTGTCGAGCTCGTGGTAGATGCGGGGGCCCTCCTGGACGTCGGCCAGCTTGTCGGCGACCGCCTCAATGCGGTCTCGCATCTCCTGGGCCAGACGCTCGCCCTCCTCGGCGTGGCCGCTGGTGCGGGCCAGGAGCCGCACCTGCTCCATCACGCCGTCGATGGTATCGGGTACTTCTAGGAAGAGAACCGTCTCGCCCAGGCCGTCCAGGGCCTCCACGACGTTGTCCTGGTTGTTGGCGAGAATGATAAGGTCCGCTTCCACGCCCACGATGGCCTCTACGTTGGGCTGGAAGGCATCCAGTCTGACCGTGTTCTGCGCCTCCACCGGGTAGTCCGATTGCAGGTCGGTGGCGGCGATCTGCGGCCCGGCGCCCACGGCGTACAGCACCTCCGTCGCCGCTGGCGAGAGGGAGGCGATGAGCTGCGGGGCCTCCTGTATTGTCAGTTCGCGGCCATCGCTGCGGGTGACGGTAACGGGGAAAGCGGCGGCTGCGGCTGTGGGCTCAGGGCTGGCGGCAGGCTCCTTCTCCTCGCCGCAGGCGGCCAGGGCCAGCGCAAGGGCCAGGGTCAGGATCAGCAGGGTTCCCAGTGGGGGAAAGCGTCGCATCACGTACCTCCGTCGCGACAAGTGGGACGGGGGCAACAAAACACCCCCGCCCTGGGGAAGGCCGGGGGCCTCTTGGGAAGAAAAGCCCTTGCCTGGAGCAAGGGCTGGACTACGCCGCGAGGTGTGCCCATGCCTTTCGCCGAAGGCTAATGGCATCCTGCGGGGGCAGGTTTTCTGGCTCGACCCGAGGTGGCGGGCCACACAGTTGCGGGACAGCGCCGGCCTTGCACCGGACTTGCCCTTTTGAGCCCCGAGGGGCACCCCCACAACGACGCGCGATATTCAGTTGTCGCTGTCGCCCGGGCGACGCCAGGACTATAGCAGCACGGCGCACCCCCTGTCAACGGCGACCGCGGGCGCAACTGGTTCCTCATTGGGGGGGAATCTCGACCCCCGCCTGAAAGGCGGGGGCATGATCCGCCTTCTGATGCCCCAGCCTTGTGGCGTTAAACGAAATACATTAATCCTGCGGATTGAAATCCGCAGCTTCCTCGAAGCTGAGGGTTTCAACCCTCAGAGGTGAATGTAAATACTTGAAGACCTTGAGGCTGGGGTGCTGTCCGAGTCTCGCGACCGAAGGCCCACCAAGAATGCACCAGTCACGCCGCGGGGCTGCCTTCGTGGACAGCCAACTGGCCGCTCGCCTATAATGACTTTGCCCGGTTCCCTCGAGGGAGTGTGTCCCCGGTGCTGCCCGCCCGCCTGCCGCCAGGCAGGCCTCCGGCGGGCTTGATTCAAAGAGGGAGGGAGGCCAGCTACTGGCTAAGGCAGATTCGCCACAAGACATCGCGGCGGCGACGGCCCGCGTCGCCGTCGTCTACACCAGCGCCAACACCGTCCTCGAGGACATCGGGCGGGCCATGCGCCTGGCCGACTACGCCGCGCACCTGTCGCGGGAGGCCGCCACCGTCCTGAAGGTCAACATCTCCTGGCAGCACTACTACCCGGCCTGCTCCACCACTCCCTGGCAGCTCGAGGGGGTCATACGCACCCTCCAGGCGGACGGCTACGGGGACATCGTGCCCGCCCAGAACGGCACTGTCGTCGTGGACTCGCACGAGGGCGAGGTCAAGAACAAGCACAAGGCCGTCTTCGACAAGTACGGCCTCCAGAGTGTCCACCTCACCGACAAGGGCGTCCGATGGGTCCCCTACGCGCCCAAGGGCGAGATGCTGGTCCTGAACGACATCTTCCCCAAGGGTATCGAGATCCCCGAGGCGCTCATCGGCAAGAACGTCATCCACCTGCCCACCCTCAAGACCCACGTCTTCACGACGATGACGGGGGCGATGAAGAACGCCTTCGGTGGGCTGCTGCACTTCCGCCGCCACTGGACCCACTCCGTCATCCACCAGACCTTGGTCGATCTCCTGACGATCCAGAAGGAGATCCACCCCGGCATCTTCGCCGTCATGGACGGCACCATCGCCGGCGACGGGCCGGGGCCTCGCTCGATGCGCCCCCACGTCAAGAACGTCATCCTCGCCAGCGCCGACCAGGTGGCCATCGACGCCGTGGCGGCGCGCATGATGGGCTTCGACCCCCTCTCGCTGGAGTTCATCCGCCTCGCCCACGAGCGCGGCCTGGGCTGCGGCGACCCGGCCCATATCGAGGTGGTGGGGATGGACGTGACCAACGTCAACTTCGGCTTCCGGGGCGACGAGAACACCTTCGCGAGCTGGGGCCAGAAGCTCATCTACTGGGGCCCTCTCAAGCCCTTCGAGAAGCTCCTCCTCAGGACGCCCATCGTCCCCTGGTCCTTCCTGGCCTCCAACGTGTACTACAACCTCTACTGGTACCCTCTTTACGGCCGCAAGCGGGTGAAGCAGGCCCTCCAGACCGAGTGGGGCAAGCTGTTCCAGAGGTACTAGGGCCGCCTCGCGCGCTCGTCCGCCCGCGTCTCTCCACCCGCCGGGTCAGCGAGAACCCATGGACAGTGTCGCTCCTCGCTTGGAATGTCTGATTCCCCACGATCCTGATCATGGGAACCCGCAGCCACCACACCAGCCGTGGCGCGGTGTATAATCCCAGTCAGCGATGGCAATGTGTCGGGGGTGGGATAGTACTGGCTGTGAGTAGTCAGAATGCCGGACCCGCTCTCTATCTATGGGGCGCTTATCGGGACAGCGGCTGCTGCCGGTGCGTTGTGGAGCATCTACGATCGCACTCTGCGGGACCGCCCAAGGCTGAAGGTGACTGGAAGTCGCGGTGTCGTAGCGCAACATCCCCTCGTGGCGTCGATACCAGGCCAATTGAGACACCGCGAGAAGATCATCATGGTGCAGGCCGTCAATGTGGGCCGCAGGCTGATCACGATCCAGGAGGCAGGCATCATCCTCAGGAACAGGGAGAAGCTGGTTTTCACGGGCTCCGGTACGGATGTTCCGAAGGAACTGGCCGCCGGGCAATCCTTCTCCACCTTCGCGCGGGCGGACGAATTCGTAGACAGTTTCCATGAGGCGTCACCTGCGTATCCGTACTGTCGAGATGCCGAAGACAGGATGTACAAGGGCCGGTTTCATCGCTTCTTCTGGCACTGGTATCACAAGGAACGTAAGGGAGGCCAGTAGCTGTGGAGTGGGTAGTTGGAGTTGCCGTCCCGATACTCGTCGCCGTGGGAGGCGTACTTGGCTTCCTCTGGCGGCACCGGCTTGAGGAGTTGCGGGCCGCTGAGGAGAGGCTCTCCGCAGATCGCCGCAAGGTCTACACAGATCTCCTTTCGCCCTACACGCAGTTGTTCACCGCCAGTTCCGACAAGACCAAGGTCGAACAGGTCATGATGTCGGCAGAATACCGAGCGACGGCCTTCGATTTCATGCTGATTGCCTCGGATGACGCAGCGCAGGCGTACAATGATTTGATGCAGTTCAGCTACAAGACGGAGCTTGTCGGCGAACGCTCGTGGGGTATCATGCTGCTGTACGGGCAGCTCCTGCTTGAAATTCGCCGGAGCCTTGGCAACAAGGACAGTATGCTCACTAGAATCGACATGCTCCGGTTCCTCATCAAGGACATCGACAAACTGGAGGAGTACGAGGCGAGCAGTGGTGGCCAGTAAAGGCTAGGTCTTGCCGAGGTCTTTGACGGGCTGGGAAGGCAACGGAAGAGATCGCCTTCGGGCGGCCTTTTCACATTCTGGCCGCAGCCCCCCAAGCCGCTCGCAGCGTGACGACATACTAGTATGCAATTACCTCTCGTTGACATCCCGGGCAACACTTCCCGCCCCTCCGTATACACGATAGGGGCGCATGAACCTCCAGAACCTGCGCGGCAAGCTCCTCCTCTGGCTTCTGCTGGGCGCCACCGTCTTCGTCGGCCTCAGCGCGTGAGCCGCTGGTGCAGCGCTCTCCCCACCCCGGTCATTTGACCCACCCAGCCGTCCCCGCTGACCTCGCTCCCCTCGGTCACCGCAAAGAAGCCCACCCCCCTTCAGCATGGCGGATCACGGCGGACGGGGTGGGGCCTGGTTCCAAGTTCCTGGTTCCCAGTTCCTTGGGGTTGAGACGGCCGGGGCGCGCCGCCGTTACGCTTCTTGCGGCCTGCGAGTACAATAGGGGTCGTGAACCTCCAGAACCTGCGCGGCAAGCTCCTCCTCTCCGTTCTTCTGGGCGCTGCCGTCTTCGTGGGGCTGAGCGCCTACGGCGACTTCGCCGCCGTCGCCGAGGGCCTGGGCGACTTCCAGTGGGGGCTCCTACCCGCCATCCTTGCCCTCACCTGCATCAACTACCTCCTCCGCTTCGTCAAGTGGGACTTCTACCTGCGCCAGATCGGCGTGCGCGACCTGCCCAAGTGGGACAGCTTCCTCATGTTCTTCTCCGGCCTGGCCATGGTCATCACGCCGGGCAAGGTCGGCGAGTGGCTGAAGAGCTACCTGCTGAGGGAGGTGCACGGCACCCCCTTCGCCCGCTCGGCGCCCATCCTCATCGCCGAGCGGCTCACGGACACCTTCGCCCTGCTCGTCCTGGCCGCGACGGGCCTTATCCTCTTCGGGCAGGCCTGGCAGTTCTTCGTGGTGGTGGGCGTAGGAGCCGCCATCTTCCTCTTCCTGGCCCGGCACCGGCCTGCCATGCGGGCCATCCTGCGGCTCGTGAAGCGGGTACCAGTGGTCTCCCGCTTTGCCCAACAGGTGGAGGAGTTCTACGAGAGCACCTATGTGCTCGTCTCGCCGCGCAACCTGCTGCTGATGACGGCCCTCAGCGTGGCTTCCTGGTCGGGCGAGGTGCTGGCCTTCTACGTCACCCTGCTGGCGCTGGGGCTGGACCCCACCGGCCTGCTGCTGCTCCAGGCCGCCTTCATCTTGCCCGTGGCGACCGTGGCCGGGGCCATCCTGCTGACGCCGGGCGGCCTGGGAGTGGCCGAAGGGGGCCTCACCGGCCTGCTCCAGGTCATCGTCGACATGCCGAAGAGCCTGGCCGCCGTGGCCACCCTCATCATCCGCTTCGCCACGCTGTGGTTCGGCGTCCTGGTGGGGATGGGTACTCTGGCGATCATGGCCCGCCGCCTGGCCCTCCAGCCGCCGCGGGAGGCTGCCCAGGCGAGTGTGGAGGCGGCCCCCGAGGGCCAGGGCCAGAAGACGGGAATACCGCCAACCAGGCCTGGCCGTCCGGCAGGCGGGCCCGCCGTGCGGCGTCGCGGCGCCTGAAAGTAGTCACTCGGATCTGCCGATAGGGCTTGTCCATGGACCTAGCCTCCCGAGCCGCCGGACTCTCCTTCCTCTCCAACTTCACCCTTATGCTGTTGAAGGTGGCCGTGGGCTTCTACACCGGCAGCATCGCCATCCTCTCCGACGGCCTGGACAGCGCCGAAGACACCGTGTCCTCCAGCTTCGCCTTCTTCAGCGTGCGCGTCTCGGCCCGGCCGGCGGACATAGACCACCCCTACGGCCACGGCAAGGTAGAGAGCCTGGCCGCCGCCACCCAAGCGCTCCTCATCGGCGGCGGAGGGGTCTTCATCATGTACCAGGCGGTGCGCCGCCTGGTAGTGGGCCAGGCGGACATCGTGCTGGGGCCCGGCCTGGGGACTATGGGCGTAACTGCCCTCGCCAACCTGGCGGTTGTGCTCTATGTGAGCCGGGCGGCCCGCACTACCGGCTCCCTGGCCCTGACCTCGGAGACCCGCCATCTCTGGACGAACGTCGCTCAGGCCGTCGCCGTAATCGTGGGCCTGGCCGCGGTGGGCCTGACGGGGCGCAACCTCTTCGACCCCTTGGTGGCGCTGTTCCTGGCCGCTTACATCCTGTGGACGGCCTCCCGCATCTTCCAGTCTGCCCTGGTCCAGATCATGGACGTGAGCCTGCCGCCGGAAGAGCTGGATGTCATCGAGGACTGTATCTTGCCCTTCCGGTCCGAGGTCGCCGGGTATCACGACCTGCGCACCCGTCGCTCCGGGCGCGAACGGTACGTCGACCTACATCTGGTGGTGGACCCAGGCAAGACCCTGGGCGAAGTGCACGACCTCTGCGACCGCATCGAGGAGGAGATTGGCCGCCACCTGCCGCGGGCGGTGGTCACGATCCATACAGAGCCCGACGACGGCCGCGACCTCGGTCCCGAGGGGCCGGGTTCAGGAGCCGGCGGCCGCGCACGGCGGTTCCGAGACAGCGCTTCGGGCCCCAACTGAGCCACAGCAACGGAGGTAGAGCCATGGCCGGTCTGGAAGGGAAGGTGGCACTGGTAACGGGCGCTGCCCGCGAACGGGGCATCGGGCGGGCCATCGCCCTCCGGTTGGCCCGCGACGGCGCCGACCTGGTGGTCTCCGGCGCCCATCGTGACCCTCAGGACTTCCCGGAGGCCGAGAAGCGCTCCGGCTGGCGGGGCCTGGCGTCGGTGGCAGCCGAGGTGGAAGCCCTGGGCCGCCGTCCACTAGCCCTGGAGGCCGATGTCACCCGCAAGGCCGACGTGCAGGCGCTGGTCGAACGCACCCTCGAGACCTTCGGGAGAATCGACATCCTGGTCAACAACGCCGGCGCGGCCTTCTGCGGCGACCGCGCCCTCTGGGAGATCGATGACGAGGAGTGGTACCGCGTCATCGACGTCAACCTGAACGGGGTGTACCTCTGCTGCAAGGCGGTGGCGCCGGTCATGATCGAGGCCGGGCGCGGCGGGCGCATCATTAACCTCTCGTCGGCGGCGGGCCGGGTGGGCATCCCCTTCTACGGCGCCTACTGCGCGTCGAAGTTCGGCGTCGTCGGCCTCACCCAGATGCTGGCCCTGGAGCTGGCGCCCCATCGGGTGACGGTGAACGCCGTCGCCCCCGGCACCACGGACACGGACATGATGGACGGCACCTTCGGGCGGATGGCACGCAAGATGGGGATGGAGTTCGGGCAGGTGAAGGGTGGGGTGTCTCTCGGCGTGCCCCTGGGGCGACAGGCGACGCCCGATGAGATCGCTGCTGCGGTGGCCTTCCTGGCGTCCGACGACGCGTCCTACATCACGGGCCAGACGCTCGACGTCAACGGCGGCAGCCCTATGAACTAGGGGCCATGGACTTCTCGATACGTCGGGGCACCGAGGCCGACATCCCGGCCTGCCTGGCCATCGACAGCAGCATCGCCACCGACTGGCTGCTGTACCTCGAACAGCTCGGCGGGGCGCCGGAGCTGAGCTTCCGGTTGTGCTGGCGCCGGGTGGCCGAGGGCCGCCGTCGCGACTATGTCCTCGATGAGGACTTCTTTGGGAGCCGGTTGGATGGCGGGGCCCGCCTGCTCGTGGCGGAAGTGGACGGCACGATGCGAGGACGCACTCTCGTACGTGAGAAGTGGAACAGGACGCTGGAGGTCGTGGACGCCGCCGTGGATCGACCCTACCGCCGGCAGGGTCTAGGGAGGGCGCTCCTGAGAGAAGCGAAGCGGATCGCGGCAGAGGAGGGGCTGCGGGCCATCTCCTGGGAGGCGCAGACGGACAACCGAGAGGCCATTGAGTTCCTGCTGGCGAACGGCTTCCGGCTCTCGGGCCTAGACCACATGCTGTACCACAACGACGGCTGCGAGCGCCAGCTCACGCGCGGGTTCAGGGGCCTGGCGCTATTCTTCACGCTGCCGCTGGGGTAACACGTGGGGCGAGGCGCGTGGAGAGGACCACTTAGGGGCTTGCTGAAGAACACTCTTGCACCAGCCCTGTCATTCTGAGTTCGCCTGCCCACGGGCAGGCCCAGCGAAGAATCTGATTCGGCGAGACCCTTCGCTTCGCTCAGGGTGAGAGAACAGGAGGGTTTGTCAACGGACACTTATGGCAATTGACGGAACAGGTTGTCAGCCACAGAAGGACACAGATTGGCACAGACTACTCCTGCGCAGGTTCTGGTGGTCTGCAAATCTGTGTTCTGTCTGTGTGAATCTGTGGCAGTCTAATTCGTTGATGACCATGAGGTCGGCCCTGGGCGGAGCTTCCGCCCGAGGCGGACCCGCCCTTGGCGGGGAAGCTCCGCCCCTACGGGTGGGGGACAGTTGCTCAGCCAAGCTCGCTGAGGCGGGCGCGCAGACCCTCCAGCCGCGAGCGCGCGGACGCCAGGCGCTCCTCCTCCTGACGCACGACAGCGGCCGGCGCGCGGGCGCGAAAGCGCTCGTCGGCCAGGCGGGCCTCCAGGCGGCTCATCTCGCTCTCCACCTCGCCGATCTGACGGGAGATACGGCTGCGCTCCGCCTCCAGGTCGAAGAGCCCGGCCAGGGGCAGGGCTACCCGGCCGTCGGCCAGGACGGCGCTGACCACGTTCTCGCCCGGCAAGGGTGTGTCCTCGCCGACGATGTGAAGAGGATCGACTCGGGCCAGGGTGGCGATCAGGGGCCGACTGACCTCCAGAGCCGGTCGCAGCCGCCGGGCCTGGACGTGCGCCTCGACGAAGCGGGCGGGCTCCACCCGTCGCTCGGAGCGGATGTTGCGGATCGCCCGCACGACCTCGATCACGCCGCCCGCCTGCGCCTCCGCCTCGTCGTCGTACCAGGCCGGGTTGGGCTGCGGGAAGCTGGCCACGATAAGGGCTTCGGAGTCGCGGTCCGACAGGTGCTCGGCCAGGGCCTGCCAGATCTCCTCCGTGACGTAGGGCATGTAGGGGTGGAGCAGACGCAGGCTGCTGTCGAGCACATGGACCAGCACCGGCAGTGGCGAGGAGTCGCCCTCCCGCAGCCGCACCTTGGCCATCTCCACGTACCAGTCGCAGTACTCACCCCAGAGGAAGTCGTGGACCTGGCGGCCTGCCTCTCCCAGCTCGAAGCGCTCCAGGAGCCGGGTGACGCTGTCGGTCACTCGTTGCAGGCGCGACATGATCCAGCGGTCCTCCAGCGGCATGGCCTGCCGCCCATCGGGCGAAGGGCGCTCGACCCTGGCGCCGTCCAGGTTGGTGAGCACGAAGCGAGCCGCGTTCCAGAGCTTGTTGGCGAAGTTGCGCCCGGCCTCCAGCTTCTGCTCCGAGATCTTCATGTCGTTGCCTGGGGAGCCGCCCGTGGTCAGCATGTAGCGGAGGGCATCGGTGCCGTAGGTCTCCACCACCTCCTCGACGGAGGCGCTGACGGCCTGGGTGCGCCCCACCTTGGACTTGCTGATCTTCTCCCCGCGCTCATCCCGCACCAGGCCGTGCAGGTAGATGGTGTGGAAGGGGATCTCCTTCATGTTGTAGAGGCCCATCATGATCATGCGGGCCACCCAGAAGAAGAGAATGTCATACGCCGTCTCCATGACGGACGTGGGGTAGAAGTAGGAAAGGTCCTGGGTCTCCTCGGGCCAGCCGAGGGTAGAGTGGGGCCAGAGGGCTGAGGAGAACCAGGTGTCCAGGACATCGGTGTCCTGGCGCAGCCTGGCCGATCCGCAGTGATGGCAGCTAGTGGGGTCCTCCACGCTGGCGATCTGGCCCTGGCAGTCGTCGCAGTACCAGACGGGGATGGCGTGGCCGAACCAGAGCTGGCGGGAGACGCACCAGTCGCGGATGTTCTCCATCCAGTTCAGGTAGACGCGGGTGAGCCGCTCCGGCACGAAGCGGATGCGGCCGCTATTGACGGCCTCGAGGGCCGGCGCAGCCAGCGGAGCCATCTTCACGAACCACTGCGGGCTGATGAGGGGCTCGATGATCGTCTCGCAGCGCTGGCAGTGGCCGATGCTGTGGCTGTAGGGCTCCGTCTTCACCAGGAAGCCGCCCTCTTCCAGGTCGCGCAGGATGGCCCGCCGGCACTCGAAGCGGTCCATGCCCCGATAGGGGCCGGCGTCCCCGGTCATGGTAGCGTCGATGGCGATGGCGTTGATGGTGGGCAAGCCATGCCGCTGCCCGACGTCGAAGTCCACGGGGTCGTGGCCGGGGGTCACCTTCAGGGCGCCGGTGCCAAACTCGGGGTCGATGGCCTCGTCGGCGACGATGACGAGCTCCCGGTTGAGGATGGGAAGAAGGGCCTTCCTGCCCACCAGACGCTTGTGGCGCGCGTCGTCGGGGTGCACGGCCACGCCGACGTCGGCGACGATGGTCTCCGGTCGCGTGGTGGCGATGGTGATGTACTCACGGGCCAGCCGCCGGGAACCAGGAACCTCCGCCAGAGGCGGATTCGCCTGCGGCGAAGGGGCGGCGGGGCCTTGTTGCTTGTTGCCTGTTGCCTGTTCCTCCTCAATGAGCGGGTAGCGGACGTACCAGAGGTGGTCCTGGCTTTCCCGGTGCTCCACCTCCAGGTCGGAGATGGCGGTCTGGCAGCGGGGGCACCAGTTGATGATACGCTCCCCCTGGTAGATGAGACCGTCGTTGTACAGACGGACGAAGGTCGTGCGGACGGCCTTCTGAGGGCCGGGGTCCATGGTGAAACGCTCGCGGGTCCAGTCGCAGGAGGCGCCCAGGAGGCGGACCTGCGAGCGGATCCTGGCCCGATACTCGTTGACCCAGGCCCAGACGCGCTCCAAGAACCTCTCTCGGCCAAGCTGATGGCGGTCGACGCCTTCCGATGCCAGCTCCCGCTCCACCACGTTCTGGGTGGCGATGGCGGCGTGGTCCTGGCCGGGGAGCCAGAGGGTAGGCTCGCCACGCATGCGGTGCCAGCGGGTGAGGACATCCTCCAGGGTGACGAACATGGCGCCGCCCAAGTGAAGGTCGCCGGACACGTTCGGCGGCGGCATGATGATCGTGAAGGGCTTGCTCTGGGGATCGATTCGCGGCGTGAAGTAGCCGCGCTCCTCCCACATGCGGTAGATGCGGCCCTCCACAGAACGGGGGTCGTACGCCTTCGGGATGTCGCTGCGACGGGAGGCCTGGGTAGCCATGGTGTGCTCTGGGCAACTCGTACGGATAGGCCCCGACAGTTCGGGGCCCTCAGGATGCATTCTAGCGTCGGTCGCATAGAAAGGTCAACGGCGGCAAGCCTGGCGCCAAGCGCCGGCGGCTCCAAGAGGACGTAGGCCCTACAGCTCGAAGCGGGTACCGACGCTGCTCTGGATGAAGGCGTCCGGGAACGTTGCCGCCAGGGCATGGGTGGCCCGCCAGCCGGTGCAGTGCGCAGGCACGATCACATCCGGCGCCATCTCAGCCAGGGCCTCGCAGGTGGCGGGGATGATAGGCTCGAAGAGCGCCCCGCCAAGGTGAAAGCCCCCGATGACCGCGTACACACGGTCGACGCCAGCGAGCTTCCTAGCGTACCGCACGATGTTGACGATGCCCGCGTGGCCACAACCGGTCAGCACCACCAGCCCCCTATCGCGCACGTTCAGAACCAAGGCCTGATCGTCCAGGATGAGCGGGTCCGGCTGCCACTCGCCGTCGCGGAAAGCCTGGTGGACGGGGAAGCCCCGTTCAAACTCCGTGGTTCGCTCCACCTCACCCGTGACCAAGAGCGAGCCATCGAGCAGGAACGACGGTTGCTTTTCCTCGACGATCTCGAACCCGGCGCCAAGGAGCGCGGACCTGCTGGTCGAGGGCAGCTCGAAGGGCTCGCGGCCGGGGATGGCGATGCGGCGGCGGCTCCAGAACTCCGGGTGAACAATGAGGGGTAGGTTCAGGCGGCCGAGTGCGCCAACGAGACCATGCAGGCCGACGGTGTGATCGAAGTGCCCGTGGCTGAGCACGATGGCCTCGACGCTCTGGGGCGAGAGGCTCAGTCGCCGCATGTTCTCGACCATACCGTCCGGCGTCATGCCCGCGTCGAAGAGGACGCTACGGGCTCTGCCCTCCTTCTCGAGGGTGACCAGCGCGGAGAACCCATGCTCAGCCCGCAGCGCATCGACGGTCTGGCCGCCCACCATGAACGCCGCCGGCTCGCGGGGGGCAGCGGGATCGCCGAGGCGCGGGCGCTTCGCCGGCCCCTGGTCCTGGAGGAGCATGTCCGAGACGTTGTCAACCAGGATGGTGATGGCGACGGAGTCAACGGGTTCGAGCGCGACGTCTGCGGGGCCAGAACGGCTTCGCTGTTGCATAAGGGTGATCCTCCCTGTGGCGCCCGGTCCTGCCGAAGAGAACCCGTTGACCACGTCCCCTCGGCCTCAGAGGTCGATGGGTTGACACGTGGGAGCGTCGCGCTCGGGGTCGGAACTTCGGCGCCGGCGGGCCGCCTCCATCCAGGAGAGCTGAACGAGGGCCTTGCGGGTGTCAGAGGCCACGCGAGCGCGGTCACAACGATGCAGGCGGTACTTGAAGAGCCAGTAGGTGAACTCCTTGAGTTCTTGGAAGGAGATGCTGTCGTCATTGGGCAGGCAACGCTGGCTCCTGAACTCGGACACAAGATCCTGGCGACCCCGGCCGTAGATGCGCTGAAAGACGGCCTCGTCGAGGGGCTCGCGGCCGCCCCAGACGTGGGTGCGACGCTCCTTCAGGACCTCCTCCTCCACGGCCAGTTGCAGGGCCTCCTCCACCGTCACTCCGTACAGGTAGTTGAGGTGGGCCCGATGCTTCGCCTCGCCGATAGCCTCCCTGAAGCAGGCCTCGTCAAGCTTAAGCGGCGCCTCGCCGTGGAAAATGAGGGCCTCGCGATCCTCCTCAGGCACGCGGCCGTCGATACACTCGAGCAAGCGCTCCGCCAGGAGCAGCCAGTCGAAGGCTTCCCCATCGATGAGATAGCGGTAGTGACGCTCGCCCACCTGCTCGTCCACCGGCCGCCAGAGGGCGATAGCTTCCACCAGGGCCAGGAACCAGTGCTGGCCGTCGCTCAGCGCCCGCTTCAGGTGCTCGACAGCCTCGGGGTCGGCGGCGGGAGGGGCCTCGAGCAGGCATGGATTGCCAGGCTTCTCCCCACCCTCCAAGTAGGCTCGGTAGTCCGGCGAGGCGACGAAGTCCGCTAGGATCTCGCCGTGGTTGTAGGCAAGGTTAAGCTCTGCCAGCTCCTCCGGGGCGAAGAAACGAAGAGCAGTCCCTTCGCCGGGGCGCAGGTTGCCTTTGGGAGCGGGGGCATGGAAGATATGCACCTCGTAGCGGGGACCGGGCGGTACCCCCTCAAAGTGATAGACGCGGAAGAAGGTCATGGATGGCACCCGCCAGCCGGTCTCCTCTTCCACCTCCCGCAGGGCCGTGGTCTCCGGGGTCTCGCCAGGGAGGCCACCGCCGCCGGTGAGGCCCCAGTGGCCAGGGTACGGGATGGCGGGGTCGTCGGCACGCAGCTCGAGGAGGATCTGGCCACGCCGGTTGACGAGGATGATGCCAGCGGAGTTGTGAAGGCGACGCGCCATGGGTCAAACTCAGGCGGCCATGCCGTGGCACTTCTTGTACTTCTTGCCGCTGCCGCAGGGGCAGGGGTCGTTGCGGCCGACCTTGCGGGCCATGGGCTGGCTCCCACGGGCAGCCGGCGCCGCGGCCGAAACGCGCCTCCCTACGGGGGCGGCGACCGGCTGGCGGGCGGGCGCCGCGGTCGCCGGCGCCAGCTCCACGTGGTAGATGCTGCGGGTGATCTGGTGGCGGATGTGGGACAGGAGCTGGTCCCACATGTCACGGGCCTCGCGCTTATAGACGACCCGCGGGTCGCTCTGGCCGTAGGCGTGCAGGCCGATCCCCTGGCGCATCTCCTCCGTGGCCGTCAGGTGCTCCACCCAGAGGGCGTCGATGGTGCGCAGCATGACGAGGCGCTCCATGGTCCGCATGACCTCGGAGCCTGTTTCACGCTCCTTGCGCTCATAGGCCTCCTCTGCATAGGAGAGAAGCGACTGAAGCACCTGATCGCGGGAGAGGCGGACCAGGAACTGGGGTGCCAGGTTGGACGGCAGGCGGACGATGCCGTTCACCTCGTTGAAGAGGCCCTCGTGGTCCCACAGCTCCTCCTGGCGCTCGGGCAGGTGGGCTTCCCAGAGGGCAGTGATCTCCTCGCGGAGCATGTCCGTGATGTTGGCCTTAAGGTCGGCTCCCTCCAGGATCTTGCGACGCTCCGTGTAGATGACATCGCGCTGCTTGTTCATGACGTCGTCGTACTCGACGACGTGCTTGCGGATGTCGAAGTTGTGCCCCTCCACCTTGGTCTGGGCCGTCTCAATGGCCTTGGAGACCATGGACTGCTCGATGGGGATGTTCTCCTCCATGCCAAGGCGCGACATGAGACCAGGGAGCCAGTCGGGGGCGAAGCGGCGCATGACGTCATCCTCAAAGGAGACGTAGAAGCGAGAGCTGCCGGGGTCTCCCTGTCGGCCGGAGCGGCCCCGAAGCTGGTTGTCGATGCGGCGTGCTTCGTGCCGCTCGGTGCCGACGACCTGGAGGCCGCCGACGGCTACCACGTCGTTGTGCTCCTGCTGCCACTCCTCTCGGGGGCGGCCGTCGGGCTTGCCGCCCAGGATGATGTCGGTGCCGCGGCCAGCCATGTTGGTGGCGATGGTAACGGCGCCCTTGCGGCCGGCCTGGGTGATGATGCCGGCCTCCTTCTCGTGGTGTTTGGCGTTGAGCACCTGGTGGGGGACGCCCTTGCGGCGTAGCATCTCCGAGAGGTATTCGGACTTCTCGATGGAGACGGTGCCCACCAGCACCGGCCGTCCCTGGCGGTGCAGCTCCTCGATCTCCTCCAGGACGGCCTGGAACTTCCCCTTCTCCGTGCGGTAGACAAGGTCGGTGTGGTCCTCGCGGATCATGGGCATGTGGGTGGGGATCACCGCCACGTCCACGCCGTAGATGGTATATATCTCCTCGCGCTCGGTCCAGGCGGTACCGGTCATGCCGGCCAGCTTGTCATAGAGGCGGAAGTAGTTCTGAAGCGTGATGGTGGCGTAGGTGATGGACTCCTGCTGGATCTTCACCCCTTCCTTGGCCTCTACGGCCTGGTGGAGGCCGTCCGACCAGCGGCGACCGAACATGAGGCGCCCCGTGAAGTCGTCGACGATGACCACCTCGTTGTCACGCACCACATAGTCGCGGTCCCGGTGATAGAGGACGTGGGCCTTGAGGGCCGCCTCCATGTAGCGGGTGAGGCGGTAGTTCTCGGGGGCGTAGATATTCTGGACGCCCAGCCCCTGCTCGATCTTGGCCATTCCAGATTCGGTCAGGCTGACGGCCCGCAGCCTCTCATCGACCGTGAAGTCCAGGTCGCGTCCCAAGCGCGGCACCAGCCGGGCGAAGGAGTAGTAGATCTGGGTGCTCTCCGCGGCAGGCCCGCTGATGATGAGGGGCGTCCGTGCCTCGTCGATGAGGATGTTGTCGACCTCGTCCACGATGGCATAGTGGAGCTCCCGCTGCACGCAGTAGGAGAGGTCCACCGCCATGTTGTCGCGCAGGTAGTCGAAGCCGAACTCGTTGTTGGTGCCGTAGGTGACGTCGGCGTGGTAGGCCTGGCGACGGGCGGCCGCCATCAGGTGCTCCATGTTGGGCACGTCGCTGACCTTCTCCGGCGTGTACAGGTAGGCGGAGTCGTGCTGGAGCACGCCGATGCTGAGTCCGAGGTTGTGAAGAGCGCGCCCGTACCACTGGGGGTCGCGTTTGGCCAGATAGTCGTTGACGGTAACCAGGTGGGCGCCCTTGCCCTCCAGGGCGTTGAGGTAGAGGGGGAGGGTGGCCACCAGGGTCTTGCCCTCGCCCGTCTTCATCTCGGTGATCTTGCCCTGGTGGAGAACGATGCCGCCCAGCACCTGCACGTCGAAGGCCCGCTCGCCGACGGCGCGGCGGACGGCCTCTCGGGCGACAGCGAAGGCCTCGACCAGAAGGTCGTCCAGCGTCTCGCCGTCGGCCAAGCGGCGGCGGAACTCATCGGTCTTAGCCCGCAGTGAGTCGTCGCTGAGGGCCTCGACCTCAGGCTCGAGGGCGTTGGTACGCTCGACGAGGGGCCAGAGCTTCCTTAGCTGACGCTCGTTGGCGTCACCGCCCAGGACCTTTCCTGCCCACTTTAACAAAGCCGCTCACCTCGTTGTCCACCTCGCGGAAGAGCTCCCCCACGGTCCGGCCGGTGTGGATGCGCCGGATGGCCTCTCCGATAAGGGGGGCCAGGGACAGGACCGTGATTATGGGGATCTGCTTCTCGGCTGGCAGGGGTACGGTGTCAGTGACCACCAGCTCACGGATGTTGCTCTCCTGGAGGCGGCTGATGGCCGGCCCCGACAGGATGGGGTGGGTGCAGGCCGCGTAAACCTCGACGACCCCGCGCTCCTCCAGGGCGACCGCCGAGCTAACGGTGGTGTTGGCGGTATCGATCTCGTCATCGACGATGAGGGCCCGCTTGCCCTCCACCTCGCCGATAACGTTCAGCACCTGCCCACGATCCTCATTGTCCAGACGGCGCTTCTCGATGATGGCCAGGGGGGCATTGAGGCTCTGCGCCACGTTGCGGGCCCTCTTGGAGGCGCCGATGTCGGTGGCCACTACCACCAGGTTCTCAAGCTTCCTCCTCTTGAAGTAGCCAGCGATGTTGTAGAGGGCCGTCAGCTCGTCCACCTGGATGTTGAAGAAGCCCTGGATCTGCCCGGCGTGCAGATCAACGGTGACTACGCGGTCGGCGCCGGCCGTCTCAATAAGGTTGGCCACCAATCGCGCCGTGATGGGCACGCGGGGCTGGTCCTTCTTGTCGCTACGGCCGTAGGCGTAGTAGGGGATGACGGCGGTGATGCGGCCTGCGGACGCCCTCTTGAAGGCGTCGATCATGATCAGCAGCTCCATGAGCCGCGTGTTCACCGGCGAGACTGTGGGCTGTACCAGGAAGACGTCCCGCTGTCTGACGTTCTCGAGGATGCGCACAAAGATGTTCTCGTTACTGAACTGAAAGACTTCACACTCCCCCAACGGGATATCCAGATAGCGGGCGATAGAGAGCGCCAGGTCCGGGTGAGCATTGCCCGTAAACACGCTGAGGTCCTGGTACACCTTCCCCTCCTAAACGCGCCTATCTGCTAACGCCCTTCGACCCTTCGGCTATACTCAGGGCAGGCAGGCTCAGGGTGCTGAATGGACTGCTGGTGAGAACGGCAAAGCATGCCGCATGCTGAGCTTGTCGAAGCACCGCAACCCAAGGACATTCAACACGTCCCCCGGAGCCAAACGCTGCGAGAGCCGGACCGGAACTTGGCGTCCCGTCCCGGCCCCCGCCTGCGCCCAGGCGTTTGTCTGGTAGACACTCACTATATAGCACATCGGGCGCCGGGGGCAAAAGGTTGAGGGCCCGGCAGGACGCGCCTCCCGCGCATGGCAACCCTGGCGCGCCGCCACGACACCAACGGGTCCAGCGCAGCGTGCGACCCCTCCCAAGCGGAGCGCCGCGGGTGTAGAATGCCCTCGCACGCAGCCGGAGGTGACGCAGGCTTGATCAGCAGCTACTTTCACGATGCCAACGGCCGGGTGACCCGCGATCTGACCCCCTCTCAGATGGCGGAAGCTGTGGCGTCGCCGGGTGGCCTCCTCTGGGTCGACCTTGAGGGCTCCGGCACAGCCGAGGCGCAGTCGATCCTGGAGGGCGTCTTCCACTTCCACCACCTGGCCGTGGACGACTGCCTGAACCCGCACATCGACCCCCCCAAGATCGACGACTACGGCCAGTACCTCTTCATCATCAGCCAGGGCATCCGCTTTCATGCCCGCTCCGAGCGACTGGAGACTACGGAGCTGGACCTCTTCCTCGGCCCCAACTACGTGGTCAGCTTCCACAGCCATCACCTGGTCGCCGTCGATGATGTGCGGCAGCGCGCCACCGAGGACGGCCCGCTGGCCGGCCGCAGTCCTGACCTGCTGGTCCATGCCCTCCTGGACGCCCTGGTCGATCAGTTCCAGCCGGTGGTCGCGGAGATGGACCAGGCGGTTGACGCCCTGGAGGAGGCGGTGCTGGCCAATCCCCAGCAGCGCTTACTCCACGACATGCTGCTCCTCAAGCGCAACGCCCAGCGCCTGCGCCGCACCTTGCTCCCCCAGCGCGACGCGGTGAACCGCTTCGCCCGCGGCGAGTTCCCCCGGCTGGTGAGCGAAGAGACGCACATCTACTTCCGTGACATCTACGACCACGTGGTGCGGGTGGAAGACATGGTGGAAAGCCTGCGCGACTTGACCGAGAGCGTCCTCGGCACCTACCTTTCGGCCGTCAACAACCGTATGAACGAGGTGATGAAGGTTCTCTCTATAGTCGCCACCATCATCTTGCCCCTTACCCTCATCTCCGGCATCTACGGCACTAACTTCGAGAACCTCCCTGAGCTGGGCTGGCAGTGGGGCTACTTCGGCATGCTGGGGGCCATGGCCATCATCGCCCTGGGGCTCATCGCCTTCTTCCGCTGGCGGAAGTGGTTCTAAGAGGCCAGGCGCTTACACCTCGCGTACTGTGATGTGATGATCCGGAACAGCCATCCTTGGGGTTGAAGGAGGTGGGGCCATGTCACGCGTGCTCAGCAAGGCTGACGATGATGTCAGCGCCTGGCAGGAAAAGGCAGCTCAGATCGAGAAGGAGCTTCAAGAGAAGATCCGCCGCCGCGAGCGAGTTAGCAAGAACGTCGATGTCATCCATCGCGAACAGCTAACCTTCAGCCAGCGGGTCTCCGACAAACTGGCTGACGTTGCCGGGAGTTGGGGCTTCATCTTTGGCTTCGGTCTCGTCCTGGGCGCCTGGATCCTTTTCAACACCGCCGCCCTCATCCATCACTGGGACAAGTATCCCTACATCCTGCTCAACCTGTTCCTGTCCATGCTGGCGGCCATCCAGGCGCCCGTCATCCTGATGAGCCAGAACCGAGAGGAGGCCCGCGACCGCATCCGCGGCGAGCACGACTATGAGGTGAACCTGAAATCCGAGATGGAGATACAGCAGCTACATCAGAAGCTGGACGAACTCCGGGAGAGGCAGTGGAACGAACTGCTGGCCATCCAGAAACAACAGCTTGATCTCCTGGAAGCGCAGCTGGCCCTGTTGCGAGGGAAGGAGGCCACGTAGCCGCGCTCGCCGCCATCGCGATGGCCGTCACGTTCCTCCTTGATTAGCTCTATCTCAGGAACGTCATGCCCCCTTCTTCATGAACCTCACATGCTTGCGTGTTCGCATCGTCTGCGCCTCCACGGGCACGATGCTTATGGACCCGTCCACCTCCAACACCGCCATGCGCACGTCCTTCACGTCAGCGACCCCGTGCTCGCGGATCGCCATCAGCACCTCATCCTCGTCCAAGCCCTCCCTACGCAAGTGCTCCGGCACGAACTTCCCATCGTTGATCAGTAACGTCGGCGTTCCCTCCACTGCCCGCCGCAGCCAGGGAAGCCGCTCCCGGGCCTGCGCCACCCCATAGTTCCCCACGATGAGGACCCCCGCCGCGATGAGCCCTCCCGTCACCGACGTGTCCGGCCCGACCATGGCGTTCTGCACGGCGTTGGCGATGAGCAGGATCACCACCAAGTCAAACGGGGTCATCTGCCCCATCTCCCGCTTCCCCGCTAGCCGCAGGCCAGCCAGCAGCGCCGCGTACACGATGAGCGTCCGCACCACGATGCTCCAACCGCTTATGTCAAGGCTAAACATGTTTCCGCCTACTTCAGCCACTCCCCTTCAACGGGGAGTTCCCATTTCCACCCGCTGACCGTCCAGTTAGGCGCCGGTCCCAGCGGGACGATCTTCCTTCCGGCTCTATCCAGTGTCAACCTTCCCCGTTTTGCGTCGCCGATAGGACCTTGAGGGTTCCGGGCGCCTACAGCTCCCATGCTATAATCCGCTCGATTTGGTGTAACCGAAGGGAACAGACGGTGACTGCCGCCGAAACGATGCCCATCAAGCTCATAGTGGTCTCTGACTACGTCTGACCGTGGTGCTACATCGGCCTCGTGAGGGTCGAACGGCTCAGGGAGGAGTTCCCTCTGGACGTGGAGTGGCGGCCGTATGAGCTGCGTCCAGGGACGCCGTCTGAGGGCATCCCCATGGGGCGCGTCGTGGGCCGGGGCCGCTACACGGAAGAGTACCTGGCGCACGTGGAGGAGGAGGCAGCCCGGGCTGGGATTCGCATGAAGCGGCGCTCACTCTTGCCCAACAGCCGCCCCTCCCTCGAGGCCATCGAGTTCGCCCGGGAGGTGGGCCGCTTTGAGCCGCTGCACCGCGCGCTCTTCCGCGCCTACTTCGAGGAGGGGGAGGACATCGGCGACGAGAAGGTCCTGGCCCGCCTGGCTGAGGAGTGCGGCCTCGATGCCGGAGCGCTGGTCGCGGCCCTGCGGGAGCGCCGCTACGAGAAGCTGGTGGACGAGAAGGTGCGCTGGGCCCGCGAACAGAACCTGGGCGGCGTGCCGGCCTTTCTCTTTCATGCCCGGGACCCCTCCGGCGAAGAGAGCCGCTTCGTCCTGGTGGGAGCCCAGGAGTACGATGTCTTCAAGGACGTCACAGAGCGCATCCTGCGCCGCACCCACGTCGAAGGCGAGCCTGGATGCAGGCCCTGACTCATGATCATGCGCAACGTCATCGCCCAGCGGGGCCCGGGCCTGCCGCGGGACTAGGCACACTCACCCGCAGCTGTGACATACTAAGGTAAGACGAGGTCGCACCGACGGGGGAGACAGGAAGATTACACGCGGAATCACTACTTGACAGGGTAGCACACATGTGCTACACAAGCGTGTAGGCGGGAGGATTGGGCGATGTCTGCCGAATTGCGCGACGCGCTGGTACTTGGCCTAACTGGGTCCTTCGGCAGCGGATGCAGCACACTCGCCGAGGCCCTCAGGGTCAACCACGGGTTCGAAGTATTCTCCCTGTCCACGTTGCTGAAAAGAGAGTTCGAGGAGCGCTTGCGGACCACCGGCGAAGAAGGGAGGGAACCGACTCGCGCAGAACTTCAGGATCTTGGAAACGAGCTTCGCCAGTCCAAGGGCCGCGACTTCTTGGCCAGATCGACGATCCAAGAGGCTGAGCAACAACGCAACGCCGACCGCCTTGCCTTCGACAGCATCAAGAACCTTGCAGAGGTCAAGTTCCTTCGGGACTCGTTCCCCAACTTCTTCCTCGTGCAAGTCCAGTGCTCCTCTGACAAGCGATGGAACCGCGTGGAGGCTCGATACCGGCGCCAGGGGCTGGGGCGCGAAGACATAGAAAAGGACGACATCAGAGATCAGGTCGAGTTTGACCTGCCGTATGGGCAGCAGGTGCAACTGTGCGCCGACGAGGCGGACATCGTGATCGCCAATGAAAAGCATTGCCATTCAAGGCCCGAGGCCGTTCGCACCATCGAAGAGCGTGCGGACCAGTACGTGGGGCTGGTGACCAAGGATAGTCTGCGCTACCCGGCGGTGGACGAGGTGATGATGAGCGTCGCATACATGCAGGCAACACTGTCGCGCTGCATCAAGAGGCAAGTGGGAGCGGTAATTGTGGATGACCGCGACACCATCGTCTCCGCGGCCTTCAACGACAATCCGCCACCGATCCAGCCGTGCCAGCTTCGCCTGCGCTGCGAAAAGGACTCGAAGATGCTGGGAAAGCTGGAGGCCCTCGAGGGAAGTCCGTGCCCTCGCTGCGGGCAGAAGCTAGCGGCAATGGCTGCCCCATATGTCTGCAGCGAATGTGAGGTCAGCCTCAAAGAGATCCTGTTTCCCGACCGGGGCATGCAGTGGTGCACCGCGATACACGCCGAGGACGGCGCGATACGCCACGTGGGGGGCCGAAACCTGCAGGGCTGCACCCTTTACACCACGACTTTCCCGTGCTTCAATTGCGCGAAGGCAATTACCTACGCTGGAATCCAGCGGATAGTGTACGTGGAGCCGTATCCAGACGGGGATGGGGCGGCTCTCCTGGAAACCGCAAAGAAGGAGGTGCTGCTATTCGAGGGTGTGAAGGCGAGGGCCTTTCACCGCCTCTTCGCGCCAATCCAGGCCGAGATGGAGAGGCGGTACGGCATGGGAATATGAGGAGGGACCCATGAATAAGTGCCCGAAGTGTGGCCGGTACAGCCTCGACTACTTCAGCGCGGCTCAGGTGGCTAGATGCTTGTTGTGTGGGTATTCGCAGGGGGTGGCTACGCGAGACGACTTCTTCTCGCTCTTTCCGAATGGGCGCAGGGTGACGACGGAAGCAGAGGACACGCAGGCTAGGGGATCATCCGCTGGCACAGTTGCCAGTTAGACCCCCACCGACGGCATTCTCACGTGAAAGAGGGGGATGGCTTGCACAGCCATCCCCCTCTCGTCTTGTCGGCCAGCAGACGCTTACGCGCCGCCCCCGAGGGTGGCCTCCCACGTCTCTTGCTAGGCCTGGGCCGTTCCCCTCTCGGGCACCAGCTCGTCACCCCGTTCGCCCGGGGCTATTCCGCCTAGACGGCTGACGGCGCGCCCAGGCTGCCACGGTGTCCCCAGGGCCGGAAGGAGCCACCGGTCAACACCGATCCACCCTGCTGTCTTCCAGCCAAAGAGGATCAGCAGCGCAATCACAAACAGCACCGGGTTGATGCTCGCGCTGCCGGCGAGCATGAAGTTGAAGTTCATAAACGCGCCAGCCAGGGCTGCAAGCCCTGTGAACGCGCCAACGATGAGCAGGAGCCCCACTGTGACCTCGCCCAGGGCGATGACCCAGGAGAACCACGTGTACCATTCGTGGTTCACCATGAAGCTGAGGAAGTCGCGGTACCAGTCAAAACTGATCGGCGGCCTGCCCTGCTCAGGGATAGCGATGGCGCGCTCCCAGAAGCCCTTGAGGGCCAGGCCGTCGGGCCCGTCCACCGCGATCCAGCGGCCCTCGCCCCACACCTTGTGGGAGCCGGCGAGCAGCCACTGGTAGCCTAGGTATAGTCTCGCCAGCAGCCAAAGGGGCGCGAGCCACGTGCTGCCAAACACCGTGCGAACGAGGCCCGGGTCGCGCAGCTCGCGCTTGTCAAACGTCCGCTGAAAGAGTGCCATCAGACTCGCTCCTCCTGGCCGCCGAACACGCGCTCAGTGACCAACTCCCCGATCCCCCAGGCGGCTACGACAACCGCCAGAATCGGCAGGAACATCAACACCTGGTTCTTGTCACCCATGTTGAACACCAGCAGCGAGGCCACGACAGCTACGACAGCCCACGCAGCCACCCCCCAACCCAAGGCTACGATCTTCTTCACCAGCAACCCTCCTCCTTCTTCATCTCTCTCCCCTCGGCCCTGTACCGAAGGGGGAGTGCCCTTCTGTCGCGCCCCTCCAGGTTTTCATCTGCAGGCTGGCTGCGCCAGAACGTGGACACCGCGGGACAACCAGCCGAGCGATGGCATAGGTAGTCCAGCCACTATCGTAGGCCATTTGCCTTATCCCCGTCAACCCCCGGTGCTTCCTACCCCCTTCCCGGCTCGCCAACTGGTTGTCGAGAAAACGACAAGGAGAGTGTGTCGGCCGGTCCATTCTCCTTTTCGTTTGGCGTGGGCAAGCGCGCGCCAGGCGGGTGTCGAGTCGGGTCCCATGGCCCGTTTCCCTGTCTCGGAGGGGCCGCCCATCCTTTCCGCAGGGGGCCCTTTGCGTCCCTGTGATGCGGCAAAGGGTGCAGCCAGCGCTAGCGGCAGAGGCACAGTATCTGTCTGCTCGCCGGCAGGGCCGTCTGGCGGGGTGCCTTTCGGAGGCTCGGCCTGCGCGGGGCTCCTGGTGTGGTGAATCAGAAATCCGCAGCCAAATGTCATTGCTCCGAAAATGCCACCGTCTGTGGCCTTAGGTCCTTCGACAGGCTCAGGATGCTGTATGCTCTGGCCTCGCCACCGACAGCTCGTTTGGCACCCCGAGCCTGTCGAGGGGCGCGCATTTTCATCCGTTGTGGTGTCGGGTGAAAACCGACATGGACGATTCTGAGCGTCAGCGAAGAATCCGTGATGGCAGGCGTGGTCCGACAGATGCTTCACTTCGTTCAGCATGACAAAGACAAAGCGTTGAATCTGTTAGCGAATCTCTGACTCAGGACACTAGCTGAGGCGCAGAAGGAGCTGATAGAGGCGGAAGTAGAGCCGCGACCCGTCCAGGAAGAGGGCCAGAGCCCCCTTCTCGCTGTTGGGCTCCACGTGCTCGAAGACGCTGAGCTCCGTGTAGTGCAGGTTAGGGTGCCCCGCGAGCCGGTCCCGCAGGCGTCGCGACTCCACGTAGGGTATGTAGCGGTCCGACCGATCGTGGAGGATGAAGACCTCGGCCTGGATGCCGTCTAGGCGCAGGCTGGGCGAGAGGGCGCGCATGTCGTCCAGGAAGGCCCCCGGGAGCCGCTCGATCAGGTCCGGTACCCGGGCCGGCTCGCGGTTGGCGAGGAAGTCGTAGGCATCGCGGCCGGCGGGCGTCAGCGATGCCAGGTCGGCGCTGCTGACGTCCTCCAGATCCACGAACGCCCGAGAGAGCAGATCGCGGTCGCCGCGATCCTCGAGGCGCATGATGAGCTGCTTGGCCATCACCTTCTCCGTGTGGCGACGGGGGTTCCACGGCTCCTGTAGGCCGTCGTACTGGATGCTGTGGGTGGTCACCGCTGCCAGGGTATCCAGGGCATCGTAGTAGGCGCCGAAGGAGACCAGGAAGTCTACGTCGGCGCTGATGCGGGGATCCGAGGCGGCGATGAGGGCGAGGGACCCCCCCACGCTGACCCCGATGAAGCCGATGCGGTCCACGTCCACGAAGGCCTGTCGCTGCAGGTACTCGAAGGCGGCCACGTAGGCCTCCGGCTCCTCGCGGGCGATGAACTCCCGGTCGAGGTCAGGGGAGAAGGGGACCAGCATGACGAAGCCGGCGCGGGCCACCGAGTCAGCCAGACGCACCAGGCGGGAGTCGTCGGGCGCAAGCGGCGGCGCGCCCATGACGAAAATGATGGCACCGTGGCGACCATGGGGGGGACGGTAGAGGTCAGCGGGCATCGTCTTGCCGTCGGCATAGTGGAGGGTGATGCGCTCGCGGACGGGGTCGGAGGTGAACCAAGTGACAGGACGGAGGGGTAGATCAACCATCAGGTCGGGGAGAAAGGCGGCGGAGGTGAGAGCCAGGCGGCCGTGGCGGGTGCCGAAGAGGCCAACCATCAGGACTCCCAGGACAGCCAGCGCCGCCAGGAGAGGCCACAGCCGACGCAGCAACTCCACGCCTCCCCTACCTGGCTCCCCGGTCGATGCCCCATCCGAGCAGGCGCCTACCACACAGGCAGTGTGCCACCGGCAAGGCAGGGAATCAACTTGCGAGGCCGGGCCGGCTCCGGCGGCCGCCCGCTTTGACTCGGCGGTGGGCCTCCCCGTATGATGGCCCCGCATCTGCCGGTGACCCCACGACGCATCCTTTCGGAGGTTCAAGGGTCAGTGTCAGCCTCTTCTCGTTCCTTGCCCGCTGTCCGGCCGGCCGTTGGCGGGCTGGCCAAAGAGCTGATAGCCCTGCGGCGCGACCTGCACCGGCATCCAGAGCTTTCCTGGCAGGAGAGGCGCACCCAGGAGGTGATCCTCGACCGGCTGCGTGCCTGGGGCCTCGAGGATGCCCGGCCTATCGCCGACACCGGGGCCACGGCCCTCGTGCGCGGGGCCCGCCCTGGCCGCACCCTCCTCTGGCGGGCCGACATGGACGCCTTGCCCATCCAGGAAGGCAACGAGGCCGAGTATGCGTCTATTGTGCCGGGCGTCATGCACGCCTGCGGCCACGACGGCCACGTGGCCATCGCCCTTAGTCTGGCGCGGCTCCTTCACGAGGAGCGCGAGAGCCTGGCGGGAAACGTACGCTTCGTGTTCCAGCCCGCCGAGGAGAGCGCCGGCGGTGCCCAGCGCTGCATCGAGGAGGGCGTCCTGGCCGACCCTGCGGTGGACGCCGCCCTCGGCCTGCACGTCGACGCTAACACGCCACCGGGGGTCATCGTCGTTGGCCCAGGGCCCGCCTTCGCGGCGCCGACCGTCATTTCCATCACCATCCGGGGGCGCGGCGGCCACGCCGCCCTACCCCACCAGGCCGTCGATGCCATCGTGGTGGCGGCGCAGGCGGTCATGGCCCTCCAAACGGTCGTGAGCCGCTCGACGAGTCCCGCCGACACCGTCGTGCTCACCATCGGCACCATCCAGGGAGGCGAACGGCCCAACATCATCGCGGGCGAAGTCCGCATGACTGGGAGTATCCGCACCTTCGAGGGCAAGGTGCTCGAGCGGACGCTGGAGCGGGTCGAAGAGGTGCTGTCGGGCGTGACGGCGGCCATGGGCGCCGAGTACGAGTTTAGCCACTATACGTCCTGCCCGGTGGTGGTGAACGACGCTGGTATGACTGCCCTGGTGGAGCGCGAGGCCAGCGTCTTCTTCGGAGAGGGGGGCATACGGCGACGAGCGCCTAGCACCGGCGCGGACGACATGGCCTTCTTCCTAGAGAAGGTCCCCGGCTGCTACTTCTTCCTGGGCGCCCGGCCCCGGGAGCGGGCTCAACGCTTCCCGCACCACCATTCACGGTTCGACTTCGACGAGGCGGCATTGACCCTGGGTGTGGAGCTTGGCCTCCGGCTTGTGGAGGCCTATCTCAACCAGTGAACCCCGCGAGGTTCCGCTAGGGGCGCCACTCTGGAGACACGGCAAGGCCAGGTCGAGACGACCTGGCCTTCGCTTGATTGGGGGCAGCGCGCCCTGCGGATAGCGCCGCTACTTGGCCTTGACCGTGATCGTCTTGGGCCGGACCGCCTCCGCCTTGGGGACGGTCAGGGTGAGGACGCCGTGCTCGAAGACCGCCTCCGCCTTGTCCGAGTCGACCTCGGTGGGCAGGGTGAGGGCGCGGTGGAAGCTGCCGTAGCGGCGCTCCTGGCAGTAGTGGGTGCGCTCCTCTGTCTCCTCCTCAGACTTGAACTCCCCCTTGATGCTGAGGGTGTCGCCGGTGATGGAGACGTCCACGTCCTCGGGCTTGATGCCGGGCAGAGAAGCCTTCACCACCAACTCGCCGTCCGTCTCGTAGACATCGACCGGCACGAAGGCCCCGCCGTTCTCCCAGCCGAAGAGCCGCCAGGGTCGCACGAAGCCGTGCCCGAAGGCCCGGTCCATCGCCCGGCGCATCTCCACCATCTCACCGAACGGGTCCCAGCGAATGATGTTGGCCATTGTAGTGTACCTCCCTATGTCTGAGATTCTGGTGAAGGAGCTCTGGCCGTTCTCACTCCTCGCACCTCTTTCCATGTCAGACGATAGCACCGGATTGCCACGTTGTCAATACCTTTGATAGCCCTATTATCAAGGTTGTTGACCGCCCATCCTTGACTCTTGCCTACAGATGCGTTATCCTGTCACAGGAAAGCCATGGCACGCGACTACTACGAGACCCTGGGCGTATCTCGGAACGCCAGCGACAAGGACATTCGCAAGGCGTACCGGCGCCTGGCGCGCAAGCACCACCCTGACGTCAATCCAGGCGACAAGGCGGCCGAGGCGCGCTTCAAGGAGATGAACGCCGCCTACGAGGTCCTATCCGACGCCGACAAGCGCCGCAAGTACGACCGCTTCGGCGACAAGTGGCAGTACGCCGACCAGTTCGAGCAGGCACAGCGCCAGTCGGCTGGCCGCCGGTCCTCTGGGCGCGGAGGCAGCTTCGACTTCGGCGACGTCAACCTGAGCGGCGACTTGGGCGACCTCTTTCAGGGGATCTTCCGCGGCTTCGGCCGTCGCCCGGGGCGTCAGCGCGGCCGCGACGTGCAGCAACCCGTGGAGGTGACTCTGGAGGAGGCCTACCAGGGCACCACCCGCGTCCTCCAGATGGAACGCGAGGAGGCCTGTACGACCTGTCGCGGCCAGGGGCAGGTGGCTGGGGCCATCTGCCACGTTTGTCGCGGCGCCGGCGCCACCGTCAGACCACGACGCCTGGAGGTGAAGATACCGCCCGGCGTGCGCGAAGGCTCACGTGTCCGCGTGGCTGGCGAAGGCGGTGCTGGACCGGCCAGCGCTGGCGACCTGCACCTGATAGTGTCCGTGCGGCCGCATGAGCGATTCGAGCGGCGCGGCGACGACCTCCATACCGAGGTGGACGTGCCCCTGACCGACGCCGTCCTGGGCGGGGAGGTCCAGGTGCCGACCCTGACCTCACGGGTCATGCTCAAGGTGCCGCCCCTTACCCAGAACGGGCGCAACTTCCGTCTCGGGGGGCTGGGCATACCTCACCTGAACGGGAGCGGCAAGGGCGACCTCTACGCCCGCGTCAAGGTCAAGCTGCCCGACAAGCTCTCAGACCACGAGAAAAAGCTGTTTGAAGAGCTGAGGGCCACGCAGAAGGCTGGGCCGAAGGCATGACCGGGCCGGTAGACGAAGGAAAGGCCCTGGACGCCTACTCGCAGGCTGTGAGCAGTGCCGCCGAGCGGGTGGGCCCGGCAGTGGTCAAGGTGGAGTCGGGCCGGGGCCGCGGCGGCGGAAGCGGCGTCATCTTCGACTCCAGCGGTCGCATCCTGACGAACGAGCACGTGGTGCGAGGCGCCGCACAGGTGACGGTGACACTGGCGGACGGCCGGCATCTTCCCGCTGCCGTGATGGGAGCCGACCCGCAGGTGGACATCGCCGTCTTAAAGGTCGGCTCCAAGGGCCTCCCCGTCGCCGAGCTGTACAGCGGGCCCCTGAAGGTAGGGCAACTGGTGGTCGCCATCGGCAATCCCTATGGCTTGAGCTGGACGGTCACGGCCGGCGTCGTCAGCGCCCTGGGGCGCCAGCTTCCCATCGGAAACGGTCTCGCCCTCCGCGACCTCATCCAGACGGACGTGCCCATCAACCCCGGCAACTCAGGCGGGCCGCTGGTGGACGCCCAGGGGCGCGTTGTGGGCATCACCACCGCTGTCATGCCGCACGCCCGCGGGGTCGGCTTTGCAGTGCCGGTGAGCAGCATCCTGGCCGCCCTCTCGCGGTTCGAAGAGATGCGCCGCCGGGACGGGGCCAGGCTCGGCATCGTTGCCGTTCCGGCTGAAGACGGCGTGCTGGTGCTCGATGTGGAGCCAGATTCACCGGCGGCCCGCGCCAGCCTGCGCAGTCAGGATGTCATCGTAGCTCTCGAGGGACGCGATGTGGCAAGCGCGGCCCAGATCACAGAGGCGCTCAGGTCGGTGCTGCCTGGCCAGACCGTGGAGGTGACGTTCCAGCGCCAGGGGCGCCGGGGCAAGACGACGGTGGTGCTGTAGGGAACAAGCAGCATGCAACAAGGAACAAGGAACGTTGAGTCCCCAGTTCCTTGAGGATGAAGATGGCTAACCAGTTCGAGTTACCGCAGGACGAGCCCTGCTACGTGATCAGCGTGGCGGCGAGGATGGTCGGGATGCACGCCCAGACGCTCCGCTACTACGAGCGCGCCGGCCTCGTGCGGCCCTCGCGTTCGCGGGGCAGGATACGGCTCTACTCGGTGGCCGACATCGCCCGCCTGCGCCAGATCCAGCGCCTGATCAACGACCTGGGCGTCAACCTGGCCGGTGCAGAGGTGATCCTCCGCATGGGCGAGCGCATCGAGCAGCTTCAGGAAGAGGTGGAGGAGGTGCGGCGTGAGCTCCAGCGCCTGCGCGACCGCCGCCTGCCCGCGCCTCGAGAGGAGGACCAGACCTCGTGAGTCGGAGCGAGGCGCAGGGCTGGGACGCCATCTGGTCGCGCTGGCAAGGCGCCTGGGAGGGCCGCCCGCCCGAGCAGGCCGTCGTGAAGCTAGCGGCCCGGCTGAAGGCCGAGGGGCGCCGTCGCGTCCACGACCTGGGCTGCGGCCCCGGCCGCCACGTGCTGTTCCTGGCCGCGGAGGGGTTCGAGGCCTCTGGCTCCGACTTCTCGCCCGCCGCCGTCGAGACGTGTCGCAACCACCTGCGGGAGGCCGGCCTATCGGCGCCGGTGACCCTGGCCGACATGACGGCCCTGCCGGCGGAGGACGGCTGGGTGGATGCGGTCATCGCCTGGGACGTGGTCTACCACGGCACGCTGGACGCCATCCGGCGCACGGTGTCGGGCGTGCGGCGCAAGCTGTCGCCGGGCGGCTACTTCCTGGTCACGCTCAACTCGGTGGAAAGCGCGAACTACCTGCGGGCCCGCGAGGCGGTGGCCCGCGGCGAGGGTGAGGAGTTGGAGCCGGACACCTTCGTGGTGCCGGGCGACTCCTTCGACAAGGCGCTGCCCCACCACTACACGACGGAGCGGGAGATACGAGAGCAGCTCATGGACGGCTTCCGCATCCTCTCGCTGACGGAGGCGCAGGGCAAGGCCACGGCGGACCGCAGCCCGACCGTCAAGTACCACGTGCTCGCGGTGAGGGAGGGGTGACAACGCATGGGGAGGGGATTAACGGATGGCGCGCCGAGAGGTATCCGTTAATCCGCTCGGTATCCGTTGACAGAGAGGCCGGCGGACGGAGCTTCCGCCATAGGCGGACCCGCCTTCGGCGGGGAAGCTCCGTCCCTACGGCCCCAATCCAAGGTTGACGGCGAATCTGGGGCCCGAGCCCCAGGGGCGGGCGCGGCGGGTCCGTCCGTCGGGGCGGGGCCGGGTAGGGGGGCTGAGGACGGCGCAGGAGACGACACGAGTGGGAGACCTGCGGGATGAATCCCGCAGCTTCGAGAGTCAAGAAGCTGCCGGTTTCAACCGGCGGAGCGGGTATCTGACAACGGATGGGGAACGGATAAACGGATGGCACATCCAGAGGCATCGCGAGCACTTGATGTCCGCCGCCGCGGGAGAAATGTAGCGGAGGGCTTTAGCCCTCCAGCCGACCCTGGAGCGCTGAAGCGCTCCGCTACAAGGAGCGAAACATAGCCGAGAAGCTGCCGTTTCAACCGGCAGAGTGAGAGAACTCACAACGGATGGGGAACAGATTAACGGATGGCGCATCGAGAGGTATCCGGTAATCCGTTCGGTATCCGTTGACAGACCGGCGGCCTGGCGGGCGCACCTGAAGGTACGCCCCTACGACCGCAACGAGAAGTTAGAGGTGATTCGCCATGATGAGACAAGATCGGTTCACGGAGCAGGCCCAGGAGGTGCTGGCGAGCAGCCAGCAGCTCGTGCGCGAGCAGCGGCACAGCCAGTGGGACGTGGAGCACGTCCTCCTCGCCCTCCTCCAGCACCAGGGCCTCCCCAACCAGATCTTCGAGAAGCTGGGCGTGGACGTGCCCAAGCTGCGCGACCGCGTGGCCCAGCACCTGGCCCGCTCGCCGAAGCTGGCCTACGACGTGGTGCAGATCTACACCACGCCCCGCATCGTCAAGATGCTGGAGACGGCCAACGCCGAGGCCGAGCGCCTGAAGGACGAGTACGTGGGCGTCGAGCACCTCCTCATCGCCATCATCGACGAGCGGGAGGGGGAGGCAGCCCGCATCCTCCAGGAGTACAACATCGACAAGGAACGCATCTACCGCGTCTTGGAGGAGATACGCGGCGGCGCCCGCGTCGATAGCCCCACGGCCGAGAGCAAGTACGGCGCTCTGGAGAAGTACAGCCATGACCTGACTGAGTACGCCCGTCAGGGCAAGCTCGACCCGGTCGTGGGCCGCGAGGCCGAGATCAAGCGGGTGATGCAGGTCCTGAACCGGCGCACCAAGAACAACCCCGTCATCATCGGCGAGGCGGGCGTCGGCAAGACGGCCATCGTCGAGGGGCTGGCCCAGAAGATCGTGGCCGGCGACATACCCGAGAACCTCAAGAACAAGCGCGTGCTGGCCCTGGACATGGGCGCCATGGTCGCCGGCAGCAAGTTCCGAGGCGAGTTCGAGGAGCGACTCCAGGCGGTCATGAAGGAGATCCGCAAGGCCGAGGGCGAGGTGATCCTCTTCATCGACGAGGTGCATCAGGTGGTGGGCGCCGGCGCCGCCGAGGGCGCCATCGACGCCTCCACCATGATGAAGCCCGCCCTGGCCCGGGGCGAGCTCCAGGCCGTCGGCGCCTGCACCTCGGACGACTACCGCAAGTACATCGAGAAGGACCCGGCCCTGGAGCGCCGCTTCGCCCCCGTCTACATCGATGAGCCCAGCGAGGACGAGGCGCTGGAGATGCTGAAGGCCCTGCGGCCCCGCTTCGAGGCCCACCACAAGGTGCAGATCTCCGACGCCGCCCTCGAGTCCGCTGTGCGCCTCTCCCACCGCTACCTGACTGAGCGGCACCTGCCCGACAGCGCCATCGACCTCATCGACGAGGCGGCCAGCAAGCACGTCATCGAGGCGCAGAGCATGACGCCGGAGCTGCGCGACCTCAAGAACCGCCTCGATGAGCTCAACCGCGACACGGAGGCGGCCGCCCAGCGCCAGGACTACGAGGCGGCGGCGCGTATCCGCACGGAGGTCCTCCAGATCCAGGAGGAGTACGAGGCACGCAAGGCCCAGTGGGCGCAGGAGGAGAAGATCGACACCGAGGTCAGCGAGGCGGACATCGCCGCGCTGGTGTCGTCGATGACGGGCATCCCGGTCTCCCGCATGCTGGAGGGCGAGGCCGAGAAGCTCCTGCACATGGAGGAGCGCCTGCACGAGCGCATCATTGGACAGGACGCGGCGATCACCGCCCTGGCCGACGCCATCCGCCGAGCCCGCGCCGGCCTCAAGGACCCGCGCCGGCCCATCGGCAGCGTCATCTTCCTGGGGCCGACCGGAGTCGGCAAGACGGAGCTGGCCAAAGCCCTGGCCGAGTTCCTCTTCGACGACGAGGATGCCATGGTGCGCATGGACATGTCGGAGTACCAGGAGCGCCACACCGTCTCCCGGCTGGTGGGAGCGCCGCCGGGCTACGTCGGCTACGACGAGGGCGGTAGCCTCACGGAGGCCGTGCGCCGGCGCCCCTACCGCGTCGTCCTCTTCGACGAGATCGAGAAGGCGCACCCGGACGTGCTAAACACCCTCCTCCAGATCATGGAGGACGGCCGCCTGACGGACGGCCACGGGCACACGGTGAACTTCCGCAACACCGTCGTCATCATGACCAGCAACCTGGGCACCAGCTCGGACGCCAGGGGGACGTTCGGCTTCGTCACCAACCGGACGGCCAGCCACTCGGAGCGCGAGAAGCTGCGGGAGACCGTAGAGCATGCGCTCAAGCAGCACTTCCGCCCCGAGTTCCTGAACCGCATCGACGAGGTCATCATCTTCGAGCCGCTGACGGAGACGGAGCTGATGCAGATCGTCGAGCTGATGGTGAACGAGGTGCGGAAGCGCCTGGCCGAGCACCACATCGAGCTGGAGCTGACGGAGGCGGCGAAGACGGCGCTGGTCAAGGAGGGCTTCGACCCTGTGTTCGGGGCGCGGCCCCTGCGGCGGACGGTGACGCGGGAGGTGGAGAACCCCTTGTCGAAGCGCATCCTCTCGGGCGAGTTCCACGAGGGCGACACCGTCATCGTCGACCGGCCGGAGGGCGAGGAGGGCTACACCTTCGCCCGCAAGGAGAAGGTGGCAGCGGCAGCGGCCTCGTGATAGGCATGTAGGGGCGTACCTTCAGGTCCGCCCCCGCGCACGGGCCGACCTAAAGGTTGGCCCCTACGAGGTGGCTTGTGGCCGGCGGGTTCCACGAGGGCGACACCGTCATCGTTGACCGGCCGGAGGGCGCAGAGGGCTACACCTTCGCCCGCAAGGAGAAGGTGGCGGCAGCGGCCTCGTGATAGGCACGTAGGGGCGTACCTTCAGGTCCGCCCCCGCGCACGGGCCGACCTAAAGGTTGGCCCCTACGAGGTGGCTTGTGGCCGGCGAGTTCCACGAGGGCGAGACGGTCCTGGTCGACCGGCCGGAGGGCGAGCAGGGCTACACCTTCGCCCGCAAGGAGAAGGTGGCAGCCGCGGCCTCGCGACAGGGACGTAGGGGCGTACCACAAGGTACGGGCCCTGCTGAGCCAGCACCAACGCGAAGGTTGACGGCTGCGAAGTCTACCACGCATTCGGGAGTTCCGTGACCGGGACATGGGAAGGGACATGCCGAAGAAGCGACACACCGAGGCGGATGGACCGGGACAAACGGTCAGCACCAGTAGGAGGAGCCCGAGAAGGAAGACGCGGCTACGTCTCCTTACACCCGAGAACTTGCGAGCACACACGGAATCCTGCCTGGCGGCTGCCGCGTACCACCTTTCCGGAGTCAAGCACTATCTGAATCAGGAGGGCATGCAGAGCATTTGGCCGGATGACCCGAACGTGGACGAGCGCACGAGACAGAAGCTGCAGAGTCACGTCAACAGGTTTCACTGGCATGTCCGTGCCTTCCTTTGGGAGCTTGTCGCCGCATTTGACTGCCTCCTTCAGCAACTCAACCGCGCCTACGAGCTGGGGCTTCCAGACGAGACGGTGAACTGGGATACTTTCACGTCGGAGATTAGCGTGCAGAACAAAGGAGACAAGCTAGCCCGACGTCTGCAGAGGGAATTCGACCAGTCGTGGTTCTCGGAGGTCAGGGATCTCCGTAACTTCGCGCACCGGGGCTACCTCTTCTTTCAAGGGGCGTATACCGACACCGGCCTCGAGGTGCTGTCTCTCTTGCGTGGGAGCCCTCATGGGTATGTTCCCTTCGTGGACAGGCAGCTTGAGCGGTATCTCCAACAGATGACTGATTTGGTGGAGTGGGCTCATGGCGCCCTGGATTCTCGTCCGCCGGCGGTGTCCCCTCGCCAGGGGCGAGTCGCCTCTGGAGACGGCCGGTTCGCCCTAGAAAGGCGAAGCGAACATGGCAAAGTGGGAATACCGCGTGGTGTATGTGGACCCCCGAGGACGCATCTCCTGGGAGGGTTCCGAGTTCATCCGACAGAGCGGTGAGCACCGCACGGCTTTCATGCGTCGCTACCTGGAGAGCCTGGGCAGCGAGGGTTGGGAGCTGGCTGGCGTTCACCCTCTGGTTCGGAGGGAAGCCAGCTACTTCATTCTGAAGCGGCCCCTGGAAGAGGCCGCCGAGAAGAAGGTTAGTTAGCTCGAGGGCCGGGTCGTAGCCCGGCCGACGAAGGGCTGACGGCTGTCGCGGAAGGCGACTCGCCTCTGGCGAGGGGAACACCACCGGCGGGCACGAACAGAGGCTCCCCGACCGACTTGGTCGGGGAGCCTTGCTGTACGGCCCCTAGTTCATCGGGCTTCCGCCGTTGACATCGAGCGTCTGGCCCGTGTGGCCATAGAAGTGGTACTGCCGGCCTTCGCTCACAATCTTCTCAAGCTCCTGGCACTACGGCGGGGCCGGCCGGCGGCTGCCCAGGCTGCTTCGGGCTCTCCGCCACACCTCTACCTAGGCCACCGTCGGTGCCATCCACGGGCCGGGCGCTCTTCGCACGCTTTGTCAACAGACCCATAAGGTCAGCCCTTACAGCGGCTCCTCTTGGCAGACGCGGGCGTAGGCCCTCAGGGCGCGCTCGGCGCTGGGAAAGGTGGGGATTCCCTCTCGCGCCAGGGCGCGGTCCAGGACCAGGTCGGATGAGACGAACGATATCTGGACAACAGGCTTGGCGGTCGCGCGCGACAGCCCAGCCATCGACTCAAGGTGCGCCTCCCACCCTTCGCCCCGCGCGAAGCCGCCGATAACCAGGACCGCATCCACCCCCGGGTCGCCAATCGTGCCTTCGACGGCGCGGCGGTACATCTCTGCGGCGCCCCCCACGACGAGCCCGATGTCCACGGGATTGCGCATGCTGGTGCCCGCGCCCCCAACGGCGTCGCGCAGGCGCGCCTGCGTCTCCGTCGAGAGCTTCGCCAGCTCCAGGCCGGCCTCCTCACAGGCGTCCGCCGCGGAGACGGCCGGCCCGCCCGGGCCGGTCACAATGGCCATGCGGCGGCCGGTCGGCCGGCCGATGTAGCGTAGCGCTACGAGAATGTCGAGCATCTCCTCCACGTCGCGCACCTGGAGGGCGCCCGCCTGGCGCAGCAGGCCGGACCACACCTCTACCTCGCCGGCCAGGGCACCCGTGTGCGAGCTGGCTGCCTGTGCGCCGCTCCGGGTGCGGCCCACCTTCCAGACCACCAGATGCTTGCGGCGGCCCGCCTCGGCGAGGGCGTGCCACAGGCGTCGGCCGTCTTTAGCCCCCTCGATGTAGGCGGCGATGACGTCGGTCTCGGGGTCCTCCGCCAGATACTCAAGGAAGTCCGAGGCCTCCAGGTCGGCCTGGTTGCCGACGCTGATGACCTTGCTGAAGGCAAGGCCACGCTCAGCGCCGCTCCAGACCAGGCGGTTGCTCAAGGACCCGCTCTGTGACACGAAGGCGATCGGTCCCTGCTCGGAGGGCATGCCCGGGAAGCTCCCCAGACCGCTCTTCGGGACGTAGACGCCCATGCAGTTCGGCCCCACCAGACGGAGCTGGCCACGACGGGCTGCCGCCACCAGTTCGGCTTCGCGCGCTTGACCTTCCTCCGTCGCCAGCTCGGAGAAGCCGGCCGAAAAGATGACGGCCGCTCTCACACCCCTCTCGGCGCACTCCGCGACCACCGAGGTCGCCACCGCTGCCGGCACCACGATGATAGCCAGGTCCACCGTTTCCGGCAGGCTCGTCACCGATGGGTAGCAGCGCAGTCCCAGGATCTCCTGGGCGTTCGGGTTGACCGGGTAGATGCGCCCGCCGTATCCGGGGTCGAGGAGGGCTTGCAGAAAGAGTTGGCCCGGTCGAGGGGCGCGGGGAACCCCGACTACAGCAACGGACTCAGGCTCGAATAGGGCCCGGGCCGGCAGGTCCAGGCCCTGCGTCTGCCGCATTCACCACCACCTTGCCCTGCTCTGTCCTTCTACCTTCCGCGATCCGGGGGCGAGAAGCAAGCACTGGATCGGAGATGACCAGCGCCCTTGCACCAGCACCGCCGTCAGACGCCGGTGAGGCTGTAGATGATGCCGCGAAAGCCCAATCGAGGAGGCCTTCCATGCGCCGGTGTCGCAGCGGCTGCCGTGGCTCCCTCAGACGCACTACCTCTCAAGCCCGGCACTACGGCTAGCGCGGAAGCCTACACGAACCGCTCGACGATGCTGTGCTGGCCTTCCTTGCGCAGGATGAAACCTGTCGGGAACAAGGTGCGGTCCTGGAAGTCCTCCTGGTGGCTGACGACGATGATGCGGTCCATGAACTGCGACAGGTTCCGTAGCTCCTCGATCATCTCCTGCCGGCCCTGAGTGTCCAGGCTCCCGAAGCCCTCGTCTATGATCAGCGAGCGGACGGCGCTGCCCTGAGAGCCGGCCACGTACTGGCCGATGGCGGCGGCGATGGCCACCGAAGTCCGGAAGCGCTGGCTCCCGGAGAGGAACTGCGTGTCCAGGGGCTCGTCGGCGGAGGCGAGGTCCCGGGCCCGGATGACGATCTCCTCGTTCCCCCGTGTGTCGGCCTGCCCGTCCGGCAGGCGGGTCTGCCGCGAGAACTGGAGCCGCAACTGGCCTCCGGAGATACGGGCCAGAGTCTCATTCGCCAGATGGGTGATGCCCGCCAGGGCATCGTCCACCAGACGGGCCTGGAGGCCGCTGCGCCCCAACAGCTCGGCCAGGCGCCCGAAGCGGACGCGCAGGCGGTGCGCCTCGCGGAGGTCGCCCTCCAGCCTCTGGCGTAGCTCACGAGTGTGCTGGAGCCCCTGAAGCAGACGGAACGCCTCATCGCGCTCCGACTGGCTGGCCTGCATGTCGGCGGCCCTCTCCTCGAGGACCCGCTCCGCTCTGTCGACGGGCAGGCGGTGCTCTTGAGGAATGCGGTCCACGCTGCGGTCTAGCTCCCGTAGGCGGCCCTCCTGCTGGCGCCGCTCATCATTGGCCCGCTCCAGCGCCTCATGCTGCTCGTCGATGCCGCTCAGGTCCTCGCGGAGGCGCAGCAGCTCCGGCAGCAAGGAGTCGTCCAGACCCAGCGCCCGCTGACGCCAGCTCTCCGGAACGGGCTGGAGGCGGACGGCGGCCTGGGAGCGTCCGCCTGAGGCGGACTGCCTCAGCCGGGCGGCCTCGCTCTCGAGTTGCTGGCGGCGCAATCGGCTCTCCTCCAGCGCCGTGCGGGCCGCCTGCTCCCGCTGTCTCGCCAGTCCCCAGGCCCTCCGTGCCTCCGCCGCCGCGCCGTCGAGCCGGGGCTCCTCGGCGCCAAGCCGCTCGGCCTCGGCCTGGACCTGCTGTTCCACCTGGGACGGATAGCGAGCCGCCAGCTCCGCTATGCGGACCTCCTGCTGCTGCAAGGCCTCGCGCAGGGCCTCCGCCTGTCCCTCAAGGCCCAGGAGCCGGTTGAGCTCAGCCGTGGCCCCGGCGAGTGAAGACGCCTGGCGGCCGGCATCGGTCAGCGCCCGCTCGGCTTCCGGTAGCGGCGCCTCGGCGACGGCGCGGCGCAGGTCGTCCGGGGCGTCAGAGGCCGCTGCCAGGGCTTTGTCGAAGCGCGAGCGCGCCTGCGCTGCCTGCTCCGCGCGCTGCTCGGCCTCCCGAAGGCGGTCACGGCTCTCCTGCTCGGCCGCCTGCGCCGCCGACAGCGCCTGCCGGGCCGCCTCCTCCTCGCCCTGCGCCTGCTCGCGGCCTGCCTGGGCTCCGGCGACGCGCTGGGCGGCCTCGGACACCGTTTCCTCGGCGTCCCGCAGTTCCCGCGCGATGTGCTCGGGGTCGACGGGCTGCCCGCAGCGCGAGCACACCGCCTCGTCCCGAGCCTGCTGGCGGGCGAGGAGCTGCCCACGCGCCTGCTCCAGAACTGCCTCTCCGCGAACCAGCCGCTGGTCGGTCGCCCGGAGGCGCCCTTCCGCCTCCTGCCAGCGACTCTCGGCGGCGCTCACCTCCTGCGCGTAGCGCTCCACCTTCCCCCGCCAGGCCTCGGGCAAGCCCGCCTCGGCGGCGGCCTCCGCTTGCTCCAGGCCCTTTCGGGCGGCGACGAGGGCCTCGAGGATGGGCAGGCCCCGGGCGACGGCGGACAACCGCTCCTGGCGCCGGCGCACGGCGGGCATCGATTCCAGCTCCGCTGATACCCTCTCGATGTCAGCCGCAAGCCGTTCGGCCCCCACGCGCGCCTGTGCCAAGTCAGCCACCTCACGCAGGATGGGCTGCAGCTCCGACAGGGAGCGTCGACAGGCACTCTGGCGCTCGGTGGCCTCGGCGGCCGCCCGCTCCGCGTCCGCCTCCGCATCGGATGCCCGTCGCGCCTCGTCCTCCAGTGCCACCAGGTCAATGGCGAGGGCACCCTGCTGCGCCTCCTGCGCCTCTGCTTGGGCGTCGGCGGCCTCCCGCAGCTCGCGGATGGCCTCCTCCAACGCGGGGACGGCTGCCTCGATGGCCTGCCACTCCTGGTAGCTGGCACGGATGTGGTCGGCGTCGGCCAGGAGGCCCTCGATCTCGGCCAGCTGGCGCTGGCACTCCTCGATCTGTGTAGCCAGCTCGGCGAAAGTGCGCGCGTCTCTGAGGAGGGCCTGGGCCTGCGCGTAGGCGCCCTGAGAGTGGCGCAGGCCGTCCTCTGTGGTCGCCAGCGCCGCTTCGGCAGCATCAAGGTCGGCAGGATCGAAGGCGGCGGTGGCCTCTAGCTGGCGGTTCAGCGCCTCGGCGGCGGCCCGGCGCTCGCGGGCGCGCACTCTTGCCCGCTCCTCGATCCGCTGATAGTCCTGGAGGCCCAGCAACTGCCGGAGGATGTCGAAGCGCTCGGCGTCGCGGGCGGTGATGAAGCGGTCGCTCTCCCCCTGCCGCAGCAGAACGGAGGTGACGAAGGTGTCATAGCCGAGGCCCAGGCGCTCCTGAACCCAGCGCGCCAGGGCGGCATCGGAGTCGGTGCCAGGTGCCGGCAGCCACTCGCCGCTGTCGGGGTCGAAGCGGGCGGCCTGGCGCTCCTTGGCCTCCAGCTGCCGCCTGCCCGTGCGCCGGGATACCGTGCGCCGGACGCGGTAGAGGTGGCCGTCGGACTGGAACTCGAAGGTGGCCTCGCACTGGTGGGCTCCCTTGCGGATGAGGCGGCCGTCGCCGGTGGCGCCGCCGCGGTGGCGGCCGAAGAGGGCGTAGGTGATGGCGTCGAAGATGGCGCTCTTGCCGGAGCCGTTGTTGCCCGAGATGCTCCACAGCCGCGACCCTTCGAAGTCGAACTCGATGGGGCCGCCGCCATCGGCCTCTCCGTAGGTGAGGAAGTTCCGGACCTGCACCCGGACGGGGATCATGGCGTCACCGGCCTTGTCTCGACTTGACTGAGGCACGCGCCCTCTTGGCCTTCCGCGGCCGGAGGGCCGAAGCTTCCGGACAAGTCGCTTCCCCGAAATCGGCCAGGAGCTCCTCGGCCAGCCGCAGCAGCTCATCGCGGTCGGGGTCGTCAGCCAGCGCTTCCCGCAGGTAAGAGCGCACCGTTTCCCCCACGTTTCGCGTGCCGACGGGCGCGGGACCCTCCGGAGACCGCTCCTCAGAAGGTGCGATCTCTACCGCCCAGAGTCGCGGGAAAAGGGAACGGGCGCGGGCCAGCAGGGGGCCCACGGGCTGGTCGTGCGAGAGGTCCACGCCTAGCGAAACCAGCGTCCGCTCCGGCTCCGGCAGCTCCCTCGCTGCCCGCTCCAGGTCGTCTTCAGACGCCGCCGTCACGTGGGCGAAGGGGGTGGCGTTCAGCGGCAGCTCTTCCAGGTCGCGCAGCCCCTCGCGGCCCGCGTCGGCCAGCAGAACCATCTTGCGGTCGTCCTTCTCGCCCCGGTCCATGCGCTCCAGGCTCCCGCAGTAGCGGATGTAGGTAGCGCCCACGCTCTGCGGCTTGTGGATGTGGCCCAGGGCGATGTAGGCGTACGTCGGCAGGTCGCCCGGCTCGACGGGCACGTCCTCCTGCTCGCTGAGATGGTAGAGGCCCTCGCGTACGCCTCGCACCAGGAAGTGGCCGCAGAGGAGCACCGGCACGCCGGGCCTTGAAAGGGCGTCCCGGCCCAGCTCGCGGATGCGCTCGCGCAGGGCCTCGGCCAGCCTGCGTCGCTTGTCCTCGGGGCTGGGCCAGCGTTCATCGGGCAGGTCGTAGCGGGTGGGCGTCGGGTAGGGCAGGAGCATAAGCTGCGCCTGGTCGCCGGAGCGGGCGGTGACCGGCACGAGAGCCGGCCGCTCGGCGAAGACGACCCGCGGCTGGCCTTCGGCGGTCACCAGGGCCTGGAGGCCCCGGATGAGAGGGAAGACATACTCGCGGTCGTGGTTACCGGCGATGAACACCGCCCACGCGCCGGCCTCGATGCGAGGCCTGAGCAGGCGGGCCAGGCGGGCGACGATGCGGGCCAGCGGCTCCGAGCGGTGCTCGTCGAAGACGTCCCCCGCCACCAGGAGGACGTCCACCTCCCTTTCGTCCAGGTAACGACAGACCTCCTCGAGCCGCCCGAACTGGTCGGGGAGGCGGTCCTGGTTGCCCAGCCGGGCGCCCAGGTGCCAGTCGCCGGTGTGGAGAAACCGCATCTCAGGGCAGCTCGTCGTAGGGCCGGGGCGGCAGGCGGCGGACGCCGCTGGGTACGGTCGGGGCGCCCCGTTCCGCCAGACACTGGGGCGGCTCGCTGGAAGACTCCTGCTTGCGCATAGCCCAGGGCGGCCGGGGGACGCGCACGTGCATGGGCTGGCGGAAGCTGGGCAGGTGCAGCACCTTGTCGCTGGCGCCGAGCTGCTCCACGTACTCGCGCAGCTCTTCCGGCAGGAAGCTGAAGATGTCCTGCCGCAGCTCGTGGCCGCCGGTGCGCCCGAGGACCCGCACCGAGGCGTTCTCCACGACCCGCGGCGAGACCAGCGATGCCTGCTGCTGGGCGCCGAGGAGGATCACCCCCCGCGACCGCAGCTCCGCCGCCACCGTCTCGATTAGCTGGGTGATGGGGTCGGTGTGGCCCCTGGGGGCGAAGCGATTCAGCTCGTCGAGGACGAAGAGATAGTGCATGCCGGGCAGGGCCTGGGCGCCGGTCTGCTGCTCCACGGCCTGCTTCAGGAGGGCCGCCACCACGAACCGCTGGAGGTGGCGGTCGGGCAGGCTCTGGATGTCCACCACGATGGGTCGCCCCGCTTCGAGCTGGCTGATGTCCAGGGGATGGCTGTCGCCGCCCTCCATGCGGAAGATGCCGGCGCTCTCGTAGACGATGCGCCGCAGACGGCGGTAGAAGCGGCGCAGCGTGCCGGGGTGGTGCACCGACTGGAGCCTTTCGAAGCCGAGGTCCGCTCTTTGCGGGGGCCCCTCGCCCTCGCGGTCCTCGCCGCGGGCCAGCCCCTGTTCAAACCAGTCGAAGAGCCCTTGGAAGGTGCGGGCGGGGGCGTCTCGGCGCAGCTCGCGCATGGCCGTACCGTCGTTCTGCCGCCACTCCCGGGCTAGCAGGCGCTCCACGTCGGCCAGGAGCAGGGCGAAGTTGTCGTCCTGGCGGTCGCTGTCGCTGAAGAGGTAGGTGAAGAGGTCGCTGCGGACAACGTCCTCCAGCGACCAGCTATAGGGCTGCACTTTGTCGCTCCGCCCGACGGCGGGCACGGCTTCGTCGTTCCCCGGCTGCTGGGGGGCGTAGAAGGCGAGCACTTCCAGGGGAGCGGGCTCGCCCCACCCCATCGCCTCCCACATCTGCCGGTCCTCCTCGGTGAAAGCCCTCGACCAGTGGTCCAGCCAGAAGAGGTCGAAGCCCTTCACGTTGAGGATGATGGCCCGCACCTGGGGTTTCTCCGGGTCCTCCGGGCGCTCCTCAGCGTGGCGGCGGCAGTAGCGAAGTACCTGGCTGAGGACGGTGGTCAGGAAGCTCGACTTGGTACCCACCCCGGCGATGCCGGCCACGTTCAGGTGCCCGCCCTTCCCGCCCAGGAGGTAGTCCAGGTCCACGTAGGCGGGTCCGGCGACCGCGGCGCCTCCGTTACGCACCAGGCCGATCACCAGGGGCTTCTCCATCTCACCTACGCCATAGGCGACGCGGGCCTCGACCTCTCCGGCCGGGTAGACCAGGCTCTCCTCCCGGGGCGGCGTGAAGCGGCTGGGGTCCGTAGCCAGCACGCGGACGGAGGCGTAGGTCACGCCGCGGCTCTCCAGCGGCACCTGCTCCTCCGGCCGGCCGTCGAAGCGGTCGGCCTCCTCCAGCATGTCTTTGCGACGGGAGCGGCGGAAGACCTCCGTCACCAGGCCGTAGAAGTGTACCTTCTCGCCCCCGGTGGGGCTCTCCACGTGAACGAGCTGCGTCTTCTCCACGAGCTGGTCCTCGGGGACCCAGAAGTGGAAGCGTTCGCTTGTCGCCTCGGCGTCCGGCGGCGCTCCCACCCGGCCGAGCGCTCGCAGAGCTTCGGCGGCTTCCTCAGCTTCGATGGCCTCGCTGGAGCCGTCGCGGCGGCTGTCGTCTTTCGATCCGTCCATCTCTAGCCTCCTAGATGCCGAGGGCTCGTTGTAGCCGGGCGGCCACCTGCCGGATGTCCGGCAGCAGGGCGTGCAGCTCGTCCTCCACGCGGACGATGGGCTCCAGGGAGATGCCGGCGCGCGGATAGCTCTTCTCTCGACAGCGAAGGCCCCGCAGCCAGGCAGAAAGTGCCGAAAGCTGCACCCAGCGCTCCTGGGGCACCGGGAAGCGCTGCTCCAAATAGTGCTGGGGCACGGCGAGCCGGACGATGCCGTAGCCCGGTGCCAGCCCATCGGGGGCCGAGAGGCGGAGGTACCAGCTCACCACCGTGGCGTGCTCCGTCCGCAGCAGGAAGGCCGGCGTACGCTGGCCGGGGGCGAGGTCGTACAGCAGGTTCAGATGTGACTGCGGCAGGTAGCGCCGCATCTGTCGCTTCACCACGCCGACCGCCGGCATGGCCTGGGAGGCCACGGTGACCAGCCGGCGCTCCAGCAGGCCGTCCACGACGGCGGGGACATCCGGCGCCGCGAAGAGGATGTCCTTTTCCGCCTCCTCCATGCGGTCCTTGGCCAGGTCCCAGGTGCGCCGTCGCAGCACGTCGAAGTCGGCGGTCATCTCCGCCGTCTCGGACACGACCAGCTCAATACCCAATGATGCCAGGCCATCGGCCATCCGACGCAGGTCCTCCTGGGGCATCCCGTTGCTCAGGAGGCAGAGGACGGTGCACAGCCGGAAGCCGTCGGGGGGACGGACGAGCCGTGCTCCCTCGACGTGGAGTGCCAGGGCACCCAGGCAGGCGAGGATCGCCGGCCGCCGGCGGCCTTCAACAGAGAAGGCGGCTACGGTGCGGGAGAAGACGCTCCCGTCGACGAAGCGGCGGGGCGAGTCGATGGGCCCGCCTTCCGGACGGGCAGGCTCACCCTCACAAGGGACGGGCCGCCACCCGCTGGCCGGCACCTCGTAGGAGAGCTCGTGCAGGCGCGCCTTCAGAGCCTCCTCGTCCTGCTCCAGGGTCTCGTCGGCCAGGGGGAGCGGCTCGTAGGGACGGTCGTCCAGGGGCCGGGCGTCGTACCGCCGGGCCAGCTCTCTGAGGGCGGGGTCAGGCATGCGCTCAGCCACCAAGCTGTGCTCCGCAGAAGATCACGGCTAGTCGCATGTTAGCACAGGTGTTCCCTTGTCGGGGAGACCCCCGAGGGAAAACCAAGGCGAAGGATGACCACCGGCATCGGAAGCGGCAGGCGGCCCCACTATACGCCGGTCACACCACAAGTCAATGGGGCACCCGGGTCCTTGGGGATAGACTAGGGGGCCTCGCCGCGTCCGGCGAGGCCCCCTCGTTCAGCCCCGGGGCCAGTGCTAGCGGCTCTCCCGGCCGGGCGGCCGCTCGCCCGGGGCAACGTTGGCAGCCAGCGCCCGCTGTGGAGGCTCCGTCTGAGGGGTAGGCGCCCTGTCCATCGCTGCACCGCACTGCAGGCATACGTACTCCTCGACCAGAGGATCGAAGTGCATGTCTCCGGAACACTTGCGGCAGGCCTTAAGCCAGATCATCGTCGTCCCTCCTCTCGCCGCGGGCCGTCGACGGGCAGTTCAGTCGCTCACAAAACCCGATGAAACCCCAAATGCCTCCGTCGAGCTATCAGGCGCAGGCATGCACCTTGACCGAGGGATCACTCATCTTTCCCCGATAGAGAATCGGCACACCTGCACCCCGGCTGTACCCCGTGCGCTGCCCATATGTGGCAGAATTGACGGTACACTCGGGAGGCGTGCCAGGCAGAGCGAGGAGCAACTGTGGTGGAGACCATCCGGCGGCAGGAACTGACACGGCGCAGGCTGGAGGCGCTGCTAGCAGAGCTGGATGCCTGCCCCGGCGACTGGCTCACCGTGTACCTGCCTCGCCGGCAGGCGGGCCTGCCGCCGGCGGCACGGCCCTCGTCCGGCCGGGACTTCGATCCGAAGCAGGTTCGCTGGCTGGGAGAGATCGAGACCCTCGCCGGGGAGCTGGATTCGGAGACGGGCGCCGCCTTCTTCTGGAGCGACACCCGGCGGGTACTGGTGCTACCCCCGTTCCCCCTGGTCGACACCCGCTGCCTCGCCGGATGCGACACTCTCTCTCTGCGCGCGCTGCTCGGTCAGCCGCGCAGGGTGGGCGTCGTCCTACTGCGGCTGGGGCGGTACGCCGTGGGTGTCTTTGACGGCGAGCGCCTGGTCGATTCGAAGACGGGCCAGAGATTCGTCAAGGGCCGGCACAGCGCCGGCGGCCAGTCGCAGCAGCGCTTCGCGCGCCGCCGGGAGGAGCAGGCCAGGGAGATGTTCGACAAGGCCTGCGAGGTGGTCAGGGCGCACTTCGAACCCGTCGAGCAGACCCTGGACCATGTCTTCCTGGGCGGAGACCGCCACACCCTGGGCGCCTTCCTCAAGCGCTGCCCCTACCTGCGCCGCCTGGAGGACCGGACCATGAAGCGCATTCTGCCCGTGGCCCGTCCGGGGCAGACGGCCTTAGAGGCCATGCCCCGCGAGGTCTTCAAGAGTCAGGTGTTGTTCGTGGAGTAGGGGCGCAGCGCGCTGCGCCCGCCGGTCTCTTGCGCGCCTGACGTGCGGGGCTAGCGGGTGAGGCGATAGGTCAGGTCAAGGAGTGCGCGGTCGGTCTGCTTCAGGCGTTCGGCGGCCTCCTGGAGGGGCGTGAGCCGGACGCGACCCCCGATCTCCCCCACCGCCTGGTTCGCCTCGCCGGCCAGGAAGGCGTCGACGGCGGCGGTGCCCAGCTTGCTGGCCAGCACCCGGTCCCGGGCCGTCGGTGGGCCGCCGCGCTGGACGTGTCCCAGGACCACCACCCGGTAGTCGGTCTTGATGCGCTGACCCACGCGCCGGGCAAGGGTCATGGCGCCGCCCGCCTCGTCGCCCTCCGCCACAACCACGATGTGGCTGCGTTTGCCCTTCCGGAAGCCCTCTTGGAGGAGCCGGCAGAGGGCATCGATATCCGTGGGGGTCTCGGGCACCGCGACATCGTCGGCGCCGCCGGCCAGGGCGACCTCCAAAGCGATGGCGCCGGAGGCCCGGCCCATGACCTCGACGAAGAAGGGGAGCTCGGAGGCGTCCGCCGTGTCCCGGATGCGGTCGATGGCCTCCAGCGCGGTGTTCACCGCCGTGTCGAAGCCGATGGTGAAGTCGGTCCCGTAGACGTCGTTGTCGATCGTGCCGGGAACGCCCAGGCAGGAGATCCCCGTCTCTTCGCTCAGCGCCATGGCGCCTCGGTAGGAGCCATCGCCGCCCATCACGACGAGCGCCTCTACCCCTACCTCCCGAAGAGCCCGGCCCGCGCGAGCGCGCCCTTCGGGCGTGCGGAACTCCTCGCAGCGGGCCGTCCCCAGGACGATGCCGCCCCGCTGGATGATATTGCCCACGTCCTTCGGCTCCAGGGGCGCCATGTCCCCGGCGATGAGCCCGGCGTAGCCGCGACGGACCCCCAACACCTCCAGCCCGGCCCGACGCCCGGCCCGCACCACCGCCCGCAGACAGGCGTTCATGCCCGGCGCGTCGCCGCCGCTGGCCAGCACCGCGATCCTTGCCGACCTGCCCTCTGTCATGGCCCGACCACCTCCGTCAACGAGGGTCTTCGGAAACGCCGCCGCGCCCGCCCCGTCCCAGACGGGTCTCCGTCATTCTGAGCGCCAGCGAAGAATCCGGGTGATCGGTCAACGGATGGAGGAACGGATTAGTGGATAGCCTTTGTCCGTTAATCCGCTCGGTGTCCGTTGACAGATGTACGGGCTCTTCGCTTCACTCAGAGTGACAGAACAGAACCGTTCTGCAACAGGCTTCGTCACCGCCAGCCCTTGCGTGCCGGACGCGCGGTCTGCTACCACTGTGACACCATGATAACGAAAACGCTCCCCTATGGTGACGGCGCCGTCGAGGTCAGCCTGCCCGACCGCACCCGGTTCCCCTCCCGCGGCCTGAGCAGCGGCCTCCAGCCGGTGGCCGACCAGACCGAGGCCGTTCGCAGCGCCCTGGCGAAGCCGCTCGGCCTGCCGCGCATCGGCGAGATGGTGCGCCCGGACGCCCGCGTGCTCATCGCCTTCGACGACCCGACCGTTCCGTCGTCCGGCACCCTCCGCCCCCTGATCATCGAGGCCATCCTCGCGGAGCTGGCGGAGGCCGGCGTCGCCGAGGAGAACGTCAACCTAGTCTGCGCCAACGCCCTCCACCGCAAGTGGACGAGCCAGGAACTGGCGAGCATCCTGGGCGAGGACCTCGTGCGGCGCTTCGGGCCCCGGCTGGCCTGTCACGACGCCGAGGACCCGGAGAACCTAGTGTACCTCGGCACGACGGCGAGCGGCTATGACGTGGAGGTGCACCGCCTGGTCGCCGAGTCCGACCTGACGGTGTACGTCAACGCCGGCGTCATGCTCGGCTTCAGCGGCGGCTGGAAGTCGGTCTGCGTGGGCTTGTCCACCTGGCGGTCGATCCGCTGGACCCACACGCCGGACGGCATGACGATGTCGGTGCGCGACAACCGCATGCACCGCATCTTCGACGAGATGGGCGAGCACCTGGAGCAGCGCATCGGTCGGCGCGTCTTCAAGGTGGAGACGATCCTGGCCGGCGGCCTGACCATAGCGCACGTCTGGGCCGGCAGCGTCTCGGAGACGCGAGCGCGCGCCGTCGAGGTGCAGGCGGCCCAGAACCCGCCCCGGCGCACGGCCGCCGAGCCCGCCGACATCCTCATCTACGGCGTCCCCAACTGGAGCCCCTACGCCACCTTCTCCTTCATGAACCCCATCCTCACCCTCATCTCGTCGGCGCTGGGCTACCTGGGCGGCAACATCGAGGCGCTGGGCAAGCCGGGGTGCTCCGTCATCCTCACCACGCCCTGCCCCGAGCAGTGGGACATGGAGCACCACCCCTCCTACCCGGAGGTCTGGGACCGCGTGCTCAGCGAGTCGCTGGACCCCTACAAGATCAACGAGCGCTTCCTCGACGAGTTCGCCGCCCGTGCCGACTACATCGAGCGCTACCGGCAGGGCTACGCGTTCCACCCCGTGCACGGCATCCTGGCCACGCACCCCCTGAAGCGGCTGCGACACGCCGGCCGCGTCTTCGTGGCGGGGGCCGAGGACCCGGCGGTGCCCCGGCACGTCGGCTTCATCCCCACCGCCACCGTCGAGGAGGCCATCGCCGAGGCGGAGCGCATCCACGGCCCCGACTGCTCCATCATGTGCACGGGGTAGAAGCTATTTCATAACAGAATAAACCATCAGCCACAGATGGACACAGACAGACACAGATTGCCCGCAACAGGTTCCGCCGGCCTGGGAATCCGTGCTCTATCTGTCTGAATCTGTGGCAACCCAAGTGGAAGGCTTCAGCCTTCCACAGAGGTTCGTGGAGGGCTAATGGCGTTAAACGAAATACATTAATCCTGCGGATTGAAATCCGCAGCTTCCTCGAAGCTGAGGGTTTCAACCCTCAGAGGTGAATGTAAATACTTGCAGACCATCAGCCCTGCCAAGAAAGCAGTGC
>Ga0315289_10000428_pt1 | contig 65698 bp, 39 predicted proteins | sample YL17G11_40_MG_FD_203452 | JGI IMG/M metagenome (GOLD analysis project Ga0315289, IMG submission 203452) | Sediment microbial communities from Yellowstone Lake, YNP, Wyoming, USA - YL17G11_40 | ecosystem: Environmental > Aquatic > Freshwater > Lake > Sediment | place: USA: Wyoming | collected... | reverse complement strand
AGAGAGAGAGAGAGAGAGAGAGAAAGAGAGAGAGAGAGAGAGGAAGGGGGCAGCATGCGACATCGATATTTTTTTGAAGGGGGGTCCACGTGAGTCGAAAAAAATAGCATAAAATCGCAGATCGGGCATGCGCCTTCTGCCCAAATTTTGGTTCCTTTCTCCCTCGAAGATTGGCGAGAGCGCGATCCGAAGAGGAGCGTAGAGCGCTCGAGAGGGAGATAGAGCTAAGAGAGAGGATTTGCACCGAGTGCAAAGAAAACAGTAGGGCTGAGGCGGCGATGTCGCACGCCGCCTGCGGCAAGCCAAAGTCGTTGACAGGAATGGCGAGCTTCTGGAGCTCGCCGTTCCATTCGCGCTCCGCCGCGGCGATCACTTTGCGCTGAATTGCCAATTCCGCGGGGCGGACGAGGGATAAAGAGTCGAGAGTGACCACGAGGGCGTTGAGGAAATCGAGCGAAGCAGAACGAAGTCAATTCGACGATCGACGACCAATGAGGAGCACCCACGTGCTCCCCGCGCGCGGTCTATCCTCACCTTATCTCCGCCATTGGCGACGGGTCCGATTTGAGCCGACTTGCTGAAGGGCATCGAGGAGGAGAAGGAGGCTCGGAGAGGGCGGAAAAGAGGGGGGAGGGGGCGAGGCAGAGGCAGAGGGGGGGAGGGACAAAAAAGAGAGACAGAGAAGAGAGAGAAGAAAGGAAAAACTCTCTTGTCCTCCAGGGTGAAGAAGAGAAAGTGAAGCCAAGGGTCTTCCGCTGCTCTCTTTTTCTTCGTGGTCGTTTCTTCTGGGAAAGAAAAGAAACTTCCTCCTCGATCCGGCGAAGAAATTGCACGTGCAAACTCACACTGCTTTTTTTTCCTCACCCTCTGTTTCTTCGTCCCTCTTTCTTCATCCCTCTCCTTTACCACACCATCACCCCCTCCACCGCCTCCCGCGCCTCCTCCAGCGCCACCTCCACGCCCACTCCGGCCCTCACCGCCGCCCTCTCCCTCGCCGAGGCCGAGGGAGAGAAGCACGCGTCGCCGCCGCTCACCAGCCTCGCGAGCTGGTCGAGGTCCACGAACGCGCCGCCGGGCGAGCGCACGTGTGCGGCGCTGCCGGCCGCTGCGGGCCTGCCCCAGGGCAGGCCCCCCCCGAGCGCGCGAGGCACGCAGGCCCACGAGCGCCTCCACGCGGCCGGGTTGAGCCCCGCGGGCTGCGGCAGGGCCAGGGAGCAGGAGGCCGAGAGGGCCCGCAGGCGGCGCAGGGCCTCCGGGGTCTGCCAGAGCGGCGCGACAGCCGAGATGCCGCCGTCGACGCGGAGCAACAGCGCCGCCTGCGTCCTCGGCGGTGGCTGCGCGGAGGAGCCCGCCCCGCCGCCGCCAAAGACCCCGCGCGTCAGCCTCTGCGACAGCACCACCGTCGCCGAGAAGTCTGCACCACGGACCGCGGCCAGAGGGATCAGCCTCTTGCCTCTCCACGACCCGGGGTGCGAGGCGTCGTAGGCCGCTACCCTGACCGCGCCGACGCGGTCGACCGAGACGAGGCTGAGCCTGCGGCCGCAGACGGCGAAGCCGACGCCCGCGACGTCGGCGGCGTCAAAGTCCTTGGAGAGCTCGATCAGGTTCTTGACGCCGTTGATGGAGTGCACGAAGCGGCACCCCTTGTGCGCGTCGCCGACCAGGACGAAGTTCTTGACGACCGAGAGCGAGGTGACGAAGAGCGGGGCGTCGTAGAAGGCGGTGCGGGTGAGCCTCCGCGGGCGGGGGTCGTCGTCGTTTTCTTGCCTGCCGAGCTGCATGCCTCCCATGATGTCGTCTTCTCGGCCTGTATTCCGTTTTGGATTGGTTTTGAAGCGAAGAAGAAGAAGAAGAATTGAAAAAAGTGAGTTGGTTTTTCGTGCCTTGCTCTCTCGCGCTCTCGCTTATCTTTCTCAATCTCCCTCTCTCTTTCTCCCTCTCTCGCGCTCTCGCTTCTCTTTCTCAATCTCTCTCTCTCTTCTCAAATCCTCGAGAACAGGAAAAAAAAAAAACTCCCTCCTCTCTTACCCCAAGCCAGCGCCTCGACCCGCGAGCCGTACGCCACGATCAGCGCGCCGTCGATCGCCGACACGGCAGTCACGGGCCCGCGAAACTCCCTCGAGTAGGCGACCTCGGCCTCCCACGCCGCGTCGCCCGCGAGCGCCGCACGGTACGACCCGGGCTTCGGAGGGCCCCGCTCTCCGCCCCCCGCCCCCGCGGCCCCCGCCGTCCTCCGCACCTCGACCAGCAGGACCCTGCCCGAGGCGGGGTAGTCCTCGCCAAAGGCCGAGGCGGCCCCGAAGGCCACCATCGGGATCAGGCTCCCGGCGGCGTTGCCCGGCCCGCCGTCGCGAAGCGAGACGCTGGCGGCGGCCGTCGCCCGCTCCCCCGGGAGCAGCGGCGCCCGCCACGCCGTCGCCCACCTCCCGGCCGACAGCAGCCTGACGTCGTCCGCTCCGCGCTTCTTGTTGAGCAGGGGAGGGCACCCGGGAGGCGTGACGCCGCCCGTGACGGCGGCCGAGGCGGCGGCGTAAGCGTACGCCGCGGCCGGGTCGCCGCCGGCCTGCGCCGGCAGCGGCGCGCGCGGCGCGGCGGCCGGCCTGTGGAGCCCCACGGCCGCGAGCCGCGCCGGCGCGTGCCACGCGAGCGCCGCGGGCGTCCCGCGCAGCGGCGCCCGCTGCGAGGGCCAGGGCGTGTCGAGGCGGACGGCGCGGGGCATGGCGCAGATGTGAGCGGAGGAGGAGGGCGGGGCCGCCCGGCGGCCGGCGGCGGCGGCGTCGGCGGCGGCGGCGGTTGGAGCGACCGCGGCGATGAAGCCCTGAGAGCAGTTGACGTTGTGGAAGGGGGTGAAGCCCGTCGCGGCCACCGGAACGGGGGTTCCTGCTGTCCCTCCCGCGGCCGAGGCCGAGGAGGAGGAGGCCGAGGCGGCGGCGGCGAGGGGGCCGGACGCGTGGTGGGGGTGCGCGACGAGGGCGCCGCGCGACGAGACGAGCCACCACCCCGGCGAGCCACCGCCGCCGCCCGCGCCGCCGCCGCCGCAGACGAATACGCCGCTGTGCCTCGGGGCCGCCTCGCCCAGGCGCTCGAACGCGACGAGCCTGGGAGGGCAAGGGGAGGAGAACCCCGCCCCCGGGACTCGAGGGCCCGGGGGCGTTTCGAGCCCGGAGAGCGCTGCCCTCACGAAGCGGGGCAGCAGCAGCAGCGCCGGGGACGGCAAGGCGGGGGAGGCGCCGCCGCCGCCCCCCTCCTGCTCCGGCGGCGCGCCCCACCCGCCGTCCCTCCTCGCGGCGCGCCACGCCCGCAAGCTCCCGTCCGCGGCGCGGGCCAGCAGCAGCGGGGCGGTGCGCGGCCCGTCCGCATCGGGGAGACCGTCCGGGTCCGAGGGCCCGGGGTGGAAGACGAGCAGCTCGAGGATCGGGGGGAACGGAGGAGGAGCGGAGGAGGAGGTTGGGGGCGCGGGCGCGGGCGCGGCGGCGGCGGCTTGCTCCACTGCCGAGGAGGAGGAGCTCGCGGCCCGAGGCTCCATCGCCCTGGCGCCGTCTCCTGCCCCGGCGTAGATCGCGAGCAGGCGAGCGGAGTCGTCATCGTCGGCGGCGGAAGAAGAAGAGGAAGGAGAAGAAGAGGGAAGGGAGTAGAGCTCGAGCGAGCCGTCGGCGCGCGCCGCAAACGCGACGACGGCGCTTCCTCCGCTTGCGCTTCCGCTTCCGCTCGTTCCCCCAAACCACCCCTCCTCGTCGACGAACAGCGCCAGGGCCGTGACCGCGGTCGAGGTCGAGGAGGAGCTGGAGCCGCTCCTCCCGCCCGAGTTGAGCCTGGGGATCCGGACAGGGGAGAGGGCGCAGGGGGAGGAGGAGGAGGACGAGGCATCCGAGGGGGAGGCGACGAGCCGGGCGACGCCGGCGGCGCCCGAGGCCGCGCGCGCGGCGACGAACCGGCCGGCGACGGCGCCGGCGACCAGCTGCTGCTGCTGCTGCTGCGCCCCTCCTCCGAGCAGCTCCGCCGCGGAGACCCCGCGGCAGGGGGTCCCCGCCACGACGAGAGAGACGCCCCTCGGGTGCACCTGCGCCGCGGCGACGGGGACGGAGGAAGACGAAGACGAGGACGAGGACGAGGACGAAGAGGGGGGCCCGGGCGGCAGCGCAAGCGCCAGCGCGCCGGCCGCGAGCGTCGGCGCGGCCGTCTCGAAGCCAGAGGAGCCGTCGAGGACCTCGTCCAAGGCATCGCCCGCCCTCAGCACGCGCGTCGCGCCGCCGAAGGCGCCTGTCGACACGGAGAGCAGGAGGACGTCGTGGTAGCCCCACGGAGCCCCGGGGGCCGCGCCCCGCGGGGGCGAAGCAGCGGAAGCGAGGAGGGGGGAAGAGGGAGCGGCCGGCGCGGAAAGCGCAGCCGCGACGGCGGCGGCAGCCAGCCCGCCGCCTCCCTCCCCGGAGTGCAGGGCCCACGCGCCAGTCAGCCCGGGCAGCGGCACCCTCGTGATAACCTCGGCGGCCACGGACCGCCGCATCGCGAGCAGGGCCCCGGAGCGGCCCGTGCCGACGCCGGCGAGGAGGAGTGGCGGGTCCGGGGCGAAGCCCGCGTTCGCCGAGGCGGGGGTCCTCGCGGCGCCCGCCCCGCTCGCCGCCGGCGCCGCCGTCGTGAGGCCGAGCCCCTCTGCCAGGGCGGCGGAGCGCACGGGGCCGGTGCAGGGCAAGGAGTCGAGCACGCTGAAGGCGAAGGCGTCCGTGGCGGAGGAGGAGGAAGGAGAGGAAGAGGAAAGGGGCCTCTTCCTCGACGTCGGAGAAGGGTCGGGGACGGAGTCGTCGCCGTCGCCGTCGGCCTTGACCTCCTCGATGCCTTCGTCGTCGTCGCCGTCGCCTTCGTCGCTCCCGACGTCGGTATCGTTGCCTCCTGCTTCTCCTCCGCCAGCGATCTCATCCTCCTCTTCCCCTTTCGCGTCGTCCCCCAGCCCGCGCCTCTCTGCCTCGAGACGGTTCGCCCTTCTCCTCCTCTTTCTCGCTTTCTCGTCTCCTCCTGCTCCTCCCTTCCCTCCCTCCAGCAGCAGAACGCGCTCCCGCTCCGCGGCCTCCGACGAGGACCGCAGCAGCAGCGAGTCCCCTCCCCACGACCCCAAGAACACAAGCCCGGGCCCGAGAGAGGCCAGCGAGGCGCGAGGGGAAGCGATCCCCGCCTTGGACAGCGAGAGCCCGCCGCCGCCGCCGCGAGGGTGCGGGGAGGCCGAGGGCGGCTGCGGCAGCCGCAGCACGAGCAGCTGCCCCTCCGCGGTCGCGAGCAGGGCCGAGGAGCCTCCGGGGAGCCATGTCAGGGAGGCGCCGCAGCCGTCGGCGTCGAGCCCCTCCGGCGGCGGGATCAGAGGAGAAGGAGAAGGAGAAGAAGAAGTGGATAAAATCCCTCCTCCGGCGGCCGCCGGCGCGGCGTCGGGGTGCAGCCGCGTGCCCCATGCCGACGCGTGCCTCGCCGCGGTGACGGCCGGCACCTCGACGTGCGAGTCGATCGCGAGGCGAGGAGGGCGCACGGGCAGCGGGACCGCCGCCGGCGAGAGCGCGATGGCTTGCACTCCTCCGCCGCCGCCGGGCGCGATGTGGAGCAGCAGGCGGTGGCAGAGGACGACGGCGCCGCCGCGCGGCGAGGCCGAGACCGCGCGCGCGTCCGAGGGGAGGTTGGGCGCGCTCCACAGCCGCGCGGGAAGCAGCCGGCGCCTGGTTCCGACGCCGCCGCCGCCGCTCGCGCCCGAGGAGAGCAGCAGCGCGTCGTCGGCGGCGACGGCGAGCAGTGCGCAGCCGTCGGCCGCCCTCGACGGCGCGGCCGCGCCCCAGGCCGCCGGGTCGGCCTGGTGCAGCAGCAGCAGCGTCGGCGCCGCGGCCCGCCGCGCGAAGCAGAGGTCGACGACGTCGCGGACGCCGAGAGGGCGCAGGTCGAGCGGCACGGCGTTTCCCACGGAGGCCGGGAGGAGGCGCTGCCTGGGCGGCGGCGGCGGCGCGGCGGCGGCGGAGGGAAACGGGAGGGCGGAGGGGGGGTCGCCGGTGGGTTCGTTTGTTGCTGCTGCTGCAGCTGCCCTACGTTTCTGCTCCTGCTCCTCCTCGTCGTCGTCCTCGTCCTCGGCCCCCAGGAGAGCGTCCAGGGCGTCCACCTCCATGCTGGGCAGCAGCGCGAGCCTGTGCCCAAAGAAGGACACCGCGGCGCAGCGCCCCTCCGGGTCGGCGGCCGCGCGGGGCGCCCTGGCGTGCGCCCGCGGCAGCAGCGCGGCGGCGAGCTCGCTCGCGTCGCCGCCGCCGCCAATGCCGCCAACGCTGCCGCTGCCGTCCCCCAGCCCCCCGCCCACAGTTGTCCCGTCTCCGCGAGACAGCAGGTGCAGCGAGCTCGGGCGAGGGCAGCAGTGCGCCTCGTCCCAGTCGAGGACGACGGCCTTGGCCTCGCGGAACGTCAAGAGTAAAGCGTCGCGCTGGAGCCCCGCGGCCCTGGCGGGGAGCGTGCAGGCCGAGGTCGGGGCTCCGGCGAGCGAGAAGTCGCAAACGAGCTCGAGCCTGGCCCTGTCCAGGGCCTCCGCTGCCGGGAAAGGAGCGGTACTTTTGCCTCGGCTCCTGTCGTCGTCGCCGGGGACGCGGACGGCGTAGAGCGACAGCCGGTTGCCGCAGACGACAGCGATGTCTGGCGGCGGGCGGTCCGAGTCGTTCCTTCTTCCTCCTCCTCCTCCTCTGCTGCTGGTGCTGCGGTTGCCTGCTGCTGCCGCGGAGTTTGTCCAGCGGATGGCGCAGGCGTGGGAGACGCAGGTCGGCGGGTGGGTCTGTGTTTTTCGGAGTTGAAGTTTTTTTTTTTAAGGCAAAGGTTGTGAGTTTTTTTGTTTTTTCCAGATCGAGACGCCTGAGAGAGATCGCGTCTTCTTCTTTCTCCTTCCTCTCTTCTTCCTCTCCTTACCTCTTTGATCCCAAAAGTCTGCGCTGGCTCTTCTGCGACAGAAGCGGCTGCTTGCGCTGGTGCTTGCGCTTGCGCTGCTCCCGAGGCGTCGTTCTGAGGAGGGGCCGACGACTGAGGCATCGTCGACGTCGCCGCCGCTGGCGTCATCGGAGGAGAAGAAAAAAGTCGGCGCAGCGACGACGGAACGGGCGGGCTCCTCTGTTTTTTTAGAGAGAGAAGCAAGAGAGACGATCGACGGAGAGAGAGCGAGAGAGAGAGAGGGAGAGGTGGTGAACAGGGAGGCGCGAGCCAGCTGCTAAGCGCCGCGAGGGAGGCAGGCAGAGCTCTCTCTCTCTTGCCTTCTTTGACGGTTTGGCGACGCAAATGAGCCTCAGGCCCGATGCCTGTTCGAAAGGCCAACACTTTCTTCGCTCATTTTCTTTCGGCTAGTACCATCAATTCTCTTTTTTCGACAAAAGAGAGACAGAGCGGGACAGCGAGCTTGCAGTTTCTTTTTCTCTCACTCCCTGTCACGAGCACAAGAGAGAGAGAGAGAGAGAGGGAGAGAACCCCACACCATGCGCACAACATTGCCACCCACGGCAGCGAGGTAAGAGAACAACGTTTTGGAAGCGCAATGCTTTTCTTCGACCGCCGTCGTCGCCGAGGCGGCGGCGGCATGCTTGCTGGCAAAACGAGCCTAATCCCCCTGTCGTCGTCGTCCAGGCCCCCTGCGTCCTTTCTTTTCGCTCTCCGATACCTTCAGGGGCTATCTTGTTCTCGTCGCTAGCCTCGAGGAACTGTCGATGCTTCCGAATTTTCCTCTTGGAGGTCGGACGCTTCGAGCGCGATGGCTAAAGAAAAAAGCGTTGCCGCCGTCTGGGACGGACGTGGGAGGAGTTGGAAAATGTGGCGAATGCCCTTCCCCGCTTGCCCGGTCTTCGGGCCATCTTTGATCCATCCCTTTGCAGTTATAGGTAACAAATGTGACGCTGACGAACCTCTTGCTCACGCTATTCTCCAAACTTCACCGGAAACAGGCGCCCGAAACCGGCAACCGCATCGATGCTAGCCGCCGGAGGAAGCGTCGGCGGCACTCGCCGCCGCCTCGGCCCCGACCTCCGCCGCCGCCGAGGCGGCCACTCCTCCACCGCCGCTGCCCCGCCCTCTCCCGTTCCTCGCGCAGTCGCCCCCGGAGGGGACTTTCTCGAGGACTTTGACGCTATCGCGTCCCTGCGGAGGGGAAAAGCCCCCAACGGCGGAGGCGGAGTCGTCGGCGGCGTCGCCGCCACGGCGGCTGCGGCGGCCGCCTCGTCTTCGTCGTCGGCGTCGTCGGCGTCTCCTTCTCCCACCGCCAGAGGCAAGCCCGCGTTCGCGGCGGCTCCGGCCTCCGCCGAGGCCACTCCCTTCAGGACGGCCGAGGAGGTGCTCTTGTTCAGCCTGAACGGAGGAGCAGGAGAAGGGGAAGAAGAGGGGCCGTTCGACGACGGAATTTTTGTCGACGACGACGAGGAGGCCCTGGTGGTCGCCGCGGCGATGAGCTCTTCTTCGTTCAGGGTCGAGGGAGAGGAGGAGGAGCCCGCATTCGCAGCTGCTGCCTCTGCTGCTGCTGCTGCAGCCGCCGCCGCCGCCGCCGCCCGGTCTTCTCCTCCCGCTCCCTCTTCTGCCTCCGAAGTCGCCGTCGCCGTCACCTTTGCCGAAGACGACGAAGACGACTCCGACGGCGAAGACGACGAAGAGCTCCTCCCCACGCCCTCCTCCCAGCGCGCCCTCGGCGGAGCCGCCGCCGCGGCCGCCGCCCTCCGCTCCGAGCTGAAGGACTGCTCGAGTCCCGAAGACGTCCTCGACGTCGCGGCGGACGAAGTCGGCGGGGGACTGTCCCCCGCGTGCGCCACCGCGCTGCTCGAGAGGCTCGCGGCGCTCGAGAGGAGGGGCTCCTCCTCTTCCTCCTCCGCCTCCGCCTGCTGCGAGCGCTCCCCGGCGTTCCTCGCGCTGCTCGACGAGGTCGAGGCCGCGGCCGCGGCCGGCGCGATGAGACCACGGGACCTGGCCCAGTCGGCGTGGGCCCTCGGCGCGCTCCGCGCGCTGCGCGGCCGATCGGCGGCCGCCGCCCGCGCGCTGGCCTCCGCCGCGTCCGCGCGCAAGCTGTGCCCCCTCCTGACGGGCCAGGACCTCGCCGCGCTGTTCCACGGCCTCGGCAGGCTCCGCGCCGACCCGGGCCGCGACGCGCTCTCCGCCCTGGGCCAGGCCGCCGCGAGCGCGGCGAGGGGGGAGGACGCGAGGAGCCTGGGGGCGCAGTCGCTGTCGATGGTCTGCTGGGGCCTCGCCGAGCTGTGCTCGCCGTCCCCCTCGCCCTCCTCGAAGCGCAGCGCCGCGCCGCCTCCAGGGGTGGTGGAGGCGCTGGGGGCGGCGCTGGCGGCCCTGGCGAGCGAGAGCAGCAGCGACGGCAGCAGCTCCTCTCCTTCGAGCCCGAGCGCCGTCGAGGCCTCTTCCTCGGCCTCTTCTTCATCTTCTCCCTCTTCGCCTTCGCCCGCCCTGGGCCCGCAGGCCCTCGCCGTCGCGGCCTCCGCCTTAGCGCGCCTCGGGTGGCAGCCCTCGAGGGCGGAGGCGGCGGCGGTCGGCAGAGCCATCGCCGCCGCAGCGAGCCCCTCCGCCGTCGCCGCCGACGACGCCCGCGCCGAGGCCGAGAGGGAGGCGGCCACCGGGAGGGGCCCGTCCTCCTTCGGCCGCCCGGCCGCCCTCCCCGCGAGCAAGAGGACCTCCTTCCGCCCGAGGGAGCTCACCTCGGCGCTCTTTGCCCTCGCGGAGTGGCGGAGCCCCTCCCCGGAGGCGCTGTCTTCGGTCGCGCAGAGGCTGCGCTCGGGCGGGGCCGGCCCCGGCGGCGAGCGCGCGGGCCCTGTGGACTGGGCCACGGCCGCGTGGGCCTTTGCCTCGCTCGGGGGGGACATGACCGAGGAGGGGTGGCGGCGGGCGGAGAGGGAGCTGGAGGAGGCGGCCCCGGCGCTCTCCGTGAGGGAGCTGGCGAACGCGGTGTGGGGCCTGGCGCTGGCCGAGCGGTTTGGCGGCGGAGAGCGGTTTGGCGGCGGAGAGGGGCGCGGGCGCGGGCGCGGCGGCGACGGCGACGGAGCGCCCTCGCCGCCCTCGTCCTCGCCGCCTCCCTCCTCTTTCGACGTCCTCCTCGCCGCGGCCCTCGAGGCCGCCGAGGCCCGCTGGCCGATCGACGCGCGCGCCGTGGCGCAGATCGCGCGCGCGCACGCCTCGGCGGCGGTGCTCCGCGGGAGGGGCGGGAACGCGACCCTGCCGGCGCTGCCGCAGCGGCTCTCGGACGCGGCCGAGCGCCGCGCGAGGACGGCCGCCGCGCGCTCGCCGCTGTCGCTGACGCACGCGCGCGTGGCCGCGCTGGCCAGGGACTGCGGCCTGCCCGTCTCGGGCGTGAGGGTGCCGCTGGGCGTCGGGCTCCCCGTCGTGGACGTCGCGCTCGAGCTGCGGGACGACGCGGAGCCGGGGGAGGCTACCCGGGTCGCCGTGCAGGTGCACTGCCCGCGCGAGGCGCCGCGCGCCCCGGCCGCCGGCGTCGGCGACGCGTCCCCGGCCCTCCTCGGCCGCGCGGCCTCCGCCGCGAGGCTCCTCCGCGCCCTGGGATGGCTCCCCATCGTCGTCAGGCCGCAGGACGTCCCGTCCTCGGCTCCGCGGGCGGCGCAGGCGGCGGCGCTGATGGACTGCGTCCGCAAGGGCGTCGCCGCCGCGCTCGCGACCGACGCTCCCTCTTCTTCGGGCTCGGACTCTTTCTCGAGCTCGACTTCGTCGCTGCCGCCGCGGGAGGCCGAGGCCAGGGCCGCCGCGCTCCTCGCCGGGTCGACGGGAAGCATGAAGCTGACCGCCGCGGACTTTGTGAGCCCGCCACCGTCGTCCTCCTCGGACAGGAGGAGGACGGGCGGTGGTCGAGGCGGCCGCGGAAGCGGCGACGGCGGCGGCGGCGGCGGCGGCCGAGGGAGGGGCGCCAGCGGCGGCGGAAGCGGCCGCGGAGGAGGAGGCCGCTCCTCTTCGTTCAGCTCGCAGCGGAAGCCTCCGAGCGGCAGCAACAAGTTTTCGCCCGGCGGAGGGTGGGGCGAGGTTTCTTGAAAGATCGGGTAGTTCATACAGGGAGGGAAAAGGGAGTTGGTCGTGATGCTTCGGGGAGAGAGATGAGAGATGAGAGATGAGAAAGGGAAGAAAACGATAAAAGAGAGAGAATGAAAACGAAAAAACAAAGCGTAACTTCAACAGAAAAACGTTTACCTTGTCTCTCTTTTTCGCTTCCTTTTCTCTCGAAACAACGACAACGATGCTGCAAACCGTGACGCGCCGCGCCCAACGCGCTCTTCTGCTCTCTCGTCTCGTCGCCGGAGGAAAGGGCGCCGGAGGAAATGGCGGGTCTCCGCGCGGTGCCGCGACCGACGCCTCCGCTTCCGCTCCGTCAGCGACGACGCCGATACCGCCGACTTCGGCGACGATGCCTCCACCCTATTCCCCGCCCCAAAAACCCGCATCTACGCACCTCCGCGAGGTTCACATCCCGACGCTCAACTTCTGGCAGGCGCCGACTCGCCCGAGCGACTGGAAGGTCTCGCAGAAGTGGTTCCTCGGCGGCGTCGGAGCTTTGTCGATCTGGGCGACTGTTTAGGCCCTCTCTGCCGACAACAACAGCAACAAAGGAAGAAACGGAGGAAACGGGGCCGGAGAGCGCAAGGTGTCGAGTGACGTGAGCCCCGCGAAGCAAGGGAAGGCCCTCTCTGCCGACAACAACGGCGACAAAGGAGGAGGAAACGGAGGAAACGGGGCCTCAGAGAGCAAGGTGTCGAGTGACATGAGCCCCGCGAAGCAAGGGATGATCTCCGAGCAGGAGCGCTCTCCGGTCAAGAAGCAGGTGCCCTGAAGCCGGGGGGGGGGGGGGAGAGTTGAGAGGGGTTTTTCGAGGTTTCCGTTGGTCGAGTTTTGAGGCAAGATTGTCACTGTTTCATTTTCGCATTGTCTTCCCTTCTCCCCCTTCGCTTTTCGATGGCCTCCCTCCTAGCGGCGCGGCGTGGCGTGGCGTCGGTATCGTCATCGTCGGTATCGTCATCGTCCAAGCAGCAGCAGAGAGAGCCGTCGCTGAGGGTGTCGGCAGTGGCGACGCGAGCACAGCAGCATCGCCGGCGCCGGCGGGAAGCATGCGCCGTCGCCTCCGCCGACGCGCAAGCCGCCGTCGAGGCATCGACGGCGACGCCGCCGACGGCGACGGCCGCGCCCTCCTCTCCGCCTCTTCCCCTCCTCCCCTCTCCGCTCCGCTCCTTGATCGGCATGCCCCTCGAGGAGCTCGAGGACTTCGTCGAGCATCACCTCGGAGAGCCAAGGCTCAGGGCGAGGCAGCTCTTCAGGTGGCTCTACGCCGCGGGGGGGGCCGAGGTCTTCGCCGCGGGGGGGGCCGAGGCCGCCGCCGCCGCCGCGCCCGACGGCGGCGCCGACGACCCTCCGGCGGCTCCGAGCCGCGCGCCCTCGTGGGGCGCCGCCCCGGGGCCCGAGCGGCAGGACGGCTTCTCCGCTGCCTTCCTGGCCAAGGTGTCACCCCTCACTTCGCTGCTGGACCCCGGGATCGAGCTCGCCGGGGTGCGCTCCGCCGCGGACGGCACGCGCAAGCTCCTTTTCAGGGTCACCAGCGGCGCGGCGCAGGGGCGGACAGTCGACGCGGTTCTTATCCCCTCCCCCCCCTCCTCTTCTTCGGCCTCTTCTGCTGCTGCTCCTCCGCCTCCCCCGCGCCTGACGCTGTGCGTCTCCTCGCAGGCGGGGTGCGCCATGGGCTGCGCCTTCTGCCTGACGGGCGCGCAGGGCCTCTCGGGGAGCCTGAGCTCCGCGCAGATCGTCGGGCAGCTCGTCGCGGCGCGGCAGCTGCTGCGCCGGGAGCAGGAGGAGGGGGGCGAGGGGTCGAGGGAGGGAGGCGAGGGGGCAGGGGCCCGCGGCAGGGAGATCACCAACGTGGTGTTCATGGGCCAGGGCGAGCCCCTCGACAACCTCGACGCGGTCGTCGACTCGGTGCGGGTGATGACGGACCCGAGGGCCGGCGGGGGCGGGGGAGGAGCGGCGCGCCAGCAGCAGTGGTCGCTGTCCCCCAACCGCGTCACGGTGTCGACGGTGGGCCTCGTCCCGCAGCTGCGCTCCCTGGTGCGCCGCTGCGACGCGCAGGTGGCGCTCTCCCTGCACGCGGCCTCCGAGGCCACGAGGGCGCGCATCGTCCCGGCGACGAGCAGGCACGGCGTGGAGGAGATGCGGCGGGCGCTCGAGGAGCTGTTCCCTCGGCGGAGGAGGCGGGGGCGGGGCGAGGATGAGGGGGGGGGAGGAGAGGGCGGGTCGGGCCCCTCCTCCCCGCTCCTCGCCGCCCCGGGCGCGGCGGCGACGCCGGGCCGCGGCAAGCGGCGCCACGTCCTGATCGAGATGACGCTGCTGTCGGGGATCAACGACTCCGACGGAGACGCCGAGCTGCTGCTGGACTTCCTCTCCGGCATCGAGGCCAAGGTCAACCTGATCCCCTGGAACCCGCACCCGGGGAGCCCGTTCTCGCCGCCCGCCGCAGAGCGGGTCGAGGCGTTCCGGAGGTTCGTCCTAGAGGGGGGCGCGGCGCCGGGGGGGCGGGAGGGGCGAGGGGGACGGGTCTGCACGGTCAGGATGGCGAGGGGCGCCGACGAGGCCATGGCAGCGTGCGGGCAGCTCGGGGAGGTCGGGAGGGTGCCGCGGGCCGCGGCGAGGCTCCTTGAAGGAGGAGGCTTAGGGGGCGCGGTTTGAAGAGGGTTTTGTAAATTTAAAAGAAAAAAACGCGGAGGTTGAAACACAAGTTTGCAAGAGAAAAAGCCAACGACGGGCGAAAGAGAGAAAGTCGAGACAAGCTCTCTCAACCATGGCGCGCCCCCGCCGCCGCCTCCTGCTCCTCGCAGGGCTAGCCCTGCTGGTCCTGCTGGCGCTGTCCCTCGGGGCTCGGGCGCAGGTAAAAGAAGGGGGAGGGGTTGAGAGAGAGTCTTTTTTTGTACCACCGATCGATTGTGTCCGCGATTGCCTTTGGAGCAGGCGCTCTCTCTCTTTACCTCTTTCGCTTTTCTATGCATTCTCTCTCGTTCCTTTCGGGCTCACGCACGTCGCATCTTTTCTCTCCATCGACCCAAAAACAGGACTCGGGAGAGGTCTCCAAGCTCAAGGTTTGTCTCTGTTTTTTGTTTTTTGCCGTTGTCGGCGTCGTCGTCGTCGTCAAAAAGCATTCGATCGAAAAAGTTGAAGAACGCTGCAAGCCCCGGTTCTCGCCATCTTTTGCTCCCTCGACTCGCCCTCTTTCGATCTCCAGGAAAGGACGAACGAAGCACGCCATTCCCTGCGGATTCGGAGAGGTCAAGAGGGGCCAGAGGCCACGAGAGAGAGAGCGAAAGCGTTTCTTTGCTCTTCAATCTCGACTCAAAAAAAAAATCTTCCCTCTCCTCCCTCTCCTCTCCGCCTCCAACAAACAAACACTCCTCTCCTCCTCCAGAAGCGAATCACCGCCCTCCAGCGCGAGGCCAGCATCGCGAAGAAGGAAGCAGAGGCCGCCACCAAGGACGCCGCCGCGGCAGAGAAGGCCGCCTCCGCGGCCGCGGCCGCCTCGAGAAGGGCCGCGGCCGCCGCGGCGGCCGATGCCGAGGCGCTCAAGCTCGAGCTCGACGCCGCCAAGGCCGCCGCTCGCGCGGCCGCGGAGCGGGTCGAGGAGGCCGCGAGGGAGGCCGCGCGCGCCCAGGAGGCCGCCGGAGAGACCTCGGAGGAGCTCGACAGGATCCGCGAGTCCCTCAAAGAGGCCCAGCTCGAGGCCGAGGCTGCCTCGAGGGCGGCGGCCGAGGCGCGGGCGGCGGCGGCCGAGGCCGGCGAGCGCGCCTCGCTCGCCGATGTGGCGGCGGCTGAGGCCGGCGAGCGCGCTTCCGCGGCCGAGGCCGCCGCCGCCGCCGCGGAGCGCAGAGCCGAGGCCGCGTCCCTGGCCGCCGGGGCCGCCTCGGCCCGCGCCGACGCCGCGGAGGCGGCAGCGGAGCACGCCGCGCTCGAGGCGGAGGAGGCGCGCGAGGCGGCGCGGGCGCTCGAGGCGCGGGCAGAGGCGCAGTGGCTGCCGCTCTGGGCCGACAGGCGCCTCGAGAGGGCGCGGTCCGCCGCCCACGCCGCGGCGGCGCCGTCGCTGGAGCGCGTTAGGTCTCTGGGGAGGGAGGTGTCGTTCAGGACGAGGGAGGGGCTGCGGCTGGCGCGGGAGAGGGCAGCGGAGGCGCTGCCTCCTCTCTCCTCGGTCGGCGGGAGCTTGAAGTTTTCTTTCGGCAGCGGCAGCGACGGCGGCTCTGACGACGGCGACGACGGCGAGGCTTCTCTCGCCCCCAGGCTCTTCAGCGCAGCCAAGTCCGCGGCGTCTTGGGCCGTCGAGGCCCTCTCCTCCCTGGCCTCCTCGCTCGGGGAGGGCCTCCTCGAGGGCTCCTCCTGGTCGCCGGCGGCGGCGGCGGCGGCCGCGTGGGCCCCGGCTTCCGCGCTCCTCGCCGCCGTCGCGCCCGCCGCCGCCGCCCTGAGGGAGGCGCTCTCTTCCTCCTTCCGCCCCCTCTCCCTCTCGGCCTCTCTTCCCTCTCTCGCCGCCTCCGCCGCCGCCGCCGCATCCGAGGCCCTCTCCGCGGCCCTGGAGCGCTCCGTGGGCGTCCTTGAGGAGGTCGAGGCCTTCGCCTCGAGGGCGCTCGAGGCGGCCGGCCCGGCGCTGGCGCCGCTCGCTGCCGACGGCGCCGCCGTGAGGAAGCTCGTGCTCGCCGCCGCCGCGGCCCCCATCGTGGCGCTCGCCCTGCCCGCGCTCGCGTCGCTCCTCTTGAGGAGGCTGGTCCGCGGGGGCAGGGCCTCCCCGGCTGCCGCCTCCGCGGGCGGCGGGAGGGTGACTCGCTCCTCGTCGACCTCGGCCGGAAACGGGAAGGGGGGGGGCTCGCCGCCGACAGAGACCGCGGCCGCTCGCCTGAAGAGGTCGGGCTCCGGCGGGGGGGACTCCAAGCTCGCCGGGAGCGGCGGCTCTGGTGGAGCGAGGTCGGGCTCGAGAGCGTCGAGGAGGGTGGCCGCGGCGAGGGAGAGCGGGGACGAGTGAGAGAGCTATAATAAAAAAGGATTAAAACAACGAAAAAAGGTTCCGTTATGCTTCAAACGAACCCCGACACAAACACACGCTTCCTGTCATAACAAAATTGATTCAGATACAGTGACGGAACTCGCACGGTTCCTCTTTTTACAGATAATATATATATATAAACTTTCCTTTTTTTTCCCTGAGTTTTCGAGTTGTGTTTTTTTTTCCTTTTTCAAGCGTCGTCGTCGGAATCGGCGGCATCAACGGCGGCAGCGCTCGCGCCTCCTCCTCCAGCAGCCCCACTCCCACTCCCGCCGCCCTCGCCCCGCTTTAGCGCGAGCGCCGCAGCGGTCGACACCCCGGTCGCCAGCGCCGCGAGCGCGGCCCTGTTTCTCGCGATGTTGGCCGCGCGCTCGCGCTCGTAGTCGTTGTCGAGGTCGGCCTCTGCGGCGGCCCAGCGAGCGGCGGAGGAGCCTCCTCCTCTCCCGCGGCCGCGGCCTCGACCTCCGCCGCCGCCACTGCTCCCGCCGTGCCTCTTCTTCTTCTTCTTCTTCTTTTCCTTCTTCTCGGAGCGGGGGCGGCCTCCCTCGTCGTCGTCGCCGCCGCTGCCGCTCTCGTCCTCCTCTTCCGAAGAGCTGCTCCAGTCGCGGACCCTTCTCTGCGGCGCGGCGGCGGCGCGGGCAGAGCGGCGCACGGGGGTCAGCGCCGCCAGCGCGGCCCTGCGCGCCTCCCTGGCCTCCCTCTTCCCGCGCCGCGCCGCGGCCTCCTCGCCCTCTTCCTCGTCGCCGTCGGAGTCGGTGTCGGAGTCACTGTCGTCGAGGAGGGCGGAGGAGAGCTCAGCTTCCTCGTCGTCCTCGTCGCCAGAGGAGGAAGAGGAGGAGAGCTCCCCTTCTTCCTCCAGCTCCTCGCCGCCTTCGCCGCGGCGGCCTCCTCTGCCGCGGCCGCGGCCCCCTCTCCCGACCCCGCCGCTCACGCCGATGCGCGGAGCTCCCCCGCCTCGACCGCCTCCTCGACCGCTGCTTCTCCTTCCAGCCGCAGCGGCGGCGGCGGCGGCAGCGGCAGAAGCAGCAGCAGCGGCGGCGGCGGCCCCGGCCCTGCGCGCCGACTCGGCCGCCTCGGCCTCGGCCCGCGCGGCGAGCGCGAGCGCCGACGCGCGCGCGAGGAACGCGACCTGCCCCGTGAGCCTGTGCAGCTGCTCGTGGCTCAGCAGCGCCGGCATGCTCGTCTCGGAGGAGAGCAGCCTGCCCTCGGCCAGGGCCAGGGCGGCGGCGGCGCGCGCCGCGGCGCGGGCCGCGCGGAGGGCGGCGGGGTGCAGGACCGCCTCGGGCGTCGCGAGATGCGCGGGCGGCGGCCAGGCCGGGAGCGCGGGGAAGCGGAGCGGGGCGGCGGGGTCGCCGCCGCTGGTCCCGGCCGCGGTGGCACCGCCGCCGGCGACTTCCGCTCGTTCCCCCTGCTCCTCTGCTCGCGCAGCAGAAGAGGGCGCTCGCTCGGCCTCGGATGAAGGCGCCGCGACGGGGCCGCCGCCGCCGTCGTCGCTCATTCTTCACGCCCCTTTTCTCTACCCTTCCCTCCTTTGGTGTTGCTCTTGCGTGCCCCCCTGTTTTGGATTTGAAGTGATACGAAGGATAAAGGGGGGGGGGGGGAGCTGCTTGTCAGCCTTTGGGAGGGAGAAGAAGAAGAAGACGAAAAAAAGGTCGAGGGGAAAAGTTGAAGAGGTTTTTTCTCTTTTTTTTCTCTCCTTCTTTTCGCGTCAGTAGGCAGAAGATGTCCGCCATCGAAGTTAAGAGAAAGGAAAAAGACCCTTTCTCTCAACCCCGGTGGATGCAAATTACCCAATTTAGTATGCTCAGATCGTCACCCGCGATAGGGAAGAGAGAAGAAGAAAGAGAAAGAGAGAGGGGAAATCAAAAATCTCGAAAGAGAAAGAGCTCAGAATGAGTAGGAGGTTGTGAAAAAATTAAGTCGCCAGTGTTGTCGTTGGGCCGTGGGAGGTGCGAACCTTCCCGGGCCCGTACGTTGAGCACAAGTCATCCTCATCGCTCTCTCTCTCTTTGGAAGGAAGGGGTTCGATTTCGATCAAGAGATAGAAAAGAAGTGGCTGAAAAGAAAAAGAAAGGCACACGGAACCAGGAGCAGCCGTCTGTTTTAAAAAGCTCGTTTTCCTTCTCCACATTCCGATTCTCAGTCTTATTAAAATGACCAGAGGGAGGTTAAGCGTTGGATTTAGGTATTGTTCTCATCCTTCGGCGCCAGTCGTTCGTGTGTGTGCAAGATTAGTTGGAGGTGGAAGAGAGGGTGGAAAGAAAAAAAAGAGACGAGGTCGAAGAGGGAGGGTCGGCGTCGAAAAAATCAACTGGGAGAAGAAGGGGGGGGAACTCTTTCGATGCCGTCGGAACCACAGCCAAAGAGGATTATTTCGACAGCCACGACTCCGTAGGAGCTCGTGTCCGCGTTCTAGGCGCTGGTATCTCTCCAGCTATAAGTTCTCTGTCTTCGTCAACCGGCGAGGTGAAAGGTTCGATTCTTCTTTTCGAATGACATGTTTCGACGTTTTGTTCGTTCGCCGATGCCAACATCGGGATTATAGTAGAGGGAGTGGAGGTCGCCGGTGACGTTCTCGCAGCCAAAACAGGCTAGCAGAAGAAGCAAGACACGCACCTGTCGGCGATTGGAGAGCGCGGATAGAAGCAAAAGAAGAGCGCGCGCTGGTAAAGGCCCCCGACGCCAAAACCAGCCGCGAGCGGCGGCTGCACGAAATAAGAAGAAAAGAGGGGAAATAATGAAGGTTTTAGGCGCTTTCTCGTCGCCCTTTCTTTTCTCTCTCTTCCCCTTCACTTCCCCCTCCCCCCTCCGGCACGCCGCGCCGCGCCGTGGGTTCAGACAGGGAGGGCCTCAGTTGCGCATTACACAAGTTCAAAGTTCTTCTAATACCCGCTCCCGTGATACCTCCCCCCTCGGCCCCTCCCCCGAGAGGGAAACCTGCCGCCTCCCCGTCCTCCCCCCCCGCGGCCGCGGCCCCCCCTCCCGCCGCCCCCGCCGACGCCGCCGCCGCGCACCCGCAGCCCCGGAACGTTGGTCCTCTTCGGGTTGACCCGCAGCTCCCGCCCCCTCAGCGGAGTGCAGTCGAGCAGCAGCGCGTTCGCGACGGCGTCGGCGTCGCAGAACTCGAGGTACGCGTAGCCCTTGGGCTGGCCCGAGGGGCCCGTCGGGATCGTCACGCGGTTGACGGCGCCGCAGCCCTGGAAGTGCGCCTGGAGCTCCTCCGGGGTGACCGAGTAGTCGACGGAGCCGATGTAGACGCTGCGGGAGTCGGCGAGCTCGCGGGCGGCGGCCTCGGCGGCGGTCTCGCCCGCGGCTGCGCCCGGCGCCGGCGCCGCTGCTGCCGCGGCGGAGGCTCTGGCGGCGACGACGGCGGCGGGGTCGTCGTCCTCCTCCGCCGCCGCCGCTCCCGCTCCCGCTCCTTCCTCTGTGTTCGCGTTTGCGGCCCTGGTGGCGTCGGCGGCTGCGGCCGAGGCGGCGGCCTGTTTGTCATTTTTTAATGCGAGTTTGAGAGAGAGGAAGAAGGAAGAGAGAAGTGAGCGGAGAGAGCAGCAGGAAAGGACAGAGGAGGAGGAGGAGGAGGAGGAGGAGGAGGTCGACGACGACGAACAAACGTCGACGCCCGACGACAGCAAAAACTAAAATCAACGCTCACCTCCTCGCCCCTCAGCTTGGCCGCGTCGGCCTCCATCGCCGCCAGCCTGGCCTTCATGGCCTCGAGCTCCTGTTGGTGAAAAATTTTGTAAGATTGGGACGAGAGCGGGGTGAGACAAGAGGGAAAGTTGAAGGGCCGCCGCCGGCCGGTCAAAATGCAAACGACGAAAGGAGGGAAAAAATCTTACCGCCTCGGCGTCCGCGATGCCGTCGGCGGCGTCGCCTCCGTTGGCTGCCGCAACATCGCGTTCGCCCAGGGCCGGGTCGTCCTTGGGAGCCATCAAAGAGAGGAGGGAGAGAGAGAGGGGGACGACAGAGGAAGCAGAAGGAAAAGATGAATCTGTCGCAACGGCGAGAGCTCTTTCAATCTTTTCTTCTCTGCTCGCTCGTCGAATTGTGACGTAGCTTTGCACAACCTCTCCTGCTGAAACGCCTTCTTGCTTTGTTCGTTTAGCCACTGCAAAGGCCTCTCTTCGTTCCATCTTCCTCCTCTTCTCTCTCCCTCTCGCTCGCTCCCGCTCTTCGTCGAAGAGCTCGCTCGTCGGACCGTTCAGTGCTGCCGGGCGGGGAAAAGAAAACTCGCCACCTAGTTATTTCTTCCCCACGAGGTTCTGTAATGATTGCATCAAAAACCGGTGCCCTCGCGCCTCGCCGCCTGGCCGCCCCTCCCGCGAGCCGCCCGGCCCTCCTCCCCCTCTCGAGGGGTCCCACATCGAGGGTCTCTGCGACCGCGGAGAGCGCCAAGGTGAGAAGAAGAGGAGCGCGGAGGAGAGGAGAGGCGGAAGCGGATTGCGTGTGCGAGGGCGACAAGAGGGGAGAGAACCTTCGACGATGCTGACTGACAGACCCTCGCACCCTGCTCTTTCTTTTAATGGCAACCCCTACCACCTCAGCCCGAACCCGCCCAGCTCTCCTGGGAGGCCGCCGCGGCCCTCTTCTCCGACGAGTCCCTCCGCGACCTGGCCTCCCTGCGCGCCCAGTTCGCCGCCGCCGACGCCGACGGCAACGGCGTCGTCGACGCCTCCGAGCTGCGCCGCGTGCTCGAGTCGACCGACGGGGGGCGCGCGTGCACCCTCAAGCACTGGCTCACCGAGGCCGACGTCGCGGCCGTGCTCAGGGCCCACGACGCCGACGGCGACGGCAGGCTGAGCGCGACCGAGTTCGAGGCGATGGCCAGCACCGACGGGCTCCTCCTCCGCGGGTCCCTGCAGGAGTACGAGGCCGCCTTTGCCGCCGCCGACGGCGACGGCGACGGGCTCGTTGGCGCCGTCGAGCTCACCGACCTGCTCCGCGCTCTCGGGAGGCCCGTCTCCTACGACGAGCTGGTGGCGACGATGAGGGACTTTGACGTGGACGCGTCGGGGAAGCTGGACTTTTTCGAGGTGCTGAGGATGTTCAGGAAGAGCGTGCTGGACCTGGACGAGGTGAAGACGTTCTTCTTTTTTTTGCTTCTTTTTTGCGAGAGAGAAAGAGAAAGAGAGAGAGAGAGAGAGAGAGAGGGAGAGAGACGAGAAGAAGATAAGCTCACTTCTTTCCTTTTTTCTTTTCCCCGCGCTTGGTCTCTACCCCCCCCCCCCCCCATTCCATTCCATTCCATTTCCCAGGTCCTTGACTACGTCCGCCTCACTCCCACAAAGAGGGACGCGGCCCTCGACGCCGCGGCGCACGGCGAGCGGCGGAAGAGGGCGAAAGCCGCCGCCGCTGCAGCCGCCGCCGCCGGAGCAGCCGCGGCCGGCGGAGCGACCGCCGCAGCCGAGGGAGGAGAAGAGGAAGAAGGAGGCGGCAGCCAAGTCGCCTCGGTCTACTCCGAGGAGGAGCTCGACGACCTCCTCGCCTCGCGCAAGGGAGCGCCGACGGTCCTGATGGCCTCGGTGACCTGGTGCCGCCCCTGCCGCGCGCTCGCCAAGCCGTACCTCTCGCTGGCCGGGCGGTACGCCCCCTCCTCCCCCGGGGCCGGCGACGGCGTCCTGTTCGCCAAGCTCTACGGCAACGCCTCCGACGAGGCCAAGCTGCTGTTCCGCGACCGGCTGAAAGTGCGCGTCACGCCGACGTTCTTCGTGTTCGGCTCGGCGAATCCGGGCGAGCCGACGACGGCGCTGCACTCTCACACGGGGGCGAACAAAGCCAAGCTGGAGCACGCTGTGAGGGAGGCGATCGCTGCGAGAGGGGGGGAGGTGGGGGGACCTCCGCTGTACCCGCCGGAGAGGAAGGCGACGGGAGGGTGGTAGTGGTAGAGATTTCCTTCTTTTCTTTTTCCTTTTTTTTTCGAGGGGGGGAGAGAGAGCGAGAAGAAGAAATTGGGAGAGAGAAGCAAAAAAAAACTCTCTCTATGGACGAGTGCTTTAGATTTCCGTTCTTTTTATGTTTTGCTGGTTTCCGCCTGCGACTCCTATTCGCATCTAATGTAACGAGAGAGAGAGGGAGAGAGAACACAAGATTCAAGAACCAAGACTTTCTTTTTTTTATCGTTTGTTTCTGCTTTCCTTTTTTTTGGTTAACACGCTCTCTCTGATCGCTTTCTCTCTCTCTCTCTGATCTCTCTCTCTCTCTCTGATCTCTCTCTCTCTCTCTGATCTCTCTCTGCGCCAAGTCTCTCTTGAAAAGATCGACCGGAAGGTAAGGTAGCCAACAATGACAACGAATGGGGAAAGTTTCTAGTGAATGGACTGACGGGAGAAGGCCCGAGCATTTTGAGGGAAGAAAGGGGTTTTTTGGTTAAGGGGAGGTTTTGAAAAAAGATGGGGTGCTGTCGGTTTTTTTGTTTTTTGTTTTGCGTGTGGTGGTTTTTGTGCAACATAAAGGAGGGACGGACGGACGGACGGACGGACACGCGCGACAGCTTTTAACTGCAGCCGGCCAGAAAAAATGAAAAGTAAAAAACACGAAAGGACCGAAGTAAAAACGATGAAGGAAAGACTCGGGACGTGATGAAAGTGAACGGACGAAAAGTTGGTTTTTTTTTTTGAAGGGGACAGAAGGGCTGGGTTTTTTTTCGTTATGGACAACGAAAGACGACGCCCGCTTTCGTGGGGACGGGGTTAACGGATATGGAAGTGGGGGGGGACGGGGTCGCAGGACCTCAAATCGGATGGATGGATAGGGGGAAAAGGCCTGCGTGCACAAAGGCCACAAAAAAAAAAAAAAAAGCTTCCTTTTTCATTTCCTCTCTCTCTCTCTCTCTGTTTTTCGTCGATGAGGGAAAGACTCGCCATGGTGCGCAGCAGCAGAAAGAAGGTTAGTATTGTAAGTGGGATGGATACGGGGTTGTCGTCGTCGGCGGCGTCGCTTGTTCCTTTATTTTGTCTATGGTTCGTTTGGGTCAGGAAGAAATTGATTTTTTGTTCTTGTTTTTTTCCTTTTCTTTTCCGAATCAAAAAGTTGGAGGAAGGGCGGAGGGGGGCGAAGGAGCGAACCACAGAGATCGAAAAGTAGACACCAAGCACGGATGAATAATTGAATCGCCCCTCCCCAAAGGTCCCCGCTCTTCCTCTCCGTTGATTGATATGAGGGTAAAAAAAAAGGTCGAGAGGAAGGTTTTGAAAAAAAGTGGCGTTTCGAAAACCTCACTCTCTCTCTCTCTCCCTTTCAGACCGAGCAGCCTCTCTCGAAGCGCTCCCGCTGGCTCTGCCGCTGCTCCTGCTGCTGCTCGCGCTGCTGCTGGTGGTACCGCACCTCATGGTTGTGGCGGCGGTCGTCGCGGGACAGGTGGTGGGGAGCGGGAGCGGCCAAGGACTGCTGCAGCGGCAGCGGGGCTGCCGACGGCGACAGTGGGCTCGTCGAGCTGCCGCCGCCGCCGGAGCCGCGGGCGGCCTTGTCCTCGTCTTCGAAGTAGAACCCTGCGTCGGCGACGGCGCTGCAGCAGGCGTCCCAGGCCGCGCCGAAGGAGACGCGGGGGAGCTGCCTCTGCTTCTGCTTCTGCTGCTGCTGCTGCTGCTGCTGCCGCGCCGAGAAGCCGGCCCGCGGGGGCAGCGGCGGCGGCGCGCGCGAGGAGGTCGCCGCCGTGGCGGCGTCGCTCTCGAAGCCGAGGACGCCGGCGCCGCCGTCGGACGCCACGGACTCCCCGGCGGCGACCGCGGCGCGCTCGCCGTTCCTCGAGGGCGGGCGCGGCGGCAACATCGCCACGGAGGCGGAGACGGAGGCGGCGGAGGCGGGGGCGGCGGCGGCGGAGGCGAAGGCAGGGCTCGAGAACCACGCCGACGCGGCGGCGATGGCGCCGGCGGCGACGCCGGGGCGGCCGTTGACCGGCGGGAGCGGCAGCAGCAGAGGCAGCGCCTGCTGCGCCTCGGAGAGCCACGAGAGCGGGGGCAGCGGCGGCGGGGGCGGCGGGGCCGGGGTCGGCGGGGGGCCCCTCCTGCTGCTGCAGCTGCTCCCGTAGCCGCTGCCGCCGCCGCCGCCGCCGCGGACGCCGCGGAAGGGGAGGTCCCGCGGCCCGCCGCGGGCGCCGCCGCCGCGCGGGCTGTCGGCGCTGTCGTCGCCACCGCAGTCGCCGCAGTCGCCGCAGTCGCCGTCATCGAGGCTCATACGGCAGGCCGGAGTCACGAAGCTGTCTTCGTCGCCCTCGTTGTCCTGCTTTTGCTGCAGCTGCTGCTGCCTCAGCTGCTGCTGCTCTTCGGGCTCTTCTTGCTCCTGAGCCGGAGCCGCTGCCGGCGGCAGAGGCGCGACGTCGACGAGGGCCAGATTCAGGAACGAGTCGGAGGCGCGGCGCAGCGGCGGCGGTGCGGCAGCAGCCGGGGCCGGGGAGGACGAGAGGTGGAGCCCGGCGACCGCGGCGGCGACCGGGGACGCGAGCGCTGCTCCTCCTCCTCCTCCCACCTCAAGCGCCACAGGCGCCGGCGCCGGCGGCGGCGACGCGGCGAGCGGCGAGGCGAGCGGCGAAGCGGGAGGCGCGTCTTCCTCCTCGGCGCAGGCCAAAGCATCCGGCGGGGAGCTCGCCAGCAGCACGCGAGGAGCGCAAAGGCGCGGCTGTGGCGAGCGCGGCAGGAGGAGGTCGGCAGCGCTGTTGCTGGGCGCGGCAGCTGCAGCAGCGGCAGCAGCGGCAGCAGCTGAGGCGGCGGCGGCGGCGGCGTTGTTTGCCTCCTTCTTCGCCGCGGCGGCCGCCCAGCCCTCGACAGACGCCAGCGACGACGACGACGACGACGAGCCTCCGCCGCCGCCGTTGGCGTTGCTGCTGCCGCGCTGCGACAGCCTGGGGAACGCAAAGGTCGGCGGGCGGGGCAGCGGCGGGCGGCGCGACGAAAGGGAGGCGGTCGCGGTTGCGGGGCCTCCTCCTCGGGGGGTGACGACCACGATTTCGGCCGACGACGCGTTTTCGTCGTCGGTGGTGGCGGCGGCGGCGTTCGCGGAGGGGACAAAGAGCGACCTCTTGCCCTTCCTGTCCTCGCACAGGACCTCCGCCGCGGAGGGCGCCGGGCGGCCGCGCTTCCCGGGGGACGAGGGAGGCGTCACAGCGACGGCGCACGGGAGCTCGGGCGCGCAGGCGGCGGGCCCGCCTTTCGTTGGGGTCTTGGGGGCCGAAGGCATTTTTTTTCCCCTCAATTTTTTTCTCGAGCAAAAGAAAAATGAAAATCCGACTCGGCTCAAACAAGTGCCTGGGGGTGTTCGTGGAAAAAGGGCGAGTTGCGTCAGCACCAGGGGGGCGAAAGGGAGAGGAAAAGTGGCAGGAGAAACTACCCCGAGCTCGAGTGTCTTGTGGTTTTTTTTTTTCTTCCCCTCTCTCCTTTTTTTTTCGACCATCCAGCGACGCATCCTTGAGGCCCCGCCTCGCCTCGCACTTGCGGAATTACGACCCATAAATCCACGAGGGAGCAAAAACACGTCATTTCCAAGGTTCCCGCGCAATTAAGTAAGCGCCGGACGCGCGGAAACGTGGCTTGCAAGGCGACGATCGTTCCTTGATGCAAAAAGAGAGAGAGGTGGATCAGAGGAGAAACCCTCACATCAAGCTCCAAAACACCATCCTCTCCCGCCCCCGCGGGCAGCCCTTCCAAGCTCGCATTCGCACGCATCTCCACGCAGGACTGTGCACTTGACCGCACTCCACACATCACGCGCCGAGGCGCCGACAAAACACGCCGAAAGGACTCACCTTTGGGGCTCGAAAGTCGGTCGGAGGTATGGTCACCTCTTCTCTTTTTCGCTTCCGATCGGCGATGACGACAGAGGGAGAAAAACGCAGCGACTAGCGCGAAGTCGCGGTTGAACGCGCGCCCTTGCTGCTCTGTTAAGCCGCTCGCGAGACGCGCAAGCGACGCTGGGCAGAGGTGAGTAGGAATATCCTCCCCAAATGGTGATTTGGGAGGTCTCGGCGGGGAGGGAAGGAGTGGCGCCGGGGGGGGAGGAGGGGGAGGGAGAGGAAACGAGGGGGGGCAAGCAAAAGAGGAGGGAAAAAAGTGTAAGCTGCTGCGTCGTATTTTTTCTCACTCCAACTTTTTTCCCCTCGTCAGAACAGCAAACTATCTCTAAACCAAAAAAAAAGCACGCGTTTTCTCAGTCTTCTCTTTGTTCCCTCGTTCCCTTTCTCAAAGGAGAGGGAAAAGTGCGCCCTCTTGCAAAAGTGGGAAACAAAGGCAGGGGGGTAAGCAGAAAAACTCTCTCTCTCCCCACTCCCTCCTCCTCCCTGCCGCTCTCTCTCCTCTCTCTCTCTACTCGAGCGGCGCCCGCAGCGCAAACACCGCCTTGCGCCTCCTCTCTGGGCTCCTGCTCGGCAGCGGCGGGGTCGAGGGCTTCTTCGCCGTCGCCGCCGCCGCCGCTCTCTTGGTCCTCTTTTTCTTTTTGATGATGACGACGACTCTGGGGGAAGCAGAGATGGCAACGGAAGCGGCAGCTGCTGCTGCTGCTGCTGCAGCTTTCAAAGGCCGGCCTGTGACGGGTAGAAGATTTGGCAGAGAAGAAAGAGAATGAGAAAAAATAGAGGGACGAGAAAGCGGGAGAGAGAGAGAGAGAGAGAGAGAGAGAAAAGGAAACGGAGGAAGAAAGTTACCTCGGCCTCTTCTCCCGCGGCCGTCGTTGACCAGAGGTGCCGCCGCGCTCGCCGCCGCCAAAGCCGAAGCCCTCCCCCTCGTACTGCGCCGCGGCCTCCTCGGATTCCCTCCCCTGTGCTCTCCTCCTTCCTCTTCGGCGGAGGCGTCGGCACCGGAAGAGGAGGGCTGCAGCTGCGGCGGCGGCGGCGGCGGGAGCGGCGAAGAGGCGTCGCCGTTTTCGGTCCCGGTCGTCGTCGTCGTCGTCGCCGTTGCCCTTTCCCCTGTTTCTGCTTCTGCTCCTCCTTCTCCTTCGTCGGCTTCGGCTTCCCCCTTGCTCGAGGAAGTGGAAGAGAGCGCCCGGCGGGTCTGCTTTCGTTTTTTTATTTTAATTTATGAGAGACGCCCCTCGGAGAAAGGGGGTGAGGAGGAAGAGGGAGGAGGAGAAGGGAGAGGAAGAGAAGAGCCGGGATTTATTTCCTGCGCTCTTTGACCCCCCCCCCTTTCTCCTCCTTTGGTCCTCTCTACCTCTCTCCCCTCAGGCATACGCACCTTTTGCTGCTGCTGCTCCCCTCGCTCGAGACTCTCGAGAGCCTTTTTGGAGGGAACGCGATGCCGCACGCCGTCCAGCACAGGCGGGGGGCGGTTCTTGGCCGCCATTCTGTTCCTTTGGCGGGGTCTTTTTTGTTTGTTTGTTTTCGGGCGTTGGGAAGAGGAGCCAGAAGCAAAACGAAGATTTAATGAGAGAGAAAAAAAAGCGGCGCCCCTCCCTCCCTCTCTCCGCCGAACGAAATGTCGGCACTTTTCTTCAGACTCGAGAGAAAGAGGAGGCGCCGTCTCTCTCGCTCTCTCTCTCTCTCACACACACACAAACACGCACAAGTCCTTCTCCTCCACCAACCATGGCCACGTGTGGCTTCTGCGGGGGGACAGCCTCGGCCTGCGGCGGCGCCCTGGGCCCCATGATAGAAGTCGCGGCGCCGCCACCGCCCATCGACGTCGACCGGGACAACGTCGTCGCGCCGCTGATCGCGCTGTCGGCGCCGGACGTCGTCCACAGGCACTGCGCGCTGTGGAGCGGGGAGGTGAGGAAGCAGCAGCAGCAGGCAATATCGGCTGTTGCTGCCGGCGTGGAGCATGATGGGGAACGAGAGCAGAGAGAGAGAAAAATGGGGGAGGGCTCACCTCGAGGTTCCCCGAATCAACTGCATTCGTTTTTCGTCGTTCGTTCAGCTCATCATCTTGTTCAACCTCGACCTCTCTTCGTCTCTCGCTCTCTCTTCTTTCGTCTCTCTCTCTAGACCTACGAAACCGAGCACGGCACCATTGTCGGCATCCGCGCCGCCCTCCGCCGCTCCCGCGCCCTCCGCTGCGCAGCCTGCGGCCGCCGCGGGGCCACCGTCGGCTGCCGCGTCGCGGAGTGCAGCGCCTCTTACCACCTCCCCTGCGCCGCCGCCGCTCCGAGCGCCGCTCCTGGCTCTTCCGCTCCTCCTTCTTCTTCCGCTTCCTGCTGCGGCCTCGTCGCCTCGAGGTTCACGCTGGCGTGCCCGACGCACGTTCGGTGGTTCGCCGCGGAGATCGCCGCGGAGAGGGAGCGGCAGGTGGAGGCGGCGGCGAGCAAGGGGGGGGAGCAGGGAGGCGGCGGCGGCGGCGACGACAACGAGAACGTGAACGGGGACCAACACTCGAGGGAGCGGCGCCTCGCGGCCTCCTCGCCGCCGCCTCCCCCCGCTGCGCCCAAGGGCTCGAGGAAGCACGTGGTGGCCGCTGTGGCCCGCCAGGCGGCCAGGGACGCCGCGGCGAGGGCCAGGGCCGCGGCGCGCGAGGGGCTGCCCGACCTCGACGACGCCGCAGACGCCGCAAACGCCGCCGCCGACGCTGACGCCGACGAGTCCCGCTTCCGCCGCAGAGAGGCCCGCCGCGAGCGCCGCTCCCGCGCCGCCCTCGCGCCCACGCTCCTGGACGCGGGGAGGGCCGGGGCGAGCGGCGAGGAGCACCCGGAGGCCTTCGCTGAGCTCGCCGGGGCGGCGCCGGCCGTCGCGGCGCTTCGCGAGGCGGTGCTGCTGCCCCTGCTGTACCCGCGCCTCTACGAGGGGCTCGGCGTCTCCCCGCCCGCCGGGGTGCTGCTGACGGGCCCCCCCGGAACGGGGAAGACGCACGCGGTGAGAGCGCTGGTCCGGGCCGCGGCGAGGGCCGCGGCGAAGAGCGACGGAGGCGGCGGGAGCGGCGGCGGGGGCATCAGGCCGCTGGCGCTCTTCGCCCGCCGCGGCGCCGACTGCCTCGGCAAGTTCGCCGGCGACGCCGAGCGCACCCTGCGCCTGCTCTTCGACGAGGCCTCGCGCCACGCGCCCTCGCTCGTCTTCATCGACGAGCTCGACGGCCTGGCCCCGGCGCGGAAGTCCGGAGGCGCCGACGACGCCTCGGCGACGACGCACGCGTCGGTCGTCGCGACCCTCCTGTCGCTGCTCGACGGCCTGGCGCCCCGTGGCCAGGTCGCCTTCGTGGCCGCCACCAACAGGCCCGACGCGCTGGACCCCGCCCTCCGCCGCCCCGGCAGGCTCGACAGGGAGGTCGCATTCGCGCTGCCGGGGGCCGCGGACAGGGCCGCGATCCTTCGCGCGCACACCCGCGCGTGGGGCAGGTCGCGGGCCGCCGGGGGCCGCCCTGCGCCCCCCTCCGCGCCGCCGCCGCCGCTGCTCCGCCCGCCGGCGAGAGGGACGCTGCGAGCCGTGGCCGCGGCGACGGATGGGTTCGCCGGGGCCGACCTGGCCGCGCTGGCGAGGTCCGCGGCGCTGGCCGCGGCGAGGAGGGGCGCGCCGGAGCTGTTTTCGCAGTTTTCCTCGTCGGCCTCAACGGAGGCGGCGGCGACGGCGGCGGCTGCTGCTGCCGCCTCCGCCGCTGCTGGAAACCTTCCCTCCTCCTCGGCCGCCGCCGCCTGCGCGCTCCTCCCTCGCCCGCAGGTGGAGGCCGCCCTCGACCGCATCCAGGTGCTCCCCGTCGATTGGGCCCGCGCCCTCGCCGACGCCCCGCCCCCGGCCTCCGGGAGGGCGGCGGCGGCAGGGGCGGGCGGCGGCGAGAGGGGCTGCGCCGGGGTCGACTTCGCCGCGGCACCGCTAGTAGGGCAGGCGGCGGCTGTCTCGCTGGCGGCGCTCGCCGTCGCGAGGGCTCCGCTGGGGCGCGGCGCCGTGGCCCGCGCGGCGGACGCCGCGGTCTCCTGCCTCACGGAAGTCGAAGGAGGAGGAGAGGAGACCGAAGAAGCAGAAGGAGAAGAAGGAGGAGGAGGGAACGAGGTCGTTCCTGCTTCCGTCGCCCTCGTCGCCGCCGCAGCCCTGAGCGTCGGCGCTGCTGAAGGTGCCGAAGAAGGAGACGAGGACGAAGGGGAAGGCGCAGAGGACGAAGAGGTCGACGAGGAGGACGGCGACGGCCCGTTCGCCCCTCTCGACGCCGCAGCCGCAGCCGCCACAGCCGCCGCCGCCGCCCCGCCTCCGTCCCGCCCGCCGCCTCCCCCCTGCCGCCTCCTCCTCGCCGGGGGGTCCGGGGCCCGCGCCCTGGCCCGCGCCCTCGTGGGAGTGCTGACGCGCGCCGGATGCCAGGCCTTCTCTTTCGGGGCCGCGGAGGCCCTCTCCTCGGGGGGCGCCCCGGCGGCCTCGGCCGCGGTCGCCGCCGCGGCCCGCGCCGCCTCGAGCGCGAGGCCCTCCGTGCTGTTCTTACCCGACGTCGATGCCTGGGCCGTGAGCAGGCGCGGAGACTGGGAGAAGAAGGCCGACAGCGACGAGGAGGAGGGGGAGGAGGAGAAGGTCGAAGAGGTCGAGGAAGAGGAGGAGACTGAAGTCGAAGAGGACGACGACGGCGACGACGACGAGATCGACACCTCCTCCCCTCTCCCTCCGCCGCGCGGCCACGCCCCGCTTCCGCCCTCCCCGACCTGGCTCGCCCTCGAGGCAGCGCTGGCCTCCTCCGACGACGTCCCTTCGAGCCTCGGAGGAGGAGGAGGAGGAGGGGGTCCCCGAGTCGTCGTCGTCGCCTTCACGGGGGCGCACCCGCGGCGGCTCCCGGCACGGCTGCGCTCGGCCTTCTCCGTCGTCGCGGACACGAGGCCGAGCTGCTCCCCTTCTGGTTCTCCTTGCTGGGAGGCGGCCGAGAGGGCGGCCGAGAGGGTGCTGGTGGGCGCCGTGGCCGCGGCGACGGCGGCGGCGGTCCGCTCGGCCGCCGCGGCTCTGCGGAGGCGGGAGAGGGAGAGGGGGAGGGAGAGGGAGGGGAGGGAGGAGGCGCAGCGGCGAGCGCCCGCGACGACGACGCCGGAGACACCCTCGATGCCCGTCGCCGCCGCTCTTCACCCTCGACCGCCTCCTCCGCCCCGCTCCGGCTCCCGCTGGCTCCCAGAGTCGGAGGCCTCGAGGGCCGAGCCCTTGCGCAAGCAAGTCGACGCCTCCCTGCGCTGGATCGGGGCGAGGATCGCCCTCGACCCGCGGGCCGGCGCCGCGCTGGAGGCGGTGACGGCCGCGGGCTCCGCGGCGGCCGGGCGGGCGGCGCCGCGGGCGACGAGGTCGGCCTCGGCGGTGACGGCCGCGGCCGCCGCCGAGGCCGCCGCGGCCGTCGTGGCGTGGCGGGCGCCGCTCGCCGCCGTGGCCGCCGCTGCCGCGAGGGGCGAGTTCGGCGTGGACACGCGAGGCCTGCGGGCGGCCTTCGAGACGGCGGCGAGGAAGGTGAGGGCCGCGGCGAGGGCCGCGGCGGCGGCCAGGGCCGAGGCGGACTTCCACCGCGCCGCCGCCGCGAGCGACGGCGGCGGGGGCGAAGGCGCCGGCGAGGGGGCGCCGGGCGGCGGCGGAGAAAAGAAGGAGGCGCTGCTCGCCGCCGCCCGCGGGGCCGCCCTCGTCTCCTCCCCCCTGGCCCCCTGCGCCGCGGCCGCAGCCGCCTTGGCAGACGACGCATGCCTCTCGCTCGACTGCCTCGAGGCCTCACTGGGGCTGCGGGACCGGAAAACCCGGAGGGCGCTGGAGGCCGCGGCCGACGCCGCCGAGAGGAGGGGCGAGCCGTCGCCCCCGCCGCCGCGGCCGCGGCCGGCGCTCCCCGCCCGCAGGGGCGCCGCCGCCTCCGGACTCGACAGCGGCGGCACTGGCAACCCCTCCTCCGCGCCGGGGACCCTCGAGCGGCGCAGGAGGACTGGCGGGGCGCCGACGCCCCCGTCGTCGGCTTTCAGGAGGGCCGCGGCCGGCGAGGGCGGCGGCGGCGGCGGCGGCGAGGACTCGACCTCTGACGACGACGACGACGACGACGAGGACGAGGACGGCTTTTTCGCGGACACGAGCGACGACGACGGTGAGGAGCGGACCCGTCGCGCCGGCAGAAAGGAGGAGAGGGAGGGGCCGATGCCGCGGCAGGAGCCTCCTTGTCCTCCTCGGAAGCTCGAGACGGTCGAAGAAGAAGAGGACGCCGAGGGGGAGGAGGGAGGGAAGGAGCGCGACGGCACCCATCTTTCGCTCGCTCCGCCGCCTCCGCCTCCGCCTCCGCCCCTGCGGCGCCCCCTCGGCAGCCGCGCAGCAGCAGCGGCGGCAGCGGCGGCAGCAGCCGAGGCCGAGGCCTCCCCTCCCTCCCCGGCCGCGCCGCTCCGCCGCCTCCTCTCGGAGCGCCTCGCGGCGCTCGCGGCACTCGCGGCGGCGGCGGCCGACCCCTTCGGCGCCTTCGAGTCGCGCGTGGGCAGGGCCGCCGCGGCAGCCTCCCGCGCGGCGCTGCGGGCGGCGAGGAAAGACGTCTCGAGGGGGGAAGGAGCGGCGGGAGAGGGAGGGGGCTCCGAGGAGGGCGAGGGCGAGGCCGAGGGGGGGCGGCGCCGCTCGTCGCCGCTCGGAGGGATCGCTCGGAGGGCGGCGGCGGCGGCGCTGGCCGGCGCGGCCGAGGCGCTTGTGTAAAACTTTTGCAACTTTGATAGCAGAGAAACGAACGCTCGGAAAGTCGGACTCTGCTGCGTTTGTTGTTGTTTTACAGCTCCTCACCGAGCGGCGGGGAGACGGAGGGGAAAAAAAACGGAGGAGACAAAATCTTCAACAAAAACAAACGTCTTTCTACCTCGAAAACCACGCGCCCGGATCCTCCTCCTCGGCCGCGCCCGAGGCGCGCGAGTCCAGGGCGGCCTCCGCCGCGGCCGCCCTCGCCGCCGCCGCGCTATTCCCTCCGAGGCCGCCGCCGCCGCCGCCACCTGAGGGGGCCCTCATCGCCACGACGGCGGCGTAGGTGGTCCCTCCCGCGGGGGCCAGGAGCCTCACGACGGGCCTCGGCTGCCTCTGCCGCTCTCCCTGCTGCTCTCGCTGCTGCTGCTGCTGCCCTCGCTGCTCTCGCTGCTGCTGCTGCCGCTCTCTCTGTTGCTGCTGCTGCTGCTGCCGCTGCGGCGACGGCGGCGGCGACGGCGGCGACGGCGGCGAGGGCGGCGAGGGCGGCGGCGGCGCCCGCCGCTCCCCGCCGGGCCCGACGCCGACCCACGCGCCCCTCGGCTGCGCCGCCATCTCGGCGATCGACAGCAGCACGTCGGTCGGCAGGCTCCACGGGCCCGCGCCGTCGCGGGACCTGCTCCCCCTGCGGGCGGCGCCGGCGCACAGCAGCGCGCGGGCCGCGCGCCGAAACGCCGGCGGCGCGTCGGCGTGGCAGCGCGGCGACCACCCCTCTGCCAGGCGCCACTCCACGAGCCCCGCCCGCGTCGCGGCGAGGACGCGGCCCGAGGGGGTGATGCCGAAGCCGCAGACGCGGGAGAGGGGGCGCGGGAAGGAGGGAGGGGAGGGGGGCGGGGGCGGGGGCCGAGGGTGGGAGGAGGAGGCGGAGGAGGAGTGGTGGTGGTGGTGGCTTCGCTGCCGGGCGTGGTGAGCGTGGCGGTGGTTCCCGTTGGCTCCCCTCTCCTCCTCCTCCCCTTCCCCCCTCCCTCCGCCTCCTCCCGCGCCAAACCCGGCCAGCGGGGGCAGCTTCGCGAACCCGGCAGCGCCGCACCGCAGATCCGCCACGAACGCCCTCCGCGCGGCCTCGGCGAAGGCGAACGTCGCCGGGAACCCCGAGGGCGCGAACGCCGCCGCGAGCGCCGCGCGGCCGCACGCCTCGACGCGGAACAGCGGCTGGCCCCGCGGGACGTGCCAGACGAACGCGGCCCGCAGCGCGTCGGAGGTGGCCGCCAGCAGCGACGAGTCCGGGGACCAGGCGCAGTACTGCGACCCGACGTCGACGACGACGTCGTGGACCCCGCGGGGGGTCGAAAGAGTCTGCTCGCCGCCGGGCGCGGCGCCGCCGCCGCCACCGCGGTGGCAGACGACCCTGGGGGGGCTCGCGACCCCGAACGGCAGCCTCAAGGCGGTCGTGGCGTCGTAGGGGTGCGGCCTGAGGCCTGAGGCGAGCCTCGCGGCGGAGGCAGAGCGGCGGACGCGGGTGAGAGGGGGGGTGGGGGCCGAGCCCGGGAGCGTGGGGGCGGCGCCTGCCGCCGCCGGAGCCGCCGCCGCCGCCGCTCCTGCCTCCTTGCCCGCGCCCCCTCTGGCCGAGGGGGCGGGCTGCCTCGCCCTCAGCACCCACGCCCCGTCAAAGTCCCCCACCACCGCCACCAGCCTCCCGTCGGGGCTCGGCAGCGCCAGGTTGGCGGCGCGGGGGAACGGCCCCGCGACGGCGGTCCTCGTGCGGCCGTCGGGGACGACCTCGAGGGCCTCCCTCGACGCGGGGACGTAGACGTCGAGCCTGCGGGTGCGCGGCGGGGCGACGCGCTGGGGGGCCGAGGAGGTGGCGGAAGGGGTCGAAGGGCGAGAAGAAGAAGAGGGGGTCGCCATCGCCGCCGTCGCCGCCGCCGCCGCCAATCCCGCGCCTCTCCCCGCTCCCTCGGAGGCCGCTCCTCCTCCCTCCGCCGCCTCGAAGCAGTCGACCTCGTTCGGGTCCGTCAAGTCGACGACGCGCAGGGCCTCGGCGACGGCCCCGGACCCGGGAGGCGGCGTCGCGGGCGGCGCGGCGAAGCGCGCGGCTCCCCTGCCTCCGCCTCGGGGGACCCCTCGCCCCCTCCTCGGGGGCGGGTCGACGAAGTAGACGTAGCGGTCCTGCACCGCGGCCACCAGCCTCTCCTTCCCCCCGACGAGGCCGAAGCGCACGCCGTTGATCATGTTGTTGTTGGCGACGGCGGTCAGGGAGCCGAGGGTGACGACCGCCGAGGGCCGGAGGTGGGCCGGGAGGTTGAGGGCGTCGCTCTGATGCGAGGAGGGAGAGGAAGGGGAGCGCCGCCGCCTCGTCGCCCGCCGCCGCTCGCCGCCGCCGCCGCCTCCCTCTTCTCCTTCCCCTGCCTCTTCTTCCTCCTCCCCCTCCCCCTCCCCCTCCTCCTCCCCCTCCTCCTCCTCGGCAGCCAGCTCCGCCTCTATGTCCGCGGCGGTCAGCGCGCGAGGCGGCGGCGGCGGAGGCACGCCCCTCAGCGCCGAGGCGGTCGCCGCCGCGGCCCACTCCCGCTGCCGCGCCGCCTGCCTCCGCCGCAGCAGCTCGAGCGCGCGCTGCTGCCTCCGCGCCGCCTCGCGGGCCGCGTCCGCCGCGGAGCACAGCGCGCACCGCCTGCCCCTCCCGCGCGGGCACAGCTCGAGCTCCAGGAACGCCACGAGGCCCAGGTCCCCGCCGATTGCGACCGTCTTTCCGTCGGCGGAGCGGGCGACGGAGTAGGGCTCGATCTCGTGGTAGGCGGAGCGCGCGAGCAGCCTGGGGGCGCCGTAGGAGGCCGGTCCGGCGTCGCGGTCGCCGCCGGAGAAGGCCGCGGAGCCGAGAGGCGGGGGCCGAGGCGGGGAAAAGGAGGGGGAAGGGGCTCGCGGCGGCTGCCGGCTCCTCGGCCCGTCGCCGCGCGCGGGCAGCCGCCACACCGACACCACCGCGTGGTCGACGAGGACGACGTCCTCCTCGCCAGGGCCCGGGCGCGGGAGGTGCTCCCCTCTCTTGCCCTCGTCTCCTCCTCCTCCTCCTCCTCCTCCTCCTCCTCCTCCTCCTTCTTCTTCTGCTCCTTCCTCCTCTCCGTCGTCGTAGTGGCAGACTGTCAGGTCGGCCGCGGGCCCGCACGCGAGCGCGTCGGCGGCCTGGAAGTGCGACGACGCCGCGCGGGCCTGGGCGTGCAGCGCGGCGCCGCCCGTGGTGTACCCGCCGCGGCCCTGCTCGCCGGCCCCCTCGTTGACGGCGCGCCTCGACGGTGCCGGCTTCCCTTCTCCGTCGTCGGCGGCGCTGTCCAGGGCGAGGAGCGCGGCCTCGTCGCCAGAGTCGTCGGTCTCCGGCTCCGGGGCGACGCTCGAGAGGAGGTCGTGGTCGTCGGCGTCGGCGTCAAAGTCGTCGTCGCTCTCGCTGTCGTCGCCGTCGTCGTCGCTCTCGTCGCTCGGGTCGTCGCTCGCCGTTGTCGTCGTCGCCGTCGTCATGTCTTCCTCGTCGTCGCTTCCAGAAGAGCGTTGGGGCATCGACGTGTCTGCGGGGGGGGTGCGAAGATGGGAGAAAGAAGAGAAAGAGAGAGAATTGATGGTGAGAGAGAGCTGTCCTTCGACTCTTTGATGCCTTTTTCGCCTTTGCTTTTTCAGTCTTTCAGGCGCCCCCGAATGCACTTCAGGCCCTTCCGGAGAGGGCGGGGAATGAAAGATATCGCTGTACCTGAGCCGCTCGAGGTGTCTGCCGTGCCCTGGGACTCGGAGCGGGGCGGGTCCTGGTCAGCGTCGGGAATCAAACATTCTCTCGCTGCTGCTGCTGCTGCTGCCACTGAATCGCCGCCGTCTCCATCCATTCTCTCTTTCGCTCTCTCCTCGGAGTGCGGAGCCGAGGGAGAGCACGACCCGCACACGAGGAGAGAGGGGGAGAAGAGAGGGAGAGGCCTCCGTTTAGAAAGGAGTTTTTTTTCTGTCCTTTCAAATTCCTCCGCCGCCCTTGAACGTAAAGTGTATCTTCTTCTCTCTCTTTTTTTCTTGCTCTCCTCTTCTCTCTCTGAAAGACCTTAAAAATACAAAAAAAGGGGGCCGGGGCGGGGGCGGGGGGCGACACAGAGCCCTCCGAAAAAGCTCCTTCGATGTACATGCAGAGCGGGGCGAGGAAGCGGCCTCTTCACTCACTGCACAGCGCACGAGAAGCAGACGAAGCCGCAGCGACCGCCGCCGCCCCGTCGCTCCCGCCCCCGCCCTCCTCCGCCCCCGCCGCCTTTCCCGCCGCCGCCGCCCTTCGTCCCGCCGCCGCCCCTGCCCTCAGAGAATCTCCGGCGGACCACCACGTGTAGCGTCGGCGGCGGTGGCGGCAGCGGCTGCGGCGGCGGGGGATGTCGAGCGGGGGCGCCCCTCTCTTCCGTTCCGCCCAGCGGGACCGGCGGGGCGGCGGCGGCGGCGGCGGGCGGCCCTGGCAGTGCCGCGCCCCTCGGCGGCCGGCCCGACAGCGGCGGCGGAGGGGAGGGAGCGGCCTCGGAGCCGCGGGCCGGGGCCCCCTCGACGGGAAAGAGCGTGTCCCGGTCGTCGACGAACCTACCGAGCGCGATGAGGCGCAGTTCGGCCGCGCTCTCCGGCGCCTCTGCGGCGAGCGGGCCGTCTGTGTTTTTTGGTTTTTGGTTTTTTGATTTTTTTTCCCCCGAGGTCGATGATGTGCGAAGGACGAAATGGAGGGGGGCGAAAAAAAAACGCTCGCCGCTCCTTTCCTTCTCCTCTTTTCTGTCAAACCCGCCAGTACCGAGCTTCGAGCTCTCTCTCGCTCCGGCAGCGGTTTTCGAGGTGGTCGAGGAGCGGTGCGAAAGGAGGAACGAGCCCTTTTTTCCAGATGCGCAAGTCACGTCGACGGATTTTTCTTACCTCTCGGCCAGGCCGCGCATAACCTCTCCTTGAGCTCGAAGATTCGCGCCGTGGGGGAGCACGGAAGAAGAATGTCGCCCGAGGTGTGTCGGAAGCGCGTGAGGACGGTGGTCGGAGCCATCAGAGCGAGCGAAACAAGTGAGAAACGAAACAAGAAAGAGAAAGAGAAAACTTGTGAAGGTAACCAAGTACCTCTGGCTTCATTTTCCGTCGGAACCCCAACGCCCTCTCTCGAGACAGGAAAAAAAAAAGGGAGAGGGGGGAGCGATCCTTTTTGCTCTCTCGCTCTCTCGCGCTCTCTCGCTCTCTCTGTTCTGTTGCACGCCCGCCTCTTCCGCAAGCAATGCAGCGGCCGCTCGCCCGCTGCCCGGTCGCTTCGACAAGCGGCAGCGGCAGCGTGGCCGCTGCTGCCCGAGCAGCAGCCCCTCCTGCCCCTCTTTCGCATCCCTCGAGGAGCCGTCGACGACGCCCATGCCTCCGTCGTCAAATCCACCTCCGCGCTCTCCCCACGGGGGGCGGCTTCTCCTTTTTATTCGGAGGCAGCAGCGACGGCGATAGCGACGACGAGCATGATGAGGACGAGGAGACCAGGCGCAGGCGGGCCCAGGCGGCGGCGTCGGGATGGGAAGAAGATGAGCTGGACGCCGCCGATGCCGCGGCCGCTCCTCCTCCTCCGACCTTTTCCTCCTCGCCCTTGACCCCCCCCCTCTCTCCCCCCGCGCCGCCGCCGCCCCCACCCCCGCAGCAGCCGACGGGTTGGGAGCCCTCCGCGGAAGCCTTGCGCCGAGCCGCCGCCGCCGCTTCCTCCTCCAAGTCCAAGAGGCGCAGGGACACCCCGCGCGGCCCGCGCGACGAGTTCGTCCGCCCGATCATCGACCCCTTCGGCGTCGGCCTGCGCCTGGGCCCGGACCCGCGCGGCGCGGAGGACGACCTCGACGACGAGCTCGAGGCCAACAGGGCCGAGTCGGCCGCCGCCGGAGCGTTCCTGGCGACGGCGCTGGGCTGCTGCGTCGCGGTGGGGTTCGCGGCGGGCCACGGCGTGATGATGCCGATCGTGAGCGCGAGGGCCGCCGCCGACCCGGCGTTCCTGAGCCCGACGCCGGCGCAGAAGGCCGAGGGCGGGCGCGCTGTCCAGGAGCGGCAGGCCATGCTGCGCCTCGAGGCCGCCGTGGGCAGGCTCCCCCCGGCGCTCGTCGAGGAGGACGCGCTGCTCCTCGACGCGAGGGCCGAGGCCACGCGGCTCGCCGCGGAGTTCAGGCGCCGCAACGAGCGCGCCGTCGTCGACCTCGCCGGCGACTCGGCCGCCGCGGCCGTCCTGTTCGCGTTCCTGCTCCTGCCCTCGGCGGGGCGCGCCGCCTTCTTCGCCGCGTTCGGCCGCATCTTCTCTGGGCTGTCGGACACGGCCAAGGCCTTCCTGATCATCGCGTCGACGGACGTGTTCCTGGGGTACCACTCGGAGGAGGGCTGGACCGCCGCGATCCACCTGCTCTCGGGGCACTACAACGTCGAGCCCGACGAGCGTGGCGTCGCGGTCTTCATCGCGACCGTGCCCGTGGTCGCCGACGCGTTCTTCAAGCTGTGGATCTTCAAGGGGCTCAACAGGGCCAACCCGGCCGCGGCGGTGACGCTCAAGGAGATGGACAAGAATTAGGGGAGGAGGGGGAGGGAGGGGGGGGAGAGAGAGAACGCGTTCTTTTCATTCTTTCCCTTCTTGTAAAATTTTATTACACGCGACTGCCAAAGTCCTCTTTCTTTTCCAACTCTCTAGTCGCTCCCGTTCCCGTCCTTGGCCGCGGCCGCCTCCGCGAGCGCCATTGCGACCGCCTCCACGGCGGCCCTCGCGGCCTCCGCGCTCGTCCTCGCGGCCTTGGCCTTGTCGCTCCCGCCCGGGGCGGCGGCCACCGCCGAGGCCGCCGCCGCCGAGAAGGCGCCCGCCAGCGCGCGGAGGCCCGCGGCGCGCCGGAGCCGCACCGAGTCCCCGACGGCCGCGAAGGCCTCCCCGGGCCTCCCGCTTCCGCTTCCGCTTCCGCCTCGGAGCACGCGGCGGCAGACGCCCGCCAGCGTCGACTGGATGTCGCAGCGCGTCGCCCTCCAGGCGGCGTCGAGCATGGCGGGCAGCGCGGCGGCTTCGGCCGCGGCGCGGGCGGTCGCCGCCGCCGCCGCTGTCGCCGTCGCCGAGTGTTCGGTCTGGTGAGCTCTCCCCGCTGCGGCCGCTGCTGGCGGTGGTGCCGCCGCCCCGGCTGCTCCTGCTGCTGCTGCTACCGCTCCCGTCGGCGTCGGCGGCGTCGTCGTCGAGCCATCCGCCGCCGCCGCCGCCGCCTTTCCTTCCTCTCCCTCCGCCTCCTCCCCTCCTCTCTCCTCTCCTCTCTCCTCTCGTCTCTCCCGGGCCTCCCTCGCCGCGGCCACCGCCGCGGCCTCCCTCCTCGACGCCTCCTCCAGGGCGAGCTGCGCCGCCGCCGCCCGCATCGCCGCGCCGGCGGCCTTGGCCTTGGCTCCGAGCCTGCCCGCCGAGGCCGCCGCCGCGGCCAGGCGCCCCGCCAGAGGGCCCGCGAGCTCCCGATCGGCCGCGGCAGCGTACGCCCCGGCGATCGTCGACAGCAGCGGGGGCCCGAAGGACGCCGAGGAGAGCTCGGCGCCCTCGGCCGCGGCCGCCGCGGCAAACCCCTCCTCGTCGCCGACCTCCCACCGCTTGAGCAGCGCGAGCAGGTTCGTCGCCAGCGCCTCCTCGCGCCGCTCCTGGGCCAGGCGCTGCTTCTCCATCTCGGCCTTGAGGACCTCGGAGAGGGACGGGGAGGCGTCTCCGTTGCCGGAGGCGCCGGTGGCGGCGGCGGCAGCGGAGGCGGCGGAGGAGATGGACGAGAGCAGCGAAAACTCGCCGACGAGGTGCGCAAACCTCTCGCTGCCGAAGAGCATCCCGAAGAACACGGAGGGATCGAGGGACGAGGAGGAGACGCCGTTGGCGTCCAGGGCAGCGGCCCCCAGCGCGTCGTACCGCGCCCGCGACGCCGGGTCGCCCAGCACGGCGTAGGCCCTGGCGCAGAGAGCGAAGCGAGCGGCCGCGGCGGCGTCGCCCGGGTTTTTATCCGGGTGCAGCCTCCGCGCGACGGCGAAGTACGCCTTGCGGATCTCGTCCGGCGTCGCCGAGCGGGAGGAGAGGCCCAGGACGGCGTAGAGGTCGTCGTCCGACGGGCTCGTCGACCGCCGCGTCGCCGCTGCGGAGGCGGAGGCGGCGGCGGGAGCCCCGGAAGAGGAGGAGGAGGAGCAGCCGGGGCCGGGGCCGCCCTCCGAGCGGATCGCGACGGGCAGGTCGTTGGGGTCGACCCACGAGCGGCTGCGCCGGTCCCAGACAAGCCCCGACGCCTCGGCCCTCGCGGCCCCCGGGGCCGCCGCGGCGCCCCTGACGACCTGCGCGATCGCCACGCCTGCCCCGGCCAGCGGCAGCGCCACGGCCCCCGCGAGCCCGGCCGCGAGGCCCTTGGCGAAGCCCGCGGCGCCGTCGGTCGCGGCGCCGAGCGCCGGCGCGGCGACGAGGCCCGCCGCCCCCCCGGCCAGGCCCTTGAGGAGCGACTTGCCTCCCGAGGCGAGCCCCGCGCGGAAGTCCTTTGGTTTCTTGGTGCTGAAGAAGTCGGAGAACTGAGGCGGGGGCGGTTCGCTGCTCGTTGGAGAGGACGAGAGTTGAGAAGGAGGGGCGGGAGAGAGAGATGGAGGGAGGGAGAGAAAAAGGAAGGGATTGATCTCGGTGGTGAGTTTTCGTTCAAAGCGTCGAAATGCTGTGTACTTTTTTTGCGTTCTCCTCTCTCTCTCTTTCCCTGTGGGGCTCGCGCGCACCTCATGGTGAAGACGCGTGCCTCTCTGTGGCGCGTGGAACTGCTGCGTGGAAGATAAAAGCGGAGAGAGAGAGAGAGAGAGCAGTTCGAAAGAGAGAAAGAGACAGAGCAGCGACAGTGCCTCTCTCGCTCTTTGAAGAAGAAGTGAAGAGAAGCTCGACGGCGCCCTCGTTTTTTTACCTCGACCTCCGAGACCTCTCTCTTTTCCTCTTTCGATCATATCTTGTTGTTACAGCGCGCAAAAGGGCGTCCTCTCTCTCTCTCTCTCTCTCTCTCTCTCTCTCTCCTTATCTCTCTCTCTCTCATCCGCCTACTAGTAAAATCCGAGCTCGTCGTCGGGCCCTTCCTTGACGACCAGGTGCCTGAGCCCGTACCCCCCGAGCCTCTCGTCCCCGCCGCCGTCGCCGCCGTCGGCGCCGTCGGCGCCGGCCCCGAAAAACCCGCTCACGTTCGGGTTGCTTTTAGTCTCCCCGCCCTCGCCGCCCCCGCCGGTGCTGCGACCGTCGTACTCGGGAAGCATCGAGTCCGGCGGCAGCTCCTGCATCGCGACGCTGGGAGCGGCCTCGAGCCTCGAGAGGCTGGCCAGAACTTCCCGCCCGATGCGGTCGACGTCGGCGCGCGCGTTGGCGTTGGCGAGGTCGGCCCGAACCTGCCTCGCCCCGAGGTCGAAGCGCGGGGCGTAGTACTCGAGGTAGTCGTTAGGGGGCAGCGCGTCGTCGAGCGGGCCCACTCCGAGTAACGCAGCGGTCTCGTTGGCCCAGCATCGAGCCACGTTCGTCTTTGTGTATCCTCCCCCGCCCGTCACCAACGTGGGGACCCCAAAGCCCCGCACAAACCGCACCGCCTCCGCATGGCCGTCCAGGCTCAGGTTGAAGCAGCCCAGCCTGTCTCCCCCGAGGGAGTCGGCGCCGCACTGCAGGACCACTGCCCCGGGCTGGAAGACGCTCATCACTTTCGACATGATCGGCTTGAACAGGCGGTGGAACGTCGCGTCGTCGACGCCCTCGCGGAGGGGGACGTTGACGCTGTAGCCGCGGCCTCGGCGCTCCCCGACTGCGTTTTTTTTTGGTTTGTTGGTTATTTTTGTGCAGCTCCGAGCGTGTGAGTTTTTCCCCCGTCTCTCAAAGGAAATGCAGAAAGAAGAAAAAGGGGGGAGGGGAAAAAAAAGGTACCGCACCGTCGCCGAGCGCGCCCGTGCCGGGGAAGAAGAAGTCGCCATAGCGGTGGAACGAGACCGTCATCACGCGGTCGGTGAGGTAGAAGGCCTCCTCGACGCCGTCGCCGTGGTGGATGTCGATGTCGATGTAGAGGACGCTTTTGTTTTTTGTTTTTCAAGAGAAAATCGAAGGGGGAAAAAAGATGAGCAAAGAAGAAGAAGAAGAAGAAGAGGACGACGAAAGCCTCGACGAAAGCTTTTCCAAAACCTTCGCAACGTTTCTTCCTCACCGCGCGTTGTACTTGAGCAGCTCCAGGATCGCCAGCACCAGGTCGTTGACGTAGCAAAAGCCCGAAGCCTCTGCTTTCTTGGCGTGATGCAAGCCCCCCGCCCAGTTTATCGCGACATCGCAGAGCCCGTGGTTGAGCCTCACCGCTCCCTGAATCGACGCGGCCGCGTAGGACGCGCAAAAGTCCCACAAACCGGGGAAGGGAGGGCAGTCCTCGTTGAGGTTGAAGCGGGCGAGGGCGGCCTGCGCCGACTGGCGGTTGGCGGACTCGGGCGTGACTTTGCTGAGAAAATCGACGTAGTCGCTCGAGTGGAACTGGGCGATCTCTGCCCCCGCTGCCCTCCTCGGGGTGAAGACGTCGAGCCCTGCCTTGTGGAGGCCGTACCCGAGGACGAGGTGGTGGGCCATGACGATGCGGTGGGGCTTCATGGGGTGGTTGGCGCCGTAGTACATCTGGCCCCAGTCGCCTGTTTTTGTGATTTTTTTTGTTGAGGTTGAAGAGGTGAGAACGAAAATGTTGACGGCGATTGGTTTCTCTCCTCTTTGTGATTTCTCTCCCTCTCTCTTCTTGGACTCACTGTCGTAGAAGTACGAGATGCGGCGCTTGCGGTCCTCCATGACTGCTGGCCTTTTGCGCGCGAGCACAGGGAGCTCGAGAAGGAGAAAAAAGGGAGGGCGCGAAAGGCGGCACCGGGCGACCACGTTCAGAGCTAAGCGAGAGCGGCTTCGGCGATTGCCTTGAGCGAGCCTTCACGCTTTCGCCTTCCCTCTTTTCCTCCGCCGCGCGTGCAGGCAGGCTCACGAGACAGGATTTACAAGCGCGCAAGGGAGAGAGCGCTGTTTTTTGTAGGGAAAGAAGAGAGAGAACTACAACGGGGCGAGAGAGAGAGAGAGAGAGAAAGGGAACAGAAAGGCATCAGAGCCTTCGAGTTTGTTGTGAGTCAGTCATTTTTTCCTCCTGGTCGAGAGAAGGGGAGAAAAAAAAGGAGAGGAAGAAGAACGAGACTCTCTCCTTTCCTCGTTCTTTCAAGGCTTCTTCGCCATTCTCTCTCTTTTTTTCTCTATCTGACTGCACTCTCCAGCTTTTTCGCTCCCCCCCCAGCAAGGCGCTTGAAAAAAAGAGGGAGGGGAATCAAGGCAGGGAAGGGCGCGTGAAGCGTTTTTCCCTCATTCTGATTGATGGCGATGCCGACTCGCTGCTCCCTCGCCGACGCCCCCACGTCCTGCCGGATGCCTACGACGTTGGGCGCAGCAGCAGCGGGGAATGCAGAGGCCTCCCCGGGTCCGGGATTCGCGCTCTCGGCGGCTGCCGCTGCCTGGGCGAACGCTCTCATCGATGGCAGCAGGCATCATCGGACCGGCGTCGGCGTTCCTTCGACCTCTTCTCCGCCGCCGCCTCTCTCCCTGCCCCATTTCCTCGCGCTGGCCGCGGCGCTCGCAGCCGCCTCGGCCCTGCTGGGCTGCCTCGCGTTCTGGGTCATCTCGGTGACGCGCGAGATGAGAGAAGCAGGAGGAGGCAAGGGGAAGAGGAGCAGGGGGGGGGAGTCTTGCCCGAGAGGCGTCTGTCCGCTGCCGCCGCTGGCCAAGACGGAGAGCGGCCGCCTCCTCGCGCCGCCCGCCGCTGCCGCTTCTCCTGCCCCGCGCCGCCCGCCGCCTCCCACGCTCGAGGCCCCCCTCGACGGCATCGGCGGCGGCGGCGGGAGGCGCGCGAGCGCGGAGTCGGCGGCCCCTGGCGCCCCTGGCGTCGCCGGCACTGGCGCGAGCGACGACGAGGGAGGGGGAGGGCGGCGAATCATCGACGCCCCGCCCTTCCTGACGGCCGCCTCCCCTCGCGCGACGGCAGCGGCGGCGGCCCGCGCCGTCGCGATGCCCAGGAGGACGACGACGGGGAACAACGACGAGGGCGAAGGCGAGGGCGACGGAGGAAGGAGCGGAGAGGCGACAACAGAGGCAACAGCTTCGGCAGCGGCGGCAGCGGCAGCTCCTTCTTCCTCGGCACCGGCGGCAGCGGCGGCGGCAGCAGCAGCAGCAGAAAGCAGCCGGGGAGGCCGCGCACCCGTCTCCGCCCCTGTGGCGGACGGGGAGCATTGCGTCCGCTGGCCCTCTGACGGTAAGAAAGAGAAGAGAAGAACTTGTTTTTTTTGGGTTGGGCGAGTTTCGAGGCTTCAGAGAGAGACAGAGAAGAGAACGGAACTCTTTTTTTAACTCACTTCTCTCCTCCTTTTTCCTTTCGAATCCATTTTTTTCTAATCCCGAACAAAAAAAAGGGAGCGAGTACGCAGGCGAGTGGAAGGACGGCCTCGCGCACGGCCGGGGCGTCTACGCCTGGCCCACCGGGGCCCGCTACGAAGGGGAGTGGAAGCTCGGCCTCGAGGAGGGGGTCGGCACCCTGTTGCAGCCCGACGGGGCTGCCTACTGCGGGTTCTGGCGCCGCGGGCAGCTGGACGGCGACGGGGTGTACCGGCCGTGCGGGGGAGGGGTCTCAGGAGCCGGAGCTGAGCCCGCCGCCGCTGCTCCCGCCTCTTCCGGCGACGGCAGCGGCGGCGCTCCCGCGGGGCAGCAGCAGCAGCCGCCGCCGAGAGCCGACGTCATCTTCCTCCGCAGGTACGCCCGCGGCCTCCTGCTCTCCGAGACGGTCCTCCGCGTCGCGGACTACGACGCGGCGAGGGCGGCGCGTGGCGACGCCCGGGCGCGCGCCGCAGCGAGGCGCGCGGCCGCGAAGGAGCGCGCCGCCGCGGCGAGGGCGGCCCGCCCTGGGACGACGATCTACAAGGGGCACGCGTCGTACGATCTGATGCGGTCCCTGCAGATGGGCGTGCTGTTCTCAACGGCGAGGGTCGGGGAGGAGGCGCTGCGGGGGGCCGGAGGAGGGGGCGGGGGAGGGAGCGGAGGCGGAGGGGCGGCGGCGGGGGAGGCTAGGGCGGACGCCGCCTCAAAGCTCACGCCGCCGGCGTCTCCCCTCCCGGCCTCCTCTCCTCCTTCCTCCGCTGCTGCCACAGCTGCCGCAGCCGCCGCTGCTGCTACAGCTGCTGCTGCCGCCGCCGCCGCCTCTCGGAGGCTCGCCCCGGCGCGGGCCCTCACGGCGGCGGACTTCGAGGAACAGGTCGAGCAGGCGTTCCCGGGGTTTGCCGGCGGCGGCGGCGGTGCTGCCGCCCCTCCCCGGACGCCCTCCTCCTCCCCCTCCTCCTCTCCCGCGCCGCCCTCCTCCTCCGGCCTCCCGCGCCACGGCTCCCCGCCCTTCAAGTGGAAGGACTACGCCCCGAGGGCCTTCGACGCCCTCCGGCGCGCCTCGGGCGTCGACGACGGCGACTACCTCGTCAGCCTGACCGGCGAGCGCTCGCTCCGCGAGCTGCCGAGCCCGGGAAAGTCCGGCTCGGTCTTCTTCCTGTCCGACGACGACCGGTTCCTGGTCAAGACGGTGTCGAGGGAGGAGATGCGGTCGCTGCTTCGGATGCTCCCCGAGTACGTGGCGCACGTGACGAGGCCCGCGGGCGCTGCGGGCGCGGCAGGGGCGGCGCTCCCCGCCGCCGCCTCCTCCTCTCCTCCTCCTCCTCCCTCCCTCTCCGCTCCTCCTCCCGCCGCGGCGGCCCCCTCCCTGCTCACCCGCTTCTACGGTGTGCACCGCGTGACCCCCTCGGGCGGCGCGAAGGTCCGCTTCGTCGTGATGGGCAACGTGTTCCCCTCGGACGTCGTGCTGCACCGCCGCTACGACCTGAAGGGGTCGAGGCACGGCCGCACCGCGGGCGCCGAGGCCCTCGCGAGGCCCAACGCCGTGCTCAAGGACCTGGACGTCGACGTGGCGCTGGCTCTCGACGCGCGGACGCACGCGGAGCTGTCCCGCGCGCTCCGTGACGACACGGCCTTCCTCGAGAGGCTGGGGCTCATCGACTACTCGCTGCTCCTCGGGGTCCACTTCGGCGGGTGGGCCGCCGGGAGCTGGAGGCCCCCCGGCAGCCCCGTGGGGAGCGAGGCGCCGCTGCCGCCCGTGAGGAGGGTGCAGCAGCAGCGGGCCGGGGAGGGGCAGGGGAAGGGGGAGGAGCAGGGAGGAGGAGGAGGGGAGGGGGCCTCTGCAGCGGCGGCGGACGGAGACGGGGCGGCGGCCGCCGCCTTTGCGGCGGCGGCCCCCGTTGTCTCCTCCTCCTCCGCTGCTGCAGCTGCCGCTCCCGCAGCAGCTGCTCCGCGCCTCTCGAACATCACAGCCGCGACCGCCGGCGCGGGAGCAGGAGGCGGCGGCGACGGCCGGCGCGGCGCGCGCGCGGCGGGGCTGGCCCTCGACGAGCTCATCGATCGCCTCTCGCTGTCGCCGGCGGCGACCGTCGCCGCCGCCGCCGCCGCGGCAGCAGCTTCTTCAAACGGCGCCGCGCCCGCTTCTTTTACCTCTCCCTCCGAGCCCTCACCGCCTCGGATCGCGCCCAGCGAGTCCTGGGCCAAGCTGCGCGACTCGACGCTGCCGCTGCCACCGTCGTCGCAGCTGCAGCAGCAGGCCGCCGCGGGGGCGGTCGCTGCTGCCCTGCCGGTGTCGCCGCTCAGAGTCCGCCTTCCGAGCGGGAAGGAGAAGAGGGACGACGAAGAAGAGGCAATCGAGCTCCTGTCCCCGCTCGCGGCGGGCCCCTCCACTGCCACCGGCGCGACGACCGCGGGTGCCTCGAGGAGCAGGCTCGTGAGCGGCATCCCAGACAGCAGCGGCGGCGGCGGCGGCCCCTCGGGTCTTGCTGCCGCCGGCGCCTCTCCCGTCGCCTCTGCCGCCGCCGCCAACAACACAACCCCGGGGGCGGCCTTCGCTGCGGCCGTCTTCGGGGGCTCCAGCCTCGCCCCTCGCCTCGGGATGGCGACACGGGCCTGCGCGCTCCCGAGGGCCTCCCCGGGGCTCTTCGGGGCGGGGGCTCCCCCTCCTCCAGCGAGGGGGCGCGGGCTCTTTTCCTTCCCCGGCGTACACAGGCCCTCCGCCGCCGCCTCCGGCCTCTCCCGCCCCTCCTCCGCCTCCCGCACCAACGACGACGCCTCCCCCCTCCTCCCTCCCCCGCCGACCCCCGCCTCCGCCGTCGCGGCCCCCGACGCCCTCGGCTCCCCGGGAGAGCCGGTGCTCCTCTTCTTCGGCGTCATCGACTTCCTGCAGTCGTACACGCCTCGGAAGGCCGCCGAGCACGCCCTGAAGACGGTCGCGTTCGCGTCGGGGGACTCGATGAGCGTCGTCAACCCGAGCCGCTACGCGAGGCGGTTCGAGGAGGCGATGGGGAGGCTGTTCGTGGTGGCCGACGAGGAGGTGGAGGAGGCTGCGGCGGAGGCGGCGAGGGGGAGCGGCAGCGGTTTGAGGTGAAAAGAAACGTTTCTTCTTCTTTGTTTTGCTCCGCAATGCCCCCCCCCCCGCTTTCCTCCGCGCTCGTATTTGTTTTTCCCCGTTCCGCGAAATGTAGAACAAGATAAAAAGATAAAAAGATAAAAAAAAACTTTTTTTATTTTTGGGTTGATTTTTTTATCTTTCACACTCCCCAGCAGCAAGTCGCGCCCTTTTGTTTTCTCTTTCTCTTTCTCTCTCTCTCTCGCGAGCATTAACCGTTTTCTTCCCTCTTCTTTTTCTTCTTCCACAGAAGGATTGGAGGCGAAGGCCCTCTATTTTTTCTTCACTCCTCTCCCTCTCTTCCTCTCTCTCTCTCTCCCCCCCCCCCCCCCGCCCCAATATCAAACCCCGCTCGTCGCCGCCGCCAGTGACGCCGCCTCGTCCATGCTCGCCCTCGCGTCGTCCGTCACGTCGGGAAGCTCTCCCGCGATCCTCACGACCAAGTCGCCCGCATCGATCGAGTCCCCGGCGTCGACAGCGACGTGCTGCACGATCCCGTCGCAGGGGGCGCACACCGCCGTCTCCATCTTCATCGCGCTGAGCACCGCGAGGGGCTCGCCCGCCTTCACCAACGCCCCGGGAGTCGCCTTCACCTCGACGACGGTGCCCGCCATGGGGGCCCCGACGGACCCGAGAGCGCCCGGGTCGGCGCGCTCCCGGGCGGCGCGGCGCAGCGGCGAGCCGCCGTCGCCGCCCCCCGCCCCCGTCCTCGTGTCCGCGACCTCGATGGCGCGCGGGATGCCGTTGGCCTCGAAGAACACCTCGCGCTTGCCGTCGGCCTGCAGCTGCGAGGTCGCCTTGTAGCGGATCGAGATCGTGTTCCCGGGCGAGAGCTCGACCTCGACCTCCTCGTCCTCGGCGAGCGGGGCCAGGAACGCGCGCGTAGGCAGCGCGCTGGTGTACCTCGAGTACCTGACCTCCCACGCCTTGTACTCCTCGAAGACCTTGGGGTAGAGCGCGGCCGAGAGCACGTCCCTCGCGGTCACGGAGGGGCCGTGCGCGGCGCGGAGCTCGGCGCCGAGCCCGGCGAGGTCCGCGGGGGGCATCGACGCCCCGGGGCGCCCCTCGACGACGGGCGCGCCTTTCAGCACGCGGGAGCGGAGGGGCTCGGGGAAGCCTCCGGCGGGCTGGCCGATGCTGCCCTGCATGAACTCGACTGTTGAGTTCCGTTTTTTTTCATTTTTTCATTTTTGGAATTTGGTGGGAGAAGATGAAGAGGGGGGAGGGAGGGGGGGGGGGCGGGAAGAGGGGAGGAATGAGTTTTTTTCCTTTTTTTTCGCGATGCTTGAAAGAAAAAAAAGGCCCAAAAAGGAAAAAACGCACCGACGGACGCCGGGAACGACAGCTCCGCCGCGCGCTCGACCAGCTCGGCGACGCCGCCGTCGTAGCTCGGGTCGAGGGGGTCCCCCGCGGTGCCGATCTTGGAGGAGACCTGATTTTCGTGTTTGTTGGTTTCGATTTTGTTCGAGAGTTGAGAATGGAAGAGGGGGGGGGGGATGAGTTTTTTTCCTGGAGTTTTTTTTCTCGCGCACGCAAGTCGGGTTTTTTTCCTTCCGCTTTCTTTCAATCACCCCCCCCCCCTCCCTCTCCCCCATCAAAAACTATCAACGCACCATAAATTGCGCCAGGTCCCCAACCACTTTGCTCGACGGCGTCACTTTGACGATGTCTCCCAGCGCAACGTTGGCTGCCGCGTACGCGGCCTTCACCCTGTCCCAGCCGCTCAACCCCGACCCCATCGTGTCGTCGTCGTCCAAAAGCCCCAGGCTGAGCGCCTGGAACTTCAAGTTGGTGTACTGCCCTCCCGGCATCTCGTGGTCGTAGACGTCAGCCGAAGGGCTGCGCATGTCGGACTCGAAGGGCGCGTAGAGGGCGCGGGTGCCCTCCCAGTAGCTCGAGAGCCTCGAAAGCATTCTCGGGTCGATTCCCGTGTCGAGGTCCGTCCCCTTCGTCGCCGCGACGACGGCCCCCAGCGACGGCTGCGACGTCGTGCCCGCCATCGAGTCCACCGCGCCGTCGACGATGTCGGCCCCCGCCGCGGCCGCGGCCAGCAGCGTGGCGACGCCCGTGCCCGCGGTGTCGTGGGTATGGACGGCGATCGGCGTCGCGGGGAAGCGCTCGCGCAGCGCCGAGACGAGCAGGGTGGCCGCCGCGGGCTTGAGGAGGCCCGCCATGTCTGCCGTTGTTGTTGTTTTTTGTTTTTTTTCGGTTTCCGTCGGAGGAAAGAGGGGAGAGGGGGAGGGGAGATCGAGAAGAAGGGAAAGAAGGAAGAGGGGAAGAGAGGTGAGTGTTTTTTTATCCACCCAAGAAATTTCCGGCGCTCGGCGGGAAAAAGAAAGAAACTCGAAATCCTCCTCTCTCCTTCCCCCTCTTACCTTTGATCGCTAGCGCGTGCACCCCTGCCCCGTTGACCAGCTCGTCCGCCAACGTCACGTAGTACTCCAGGTCGTACTTGTTTCTGCTCTTTCCGTCCCTGCCGACGGTGCTCAGCACGTCGCCGGTGTAGCAGAGCGTGCCCTCGGCGACTGCGCCGTTGACGGCCCGCACGGCGTCGACGCCGAAGAGCAGGTTGTCGCGGTAGTTGAGCGAGTCGAACACGCGGAAGACGTCGACGCCGGCCGCGTGCGCCTCCCTGGTGAACTCGCGGACCACATTGTCCGGGTACGAGGTGTACCCCACGGCGTTGGCGCCGCGGAGGAGCATCTGCAGGGGCACATTGGGCACGGCCGCGCGCAGCAGCTCGAGGCGCCTCCAGGGGCACTCGTGCAGGAAGCGCAGCGAGACGTCGAACGTGGCCCCGCCCCAGACCTCGAGGGAGGCCGCCGAGGAGAGGGCGTGCGCCGTGAAGGGCGCGGCCCTGACGAGGTCGTGGGTGCGCACTCGGGTGGCGAGCAGCGACTGGTGCGCATCGCGCATGGTGGTGTCCGTGACGAGGAGGCCCCTGTGGGCTCGCACGGCCGCGGCCCACCCTTCGGGCCCTCGCGCGGAGAGGACGTCCTTCCATCCCGCGGGCGGCGGGGCGTAGAGCGGGGAGGAGGTCTGCTGCTGGATCGGAGCAGAAGAAGCAGAAGAAGAGGCGGAGGAAGACGCCGAGGCTGCGGACGCCGCAGCGCCGCCGCCGGTGAGGAGCGGCGGCCGGGGAGCCTCGGGCGCCCTCTTGGCTGGCGGCGGGCCCACCGCCCCGGGGTGCGCCGCCCCGTTGACCACGACGTCCGCCAGGTACGTCAGAAGCTTCGAAGACTGAAATTGGTCGGTGGAGAAGGCGAACAGCGCCGGGTGCCTCTCGATGAAGCTCGTCGTCGCGCCGCCCGAGAGGAACTCCGGGTGGCGGAGCACGTTTTCGAGGAACAGGATGTTGGTCTTGACTCCCCTGATTTGAAACTCGTACAGAGAACGCTGCATCTTCTGCACCGCATGCAAAAAAGTGTCGGCCTTGCAGACTACCTTGACCAAAAGCGAATCATAGTGGCGCGAGACGACGTTTCCCGCTGTCATCGCGCCGTCGAGGCGGACGCCGGGGCCTCCCGGGGAGCGGTAGGCCTGGATGCGTCCGGCGTCGGGCTGAAACTGGCGCTCGGGGTCCTGATTTGAGTTGAGAGGGGCGACGGAGAGGGAACGAGAGAGGGTGAGTTTTATTTATTATTATTATTTTTTTTTGGGGGGGGGGGCAATAGGGGAAAGAGAGAGAGGGGGGGGGGAGGGCGAAACATTTTTTGTGTGTTCGAGCGAGGTCGAGGTCGGAAAAAAAAACGTCTCGAAATAAAAAAGGAAAAAAACTCTTCTCACCTCGCAGGTGATCCGGCACTGGATCGCGAAGCCGGCCGGGGGCTTCACCGCGGCCTGGTCCGCGAGGCCCAGGTCGGCGAGCGTGGCCCCGCCCGCGATCCGGACCTGCGCCTGGACAAGGTCGACGCCTTAAATTTTTTATTTTTTTTTTAGGAGGAAGGAAAAAGGGGGAGGCTGAGTTTTTCGAGTCAAAGAAGAGAAAAAGCAAAAAAAACTCGAAGAAAGAAAAAACTCGAAAAGATTCAACAAAAAACTTCTTCTCCCTTACCCGTCACCTCCTCCGTCACCGTGTGCTCAACCTGAATCCTCGGGTTCACCTCCAGGAAGTAGTGCGACCCGTCCTTTGCGACCATGAACTCCACGGTGCCCGCGTTTCTGTAATTGACGGCCTTTGCCAGAGCGACAGCGTCCCTGTGGAGAGCAGCGCGCGTCGCCTCTGGCAGATTCGGAGCCGGGGCGATCTCGACGACCTTCTGGTGCCTGCGCTGCACCGAGCAGTCCCGCTCGTGGAGGTGGACCACCGAGCCGAAGTTGTCGGCCAGGATCTGCACCTCGACGTGCCTCGGGTCTTCCACCAACTTCTCGCAAAACATGCGGCCGTCGCCAAACGCGGCCGCGGCCTCGCCGGAAGCGAGGTCGAAGGCGGCGGCCATCTCGTCGGCGGCCCTGACCACGCGCATCCCGCGCCCGCCGCCGCCCATGGCTGCCTTGAGGATGACCGGGTAGCCGGCCCTTTCGGCGAAGACGGAGGCCTCGGCGGCGGAGGTGATGGTTCCCTCTGTTTGTTTTGTGTTTTTGAGGTATTTTTTTTCCCATCAAAAGGTTGAGTTTTTTTTTTGGGGGGGGGGGTGCTTTACGTTCAAAGGATCCCCCGTCTCTCGACCCCCCACACACCCACACACACACGCACACAAGAAAGAAAAAAACACCCCCTCCTCACCTGTCCCGGGCACCGTCGGCACTCCGCACGCCTCCGCGGCCCTCCTCGCCGCCGTCTTGTCCCCCATCGCCTCGATCGTCTCCGGTCGAGGACCGACAAACGCAATCCCTTCCTCCTCGCACCGGCGCGCGAAATTCGCGTTTTCTGACAAGAAGCCGTATCCCGGGTGGATGACGTCGACGCCATGGGCCTTGGCGATGGAGATGATGCCCTCGATGTCGAGGTAGGCCTGTGTTTGTTCGCCAAAGAGGGGGAGGAGGAGGGGGGGAGAAAGGTGAGATGAGAAAGGGGCCCTTTTTTTCCTTCGTTTCCCCCTCCCTCTCGAGATCTCGCCCTCTCGCTCTCGAAGAAACTCCTCAAAAAGAAAGAAAAAAGTCCGACTCCTCTCTTACCGCGACGGGCGTGGCCGTGGGCTCCCCGACCTGGTACGACTCGTCGGCCTTGTACCTGTGCGGCTGCAGCCTGTCAGCCCTGGAGTAGATCGCCGTCGTCGTCAGGCCCAGCTCCGTGCCCGCCCGGAAGGTGCGCACCGCGATCTCGCCGCGGTTGGCGCTCATCAGCTTCTTGAAGGGCGTAAGCTCGTCGGGGCTGACGGCGATGCCCTTGTCGTTGAGGACCGGGGCCGGGGCGGGAACGGCGGAGGAGGCGGCGGCGGCGGCGACGGCGACGGCACGGCCCGCGGCAGCGGGCCTGCGGGCACGGAGCGAGGGCCTCTGGGAAGAAGGGGGGCGGCGGCAGAGGCGGAAGAGCTGCTGCTGGGACAAGGCAGCCGTCGCCGTCGCCATCGCCGTAGTCACCGTGGTCGTCGTCCTCGTCGTTCTCGTCGTCGCAGGGGCGGCGGCGCCAGCTCGGCGCGCCGGGAGCGGGCCGGCGCGCAGGAGCATCTCTCGGGGGAGCAAAGAAAAGGTCGAGAGAGGCCGGAGGGGAGGGGTGCGTCGGGGCGTCGATTGCCTTTATTTGCTAAACTCAAAAAGATGGCCTCTTTCCCTAGTGCTTTGCGGTAGGGTTTTTGGTAGCAGAGGATCGCGTGAGTGTGCACGTTCTCTCCCTGGGAAGCAAGAGAGGGACAGCGGAGTGAAAAGGGCGCGGAGGAGGAGGCGTACTCTTTCCATTTGATCTGACATCTGCGGCACGGGACCGAACGAAGAATGAAACCACGTGAAGAGCGCATCATCATCTTCCGGAGCAAACAGCCGCGCAGGACTCTGATGGGCAATCGTCTTGTGCGAGGGAGTCCAGGGGGAAAAAGAGCCTCCCTCTGCCGAGTCGGAAGCGAAGAGAGAGCTTGCACAGAGGCAACGACTGGGGCGGCGGAAGGAAGAAGGAGGCGAGGGCGGCGGCGGCCGTTGTTCGTAGTCGGAGCGTCGTTCGACGATCGACGGAAAGAAGAGTTTTTGTTTTTTCTTTCAGCTCTCTCTCTTGTCCAATTCTGCGAGTGAAGCAGCAAAGAGAGAAGAAGGGAGCGTCTCGGCGCGGCACCTACCTTGTCGGAACGAGAGAGACGGAGGGAAGAAGAAGCACAGAGAGCAAGTTGCTCCTCTCTTGACCTTTCTTCTTCTTTTCAGAAAAAATAGTGCGGGCTCCTGAGAGAGGAGGGGGGGGGGAGAAAAAAGAAGGGGGGGGAAAGGTGCCAGCAAGAAAAAAAAAAAAGAGGGAGAGCAAGAGGGAAAACCCAAGAGCTCGCCTCGTCTCGGCTCTCTCCACAACTCGACTTCAACTCTTTCTTCTGCCCTTTCGCCCCCCCGCCACTCCAGCCATGCAGTCTGCCCTCTCCACCTCGGTGTCCACGCGGTAAGCAGCACGCGGTCCCGCGGCTCTCGCGTGTCGCGACAGCGAGAGCGCCCGTGCACGCGCGTGCTCGTAAAGAGAGAGAGGGTTCTCTCGACCTTGCAAAAGAGGTCATTGGGAAGAGAGCAAGAGAGAGAGCAATGGAGATCAAGAGCTCTCTCCTGCTCTCTCTCTCTCTCATCTTTCCGCCCCCGCGCACGCAGCGCCTGCCCCCTGCCTCCTCTCCCCAAGGCCGGTCGTCGAAGATCTCTTCGCGCTCTTCCCGCGCATGTGCTTTGAGTCCCCGCGCGAGAGCCAGAGACCGGAGAAAGTCCGCCCCTTGGTGCCTCGTTGTCACTCGCTCGCGGCGCCACGAAGACGACGGCGACCGGCCAACAGAAAGTTCAGAGGCTCATGTTCGCGTCCCCCTCTCTCTCAAACGACCCAAATCTCCACCAGCGCTGTCGCCCCGCGCCGCGGCTCCCTGGTCGTCGTCGCCAACTCCAAGAAGACGGACATCAAGAAGCAGGGCCTCAACTCGATCAAGGTGAGAGAATGAGAAACTGAAGGAACGCACTCCCGCCGGCGTCGTCGGCGCAAAGAAAAAAACGCGAGCCGAACTCGGTCGTTTCTCACCCTCTTATCTCTTTCTCGCGCTCGTTCCTCCCTCTCCCTCTCCTCTCCTCTCCCTGCCTCGCTCCCTCTCCACCGAAACAAAACAAAAACAGAACGACGTCGTCAAGGCCAACCTGATGGGCATCTCCCGCAAGATGAAGGACAAGGACTGGACCGACTCCCAGGGCCGCAAGGGCAAGGGCTTCGGCGTCTACAGGTTCGCCGACAAGTACGGGGTGCGTCGCCGGAAAAATCTCCTGCTTTTCTCCCCTCGCTCTTGCTTCTCGGGGGGGTTTTTTTCCCCCTCCCGTCGCGCCCCCCTCCCCTCCCCCTCTCTTCCTCACGCTCCCCCCCCTCCCCCTCCAAAAAAAAAAAAAAAAAACGGACCCTCCCACGCGCACCCACGCGCAGGCCAACGTCGACGGCTACTCCCCGATCTACACGCCCGACACCTGGTCCGAGTCGGGCGGCTCGTACAAGCTCGGCACCAAGGGCCTCGTCGCGTGGGCGGGCCTGATCGCGGTCCTGCTCGCCGTCGGCGCCAACCTGATCATCTCGACCAGCCAGATCGGCTCCTAGGGTTTCGGCTCGATCCGTCTCCCTCTCGCCTCGCCCTCCCTCTCGTTGGAACGATGGGAGGGAGGGGGAAAGAGATGGGGGGCTTTGTTTTTTTGAAACAGATAAAGAAAAAGGAAAAAAGGTTTTTTATCGTTGGCCCTGAGATGGAAAGGATTTGATTTTGATGGTGGCGAAAGAGAGAGAGAGAGAGAGAAAGAACGCTCTTCTTCTCTCCATTTCTCAGCCCTCGTGTAATCAGAAGAAAGCAGAAACCCTCGGGTCAAGGAAGGAAAAAAAATAAGTGAGCCAGAGGGGAAGAGAGAAACTGAGAGAGAGAGAGACGAGTTCGAGTTTTTTCTTTCGTTGTTTTTCCTTTTTATTTTTATTTTTCACGCCCCGATGTTCTCTCTTCTCTCTCCACGCCAGCTGCAGCTTCAGCCGCAGGTGGCTTCACCCCGACCAGAGTGAAGTGCCGCGGAGAGTGCGCCGCGGTCCTCACGCCCACGAACCCGGCCTCCCTTGCCGCCGCGGGAACGTCGAGCGTGATGTATTCCAGCAGGTGCGGCTCGCTCGACCGGAAGGCCGCAAACGCGAGGGGCGAGCCGAGGACCCTGCCGAACGCGGCGCTCCCGGGGTCCATCTCCCCCAGGATCACCACCCCCCCGGGCTTGAGGATCCGAAAGGCTTCCCTCAAAACGGCCCTGGTCGCCGACTGGGGCAGCTCGTGCATCACCAAGTGCAGGGACGCGACGTCCGCGACTCCGGACTCGAGCCCCGTCTTTTCCGCCGCCGCGTGGATCAGCCTCGCCTTCCTCCCGGCCTTGGGCCCGAGGCTCCCCGCCGCCTCCGGGATCGCGTGCGCACTCGCCTCGGCGGCCGACAGCGACTGGAGGTGCGCGAAGACGCTCAGCATCTGCGGGGACAGGTCGACGCCGACGAGCTCGGCCCGCGGGAACGCCCTGCCCAGCTCGCGCGTCGAGAGGCCGACCGAGCACCCCAGGTCGACGACGAGCCTCGCGGCGCCGAAGTCGAAAGGTCGAGAGGAAGGAGACGGACCGGAGGAAGAGGAAGACGAAGAAGCAGAAGCAGAGCTGCCCATTTCCTGGAACGCCTCCGTGATGAGCCTCGCCGCGACGCTCGAGTGCGAGCGCCTCAGGGTTTCGTCCCCCTTTGGGTCCAAAACAGCCGGCTCCTTCGGGTCGCTCCCCGTGTCCATCACGGGAGCGTGCACGGCTTTGGAGCTCGCGGGCCCCTCGAGCGCAGCCTCCCAGTTCAAATTCCCGGTTTCGTAGCAGTGGAAGGGCTCGAGGTAGTACTCCGGGTACGCGAGTCCCGCGTCCTCGATCTCCCTCATAGCTTCTTCCCAGTCTTTGGCCCTTTCGAGCTCCGCAGCGTAGCCTTCAATGTCGACGCCGACGCTGAGCCCTCGCTGGGAAATCTTGGCCCTCGCGGCCCTGACGGCGGAGTCGAAGATCGGCGGGAAGCGAAAAAGGGCCTCTATGAGGAGCTGGAGGAGGAGCGGGGTCGTTGGCGCCGCGACGGGGGCGCCCGGGGAGCGGAAGGAGGGGGAGCCGTCCGCGGAAGAGGAAGAAGGAGAAGAGGGTGTGGTCGAGGAGGAGGAGGAGGAGGTGGAGGAGGAGGAGGAGGAGGAGGCTGCTGCCCTGGCGGCAACGGGGCGGGTCCTTCGAGGGGGGGTCGAGGGAGACGGCGCCGCCGGAGTCGGGGTCGGGGGTGAGGCTCGAAGCCTTATCGCTAACGTCGGCGACGACGGCGCTCGGCGATTCGCGACGTCGCCTCTGCTAGTACGCCGCCGGGCCGAGCCCTGGAGGGTCCCACTGCGGACGACACTCCCGTGGGCTGATGAAGTGATCATTGCGCTTGCCCTCCGCGTGGCTAATTGCCGAGAAGAAGGAGCGAGGTGCGAGAGAGAGAGAGGGGGGGGCGGGACGCGTTTGATTCGTACGAGAACCGAAGAAGAAAAAAGGCAAGGGGGTCGATCGAGAGACTGATTCGCTTGGCCGTTTTTTCACTTCTCTCACTCTCTCTCGCTCGAGTGTTTTTTTGCCATCAGTCGAAAACGGATCTTTTCTCGCTAAAAGACTTTTTTTGTATCGAGCCTTGCTCTCTCCCTCATGCGTCTCGTGCGAGGCAGCAGCTCCGTCTGCGGCGCGGCGAGCCACGGAGGCATCGCGGCGCGCCCGGTGACGGCGGCGCGAACAAAGGTTCTTCTTGCGGAGTCGTCGCCCTTGTCGACAAAGACGACGCATGTTTCATCATCGTCTTCTTCTCGCCGCCCTCTCGTCACTGCCTCTGCCTCTCCGGGAGATGGCCTCGCCCAGGCGACGTCCCCGATGCAATATCCGCTGAATGGAGCACCGTGTGAGTTTGATACAGAAGGATATGGAAGAGCAGGGGGAGAAGAGAAAAAGAGTTGATGATGAGATGCTTCTCGAGTTCGCCCTTTCAAGGGCGGAATTTTTTACTCAACCTCGGCCCCAAAACTCTCACTTTTTCTTCTCTCTCTCTCTCTCAACAACGAAAATTCCCATAACAGCCCCCGAGGAGGTCCTCCAGATCAAGCACCTGCGCAACTACTTCAAGCCCCGGTAAGAGAAGTTGTATCGGAAGAGAGAGAAGAGACAAAGAGACGAAGCAGAAGGACACACAGAACAACAACTCACCTGCGGAAAAAAAACGGAAAACCAAAAAAAAAACAGCGACTCCCCCTTTGTCAGAGACAACAACGCCGGAGGAGGTTTCGTCGGGGACTCGGACGCCGTGGGCATCCAGGTCTCTCGCTACGAGTCCGAGGATTCCTCTGGCGCGTCTTGCTCCGGAGGGATCTACTCGACTTTCGACGATGTGAGCTTAAAATATTTCGATTTTTTTTTCCTTTCTCGAGGTTTTCCTTTCCCTCGAAAAAAAACTCATCTTTCTCTCTTTCTTTTTCTTTTCTTTTTCTTCACTCGTCCCGAAACAGGTCTGCATCCCCTTGCCTCCCTACGCCACCCGCTCCGGGCCCAGGAAAACCATCTACGCCGACCCCGCGACGACGACGGCGGCCATCGTCACCTGCGGGGGCCTCTGCCCCGGTGAGTTGTTGGAGGGAGAGAAAGAAGCGAAGAAGAGAGAAGAAAGTTTGGGAGTGGAAAATGGAAAGAAACGTTTTTGGTTTCTTTTTTCATTCGGGGAAAAAAAACTCACTTCTCTCTCCTCCCTCCTTTTTTCCAAAACCCAAACCCAGGCCTCAACGACGTCGTCCAGAACATCGTCTTCACCCTCGCGGACTACGGCGTGCCCTCTGATCAGATCCTCGGGATCAGGCACGGCCTCCGCGGCTTCTACGCGCCCGGCGGCGGCGCCGTCGGCGGCGGCGGGAAGCCGATCGAGCTGTCGAGAGAGGCCGTCCAGGGGATCCACCTGAGGGGCGGGACCCTGCTGGGCACTTCGCGCGGCGGGGCGGACGTGTCGGAGATCGTCAGGAGGCTTTCTCTGTGGGGTGAGAGAGAGAGAGAGAGGGGGGGGAGGGGGGGTGGGGGAAGGGCGTTTTTTTCGGGAAAAAAACAAAAAAACTCACTCTTTCTCTCCCCCAATCAAAAAAAAACTCACAATCAGGCGTCACCCAGCTCTACGTTGTCGGTGGCAACGGCGGCAACGCCGCGGCAGACGCGATCCACGACGAGTGCGAGCGCACCGGCGTCGTCTGCTCCGTCGTCGGCGTGCCCAAGTCGATCGACAACGACATCCTTCTGATCGACCGCTGCTTCGGCTTCGACACGGCGGTCGAGGAGGCGCAGCGGTCCCTGTTGGCGGCTAAGGTAGAGGCATCGAGCGCGCACCGCGGCGTGGGGCTCGTGAGGCTGATGGGGAGGCAGTCGGGGTGAGTTTGAGGAGTGGAGTTTTTCTTTCTTTGTTGAGGGCCGGGTTTTCCGGGTCGTTTTTCGTCGCTTTTCTTTTGCTTCTTCCCCCTCCTCTGTCTCTCTTTTCTTTCTCTCACCCCTCACCTCTTCTTGCCCTTCTTCTTCTTTGCTCTCTCATCGACAATAAAAACCGAAATCGACGCAGGTACATCGCGATGCAGGCCTCGATGGCCTCCGGGGTCGTCGACATCTGCCTGATCCCGGAGGTGCCGTTCACCATCCCGAAGCTCTGCGCGGCCGTCGAGGCCGTGCTCGACCGGCAGGGCGACTGCGTGGTCTGCGTCGCCGAGGGGGCGGGGCAGGACCTCGCTCGGCACGGCGGCGGGAACGGGCACGGCGCAGGCACTGACGCGAGCGGCAACCCGATCCTCGAAGACGTCGGCGCTTTCCTCAAGTCTGCTTTCAAGCAGGGAGTGCCCGGTTGCGACTGCAAGTACATCGGTGAGTTTCGTATGGTCTTAGGGGGGCATGAGAGAGAGAGAGAGAGAGAGAGAGAGAGAGAGAGACAGAGAGAGACAGGACAGAGAGAGAGGAGAGAGAGGCCTTTGGAAACTTTTCTTCAAACAAAAGCGCGCAACACAAAAAACCCTGGAGCGCGCGCCAACCCTCAAACACACCACTTACCAGATTCGTACCAACTTACGCGACTTCCTTCATCTTCCCTCCAAAACTCAAAAAATTTCCCTCTCGCTCCTCGTCTCCAGACCCGACCTACATGATCCGCGCCATCCCGACAAACTCCGCCGACCGCATCTACTGTAAGATCCTCGGCCAGGGCGCAGTCCACGGCGCGTTCGCCGGGTACACCGACTTCACCGTCGGGCTCGTCAACACGCACTACGTATACTTGCCGATCCCGGTCATCATCCAGGCTCCGCGCGTGGTGGATCCGCAGGGGAGGCAGTGGAACAGGCTGAAGACGGCTATCAAGCAGCCGGACCTGATTTGAAGTTTTTTTTTTTGTGTGGGTGGGTGGGGAGGGGAGGTGGAGAGAGTAGAGGGAGAAGACAAGTTTTTTTTTTCATTTCGCTTAGGTTTTCTTCTCTTTGTCAAAAGAGATGGAGAAAAGAAAAAAAAAACATCGTACCCGTTAGTCTGTCATCTTTTGTCGTCATGTTGCTTGATAGTCTCTTTTTTCACAGAGTGAGATTCGGGAACTCAAAGAAGATACAACGAAAAAGAGAAGCGTTGTCACGGAGGAGCAGCTGCCGTTGCTGGCGCCGCTGCCGTTGTCTCGCCAGAGGGGCCAGCTACCGCGCTGCCGCTGCCGCTGCTGCCGCCCGCTTCTCGTTGCCTGCTGTCCCTCCCGAACGACCGGTGCAGCCTCCGGTGGTGGTGGCTCTGGTTCCGGGCGAGACTGCTGCTGTCGCTGGTGCCGTCGCCGCCGTTGCGGCCGCCACGGTGGAGCCGTCGCTGCTGCTGCCTCTCCGGGAAAGACCACGAAGAAGAAGGAGAAACGCCTCCTCCGCCGCCGCCGACTCCGCTGCTCTCCTCCTCCTCCGTCGCGGAAGGGGGGACCAAGGAGGCCTCGTCGAAGCTCTCCCTGATTCTGTTGCTTCTCGCGTCTGCGTCTACAGCAGCAACAGCGGCGGCGGACAAGAGCAGCGGCGACGGCGAGGGCGGGGTCGGCCCGAGGGAGAGCGAGAGGCGGCTCGGCGGGGAGGAGGCGGGGGAGGACGACGGAGAGGGCGAGGAGCAGCCCTCGCCTTCTCCCGAGAGCGAGGAGAGCGAGGGCGAGAAGATGGCCGGGATCGCTACCGGGACCGAGGGTGGCGGCGAGGAGACGAGGGAGCCTACTCGGAGAGGAGGGAAGGAAGGAGGCGACGAGGGGAGCAGCCGCGCCGTCGGCGTCGGCGACGGCGACGGCGATGGTGACGACGGGGGAGAAGGGGAGACGGAGAAGAGCCTGCTGCCTCCCGCTGCTGCCACGCGGCGAAGAGGCACAGGCGCGGTCGTCGCTGTCGACGGAGGCACCGCAGCAGAGCCAACAGCAGCAGCAGCAGCAGCAGCGGGGGCAACAGCAGCGGGGGACGGAGAAGAAGCCCCGCGCCGCAGGCTCACCATTGCGACCTCCCCTCCTCCACCCCACCTCCTCCCCCTCCTCGCCGTCAGGGGGGCATCGGAGGCCACGGACTCTGTCTCGCTGGACTCGAGGCCAGAGTTTTCGTCGCCGCCGCCATCGAGGCTGGGGCCTGCGGCGGCAGAAGCAGGGGGAGGCCGATCCCGCCCTCCACCTTCTCCTCCTCCTTCGCCCCCTCGCCGGAAGTGCTCGGCGTCGAGCCTTTTGAGCGCCGCCGCCGGGGCCCTCTCGTGGTGGTGAAGGTGGTGATGAGTATGAGGGAGGTGGCTCTGGTTCCCGCGGCGCCCGTGCCTGGAGTGCTGCTGGTGGTGGTGGCTTCTGTATCCCTGTTCTTGGTCGGCTCCTCCTCCTCCTGCCACCCCGGCGGCGCTTTCGCCGCCGTCGTTCACAGCAGCGGCTCCCGCTGCCAGCGCCGCCGCCGCCGCCCTCGTCCTCCTCTTCCCATCTCCTCCTCCGTCGCCTTTGGTAAGGATGCTCCGAGCAGCCATGACCCCCAGCAGGGCTCCCGCCACCGCCCCGGTGACGGCTCCGGCCGCGCCAGGGGCCCAAAGGGAGGAAGCGAGGCTCGAACCGGCAGCTCTCGCCGCGGCCGGAGAGGGCTCCCGCGGCGGCACGGCTCCGGGGCAAACGACGCTGCTGCCGCCTCCGCCGCGGCATTCTCCTCCTCCTGATAGCTCGGAGGCCGCTGCGGGCGCGAATACAAAGCCCCCGGGGCAGGTAAACGTGTTTGTCAGAGCTGGTTTGAGGAAGACATAGAGGAGAGAGAAGGGAGAACAAGAGGTGAGCAAGAAAAAGACGGGAGTTTTTTTTTCTCTCTCTCTCTCTCTTTTTCTTACCGTCGACCTCTCCGCAGCCTCCCTTTGCTGCTAAAGCCAGCGCCGCAGAAGTTTTTGGGTCCAAAAAAACTAAAAACGAAGGGAAAGAAGGAGAAGACGAAAAGGAAGAAGGAGCGCAGAGGGAAAGAGCAGGGCCCGTTCCCAGAGGGCACTCGCCGCCGCCGCCGCTCTCGGCTGCTCCCGAAGCCGAAGCCGGATCCGGAGTCTTTCCTCCTCCGAGGCCGCTCCTTCGCACGGGCCTCCTTCTCGGATTCTCTGCGGCGGAAGAAGAATAACAAGAAGCGGAAACCAAAAGGAAGGAGAGGAGCGAGAGAGAGGCGCAGACGAGGAGGAGGAGGAGGCGGGGCAGAGGCATCATTGTTTTTTTGTAACCGACGTTGCTTCCTGCAACGAAAAACGCCTTTCTTCTTCTTCCGCTTTTTCCCCTCCTTTTTTTTCTTCCCGTCGCCGCTGATAGTGAGAGTCGCAAAGGAAGAAGAAAAGCGTTTTTGTGTCTTATTTATGAAAGAGGGCCAAATCACATTTTTGAAAGAGAAGTAACAGTTTTTTTCAAGTTTTTTTTCTTTTTTGAGTTTTTTTGTCTTTCTCTCTCATTCTCTCTCTCTTTTGTCAACGTGTGGATTTCTCTTTCTCTCTCCCTGTCTCTCTCTGCCTCAATCGATTATAAGTGTTTGTGCATAGTGGGGGGGCGGAATAAAATAATAGGAGTGGGCGGGGGGAGGAAAAACACCGGAAAGCGCAAAGAAAAAAAAGACAAAAACGGAAAAAACCAAGGGGGAAAGCAGCGTCGTTTTTGAAAAACGAAAAGAAAAAAACTCCCTCTCTCTCCCCCTCGTCGTCACCCAAATCCCCCGTTGTCCTCTCCCGCCGCGTCTCTTTCACCGCTCCAGAGGCGCTCTATCCAATCTCTCTCTCTCTCTCTCTCCTCCCCAGAAAAGCACGAAACAAATAAAACTCCTCCCTCTCGTCTTCTTCCTCTTGTCCTCCTCGGCTCTCGCTTTCTTTCCTCATTTCAGAAGGAAAAAACTCTGTTCTTTTTTCTTCTCTATCTCTTCTGCTTGTACAGCTTGGAGAGCGCCAAGTAGGAACCGACGTGGAACGCAAAGTAAAACAGGAAGAGAACTCCCATGACCTAGTTTTTGAAAACGTTTTTTTTTATGAAAAAGAGGAAAAGCGAGAGAGAAAAAAAAGTGAGTTTTTTTTTTTCGTTCGGAGTTTTTTTTTTTTTTTTTTCTTTCCGCGTCGGCCTCGACCCCTCTTCTCTCTCTAAACCCCAGAGAGAGGGAAAAAACCAAACCAAAAAACGCAATCTCACCTGCCCGACCGTCAGCGAGTAGCCCCAGAAGGCCAGCACGCTGTCTCCCGTGGAGTCGCACCCGGTGAAGACCCCCCCAGAGGCGACCTGAAGGTCGGAAAGCGTGCCCCCGATCTCCGGGATGACCGCGCCGCGGCCGCTCGTCGAGGCGGCGGCGGCGTCGCCGGCCTGTGGGTCCCCCTGCAGCCTCGACGCCCTGCGCGCCGCGAGGCCCATCTTCCTCGGGGCCTCGGTCCAGAAGTTGCTCGCGGGGGCGGGGGCGGCGGCGGCCACCGCGGAAGCGGCGGCGGACTTGCCGGCCCTCCAGGCGCCGACGTCGATCGGCCCGGTCTCGCCGCGCTGGCGCAGCGCCTCGACCGCCGCGCCATACCCGCGCTGGGTCAGCCAGTCCTGCGCCCTCGCCGGGTCCCGGTTGTACATCTGGGCCGCGTCCGCGTGGTCGCTGAGGTAGGCCTTGAGCTGGTCCGCCGGGTCGGAGGAGGACGCGGAGGCGACGGCGGCGGGGGCGGCGCTGGAGGCCGCCTGCATGGGGGCAGAGCTCAGGAGCGCGCCGAGCGAGGCCGGGGCAGGCGCGGCGCCCGCGCCCGCGGCCGGAGCCGCAGCAGCTCCAGCTCCGGCCCCGGCGGCGCCAGCTCCCAGCGCCTCCCCCATCCCCGCAAACGCCTTGGCCGCCTTGGCCGCGTCTCCCAGCGCCCCGCCGCACCCGTCCCAGGTCTGCCCCCGCAGCTCCACCTGCGCGACTCCCTCCATCGCGTACTTGGTGTACGACAGGTGCGACAGGACGCGCATCACGCGCAGCTGCATGTCGCGCGTGCGCAGGTAAAAGCCCGAGAGCAGGATCGAGGACGCGACGTAGCCCGTGGCGAGCACGTAGGCGAGGTCCTGGTTGGGCGTCAGCCAGACGCAGAAGACCTGGAGCTGGATCGAGATCAGGCTCTGCACGCAGACGATCGCCGAGTTGACGGCGATCGCGGAGACGTCGGGCCGGAGCCCGGCGAGGCCGTAGGCCGTCAGCGAGCCCGCCAGGGAGTTGACGATGACGCCCGGGACGCCGGCGATGACCTGCAGTTGTGACGATGTGCGTGCGATTCGGGTTTGGGGACGAGGAGGAAAAAAAAAACGAGTGAGTTTTTCCCTTTCCCCCCGACCTTGAGCGCGCGCGCCCTCTTTCTTCCCCGTTGCGTGGCTCAAAAAAAAAAAAAAAAAGCGACCTCTTGGGACCCGAGCGCGACGCTTTGAAATGAAATGAAAAAAAAAAAATTCTCCTCACCGTCGCCACGTAGTAGGCTGAGGGGTGGTAGAGGTCCGATGCCACGTCCGCGGCGAAGAACCTCCGGTCCTCGACGTAGAAGGACATGTAGCAGAACGGCAGCAGCTCGAACAGCAGCAGCGTGAAGAAGAGCAGGCCGAGCCTCTTCTGGACCGACTCGGCGCCGGGGCCGAGGTTGAAGAAGGTGAGGCCGGCGAGCATGCCGACCCAAGTGGCCAGGAGCAGGCGCGACGTGGCGTCGGTGGGGTTGCGGAGCTGGGCGAGGACGCCGCGCTTGAGCAGGACGCGGAATTGGGTCCACCTGTTTTTTTTTTTTTTTTTTTTTTGGAATTTTGGAATGTTGGATTTTGAGAGCACGAAGAGAGCGAAAGAGTAAGAGGAAAGAGTTGGCGCCCCCCCCCCGGGGTCAAAAAGGTCGGGGTCGAAGAGGAAGAATAAAAAAAGAATAAAAAACTCCTCCTCCTCACCAGGAAGCGGCGTATCGCCCGCTCGCCCACTGCAGCCTGTCAGTCACCGCCTTCGGGGAGCTCGCGGCGATCTCGGCCAGCGCCTCGGACCGCAGGCGCGCCATCCC
>Ga0315289_10000426_pt1 | contig 65847 bp, 61 predicted proteins | sample YL17G11_40_MG_FD_203452 | JGI IMG/M metagenome (GOLD analysis project Ga0315289, IMG submission 203452) | Sediment microbial communities from Yellowstone Lake, YNP, Wyoming, USA - YL17G11_40 | ecosystem: Environmental > Aquatic > Freshwater > Lake > Sediment | place: USA: Wyoming | collected... | reverse complement strand
AAATCGTACTCTTCTGGTTGGCCAAGTGCGGTTATGAGTACACCTACCTTCCCTTGGATCTTGCGATCCTGAAGGAGATAGCGGCGGTAATTTTGATCGTCCTGCTTGCTGGAGCAGGAGAGGATGCCAGACAGGATTAACAGCATAATTAGAGAGAGATATAGAGATCTCTGTAAGGATGATAAAAGGAGCTCTGAATGCGAAAAAATGTTTTTGAGCAGTGAAGAGCGACCTTTTTCAGAGATCTCGCAGACGAATATCACAGAGTGATTCATTGGGCTCTGCCCTTTTCTTGTGACAGGATCTTTTTCATATCCTCGGCAATGTCAGGAAGATCAAGATACAGAAGTCTTTCGGGCGTGGGGATTCCCGTGGCCTTATCCCATCCCCTCACCTCATAGTATTCATCCTTCATCTTCTCAAGCATCTCTTCCGTAATGACCATCCCCTTGGATGGTCCATCAGGGATCGGCTCAATTAAGAACCGCTTGGGAAGGGTATCATTTTTCCTCCTGCTCCCCTCCCGAATGGCAAATGCACGCATGACATTCCAGATGCGCTCAGCTGTCTGCTCTGCCTCCTGGATGTTTACATCCATGCCTGTAATCCGGTTTAAGGTATCAACTAAGAGTTGTTTAATCTCAAGTGGCCCCCAGACCATCTCGGGAAGATGACAGAGAATCAAAGAATCCATGAAGATCATAAGGTGGTTGATTTTTACCGTATAGAGTCCTTTCCCCTCAATAGTGTCCCGCGGGACCAAGCCGGTCCTCTCGCCGGTTGGGCGGCTATCGTGGTGTGATCCTCCCCGCGGACCTGTGGCATAGCCCAGGGCAAAGCCCGGCAGCCCTCGAGCTGAATGACCGGGAAAAGTCAACCCTTTGTTGTGCATGGCAAAGGCCTCTGAACCCTTGCCAATCTTCTCAGATGCCCTCTTTACCCCTTCAGCGAGAAGATTACCGAGGCTGCCTTCCCTCATCCCGATTTTCTGAATCAGGGGAAGAAGAAGATCTGTCCTCCCGAATTTGAGCTCTATGCCATCGGTGTCCTTAAGAGTCAGGATTCCCTTCTCAAAAGCCTCCATGGCAAAGGCAATAGCAACCCCAGTCTCGATGGCGTCCATGCACAAATCATCACATTCCCTCTCTGCTGCAGCAACAGCCTCGATGGAATCGATTCCGCACATCGACCCTAAAGCAAAGATATTTTCGTACTCTGGCCCTTCTACCTTCCGCCCTTTAAATGGGCCCTCAACCACCTCGCTGTACTTGCCACACATAACTGGGCAGGCAAAGCAAGATTTGTTTCTCACCACGATCTTTTCCCTCATGGTTTCTGCTGAAAGACCTTCAGCACCCTCAAAGGTTTCTCTCTGCCAGTTTCTGGTGCCAAACACCCCTAAGGCATTGTTGGCGTTAACCAGAACCGGAGTTCCATACTGAGGGAGGATCTGACCAGTGGCTGGATTCTCCCGCATGATCCTCATGATCTCATAGGAGAGTTCAAGAGTTCCCTTCATATCGTATACTTCGACTTTTCCCTTCCCTCTTACGGCAAGTGCCTTGAACTTTTTTGAGCCAAGTACTGCTCCAATCCCACCCCTGCCCAGAGACCTTCCACCCACCTGGATGTTTGCAAATCTAACTAAGCGCTCCCCTGCAGGGCCGATCACTGCAAGTTGAACCTCCTCCTCACCAATATCCCTCTTGAGTAACTGTTGGGCAACATCTGTCCTCTCTCCCCAGATGCGGGAGGCATCCCTGAGTTCTGCATGTTCATTATCCACGAAGAGATAAACAGGATCTTTACTTGAGCCTTCGATTACTACCCCATCATAGCCTGAGTACTTGAGTTCAGCGGCAAAGTGCCCGCCAGATGAAGAGTGGAAAAATCCACTCGTTAAAGGGGATTTCGTATAGGCACCAATACGGCTCCCGCCTGGAATCATGGTGCCAGCTAGCGGTCCGGCTAAAAAGATCACTTTATTTTCAGGAGATAAAGGATCAACACCTGGTGCGACTTCATCATAGAGCATCCGAGCAGCAAGACCAGCTCCCCCGATGTGTTTCCTCAACTGGCCGTTTGGGAGCTCCTCAACCCTCACTGTGTGTTCAGTAAGATTGACCCTGATAATCTTCCTGGTGTATCCTTTATAGAGCATGGCTCGGCTCATGCGGCTTCTCCTTTGATCTTTTCTTCCTCTTTGGTCTTGATAATCTCACAGGTAGGACATCCCTGGGGATAGGCCCCACAGAGCTTATCACAGCTTACCGGCGCCTTGGAGAATGGATTGATTTTTCGAAAAATTTTCCTGATTCTCCCCGGCCTTTTTACCTTGATTCCTTTCCTTATCTCTTCCTTATCCCAAATAATTACCTGTGCAGGGCATACCTTGATGCATTTGGGATCACCGTTGCAGGCATCGCAGGTGTCCTTGATCTTCGGGACTGGGATCTCCGGAATCCCTTCCATCTCCACTTGAATGTTGGAACGTGAGGGGTCAAATATCCCCATTCGTTCACCTGAGCAGGCAAGCTCGCAGAGCCTGCATCCCACGCATCGTTCAGGGATAACATTGATCCTTTTGATCTTTCCCCTGAACACCCCGAATGGGCAGGTATCTCGACACTCATAGCAGAGTGTGCAGGTTGCAGGTACCTCGCCGAGATTCCTGATGGATAGCTCTTCTTCCCCTTCAGGCTTGGACTGAAATTGGTAACCCATGGTACAGTGTTGTTCAGGTGGACACTCCTCACAGAGCCGGCATCGATCTGTTTTAAAAGGGACCCGATAAAGGGCAGGCTGACCCAGGGTTACCCGGTAACCAATGTACCAACAGAAATACCGACAATAGACACGGTAAGCAAAAAAGAGTGAGCCGACGAACATCCCATTGGTTAGGACCTTAGTCCAGACCATCGGTTTCCAGAGAGTTTTCCAGTCAGGAGAGCGGATCATCTCGGCGGACGATGCGAGCTGGAAGACACGCTCAAAAGTGTAAACGACAATAATGAAAGCGACCATTGTTGCCGGTACGTAAATGTGGTTGATGAGGGATCGAAACCGTTCGGTAATCTGAATACCCTTGAAGTTGAAATGTTTCCAGATCCCGTCTTGAAATGCACCAATTGGGCACATCCAGCCGCAGAACCAGCGCCCGATGAAGAAGGGCAGGAGGAGGGAGCCGACGAGCATGGCTAAGGCCCAGAAAATAAGTTCGGGGTTTTCAATCGGCCGGGCAGTCATGCCAGCAGCAAAGATTACGAGGTAGATGGTGAGCATGGAACTCTGAAACCAGATACGCCACCGCTTCGTGGCCACCATCTTGTTTGCCTTGGCAGTTGGATCAGGAGGTGTTTTCAAGAGACGGAGGGCGATATACCCCGTGTAGAGAACAACTGGCAATGAGATGATCAGATCTGCCTTGGGTAAGAGAGACATACCGTGTCCTCCAGCCATCCACTGGATGATATCATTTGTCTGGATCTTCCACGCCTCCTGGTCGAGGGGGAACTGAAAGGGGAAAAAGTTGCTCAAGCCCTGGATAAACAGGAAGAACCAGAAGTAGGAAGCCCCCCGTGTTCTCCCGAAGAAATAGTCGGTGAAGAGGATGGTAAATGCCCCCACACCGATCATCACACACACCCAGTTGGTGACATAGCCTGTGAGGAGTCCCATGATATAGAGAACAAGCCCCAGTCCAGCTATATTCCTCACGTGCCGGACAAAATCTTCTCTCGTAAAGGCAGCAAGCATCATCTCTTCAACCTCCATAGAGATACTGGAAGCGGGTTATGATGTAGTGATATTCAGAAGGCGAAATACCAAAGCCCATCCGCAGTAAGATAATTGCAATCGCAACGTTGATCATCTGCAGTTTGAAGTAAGCCTTTCTGGGGACTTTATTTCTCTTAAACAGGCGATGGGCGCAGAGGAAATAGAGGCCAAACCAGGAGTACATGAAGATCAGCGACGCTATCCACCATCTGTGAGCACTGCCCGGATTATTTGCCCTCACCTTGCCGAAGGCTGCAAGCAGGGGGCCGTTCTGAAGGGTAATCTTGGTTCCCTTGGCAAATGAGCCGTAGTCTTGGACGAGGTACTTCCCTTCCAGTTCCTTCGGGACGTTTTCTTCAATCTTGAGTCCCATGCCGATGGATTCACAGAACATATCAGACATGAATCCCGTCATCAGGGCAATGAGAATAAAAGCCATTGATCCAACCCGTGCCGCCTTAGAGTATGCCCAGTCTTTCAATACCCACTTGTAAAGGACGCCTATGAACAGTGAGAAGAGAACCCCCAGCATGGCGCCGGAGAAGACACCAAGGAAACGGGCCGTATAGTGGCCTACGGGAAGGTCTCGAAAATAGCTGCAAAAGTTAATGAAGGTCGTAGGATACATAAAGTGGTCAAGAAAGCGGTACTTTGCATCAGACGTGCCAAAGGTCTTTCCGAAGAAATAACCGGGGATGATCAATTCAAGCCAGATGCTGCTTCTTACCCAGAAATCGAGCCCCTTAACCTGTTTCATGACCTGTTCCTCATTTTTTGTTTCGGATTTCGGATTTCGAATTTCGTGCTTCCAAAGTATCTGATGAGGCAAGGATCGCCTTTTCAAAGAGACAGGCTGCACGGGTCAGGGTATCATTGAGAATTTTCCCCTCCACCAAGGTTAACCGGTTTAAAAGAAGCCTCACTGTCTCAAGCTCCCCCTGCCTGAACAAACTTAGCCTCCTTTTACCCTTCGTGGTAAGTCTAACATCCGAGATCCTCTTGTCGTTCTTATTCTTGGATCTTTCCAGGTAGCCTAAGAGCTCAAGCCGATGGATTAAATTGGTCGCGCTCTGCAAGGACATCGAAAGTGATCGGCTGATATCAGAGATCGTGATTACATCCCGCTCATTGAAAAGGGAGAGAACCCTCATCTGGGTGATGGTAATGGGCAGGCGTTTATCCTGAAAACTCCTGCCAATATTCAGACATCTCAAAATCTTCTGGAGGTTAAGGTAGGTCTGATAAGAAAGCTTATCAGTATTGTCTTCCTTCAGGGTGGACGCTTTTCTCATTCGTTTTATCATAAAATACTACACATATATTAACTAATACTTTACCGTTGTCAATACCTTTTTCGGGAATGGGTGGCGGAGTCGAAACCGAGAAGTGGAATCCATGTCCTTGACAAATTCCCTAAAATTATATAATCTAATCTCACAGCTTTAAAATAAGCTGTTTATTGAACTTTAACAATAAAATATTGGTATTAACCCAAGCAAAGAGGGGGAAAAGAAAATGAAGAAACTATTATTACTTATTTCAGTTTATTTTATGGTGAATTTTAGTGAAAGCTGTGATGCCCAACAATGGGCTAGGGTCTATGGAGGAGATAGTTATGATATTGCCAATTCCATCCAGCAGACCACAGATGGAGGCTATATCGTAGCAGGTTATACATCCTCCTTTGGGGCTGGTAATGATGATGCCTGGGTATTAAAACTTAACAGCAGTGGAGATGTTATTTGGCAGAAAACCTATGGAGGAAGTGGTTATGATTATGCCTATTCCATCCAGCAGACTACAGATGGAGGCTATATCGTAGCAGGTAAACTCTACTTTGGGTCTGGCGCTAATGATTTCTGGGTATTAAAACTTAACAGCAGGGGAGATGTAGATGAGATTTTGCAGAGCTGGCAGAAAACCTATGGAGGAAGTAATTATGATAGTGATGATTATGCCTATTCCATCCAGCAGACTACAGATGGAGGCTATATCGTAGCAGGTCAGACATACTCCTTTGGGGCTGGTAATGGTGATGCCTGGGTATTAAAACTTAACAGCAGTGGAGATGTTATTTGGCAGAAAACCTATGGGGGAAGTAATTATGATTCTGCCTATTCCATCCAGCAGACTACAGATGGAGGCTATATCGTAGCAGGTATATACTCCTTTTGGGCTGGTAATGATGGTACCTGGGTATTAAAACTTAACAGCAGTGGAGATGTTATTTGGCAGAAAACCTATGGAGGAAGTGGTTATGATTATGCCTATTCCATCCAGCAGACTACAGATGGAGGCTATATCGTAGCAGGTAATACATACTCCTTTGGGGCTGACGATTATGATATTTGGGTGCTAAAGCTTGATAGCAATGGAGAAATACAAGATCCAGATTGCACGATCATAGACATAAGCGATGCGCAGATCTCCGATACCATTGCTTTAGTTGAAAATACAGAGGTAATAGGTTTAACATCCTCTGCTACTATTACCAATACAAGTAGCACTTCCCATAATACTTGGGCTGAAATACAACAGATATGTTTTTATGATGGCGATAGAGATGAAGATGGTATTGTTAATTCTGTAGATAACTGTCCTGATGATTATAACCCCAATCAAGAAGACATAGACTCTGACGGCGTCGGTGATGCCTGTGACAACTGTCCCACGGTTGCCAACCCAAATCAGGAAGATACTCGTCCCCCAGGTGGTAACAATTGTGGAGATGCCTGTGATTGTGAAGGTAACTTTGACCATGACGGTGATGTAGACACAACAGATGCGATTAAATTCAAGAAAGACTTTGGGAGACGGGATTGCACTTCATTAAAACCCTGTAATGGAGATTTTAACTGCGATGGAGACGTAGACGTAAGTGATGTGATTATATTCAAGAAGGACTATGGCAGACGAAATTGCCCTACTTGTGCGGGGGGACCGTGGTGTAGTTATTAATAAATTCCAAACATTACTGATTAATAGGGACAACAGCCACCAATTTTTCCCCTAACCATAAGTTAACACTTTTCCAACTTCCTTTAATTCAATCTGTTTGTTGTTAAGCTTGCCTTCCATCTCCTCCAAAAACTGCGTAGAAAGGGTGCCTGGCCTTGACTTTTGACATTTGCATAACTCGAACAAGTGCTTCATAAAAAAGAAGCCAATCATGCATCTCGGATAAAAATTCAATTCCCCCCCGTAATCCTCAATTCAAAAAGGTATCCAAAATTCTACCCTAACAAGGCCTTCTTCTGTTATAATTTCCCCTCAAACTCTAAAGAGAAAGGAGGATAGTACAATGACTACGGCAGATGCAACAGCAGAAGTATTCTGGACGGCCTTTCGGTCCCTGCCCAAAAGGGGAAGAGAAGCTGTAATTGAGAAATTGCTCAAGGATAAGGAGTTTAAGGAAGATCTCATTGATATAGCTCTCCTTGAACAACGGCGGAAAGAACCTTCCCGCAGTCTGGATGAATACCTTGCTGATAGGAGAAAGAAAAGCCGTTCATGACTTATACTGTCAATCTCAAACGATCCGCAGAAAAGGAGTTGGCATGTCTGCCTTCAAAGATACACAACAAAATTGTGGATCGTCTCATCTCATTGAAAGCAGACCCACGTTCCAATACAGTAAAAAAACTGCATGGACGTGAAGGATATAGAATTCGAGTTGGTGATTATCGGATACTCTACACGATAGATGATTCAATGAAAAGGGTAGAAGTGTTTTCTATCGCCCACCGCAAAGAAGTTTACCGTTGGTAATAAATAAAAAAAGGCTGCATTATTGTAGCCCCTTCTGTTCTATATTTTTAAGGGTAGGTTTGAAACCCACCCCTGCAAAAGACCGAAGGCCCACCAAAGGTGGGTAGACAAAACGTTTGGCCCGTCTTCGGGTGTTCTTAGGGCACACTTGCCGTATCCTTAAATCTGCTCAAGCTTGCTCTTCGCTATCTTTGCCTGATCAGATTTGGGAAATTTATCAATCAATTTTTTGAGGATAAACGTGGCTTCCTTCTCCTTTTTCAGCTCGTAGAGTGCAAGTGCTTCCTTGAGCAGGGCATCAGGAACCTTATTCTCTTTGGGATACTTCTTCACCACCTCTTCAAATTCTAAGATGGCCTCTTCGTATTTCTTTTCCCGGTAGTAGCTCTCCCCGATCCAAAATTGGGCGTTGTCTGAGAGTTCATGATGAGGATAGGTCTCCAGAAATTTTTTGAACGCCGTCCTTGCCTCTTCCGGGTCTCCTGATTTTAATTTGCTATAAGCCGCATTATAAAGCTCTTCTACCGTATCTTCTTCCAGAGAATAAGGAGGGGTTGTCCCAGGCTGGGGTTGAGAGATGATTTGTGGCGGAGGAGGTGGTGGGATAGAGGACTTCAGGGTATCCAAGTCTTTCCTTAAGGTAGTAATCTTTTCCTCCTGTTCCTTTACCTTAGCCATCAGTTCTTCACGCATAGCCATAGTGTCAGTTGATGCCTTCTCTGCATGAAACTTAATCTCGTCAATCTTTCCCTGGACGTTCTGGATTTCCATCCTGATCCGGTCAGTTTTGGTATCCAGCTCAGCCTGACCCTTATGGATGCCCTGGAGAGATTCTTTTAATTCAGTTAACTCTCGCTGGGTAATAGCGATCCTGTTTTTCTGGTCTTGGACATCACGCTGGATCTGCTGAAACTCCTGAGTAGTGGCACAACTGATAGGAGCTATCAGGATTAATAGAGTTAGAATCCAGAATCCAGAATCCAGAATCCAGAATCGCTTAGCCTTGCCACCTGACGAGTTTGGGTTTCTGGTTTTTTTCCGCAACCCGTCCGCCAATCGGCGGACAATCCGCAATTTCTTTATCTTTTCTTCCACGCAAACCCCCTCTTAAGGTTTGAAGGGGGGCCCTCCGGAAGAGACCCTTTATGTATCATCGGAAGGCCCCGGAACTCTATTTGACAATTGGGAAATGGTCTCTTCGATTCTTGGCCCATGCTTCTTCGTTGTGACCTGGATCAAGAGGTTTCTCTTCACCGTAACTTATTGTGGAAAGTTGCGGTTCCATAATCCCCAATTTTATGAGATACTTCTTGCCACTGTTTGCCCTTCTCTCTCCCAAGGCCATATTGTATTCATTGGTTCCTCTTTCATCGCAGTTGCCTTCAATCCGAACCTTGGCGTTAGGATTGTTTTTCATCCAGGTGGCGTTCTTCTCCAGAATTGCTTTTGCCTCATCAGTTAAGGAATAGTCGTCAAAAGCGAAATGAATATCTTCCAGAGGTGAGACCTCCTCAACCGGTTTCATTGAAACCTCTTCTTTTACTTCGGCTTCTTTAACCGCTGCAGGTTCTTTCGCAGCAATCACCTCTTCCTCCATCTTCTTCTCTGCAGGAGGAATAAGCTTGGCCGCTTCTTCAGTAGGCTTGACCGCTTTCGGTCGACAGATACAAGCCATCACCAAAGATAGAACTGCCAGCACTACCACCACATATATCCACTGTCTTTTCATTAATTTTCACCTCCTTTCTCCCATTGAATTTTTTACTTACTAACCTCCTATCTTTCACCAATCATGGGCGACCAGGCAGGACTTGTATCCTCACCCTTCCCCGAAGTAACTCTTATTTGATTGGCGCCATTAGCCTGCATGATGTATAGTTTCTTACCCCTTTCCCGATCGGAACTGAAGATAAGATAACGCCCGTTAGGAGACCAAGAAGGATCTTCATTATTTCCAATTGAGGTCAGTTTCTGACAATTACTCCCATCTGGATCCATGACATAGATATCAAATTTATTTCCCATCATCCTGCTGAAGGCAATCTTATCACCCCGGGGGGACCATTCAGGTGAAGCATTATAGTTGCCTTCGAAGGTAAGTCTCTTCACACTCTTATCCTCTACATTGAGAGAGTAGATCTGAGGACTGCCTGATCGGTCAGAGACAAAGGCGATCCTCTTCCCATCAGGGGAGAAACTCGGGGAAACATCAGTTCCCCAGTCTGTGGTCAAACGGTCCAGTTTATTCCCATTAAGATTGATGAGAAATAACTCCGAATTTCCATCTTCAACACTTAAGGTAAGGGCGATCTTTTTCCCATCTGGAGAGAAGGCGGGAGAGATATTTAACCCTTTTTCTTTCGAGATAATGTTCTCATTACCATAGAAAATATCCTTGAGATAGATATCCGGATTGCCTCTCTTGTAAGAGGTGAAGAGCATTCTTTTGCCATCCGGTGACCAAACAGGGGAAAGGCAAATCGACCGGTGGGAAGTAATCCTTTGACGATTTTCACCATCCACATCCATGAGGTAGATCTCTTTATTTCCGCTCAGGGTGGAGACAAATGCGATTTTGGTCTCAAAGATACTCTTCTCTCCAGTCAACTGATAGATGATCTCATTGACCAGTTTGTGGGCCATTAAGCGAAAATCCTCCACCTTTCCAAAATAACGCTTACCGGCGAGAAACTTTCCCTGAATCACATCAAAGAGACGCCCCTCCATCATTAAGTTCTTCCCATCAAGGGAGAAACCACCTTTAACAAGGGCTTCGGCTCCGATGGTTGACCAGTCTGTCCAATTTATCTTATCACTGGTAATCCCAGCGGTTTGTGGATTTTCGATAAAGCTTTTGGGATCAATGATCTGGAAGAACCCGGAGATCTCTAAGTCATGAGTCATTACCCCTATGAGCTGGGAGGAGATATTTTCCTTATCTGGTATGGTTCCCAGATTTTTGAAAGGGTCTATGGCTATGGGCAATTTGCGAGTGGAAGGGGTGTGAATATCAATGTAGATCTTGGCAGAGGCAATCTCGAGCGTTTCAAAAAGAATAAGCACTATCCCGATGAGAAGAAGAACCTTTGGTAATCTCTTATTCATAATCCTTTTTGGTTTCATCCCAGATCAGAAGGGAGAAAACGAATACCAATCTCCAAATATTCTTCGCGAAATCCAACGGGCAAAGGGGGAAAGGGATTGGCCTTCTTGATCGCCCGCATGACCGATTCATCCAAATAATGGTTCCCAGACCTCTTTTCAAAATTCATATCCACAATCTCTCCGTTCTTTCGGATCTTAATGGCAATGATGCTCTCCAGATCCTTTTTGCCTTGAATGAGGTTTGGAGCCAGGATCCAGGAATTGCGGATCTTTTCCCAGATAACCGTGAGATAGAGATTCATTTGGTAAGAGCCAGGCGTCAAGGCATAAGGGGCAGGCGTAGTAAATCCCGAAGGAGTGACTTTCGTGTTCGTGAGGCCTCCGCCTCCTTCTCCCTTCACCGCTATCTTTTCTCTGATTTGAGCAATGGTCCTTGCTATCTCCTCTTCACCTGCACGCGCCCTTTCCTTGGCCACGTTCTCCTTGATCTTGGCAATAGTTGCAGCAAGCTCTCTCCCGTAATCCATTTCCTGAAGAGACTTTTTTGCCCCTTTGGTCTCTTTAGGAAGAGCAAGGGATTTTGATGGTTCAGCCCCTATCTTAGTATTGGCACCCTCAGTCTTTGCTGATAGTTGCGGTAGCATTGTCGAAGGAAGATTAACCAGATCTACCGTGTAAAAGGGGACAAAGTCAATGTTCCTTTGAAAGGAGGGTGGAATTCCAATAATCGCCCCGAATAAGAAGAGATGGATGAAGAGAGAATAGAAGATCATCTTCGAAAACCTGGGTTCAGAGAAAAAGGGCAGAAAGCCATCATTGAAGAAACTCATCTTTTCTCCTCAAGCTGGGAAGTCACCATTCCCAGCCTTTCAATGCCTGCCTTTTTAATCTCAGCCATCACTTCTACTACCATTCCATAAGGTACTGTCTTGTCAGCTTTGAGAAAAACATCTTTGTTCAATCGATTTTCCATGATCTTTGGGAACTTTTCCTTGAACTCTTTCAGACCTATCTTACTTTCGTTTAAGAAGATTTCCTTTTTGGCGTTGATGGTTATTACCATGACATCCTCTTTAGCCGGGAGACTTTTGGAGGCAACCTTGGGCAGGTTTACATCAATCCCGTGCTGCATCATTGGGGCAGTGACCATAAAGATCACGAGCAGTACCAGCATCACATCCACAAAGGGGGTGACATTGATATCAGCTAAAAAACGTCTTCTCTGGCTGCTCGAAGAAACCATAGAGGTTTAAATCCAACGCCTTTCAGTTAAGTTGAGAAATTCGTTCATGAAGCTTTCCATCTCAGCAGTGATGATACCTATCTGGTTCAGATAATAATTATAGGCAACTACTGCTGGTATGGCAGCGGCTAAGCCAGCAGCAGTGGCAATGAGAGATTCTGATATTCCGGGAGCCACAGTAGCCAGACTGGTTGATCCCTTATACCCAATCTGCCTGAAAGCATCCATGATCCCCCAGACCGTCCCAAAAAGGCCGATGAAGGGTGTCGTATTACCGGTGGTTGCGAGAAAGGTCAGTGCCTTCTCAAGTCTGAGGGTCTCAGAGAGAAATGCCTGTTTAAGACCCCGGTGAACATGGGAGGCTAATAGAGTAACCGAGTTTGAATTGGGTGTTATCTCTTTGAATTTCTCCCTCTCCTTATAACCGGCACGGAAGATCTCAGCAATGGGGCTATACTTTAATCTCTTTGAATCATTGTAGATTCTGGATATCTCTCTTCCTTCCCAGAACATGCGGAGGAAGACCACGTTTTCTTTTCTGGCCAATCGGATCACGCGAAACTTAAAGAGGATGATTGCCCAGGAGACAATGGAGAAGAGGAGGAGAATACCGAGGACGATCTTAACTACGATACCAGCATTGATGATCAGTTCCCACACCTCACCACGGAATCCCCCCTGTAGGTCTACAACAGAAATAGCTAAGGGTAAAGAAAGGTTATCTAACACGGTACAGTTCTCCTTTAATGTAATTTTTCCAAGGCATCTTCAATACGGCCAAGACCTTTGCGGATACTCTCAGAAGAGATGGCATAGGATAGGCGTATATGTTCATCCGCCCCAAAGGCATCACCGGAGACCACTGCCACATTGGCCTCCTCCAGGAGGTACGTGGAGATATCCGCCGATCCTTTTATCTTTTTCCCTTTAAAACTTTTCCCGTAGAAAGAGGAAAGGTTGGGGAAGCAGTAAAATGCACCTTTGGGGTTGAAACACGAGACACCGGCAATCGAGTTCAATTTTTCTACCATTGATCTCCGTCGCTTATCAAACTCCTGAACCATGAGAGCAACTGAATCTTGAGGTCCTCTCAATGCCTCGACACTTGCCTTCTGGGCAATAGAGGTGGGATTTGATGTACTCTGGCTTTGCAGATCAGTGATGGCATTGATAATCTCCTTAGGGCCAGCAGCATAGCCAATCCTCCAGCCAGTCATGGAATATGTCTTGGATACCCCATTGATTACTATGGTCAGATCCTTTATCTCCTTGTCAATTGAGGCAATGCTTGCAAATGTAAAGCCGTCGTAGACAAACTTCTCGTAGATCTCATCGGAGATGATCATAATACCCTTCTCTACGGCTATTTCACCGATCTTCATCAATTCAGATGCCTCATAGGCAATACCAGTAGGGTTAGAGGGACTGTTGATTACCACTGCCTTTGTCCTTGGGGTAATAGCCCTTTTCAATTTTACGGGATCAACTTTAAATGCCTCTTTTTCTTTTGTCTCCACAATCACCGGTTTACCTCCTGAGAGCGAGACGATATCCGGGTAAGAAACCCAGTAGGGGGAAGGGATGATCACCTCATCGCCTTCATTGAATATTGCCTGGGCAAGGGCATAGATCGCATGCTTGGCCCCGCAGGTGACAACAATCTGGGAACGATCGAAGGAAATACCGTTCTCATTCTTAAACTTATCGATGATTGCATCCTTGAGTTCTTCAATCCCTCCTGAGGGAGTATATTTGGTAAACCCTTCCTCGATTGCCCTGAAGGCTGCCTCTTTGATGTTCCTTGGGGTGTCAAAGTCAGGTTCCCCAGCACCAAACCCCACAACATCAATCCCCTGGGCTCTCATAGCCTTGGCCTTGGCAGTGACCGCCAGAGTGGGGGATGGTTTTATCGTGCTCATCCTTTCTGCTAATCTCACCGTAACCCTCACTTTCTTAAGTTTTCTCCTTCCCTTTCAGTTGAAGGTATTTCTCTCGAAGTTTTTTGCAAACAATTTCTGGCACCAGCCCCTCCACGGAACCTCCGGCAAAGACCACCTCCTTGATGATCCGAGAGTTTACATAAAACCATTTGTAGCCGGTCATCATGAATATTGTCTCCACGTGACGGTGCAACCTTCTATTCATAAAGCTCATCTGAAATTCGTAGTCGAAGTCGGAGACTGCCCTCAGTCCCCTCAAGATTACATTGGCATTCTTATTTACTAAATAGTCCACGAGGAGGCCATCAAAAGATTCCACCACAATCCGGGGATTATCCTGGAGGGCGATTTTGACCATCTCCACCCGTTCTTCCGGTGTGAAGAGAGGTGTTTTGGCAAGATTTTTGGCCACTGCCACAATGAGCTGGTCAAAGACTGTGAGAGCCCTTTCAATCAGGTTGATGTGCCCATTGGTAATGGGGTCAAAGGAACCGGGGTAGATGGCTATTTTGCTCATGTAACTCCTTTCTTAAGAAACTCCGTACTTGAAAAAGGACACATAAGTCCTCCCGTACTTTCGCTGATCCCTGAGACTCAGGCTCCCATAGTTTTCTCCTGGTAATTCCTGACCTGAGTGTTCGACAGTGATTACACCATCTTCTTTGAGGATCTCTCCTTGAGAGAGTACATGCAAAATCTTTTCCACCATACCTTTCTCATAGGGAGGATCGATAAAGATATAATCAAATTGTCCGCCCTTTCGTTTCAAGAGTTTCACTCCACGCTCCACCGAGGTCTTTATTACCCGTGCCTTGTTCCCATATCTGCATCGTGTGAGATTCTCATTTAAGATTTCTAACGCATACAGATTGTTTTCCACAAAGACCACTTTTTTTGCACCCCGGCTTAAGGCTTCAATTCCCAGAGCACCTGTGCCTGCAAAGAGATCCAGTACCTCTTTGTCTTCAAACTCTAAGCCCAGGATGTTAAAGATTGCCCCCTTGATCTTGTCTGAAGTGGGACGAATCTTTTGCCCTCTGAAGTAGGCTAATCTCCTTCCCTTAGACTCCCCGCTTATTATCCGCAACGAACCCCTAAAAACAAAAATCGTACTTCTTTAAAATATATATAGCACAGCCTCTATTGTCAACCCGATTTATCCGGTTATCTATTTTATTGACCAATGAGACTAATTTGGGTAGATTTTCATTGTCATATCAAAATTGCTGATACTATGTTCATAGAGGAGGTTTAAGGAGGGGTCATGGACAAAGGATTGAAGAGATTTACCGGAAAAGTAGTCCTGGTTACCGGTGGTGGCAGTGGAATTGGCAGGGGGATCTGTCTCCGCTTTGCCGAAGAAGGTGCAGAGATAGTGGCATGTGATATCGATTGGAGAAAGGTAGAGGAAACCGTAAAAATGATCTCGGCATCAGGCAGAAGAAGTCTGGCTATCAGGTGTGATGTAGGGTCAGAAGAAGATAGAGCAGGGGTAGTGGAAAAGGCACTTAGGACGTTCGGGAAGATCGATATCCTGGTAAACAACGCCGGTGTCGGTGATACCAATGTCTCGTTTGAGGATCTTGACGCTGCCCTCTGGGACCGTATTTATAATACCAATGTGAAAGGCCCTTTCTTCCTCACTAAGCTCATAGCCAAACAAATGATCGAAAAGAGAATCAAGGGGAAGATAATTAACATCTCCTCTACTGAAGGGAAGACCAACCGGGCCGGGTCAATTGCCTACTCTTCATCCAAACACGCCCTGATCGGACTTACACAGGGACTTGCCATTCAACTTGCCCCTTATGAAATTACCGTGAATGCAGTCTGTCCTGGACTGATTGACACACCCATCTATCACAAAGCAGATGATCAAATGGGCGTGGAGCATGGGAGCATGGTCAAAGCCATTGTGGATATGTCTATAGAATCAAGGACGTTAAAGCTGGCAAGGGTAGGGCAACCTGAGGATATAGCCGGGGCAGTTGCCTTTCTGGCTTCAGACGATGCCTCTTACATGACTGGTCAGGCAATTAACGTGTGCGGTGGAATTGAGTTTCATTGAAGGGATCTAAACGTAGGGTTCCTCGTTGCTCAACATTTTTTCGACAATTCTAAATCTCGCTCCACTGCAAATTCGAAACTCTCCACCTACGGCGGATCAAACAGCCAAATTTGCGGCCGTTGCGCTTCGATAAAAATTGTTACCGAAAAAATCTTGATACGCACTCAGAACCCTTCCTTCAAGTTTTTCAGAACTATCTACTAATGCCATAATAGTGTGCTTTATTTTTTAAATGCCCCCTTCAGCTTTGCCAGGAATCCCCTTTTTTGTTTCCTCAGTTCGGTTTCATCTTTGGCTTCGAGTTTTTTTATATTCTGGTAACACCCCTCACAGACCTTGATCTCAAAGCCGCTGGAGGTGGTAATGGATTGGGTGGCTCCCTCCTTTTTGCATATCTCGCATCTCTCATATGTTTCCATAAATCTCCCCTGCTTACCTCAATCTTCCTATCCGTCAGCCCCGTGCTTTTCTATTGATAAGAGATCTCGCCTCTTAATCCTGACCCGTTTCCGGGGAGGCTTTTCCCTCCAGCGGTCACTGATCCACTGCCACTGAGAAGGGTATCTCCTGACATACGATTCAATGATTCGGGTGAATTGGTCGGTGATGAGGTACACATCCCTATCCTGATCTCCGCTCAGGTTAACCTCCATTTCCGGTTCAATCACAATGGTATGGGTGTCATCCATTTCACGTATGATGAAGATAGGAACAATGGGTGCACCAGTACGCAGCGACAGGACTGCTGGGCCAATCGCTGTTGATGCCTTCTGACCAAAGAAATCGACCTTCACCCCTCCATGCCTCTTGTTCTCATCAGGTACAAAACAGACGATCCCATTATTCCGTAAGCACGTAATCATGCGATGGAGACATTCCCTCCATGGTTCTACATAGATGAACGTTCCACCGTAGATCTTTTCCAGTTTTCTATAGAAACGGGTCAGGAGAGGACCTTTTGGATCCTTCCGCAGGGTGTGAAAAAGGTAACCATCCTGTTCCAGTCTTCTTCCCAGCAGGGTATAGTTACCGAGATGGCTGCTCAAAGCGATTACCCCTTTGTTTTTTGCCAGGGCAGCATCGAGATTTTCCTTTCCGGTAACCCTGATTCTCTCAAAGATCTTATCCTTTGCTGGGGAACAGGAGTAGAGTAGTTCAACTGCCCCTTTTACCAGATGCATGCTCATATCCCTGCCAGTGGCTGTAAGCTCCTCCTTGCTCTTTTCCTTTCCAAAGGCAATGGAAAGATTCTCCCGTACCCTTTTCCGGTAGGGAAAGAGGATGAGATAGGCAATCTGACCTATCATTTCTGCGAGAACATAGGAGAAACGCAGCGGCAGGCGAGGGATGATGAGATAGAGAGGCCTGAGCATCAGCCAGCCCGCACAGTCATTGACCCTCTTTTTCAATTCATGTCCGTTGATCATGTTAATCAGGTGGTTCTATATCATTAAAGAGTCTTAATTGATAAGGTTTCTTACGGTCATTTACTTTTCCAGGCTGTGTCTTCCACCTGAAGTGATCCCATCTCCACTGACCGGGGTACCTTCGGACATAAGATTCAATTGTCTTAGTAAACCCTGAGGTAATCATCCTTATGTCTCTTTTCCTATTTCCAGATGGCTCGAAGTCCAGAGGCGCTTCGACCACGACCCTCTGGGTATTGCCGTTGTCTCTCACCATCAAGACCGGGACAATAGGAACACCAGTCTTGATGGCAAGGTGTGCAGGGCCGGTGGCGGTAGCAGCTAAATGGCCGAAGAAGTCTACAAATACCCCACCATGTCTCTTGTTCTCATCAGCGATGAGACAGATAATCCCATTTCTCTTCAACAATCGTAAAACATCCCTCAAGAAATGGGAAGAGGGTTTGATCAGGATGGACTTCAGATTGATCAGCCTTCGGCAACCTCTATAGATGCGTGACTGTACGGGATCTTTGAAGTCCCGTATTGCAATGGAGATACGATAGCCTTCAGCAGCGAGCTTTAATACCATGAGGGTAAAGTTGTTTAGATGTGCACTTACCACAATAACCCCTTTACCCTGAGAAAGGGCTCGATCAAGGTGTTCTCTTCCCTCAATGGTTATAGGGTTGGGCAATTTATTGCGATGGGGGCCAGTGGAGAAAAAGAGCTCAAGATAGTTCTGGTAGAAGTTTACCATTGCTTCCTTTGTCAGTCTCTCGATTTCTTTAGCCCCTTTCTCTTCCTTAAACGCAAACTGCATGCCTCTGATTATTCTACTCCTGGTGCTCACAGAGAAAGAGAATGATAACCATCCTAAAAGATTTCCAAAGCGATAGATTACATCAAGTGGCAGCCGGGAGATGGTGAAGGAGGCCAGCTTTATCAGAGACCATCCGATTACATAATATATCGCTTTAATCTTCTGCCCCCTTGTTTGATCTCTCTCCTTTTCTCCTCATACCCTTTTCTGCCCATGATCCCATAGGTATATTTCTTTCCTTCCTCAACACCAGGCTGGTCAAAAGGGTTCACCTGATAAAGAGCACCGGCAAAAACAGTTGCTGTTTCCAAGAGGTAAAGGAGCTGACCTAAGGTGAAGGCATTGAGTTCGGGTAAGGTGATGGTGCAATTCACCCGCCTATTTTTAGTTAGTGAATACTCAGTAGCCATTCTCTCCACCTCTATCAGTTCATTTAAGGCATGATTTCCTAAGTACCTAATCCCTTCCAAAGCAGGATAGGCCTTGGGGATGGAAAGGATCTCATGATACTGTTTCACGGCAATGAAGATGATCACCTTATCGAGAGGTCCCTCCATGTAGAGCTGAAGCTGGGAGTGCTGGTCAGTCACCCCTAAGGCATTGATGGGTGTTGGCCCAATATCCCTCCTCTTCCCCAAGCTCTCGGCCCAGAGCTGTCTGAACCAATAGGCCAGATCTTTCAAGGCATCACAATACGGCATCATCACCACCATCTTCTTTCCCCTTTTTACATCTAAGAGATAGAGAGCGGTGGCAAGCATTGAAGCGGGATTCTTCCAGATCTCACCCTTTTTACAAAACTTATCCATTGATCGTGCACCGGAAAGGAGCCCTTCACAATCAATTCCGGTCAAAGCAGCTGGTAGTAACCCCACCGGCGTGAAGACCGAGAATCTTCCTCCTACCCCTTGAGGGACGATGAAATCAGCAAGGCCCTCTGACCTGCAGATCTTCCTCAGCCATCCAGATTCAGCATCAGTGGTAATCAGGAAATGCTCCTTATACCTCTTTGGCCCTAATTTCTTTAAAAGAAGTTCTCTTATAATCAGAAACTGGGCCATAGTTTCAGCGGTCTCCCCGGACTTGCTGATCACATTGAAGAGGGTTTTCCTCATATCCAGGAGGTTAAGCAGACCCTTAAATCCGTCAGGGTCGATATTGTCAGCAAAAAAGATGCGGGGATAGCCCTTCCTCTGCCTGGGGGTAAAGAGATTGTAAAAAGCAGGGTGGAGAGCATTATGGAGGGTAATGCCTCCCAGGGCTGATCCTCCAATAGCCAGGACAACAAGATCGGTAAACTTCCCCCTTACGGCCCTGGCATACCTCTTTATGTCCTTCACCATCTCTTTCTGGTAGGGGAGATCCATGAAGGGAAGAAGGCCTTTGGCCCTCCTCTCCTTTATGTCCTGAGCTATCCGTCTGGATCTTTCTGCCGCTTCTCTTATTTCCTCTTCTTTAATGCCTTCTCTTTGAGCCGATTCAGCCATCAGATTGTTGAAATCCAGGGTAATCTTCAAACATTCTTGATTATCCGTCCTCTTCAGTGCACACATAATCCCCTCCTCTGAAGGTATAAAATTTATCTACCATTAACCCTCCGAAAACTCAATTGGAAAAGGTGAGTTTCACTTAACCTCGTGTCCTTGACTTGAGGCATTTATCTGATAGAATCGGGTTGGCGTGAAGGGAAGGAAATGAAACTATTTTCCAAGAAGTGGGAGATTTTTAAAAGTAATGAAAAACTGAGGAGTTTCCTCACCAGGGAATTAAATATCTCTCCTCTCCTTTCCCAGCTTCTCATTAACCGGAATATCGCTGATCTAAAACAGGCAAAGATCTTCTTGTCCGCCAGCTTAGCTGATCTCCATTCCCCGTTTCTGATGAAAGATATGGAAAGGGCGGTTAAGAGGATAGACCAGGCCCTGAAAGATGGGCAAAAGATTGTCATCTATGGAGACTATGATGTTGATGGGATTACGGGAACTGCCATCCTTTTCAATTTCCTTCAGGAACTCGGAGGAGATTGTTCATATTTCATTCCTGAGAGGGAGAAAGAAGGTTATGGTCTTAATCTGGAGGCACTCAAGCTGCTCAAGGATAAGGGGACAAGGCTCCTCATCACGGTAGACTGTGGGATAGGAGATTTTGAGGAGGTCTCTTTTGCCCATGATCAGGGGATGGATGTCATCATCACTGACCACCATGAAATCCCAGACAGGCTACCACCTGCTTATGCCATCCTCAATCCGAGACAGAAGGATTGTTCCTTTCCCTTCAAGGCACTTGCCGGTGTGGGGATCTCCTTCAATATGATTATCGCATTGAGGAGTTACTTAAGAGATTCAGGCCATTTCACAAATGATTCCCCTCCCAATCTCAAGGAATATCTCGACCTTGTCTCCCTTGGAACGGTTGCTGACATGGTTCCACTCGTTGATGAGAATCGGATCTTCGTTAAATATGGGCTGAAATTGCTCACTGAAGGTTCCCGGGCTGGGATAAGGGCTTTAAAGGAGGTAAGTGGACTGAAGGATGTACCTATCACCACAGGTCTCATTGGATTCAGGCTTGGACCCAGGATTAATGCCCCGGGAAGGATTGATCGTGCGGATGAAGGACTGAGGCTTTTTATTACCAAAGACCCTCAGGAAGCAGACTCTCTGGCCAGAAGTCTTGATGTCAAGAATTCTAAACGGCAGCAATTGGAGAATGAAATTGTCAAAGAGATTAAGGAGCGGATTGAAGCAGATGAAAAATTTCTTGAAAAAAGGAGCCTGGTCCTTTCCTCCTGTAACTGGCATCCCGGGGTAATCGGGATATGCGCATCCCGGATTGTTGAAGAGTACTACAGGCCAACAGTTCTGATTGCCCTCGACGGAAAAAAGGGAAAGGGATCGGCCCGAAGCATTGAGGCTTTCCATATCTACAATGGTTTGAAAGGTTGCGAAAGGTTTCTGGAAGGATTTGGAGGACACAAGCATGCTGCAGGGCTTACCATCCTGCCAGAGAAGATAGATGAGTTTGAGAAGTCCTTTGAAGAAATTGTTTCTCAGAATTTAAGCAGAGAGGATCTTATACCGAAGATCAACATAGATGCAGAGATTAATCTGAAGGAAGTAACCGAGAACCTCATTGATGATCTCGAACTGCTCGCCCCATTCGGCTATTCCAATCCTGAACCAACGTTCTGTTCCTTTGATCTGAGGCTTTACAGCTCCATGGTGGTGGGGAATGGGCATCTCAAGATGAAGATAAAAGAGGATGGGGTATTCTATGATGCCATTGGTTTTAATATGGGGAATGATTTTCCCCTCTCTGATCAGAAGATCCGATTAGCCTTCGTCCCCCAGTTCAACATCTATCGAGGGATAAAGAGTATCCAGTTACGAATAAAGGATATCAAGATTGGGGAAGAACAGTAAGCAGGCAATAGACAACAGGGAGAAACCCAATGCCCAAGCTCGAATGTCAAATTTGAAATTTGGATTTTGGCATTTGATATTCCCCTCATCGCCTCTCGCCTAATTTTTACCTAAGGGGGTTCTATGCTGACAGATGAATTTCTTATTGCATTGAAAAAGAAATATATTGATGCCATTTTACGGTGTAATCAGGGCAAGTTATTTGAAAAGAAAGAAAGGGATTTTGTGACGAAAGCAGGGAAGGTTGAGGTGAATGTGAGCAGGGGTGATGTATTTGAGAAGGCCTGTGTCTCAACCATCTCCGCTACCGTCACCATTCCGGGGCGGGACTACCTGAGCAGTATTCAGTGGCTCGGGATTCAGACTTTTCCTGTGAGTCCCCTGGTCCCAATGTTCATGGGTGTCTTTGAGCATGTTTCTGAAAAGGGAATAGAGCACTGCCCGGGATTTTTCGATGTCTATCCCGTAATACCCTATGATGAAGATAAAGAATACTTTAAAAAAGAGATGGGGAGCGTTGCACGGAAACATGGCAGGACATATGAGCATTTATTGCAAGGTTATCTGAAAATGTTTCAGGTGAAAGAGGCAGGCACCGGTGTAGGCTACGGAATTGGTATAGCATTCGGCCCGGAGGAGGAAGATAGTAAGTGTTTTCAGAATACTGCTGAGGCGATATTCCAGGCCTATTTTCATATTGTGGAAAAGCGAAAGAAAGAGAAACCAGCGCCGGAACAGATCGAGGAGATGTTTCAGAAGCGGTCAGAATGGGTAAGGTTCACATTTACCGAGAACCGTTTCTATCAGGGTGGTATTATGCTGGGTGTTCCCCCAGAAAGCTTCATGCTCCATATGTTACCACCGCTAGTCAAATTCTAAATTATCTTATGAAAGGGGGTGGTAACGATGACAGCGAAGGCCACAAGAAAGAGCCCTATCAACAACTTGCAGAACAAGATAAATGCCCCCATGCATACCCCCTCGAATAAAGATAGATAGAAAGGGATTAGAGTTGATTTCTCAATCCGGTGCTGTTTTAAGTACACCCCTTGTAAAATTTACACCTTAACATGAGATACCGAGAATGATCTCATCTTTTAGCCGGGTGATTCATTACGATAAAAGGTAACCCCCATGGATGAGAGAGAAAAAGACCAGAAAGAAAAGGGTGAACAGGATATTGAAGACCTCTTGAAGGAACGCGCCCGCATTGATGAACTACTGAAGTCCAGATATAGCCGTGATGTTACCATCATGTTTTCTGATATCAAGGGATCTACTGCATTTTTTGAATCCCGGGGAGATATTGAGGGTCGGGTCATGATCCAAAAACATAACGAGATGCTCTTCCCCTTAATCGAACGCCACCAGGGAAGGATTATCAAGACCATAGGGGATGCGATCATGTCCTTCTTTGAAGAGCCTATGAATGCGATAAAATCTGCCATTGAGATCCAGGGAGCGCTCTTCGAGTACAACCAAGGCAAAAAAGAGTTGGATCAGATTCAGGTGAGAATCGGGATAAGTACTGGTGTAGGGTTGGTAGAACCTAAGGATGTGTTTGGAGAGGTAGTGATTGTGGCAAAACGACTGGAGAGCATCGCCCAGGCTGGTCAGATACTAATCTCTAAGCCGCTCTATGGAAGGATGAATAGCTCAGACAAGGTGATCTGCCAGTATGTAGGTCCCAAGAAGCTTAAAGGGAGAACGGAAGCTCTGGAGGTCTACCAGATAGTATGGAGGGAAAAGGAGAATGGTGAAGAAGAATGTCTGACTGCTCCACCTTCATGGACAACCGAACAGAGATTGAATCTCGGCAGAGGGGATACGTTCAAAAAGGGAAAAGATCTCCTCCGCCTTGTGAACATCGTTATTTTTGTAATCATCATTGCCGGGGCACTGTCCCGTATCGGTTTTGGAATCTGGAAGGGATCGCAGGATAAGTCTTTAAAATACCGTTCTTCCTCTGAAACATATACCAGTCAGGGTATGGTAATGGAAAGAGCAGGCAAACTTGATGAGGCAATATCGTATTACGAAAAGGCCCTCAAAGAGAATCCCGATGACTCTTTTGCCTCTGTCTTTTTGAAAGAGGTGAAGAGAAAGGCAGAGATCGCTCAAGATAAAGAAAGACAGGAAAGGATTAATGCCCTGGTAAATGATCTGCTCAAGGCATCACGGGAGAAGAGCGTGAAGGCGAAGGAAGCAGATACCTGGACATCACGTCCTCTGACTATTACCTTTCTCGGTCTGGAAAGGAAAGGAGGATTGGGCCCATTACGAGAAGGGATGGATGAATACATCCTCTTAAGGCTTACATCCTCACTGCAGGCAGAAGGGAGAATAAAGGTCGTAGAGAGGGAGATTTTGGATAAGCTCTTAGAAGAGTTAAACTTAAGCACTACCAGACTCATTGATGAAGAATCAGCCCTTAAGGTAGGAAGGATCCTGGCTGCCCGCCTGATCGGAATCGGCAGTATCTCCCAATTGGGACAGAAGTCCTTGCTCACCCTTAAGTTCATCGAGACCGAGACCACTAAAATTATAATGGCTATATTAGAGGGTATCGATAACCCAAAGGATCTTGATACTCTCATTGAAAAGGTATCAAAGGAGGCCACCCTACGTATAAAAAAGGAGTATCCTTTACGAGGAAAGATCACCTCAATCGAGGGGGATAGACTCACCATCAACATTGGCTCAGATGAGGGTATGAAGAAGGGCCTAAAGATGAGAATCTTAAGTAATACCATTTCCATGAGAGAAGGAGATATTGGGTTAATTGAGGTAACTTCAGGAACCCCTTCTCACTCCCAGGCAAAGGTTATTAAGAAAGCCAGAGGTCTGGTTGCTGGATCAAGGGTGGAGGAACTTATTGAGGGTTAAAATGTAGGTATGAGTTAATGGAGAAAGTAAAAATATTCCTTATTGCAGGACTTATCCCCTTTCTCTTCTTTAAAACTTCCTTCGCCCAGGAGATCTTCCAGCAGATCCAGATCAACTCATCTTTCAATCCAGTAGGCTCCGGGGCAAGGGCCATGGGCATGGGAGGGGCATTTATCGCAGTGGCTGACGATGCAACTGCCGCCTCATGGAATCCAGCTGGCTTGATCCAGCTTGAAAAACCAGAAATATCCCTGGTTGGCACCTTCTTCAAGGTTAGAGAGGAACTTGAGTCTTCCCATTCTGAGGTTTCAGGGATGAATGAAAAGGAAAGCTATGACTTGAACTACCTTAGCTTTGCCTATCCCTTCAGGTTCCTCAACCATAATCTGGTTGCTTCCTTGAATTACCAGAGGCTCTACGACATGTATCAGAGGCTCAGTTTTGACTATAACTATGCAGGAAACTTCTCTGACGGGAGCACCTATGAGCTCAACCAAGCGGTTACCTACAAGCAGGATGGCGGTGTTAAGGCGCTTGCTCCTGCCTTAGCTCTCCAGATTATACCCCAGCTATCCATAGGGATAACCCTGAACTTCTGGACAGATGAGCTCTTCTGGGAGAATGGATGGAGCGAAAGGTACTATGCCAAGGGTAAGGGGAATATCAGAGGTATTCCCATTGAGACGGAGGATAACATCTATGAAAAATACTCCTCCTTTAAAGGATTCAATTGTAACCTCGGATTTCTCTGGGACATCAATTCAAAGGTAACTATGGGGGGAGTTATTAAAACCCCTTTTACTGCTGACCTCCATCACCGTTATAAATTCCATACCCAGCAGACTTACCCAACTTATGATCGCACAATTAAGGGGGGATATGAATTCTCCGAGGGAGTGGAACTAAAGATGCCCATGTCCTATGGTTTGGGTTTTGCCTTTCGTTTATCAGATGCCTTAACCCTTTCCTTTGATCTCTACCGAACCGAGTGGTCAGAGTTCTTTATGGAGGATGGTGAAGGTCATGATACGAGCCCAATTGACGGTAAGGAGAGGAAACACTCCCATGTCCATGACACCACACAGGTGAGGACGGGTATTGAATACCTGATTATTAAAGAGGAAACGGTAATACCCTTGAGGGCTGGTTTATTCTATGACCCTCAACCCTCTGAGGAACACCCCGATGACTTCTTCGGCTTCAGCTTAGGTACGGGTATCATGGTAAAGAATGTTGTGATTGACTGGGCTTATCAATTCCGCTATGGAGGAAACGTCAGAGGTGATTCTATTGGCCTCCCTGATACTAAAGAGGATGTGACACAACATTCAATACTCATGTCCATCATCTACCATTTCTAAGTGCAATGAAAACGAAGATCCATAAATTACCTGTATTACTCCGTGCTCTTTGCTTTCCTCTCTTTGCTTCTTTTATAGCGATCTCTTTTCCTCACTTTTATGGCTGTGCAATGAATAAACCACCCACATACCAAAAGGATAGAAAGATCTATGGGGTAACCCAAGGGCTATTTCGCAACCGTTGGTGGAATTTCTATGAGAGGGGACTTTCCTTCTCTGAAGGTGAGTTCTACCAGGAGGCGATCTCTGATTTTAAAGAGGCGATCAAGAGGAGGTCAATTGACCAGAGAAGGGCCAGAAGCTATGGAATGCACTTCCTCGACTATTTCCCCCATCGGGAGATGGGGATTGCCCACTACCATCTCAGGGATTATTCAGAGGCTGTCAAAGAACTGGAGACTTCCCTCTCGCAGGTAGATAGTGCTAAGGCAAAATATTTTCTCAATAAGGTCAGAGAGGCCCAGCTTAAGACAAGAGGTGAGGATAAGCCCCCTCCATTTATTACAATAACCTCGCCTCAAGATGGTGAATATAAAAACCTCTTCTCCCTAGAGGTCTCAGGTATAGTTGAAGATGATCAGTATGTCTCTGAAATTGAGATCAATGGAATTCCTTTGTTCCTCGAACTTGCCCAAAAGGACATAGGATTCAAACAGCTAATAGATTTACATGACGGCATCAATCTCATCGCGGTGAAGGCTAAAGACCTAACTGGGAAAGAATCTGAAAAGGTCGTTCGCATTATCGTAGATAGGCAAGGTCCATTATTGAGCATCGAGGATTTAAATTTTGAACACGTAAATGAGGGTGTTATAGGAGTAAAATGTTCCTTAATTGATGAGAGTGGATTATCCTCTCTTACTCTTCAGGGTAGAGGATTCGAATTCCAAGGAAAAAGAGAGGTCAATATTGATGAGAAGGTTGATGTAAAGGGAAAAGAGGATCGGATTGTATTTGAGGTGAGGGATCTGGCAGGCAATATTACCAGAGGTGAAATCAACGTGTCTTCTGCTCAGATAAGTTTGAGTCCAACAATTCAGATTGCCTTTCTAAATGAGAGTATCAGTGATTTAGGCGGAGGCCTTTTTTCGAAGGATCAGGAGAGCATCCCTTTAACCATTAATCTTAAGGATCTGATGGAAAGGCAGACCGTCCATTATGAAACTATCTTGATCGATGGGCGTGTCAGTGGTTTATTTGATATACGATCGATCTTAATAAATGGAACTCCTCTTCTGGTCAAACCAGGCAAGAATCTCTTCTTCAACCACATTGTTCAATTGAAAGAAGGTAAAAATCGATTTGAGATCAAGGCGATTGATGCCAAAGGAAATACAACTACGAAGAGTGTAGTAATCCTCCGTGAGACACCCAAAGTAAAGAGAATAGGCTCGCGGATGTCTATTTTGCTTCTTCCCTTTGAAATAAAAGGTCAGTTATCCTCAGGGGACCTCATCTACGATAGTCTGCTCAGTGCATTTGTCAAGCAAGGCAGGTTTAACATAGTCACCCGGGAAAGGTTAGAGGAGGTTTTGAGAGAACTCAAGTTAAGCAAGACCGACTTGATTGACCCTTCCAAGGCCCTCAAGGGAGGAAGGATGATTGCAGCGGAAGGGATCATCATGGGAAGTATAGCTGAGACCTCAAATTCAATTGAGATCTTCACCCGCCTGATCAATACAGAAACCACCTCCATCCTTGCAGCCAAGGATGTCTTCTCACAGGATAAGAGTATAACCAACATCCAGTTTATCTCTGAAGGCCTCGCCTTAAAATTCAATCACAGCTTCCCTTTAGTTGAAGGGTTGGTAGTAAAGGTAAGAGGGAGGGAGGTCTATGCAAACTTTGGCCTGGATAAGGATATCAAAAAGGAGATAAAGTTTATTGTCTACCGCGAAGGTGAAAAGATCTTTCATCCGGTTACGGGGAAGTTCTTGGGATGTGAGTACCAAGATCTGGGTGAAGTGAGGGTGGAAGAGGTATTTGATAATCTCTCCAAAGGGAAGCTCCTTGCCAGGGAAAGTGCGAATATCAGAGTAAAGGATAAGGTAATCACCAAGTGATAACAGGCTCGTGAGTTTATTGAGAATCTTTGATGCTTAATCGGTGTCTAAGATATCTTCTCCTCTTCTCCTTTCTTTTTCCCTCCTCAGGGTTAAGTCAAATCTGGGAGGATCAGGGTCTCTATGGAGGTCAGATCCCCGCTCTTGTCGTTGATCCATCAGATGGAAATTGCCTCTTTGCCGGAAGCTGGGAAGGGGATGGGTTATTTAAGAGTATAAATGGGGGAGACAGTTGGGAAAATATAGAAGGGTTTAGGAATCAAGATCTTCGCTCGATTTCCATTGATCCTCAGGATCATCTGACCGTCTGGGTGGTCTCGACCACCTATATCTATAAGAGCACAGATGGAGGGTTCTCCTGGAAGAAATATGATCCAGCCAGGAAAGGGAAAGTATGGCGCAACTACTGCTCTCTTTCCCTTGACTCCCAAAATCAGGGTGTGGTCTATGTGGGCTGTAGCGGTTTATACGGATCGGATGATGGTGGTTGTGTCTTCAAAACCTCGGATTCCGGCCTTTCCTGGGGAAAACTTAATTTAAAGGCAGATCATATCCCCTGGGCTATTGCCGTCAATCCTTTAGACCATGAGGAAGTCTGGCTCGTCACTGATACCTTCTCAAATGAGGATGGTAGTATTTACAGGAGTGAAGATGGAGGATTAAACTGGAAAGTTGTTCAAACCAATCTCACTCCTGGATGGTTTGAAGAGATTGTTATCAACCCAATGAAACCCAAGAGAATCTATGTAGGAGGAGAAAATGGCGTCTACCGGACGAAAGATGGGGGTAAGACCTGGGAACAGCTCATACCAGATAGCTGGTGTGAGGCCTTAATCTTGGATCCTCAAAATCCTGAGACTATCTACGCTGCCTGGAACTTACATTTCTCAAAGAGCACAGATGGTGGAGATACCTGGACCACGCAGGACATTCCTTTAGAGTTCTTCTCTCTTGCATTGGACTCTCATAATCCAGAAGTCATTTATGCTGGCGAATCCAACCTCGGTGTCTTCAAGAGCGAGGATGGAGGAATTAACTGGTTACCCATCAATCAAGGGATAAAGGCCAATGCCGTTTTTTGCAGTGAAATTCAGCCCCAAAATAGGAGAGAGATTTACAGCGGGACGATTGCTGGCCTATACCGGAGGGGAGGGGATGGAGTCTGGACCGTCCTCAATCCAAAGAACACCTTCTCCTTGTCAATTGATCCATCAAACCCAGAAATTCTCTATGCTGGATTCAACTGGGGACTTGAAAAGAGTACTGATGGGGGAATAAGCTGGGAGAGGGTGCTGTCTCTTTCCCGACTCGATCCTTGTCGGGTCGAAACCATTGCCCTAAACCAGAGAGAGACAAGTACCCTCTATGCTGGAGTATTCTATTACTCGGGAAGAGAGGGGGCGATCTACAAGAGTGTAGATGGAGGTGGGACCTGGGTTAAGGTCTTGAGTACCTTAAGACCAATCAATGTTATTGAGATAAATCCCTTAAGCCCTTCGGTTATCTATGCAGGGAGTGGCTACCTTGAAAGTCAGACCCTCCCGGGGAATCTCTACAAGAGTATTGACGGAGGGGAAACGTGGGAGGTAACAGGCCTCAAAGAAAAGGTAGTAAACGCCATTGCCCTTGACCCTCAAAACCCTGAGATCATTTATGCAGGTACCTTTGTTTCTGAGAGTAGCACTTCTGCTGGTCTCTATCAGAGCATTGATGGAGGTTTAATTTGGGAGGAGAAGAGCAAAGGTCTTCCTCAAGGGGCAACGATTACTGCTTTGAAGATTGATCCATATTCTTCCCTGATTGTCTATGCTGCTACCCGAGATCAAGGGATATACATAACGCTTAATGGAGGGGAGTACTGGGCACTCCTTGGCCTCTCCGACTACCGCTCTTATAATCTTTTGCTCCCGTTCCTCCTTGAGGGAAGCCTATCCTCTCATTTGAGTGCTTTCTTTTCTCCCACACCTCTCTATGCCGGTACGGGAAGTGGGCTCCTTCAATACAATGCCTCTGCTACCGGGCTGATCAGCGGGATGGTTACTGATACCGTGAAGGGAAGAGGGATTGATGGAGCAAAGGTGATAACAGATACTGGAGGTGTTGCTATAAGTGTAGATGGTTATTACCTCCTCTTCTCCCCTGCAGGAGTCTGTACAGTTACTGCGTCAGCCAAAGGCTATAAATCAAGTTCTGAGCAAGGGGTCAAGGTAATAGCAGGGGAGACCACGAGTCTTGATTTTGGCCTGAGCCCAAGAAAGGTTAGGTGAGTTTCACTTGGGTATAGATCACGTTAATTAATAATCTAACTATTCTCATTCATCAAAAGAAAGGGAAGACCATGAAAGAACTGGTAGACAGATTGCTATCAGGAAGCATCACCCGCAGAAACTTTATCAAAAGTATGGTTGCTCTGGGAGTCACAGCAGCCTCTGCGGGCGAGATGTTTGACACGGCGGCCCATGCAGCCATCCCGAAAGTGGCGGGAAGATTGGTGAAGGGAACAGGAGGGGAAGTCCTCCTTGAAACACTCAAGGATGCCGGTATCCGCTACATCTTCTCCGCCAACTCCACTGGCCAATGCCCTGTGTATGATGGGCTGGTGGATCGCCCTGAGATGCGGATCATCCTTGCCACGCACGAGGCGCACTGCATCTCCATGGCCCAGGGATTGGAGCTTGCCACCGGAGAACCGGCCTGTGCCATTTTCCCAGGCATCGGCCTCGCCAATGCAGCAACCAATATCTATAATGCCTATAAAGACCGGTCAGCCGTGCTCTGCATTACCGATGGGAATGCCCCGACCTTTGCAGGCCGGGATGGGTTTGATGATGTGGATGACTGGGAGGATATTGTTAAACCCATCACCCGCTGGCGCTGGTCACTGCAAGCTGCCAACCGGATTCCGGAGATGGTCAACCGGGCGCTCAAGGTATCTGTCACACCGCCCTTTGGGCCAACCTATGTGAAGATACCATTTGCCGTTTTAGGTGAAAAAGATCTCTCTGCCATGGTTTATCCCCAGTCAGCCTACCGGATTGATACAAAGATCAAGCCTGATCCCAAGAAGATCGAGAAGGCGGCTGAAATGATCCTTGATGCCCAGAATCCTCTCATCACGGTGGGGAGAGAAGTGACCCGTTCCGGTGCAGGTGACGATCTGATCAAGCTCGTTGACCTCCTCGGCATCCCCGTTACACAGGGGGTTTCTCCCACTTCAGATTTCCCCACCACCCATCCATCGTTTGTTGGTTACTATGGACCGGGCATGGTAAGTTATCCTCAGAACTCTGACCTCCTTATCTGCCTTGGAGTCCGTGTACCTGACCCTTCCTTTCACTCCCCTCCAGTCCGGAGTAAAATCATCCATGCCCATGTGGAGCCTGATATCATTTCTGCCTACTATGCGAGTGATGTTGCTATCCTGGGAGACCTGAAAGAGACGATTCAGGCACTCTATGAAGCGGTGAAGGAGTGGGTAGCTGGCCCGGTAAAGTCAGCGGCAAATGAGAGAAAAGCCACCACGGAGAATTACCTGAGCGAGGAAAAGAAAAAGAGAGAAACTGCTGCCCGGGAGAAGTGGGACAAGAGCCCCATCTCGCTCCACCGCCTTGCCTACGAACTGGAAAGATCGCTGGAGAAGGATGCCATCGTCGTGAGCGAGCTCATGACCCGCCTTCCCTATGAATACTTATCCATGGGCTTGGGGAACAAGATGAGGATCGGCCCTTCCGTGGGTCTGGCTCTGGGCTGGTCACTTGGGGCAGCCTTGGGGGTGAAGCTGGCCAGACCTGACAATCAGGTGGTATGCCTCGTGGGAGATGGGGCATTCCTCTTTGGCCAGGCTGAAACCCTCTGGTCTTTCACCCGATACGAGTGCCCTGTTACCATTGTGATCTTCAACAACCTTTCCTACAACAGTTCAAGAGACCGCATGTTTACCTTTGGTACCCGCCAGCGCGAGCAGGGAAAAGATATGGCTTCCTATCTCGGATACCCGGACACTGACTTTACGAAGATGGCAGCAGCATTCCATATTAAGGGAGAAAGGGTGCTTGAGCCCGGCAAGCTTGAAGGGGCTCTCAAGCGGGCAAAAAAAGAGACAGCTAATGGAAGACCCTATCTCCTCGATGTGAGAATTGAGAGGACGGGGTTAGGGGCTGAACTGGAGAACTACCCCGAGACCACCATTGCTAAGATGAGGAAGAAGATGGTGTGAATCCTACATCAGCCCAATGATGCGTTCTATAAGAGGTCTGTGAAAAACAGAGTTCCTCGTTGCTCAACAACATTTTTTCGACAATTCTAAATCTCGCTTCACTGCAAATTCAAAACTCGCTTTCGCTCAAACAGCTGAATTTGCGACCGTTCTGCTCGATAAGAATTGTTAACGAAAAAATCTTCATTTCGTACTCGGAACTCTGTTCTCGACTTTTTCAGAGATCTCTATAATTGTCCTTGACAAATACATATAATATATGCATATTAGAGTCATGAGAATAAGCTGGGATTCCGAAAAAGCGAAATTGAATTTTCGCAACCCCAAGGGAGAGAAAGAGCTATGATGAAGGAATATGATTTCAAAAAAGCCAAAAGGGGCGCAGTATTTCCACAAAAGGGGAAAACTCGAATCACTATGTACATCGATAATGATGTCCTTGAGGAGTTCCGAACACTCGCTGATAACGCTGGATACGGGTATCAGACCATGATCAACAAGGCCTTGAAACAGTATCTTAGCAAAGTTAATAAGCCTCTGGACGAGACGGTGTTACGCCAGGTAATCCGCGAAGAATTGAAGCGTGCTGCCCCTTAAGAAAAAGGGAATTAATTTTGATACCAATGAGCTTCGAAAAACCAAAATATTCCCGTGATTGTAGTCAACAGTCCGATAATTGTAATGCTTACTTGATGCCGGCGAAGAATTTCTGAGAGCATACGAATTGCCTGTCAGACCTTTGCAGTACAAACCTAACTACTGATTGCCTTCCACGCCCATTCAAACACGGTGATCCCCATGTAGCAGGCCAGGGTCCAATATAAATTGGAAATCAGGAGGCTACCCATGAATATCGCCCATTCCCGTTTTCCCATGCCGTTAAATTTACCCCGTCGCATGTAAACGGTTGTTATGAACGCGTCGAATTTTATCGACAAGAACAGAAATGCTACGGGATCACTCTTTTGCAGTATCCACGAGGTAATTCGGCCTATGCCTTTTTTCCCGCCGTAACCTCTTAATTCCTTAATCGTCTCTATGCCCAGCCAATCCCGTTTTGACCAGTCGTAGAATTTCAGGGTACCAAGACAAACGAGGAAAGAAAAAAATGTCATCACCCCTCCGCCATAAAGGATGCCGAATTTGTAGATGACGAAGGGATAGAGAAAGAAATTAAAGGCCCAGACGATAATCTGATTTACTGTCAGCCCAAGAGACAGTTCTACAAGGCGGCTTTTTAGTGATAGCGCTGTATCAAGTCTCGTCTTTACACCGCTTCGTATGTTTTCAAACTCGTGAAACTGCATACTCAGAATCTTTTAATCCTTCGATGTTTTACATTCTTGATATTTACACCGGAGTCTTCTTTTTTATTTTACAAAACTCTTTTAAAGTTTCTAACTTTAACATATTTTTATTTCTTGAAACCCAGTGACCAAGACGTTAAGGGACGTTGTTGAAATCCTTCACTTTCCTATTTTCCTGCCAAAGTCCTATCGGTTATTGAACAGATCAACGAACTGGAAGGTATCTCCGTCGAATAATCCCCTATCACTCAGCTTTATGTGAGGGATAACGGATAAAGACATGAATGATAAAGTCATGAAAGGTGCCTGTAATGGAGAACCAAAGGATTTGACTCTCTGATTTATCTCACTGTATTTTTGTGCGACTTGAGCATAATCTTCATTACTCATGATCCCTGCAATCGGCAAGGGGAGAATCGTTTCTCGTTCCCCTGATACTGCGCTGATACCACCTTTCTGTTCAATGATCATGTTGATTGCCCTGCATATCTCCTCATCAGTTACCCCTACCGCGATAATATTGTGCGAGTCATGAGCAACGCTCGAGGCGATGGCCCCCCTTTTCCGACCGAAATTTTTTATGAAACCAATCGCTACAGGTGCATCCTGGTAGCGGTTCACCACGACGATCTTCAAGATATCCCTTTCCACATCTGACACCACATACCCACTTGCAATCTTAGGCACTGCTGTGCTTTTTTTTGTGATTAACTGGCCTTCAATAACTTCAATTACATGGATGTTCCCCTTTTTATAGGGAAGTGCAAAATCTGCAACTGTTTTTCCCCCGATCTTAAAATTGTTTGTTACTTTTGATGATTTCTGGGGTATCAAAGATTTGCCCTCTTCCGCAATAACTTCTCCGTTGATATACGTTTTGAGTATCCTAAACTCCTTGAAATTATCTATTACGATGAAGTCAGCATAATCTCCCTTACGCAGTAATCCAACATCTAACCCATAGTGCAACACAGGATTCACACATGCTATTTTAAGAACCTTCATGACATCAATTCCGTAGTTCAATGCCCTCCTTACCAGCTCATCTATGTGCCCTTTTACAAGATCATCTGGGTGTTTATCGTCGCTGCAGAACATGCAGCTTTCATAATGTTCTTCTCCAATCTGAATCAATTCCTCAAAATTCCTGGCTGCAGAACCTTCTCTGATCTGAATTTTCATTCCCAGTCCAATCTTTTCCAGCGCCTCTTCCTTACTTGTACTTTCATGATCTGTGGATATCCCTGCCTGTACATATTTCGCTAAGTCTTTGCCTCGCAAACCCGGGGCATGGCCGTCTATCAATTTCGAATATTTTTGGGCGGTATGGATCTTTCTCATCATCTGGAGATCACCATTCAGCACCGCAGGGAAATTCATGACCTCTCCCAGGAACTTTATGTGATCCAAGTGCAGGAGTTCTACCACCTCTTCTTCACCCAACGATGCTCCATTTGTTTCAAAAGGGGAGGCTGGCACACATGAAGGGGCACCGAAATAGAATTTCACCGGCACCTTGGCGGCATTTTCTACCATGTACATTACACCATCAATCCCTAAGACGTTGGCTATCTCATGAGGATCAGACACGGTAGCTACTGTCCCATGAATTGCAGCCACCCGCGCAAACTCTGAAGGAGTCAGCATCGAGCTTTCAATGTGGATATGGGCATCAATCAGCCCAGGAACAATATGCGTTTCATACGTACTCGATTCCCGTATAATATCAATGATTCTGCCGTTTAAAATCTTCACTGTCCCGGGATAAACAGAAGAGGTTAAGACATCAACGATGTTGCCCGAGACTGTTTTTACATTCTTTTCCATGTTGCCCGCTACTCCTCAGACGCTCGCTACCTCCTTACCTTTCAGGGCAGCCTGGATCATGAGGTAGCGGCTGATACCGTCGAGGGAGAGCATCCCCTTCAGTTGGTTGTTTTCCAGAACAGGCATAGTTGTCTTGTTGCTGGAAAGAAGGTGGTGGTATACGTCATCGAGTGGTGTCTGGGGATCGACAAAATTAAAATTCCGATCCATCACCTCGGAAACGGGAACTTGAACCCCCTTGTCATGGATGACAGAGAGAATACCCATCCGGGTGAGAACGCCCTGAATACCCTTGTCTCCCACAACCGGGAAATCCTGCTGGCAGCCGTGATAAATGTATTCCAGCACCCGAGATAGGGGCTCATCCGGCCGCAGGCTGTGAAAGTCAGTAGCCATTACTTCATTGGCCAGCACTCGGTGGAGGATAGTTTTGAGCATCACGTGTTGTTTCTCGCCCCCCGCACCTATGAAGAGAAAAATTCCAATCAAAGAAAGCCACCAGTTGAAAAATAACCCGTAGAAAATAAAGAGCATGGAGAAACCCTGTCCAATAAAGACTGCTGCTGAGGTGGCTTGAACAAAGTTCATCTTCAGAGCAAGGATTCCGCGCAAGATCCTGCCCCCATCCATAGGGAAAGCGGGTATGAGATTGAAAATCGCCAGCATAATGTTTACACCTATGAGCATGCTGAACAGCTCGTGCGCAGAAGCTGGATACAGAATGGTTATAATGATACCAGACCAGGTTCCGATGAAGAGGTAAAGAATACCGGCGATCACCAGGTTAATGAAAGGTCCCACAACAGAGATCGCAATCTCCTGGCCTGGTTTCTCCGGTATCTCTTCCATGCTGGCAACACCGCCGATAGGGAGCAAGGTGATGCTCTTCGCCTCCACGCCGAAGCGACGGGCAATGATGCTATGACCAATTTCGTGAATGAGGACACAGGCGAAAATAGCACTGATAAAGAATACCCCCATCATCGCCTGTTCTGGTCCCCTTCGAGACAATCCAGCAATAAAGATAAAAAAGAGGAGAAAGAGAAATGTCACGTGAATCCTGAAAGTTATTCCAAATATCTTCCCTAGTTTAAAAGACCACTGCATAAATTACCTCCTTTCTTAAAATGAGGTGTTTAGTTTAAAATGTTTACCATTCACCTTATTGCGTGTAAAAGGAAGCCGACGTTACATTCTACTGCGGAATGCACTGAGGTGCAAGAAATACTCAGGAGTACGTGGTCGGTGAGGATTTATAAATTATAAAAATGACCGTATGGCTTATAAATTCCCTTGATCATTAACGGTAAACAAGCTAAATAGAAAGAAAATATTAGTCTGGAGGTAGAAGGGGATGGCAACTTCAATGGAAAAGAAAATTGGAATCATCGGGGGAGGAAACATGGGGGAGGCCTTGATCAGAGGGATTATGAATGCGGGTCTCATTCCCAAAGAGAATCTTTTTGTCTCAGATGTAAGGGAAGATTGTTTGAAAGGTCTAAGAAATACCTATGGAGTCCCCACCTTTTCTTCCAATAGTGAAGTGGTCTCAAAGAGTGAAATCATCATCCTCGCTGTAAAGCCGCAGGTCATGGAAAAAGTGCTCAAGGATATCGCCTCCTTCGTGAAACCTTCTCACCTCATCATCTCTGTTGCAGCAGGTATTACCTTGCGTTTTCTCTCCCAACACTTAGGTGAGAAGGCGAAGATTATTAGGACGATGCCCAATACCCCTGCGCTGGTCCAGGAAGGGGCTACTGCTTTGTGTGCAGGGAAAGGGGTACGAGAAGAGGATCTGAGGGTAGCTAAGGAGATCTTCCAAGCTGTAGGGAAGGTGGTAATCGTGGATGAATCCCTCATGGATGCTGTTACTGGATTGAGCGGAAGCGGCCCAGCCTACTTCCTCTTCATATTAGAGGCGTTAATCGATGCTGGCGTAAAGATGGGGTTAACTCGCGAGACCTCCTCTCTTTTGACTATCCAGACCTGCCTCGGTACCACAAAACTCCTTTTAGCCACTTCAGAACATCCGGCAAAACTGAGGGATAAGGTAACCTCTCCCGGCGGGAGTACCATCTATGGTCTCCATGCATTAGAAGAAGGGGGGGTAAGATCATCTCTCATCAGTGCAGTGGAGGCAGCTACCAAACGCTCCCGAGAGTTAGGCAAGAAGGAGTAAAAGGCCTTCGCCGTTCCCCTCATTTTTTCTTTAAGACTTCGCTTCGGAAAAAGGGATAAATCAGCCCTCCAACCAGGCCAGTCAGAAGCCCAACCAAGAGCATGAGGAGAGAAAGGGATAGAGCCTGAGCATTCGTAATACTGAGACGTGAGAATAAAAAAACACTCACTCCTTCCCTGATCCCCAGTCCATTCAAAGAGAGCGGTATCATGGCAGCCCCAGTTATTATGGGGACTAAGAGAAAGAAGTAGCCTAAGGAGAGACTTAAGTGGAGGGAAAGGGAGAGGAAATAATAGACCACAATCAAGATCACCTGAAACAGGAGAGAAATGGAGAAGATACTGAGCAGGAGAAGTCGTTCTTTTCGGTACTCAATGGTTGCGTAGTAGATTTGTTCCACCTTTTCTTTGATCCCGAGGCGACGAAAGGAGAATATTTTGTTTATGTATTCAAAGTAGGTAGGAATGAAGAACAGGGTCATTCCAATCAAAATGATGGCAGAAGCACACAATATAGCGATGAGAAGAGGTGATTTTCCCATGCTGATCAAAGCAACCAGGCTTGCCAGAAGGGATATAATGAAGAGCATAAAGAAGCCGGCAAACCTTTCCATCACAATTGAGGAAACAGCGTGCTCCTTCTTATCCGCCTCTTTCCAGAGGTAGTAACCCCTGACCACATCTCCACCGATCGAGGTGGGTAGAAATTGGTTGAAGAACATGCCGATGAAGTAGAGGGAAAGGAGGCGCAAAAAAGGAAGTCTATTATCCTTTTTCAAGAGAAGCCACCACCGTACCGTGCGGATGGGCTGGGCGAGGAGATAGAGGAAGAGGGCGAGGAGGAAAAGAGTGATGTCTGTGGTTAAGAGGGTTTCTTTAAGAGGGGAGAGGTTAATGGTGAAGAAGAGGTAGAAGAGGACACCTAAGCTTATCGCTGCTTTCAGGAGGATGGTTTTAACGTTAGTCAGTGTTGGTAGACCTCTCTACGATGGGCAAGAGAATATATAAACTATTTTAATTATAACAGAGTAGAGAATCTAAAGGGTAAAGCTTTCGGGGTGCTCATATCGGGTTCTCTTTCTTCTTCCGTCGGGGGAACAAATAGGACTGTCCATTTTTCGCTAAGGCGCTGTTAATTGGAGCGACTGGCCGGGCTCCAAGATCCGCACTATTGTGCCCGGAGTGAGTTTCCCGACAGCTTGCACAAACTGCTCTGTCGAACCGTTGTATTTTAGCAATATCCGGTCCATGATTGGACCTGCTGTGTATCCATAGTGGATTGGAACGGCAACACGGGGACGCAAGATTGCGCATAGTTCTGCGGCATCTTCAGCGCTCATGACAATTTTACGGTTTCCAAGCAAACGGCCAGTCAGTCCGGAGATCGGCAGTAAAGCCAGATCAATAGACTGGAATTTTTTGGACAATTCAGCCAGTTCCGGGATAAAAAGGGTGTCCCCGCCGAAGTAGACTGAAAAACCAGAGGCAGAAAGAATGCAGGTAATTTCCGGCGCAGCATGCTTGGCAGGGGTCGCTGTCACCCTGACCGGGCCTAAGGTCGTGGTCTCCCCCGCATCGAGTTCTGTGACGTTTTTAAATCCTGCTTTTCGTGCGGCTTTGGCAATGCCACGCTTGACAGCAAAGGGAACACTTTTATCGGAGTAACTTTTAAAGGCCTTCATATCATAATGGTCAAAATGCTTGTGACTCACAAACACACCGGTCAAATGCGGCAGGGCGTCCACGGTAATGCCCAAGGGTTCTTTCCATCGGTAACCTGACTGCTGGGAAAACCATGGATCGGTCAAGATGGTGTTGCCATCAAAGTCAATCAGCACGGTGGAATGGATAATGCGAGTAACCGTCAACATAATGGGGTCAGACTTAAGGAGAGAAAATCGGACGATTCTATTTTCGCCCGTTTCTCTAAACTCGCTTTTATATTGAACTTTAATCCCTTGTAAACCTGAAATACCACAATCAACTTATTTGTCAAATATTTTCCGTGGAACTGAATGAGCGGTCAGGGGTTGTAATTCAGGCGGGATTGTTCTTCTTAATTTCCTGTGCCACCTTATCTAAGATGCCGTTGATGAACGGCGGGGATTTTTCGCTACCGAATTTTTTACTCAGTTCGATCGCTTCATTGATGGCAACCTTGGGCGGGATATCAGGGCAGTGGGCGAGTTCGAAGATTGCAGCCCGAAGAATATTGCGATCTACCCGATCAATCCGACTGAGACTCCAGTTCTTAGAATACTTTTTGATCAGCTGGTCGAGTTCCTCCTTGTGCTGAGCAACACCTTTGACGATCCGCTCAGAGAATTCCCTTAAATCCTCCGGATACTTGAAGTTGTTCCAGAACTCATCGATGGTCTTCTGAACATCTCCCTGATTTAAGTCGAGCTCAAAGAGGATTTGGAGGGCAAGTTCCCGTGACTTCCTTCTGCTGCCCAAGGGAAAACCTTATTTCTTGCCAATTTCTTTCAAGAGGTTGGCCATCTCAATAGCAGAAAGGGCAGCATCCCATCCTTTATTTCCCGATTTGGTCCCGGCCCTCTCGATTGCCTGTTCGACATTGTCGGTGGTTAATATCCCGAAGGCAATGGGTACCTCTGAATCGAGGGTAACTTTAGCAATCCCTTTCGCCACCTCAGCGCTGATATATTCAAAGTGAGGAGTAGCTCCCCGGATCACTGCACCGAGACAGATGATGGCATCATATTTTTTTGTATCGGCCATCTTCTTGGCGATAAGAGGAATCTCAAAAGAACCAGGAGCCCTCAAGAGTTCGATATTCTTTTCGTCTGCCCCATGGCGGAGCAGGGCATCTATCGCCCCATCAATCAGCCTACGGGAAATAAAGTCGTTAAAGCGACTCGCTACTATTCCAAATCGTAAACCTTCAGCCTTGAGTTTCCCTTCTATAGTCTTGACCATATCTCCTCCTTTACTTAATCTTAATCTTTAAAAGTGAGCAGATGCCCCATCTTTTTCTTCTTGGTCTTCAGATAACTCAAATTCTTTATGCCCGGTTTGATCTCGATGGGAACCCTCTCAGTAACAATCAGTCCATATCCTTCCAGGCCAACAATCTTCTTTGGATTGTTGGTTAAAAGCCGCATCTTCTTTATCCCTAAGGCCCTCAGGATTTGGGCACCCACCCCATAGTCCCTCAAATCCGCTTTAAAGCCCAACTCTTCATTAGCCTCTACGGTATCCTTTCCCTCATCCTGGAGGGCATAGGCCCTAATCTTATTCAAGAACCCAATACCCCTCCCTTCTTGGCGCATATAGACGATCACACCTTTTCCTTCCCTACCGATCATCTCCATCGCCTCTCTGAGTTGTTCTCCACAGTCACACCTCTGAGAACCTAAGGCATCGCCGGTCAGACATTCAGAGTGGACTCGAACCAGCACCTCCTCATCAGGTTCCCACTCCCCCTTGATCAGGGCGATATGCTGATTATTATCCACCTCACTCTTAAAGATTAACATCTTGAAATCCCCCCCATAAATGCTCGGAATATTGGTATCCACTATCTTCTTCACCAAACTCTCATACTTCAGGCGATATTTGATGAGATCAGCGATGATGCTGATCTTTACGTTGTGTTTCGCAGCAAAGATTTTTAAATCCGGCATTCGGGCCATGGTACCATCATCTTTCATAACCTCACAGATCACCGCTGCCGGCTTAAATCCAGCAAGACGGGCCAGATCAACCGAACCTTCAGTCTGGCCTGTTCTCACCAGTACCCCTCCCTTTTTCGCCCTCAAAGGGAAGATATGGCCTGGCCGGACCAGGTCTTCAGGTTTGCAATCATCCCGAATGGCGGTTAAGACGGTGGTGGCTCGATCATGGGCTGAGATGCCGGTGGTTACTCCTCTCTTCGCATCAATTGAGACCGTAAATCCAGTCTGGAAGGGGGAGGTATTTTCCGTGACCATCAGCGGAAGCTTAAGTTGTTCCAGCTTTTCCTCGCTGAGAGAAAGACAGATGAGGCCCCTTCCATACTTAGCCATAAAGTTGATCGCCTCTGGTGTAACCTTCTCAGCAGCCATGGTGAGATCACCCTCATTTTCTCTGTCCTCATCATCGCAGAGAATGATCATCTTGCCTTTTTTTATCTCTTGAATTGCCTCTTGAGTAGTACAAACCGGCATTTCATTTCTCCTGAAAAGAAAAGTTACATAAAACCATGTTTAGCTAAAAGGTCTTCAGTTACCCCTTCCCCCTTTTTAAGGTCTAAAAACCTTTCTACATACTTACCAATGAGATCAGCCTCAAGGTTAACCCTATCCCCTACTTTTCGCCATCCCAGATTAGTGTGGCTTGAGGTAAAAGGGATTATGGTAACCGTAAAGTCCTTCTGACCGCACTGATTAACGGTAAGACTAATCCCATCAACAGCTATTGAGCCCTTCTCAATGATATATCTCATGATCTCTTGAGGTGCGGAGAGGTTGATATGCCAGAACTCTCCTTCTTTCATCTTTCTGCTCATGATACCGGTACCGTCCACATGCCCTAAAACTAAGTGACCTCCTACGCGATCACCTAACTTAAGTGCCCTTTCTAAATTGACAGGATCACCTTCTTTAAGATCTCCCAAATTCGTTCGCCTGATGGTCTCGGGAGAAACATCTACCGTGAAACCTTTAGGGGTTAATGAGACAATAGTCAGACAGGCACCATTTACTGCAATGCTGTCACCGATCTTAAACTCATGAGGATTAAGATGGGAAGTGATGAAGAGAGAAAGGTTTTCACCTCGTCTCTCTATCCGCTTCATCTCACCTAAATCTTCAATCAAGCCAGTAAACACCGTTACTTCTATCTCCTTTATTTTTAAAATTTTACGCTTATCTTTTATCTTTGTAAATACCCTTCTATGAGGATATCATCGTCCAACCTCTTTATCCTTACCCCACTCACCTGGATTGCCTCATTTAATAGTGCTATTCCCTGTCCCCCGGTTATTCCAATCGCTTCTTTGCCCATGATGATTTTGGGGGCATAAAAGAGATAGAGCTTATCAACCAAACCGTGCTCCAAGAAGGAGGTAATTATTTCCCTCCCACCTTCAACCATCACGCTGGTTATCTCCATCTTGCCTAACTCTTTTAAGAGGGCCTTGAGATCGAGCCTCCCCTTGAGAGTTGGAATGGTAAGGATCTTTACTCCCAATCCCTCAAGCTTCTTGATCTTGCGAGGAGAGGCACCTTCAGTAGTAGCAATGATAGTCTTGGCCTGAGAATCCAGATGGAGGAGTTTACTTGAGAGGGGTATCTTAAGATGGGTATCCAGTACTATCCGATGGGGATCTCTGCCTTCCCCATGTTTCAAGCGAGTTGTGAGCAGAGGGTTATCTCTTTTCACCGTGCCTATCCCCACTAAAACTGCATCCACCTCGTTTCTCAACTGGTGGACAAAGGTGCGGGATTTCTCTCCGGTGATCCATCGAGCATTGCCGGTTCTGGTGGCAATCTTTCCGTCGAGTGTGGAAGCGACCTTTAAGACAACAAAAGGGACCTTCTCAGTAAAGTATTTTATAAAAACTTCATTCAACCTCTTGGCTTTTGCCTCTGCTATCCCGGTTTTAACCTGAATGCCTGCCTTGACTAACTTCTCTATTCCCCTGCCAGAGACGAGAGGGTTGGGGTCGATCATACTAACAAACACCCTTTTGATCCTATTTTCAATAAGGGCATCGGTGCAGGGTGGTGTTCTTCCATAATAGCAGCACGGCTCCAGATTGATATAGAGGTCTGCTCCCCTGGCCTTATCCCCAGCGTCTTTAATGGCATTAACCTCGGCATGCGATCCACCTACTCTCTGATGGAAACCTTTCCCTACGATTCTTCCATCCTTAACCAACACTGCGCCCACTAAGGGGTTGGGACTGACCTTTCCCCTGCCTCTCTTGGCGAGAGAGAGGGCAATTCGCATGTAGTGTTCGTCTTTTAGATTTGGCATAAAGTGATATAGGGTTCAAGGATTCGAGGGTTCTGGGGAAATATCAAAATCCAAATTCCAAATTTGACATTTGGGGTTTTTCTATCCGACCTTGGCCCCTTGAACCCTTTATATTCAGAAAGGTTACGATGGGGGGTTTTTGGTTTTGGTGCTGAGCAACTCTCTAACCTCTGCCATGAACTCGCTTATATCCTTGAACTGGCGATATACCGAGGCAAAGCGGACATAGGCAACCTCATCCAGGTTATGAAGTTCCTGCATGACCCGTTCTCCGATCTCAGTACTCATGATCTCCTTTTCACCTTTTTCCTGGAAATCCCTCTCTATTTTCTCAACCAAACTATCAATCACCTCGATACTCACCGGTCTCTTCTCACATGCCTTCTGAATTCCCACGAAGATCTTATTGCGGTCAAAGGGCTCTCTCCTCCCGTCCTTCTTGATCACCACCGGTGAAATCTCCTCCACCCGTTCATGGGTGGTAAATCTCCTTTGACAGGAAAAACACTCCCTCCTCCTCCGGATTATATTACCATCCCTGCTCAGTCTGGAATCGATAACTTTATTCTCTATGCTTGAACAGAAGGGACATTTCACGGTCGCTCCTTTTTCTTCTAAACTTTCTCCCTTGCCAATTGGGAAAGTTCGAGGGAAGATTCTTTAATCATCTCTTGAGCAAGTCGATCTGGATACCCCTCTTCATAGGTGATCTTCCTGATGCCGGCTGCAATGATCATTTTAATACAGATACTACACGGGAGATTGGTACAATAGAGGACAGAATCTTGGATATTAATTCCATGATACGCCGCCTGAATGATTACATTCTGCTCAGCATGGAGACCCCGGCAGAGTTCGTGTCTCTCCCCTGGAGGTATTCCCTCTTTTTCCCTCAAGCATCCAACATCATGGCAGTGGGCCAGACCAGGAGGGACCCCATTATACCCTGTGGCGAGAACCCTTTTTTCTTTTACTAAGATCGCACCAACCTGCCTCCGGATGCAGGTTGATCGTTTGGCCACGAGATGGGTAATTGCCATGAAATATTCTTCCCAACTTGGCCTCTCCATTATAGTTTTATATACTCTCTAAGACGTTTTTGATAGAGGGGAAATTTTAGACAGAGGTGGGCAACCTCTTCCCGTATCCTTTTGAGGGTAGATTTATCATCGATATTGTTCAAGACATCAGAAATATAACGGGCAATCTCCTTCATTTCCTCTTCTTTCATGCCCATGGTAGTCACTGCCTGGACACCGATCCTTATCCCACTGGTAACTTGAGGACCTCTCGTATCAAAGGGGATTTCATTCTTATTCACGGCAATCCCTGCTTCATTCAGGCCCTCTTCAGCTTTTTTACCTGTTAAGTCATTCTTGTAGAGATCTAAGAGCATGAGGTGATTATCTGTCCCGCCAGAGATGAAAGAGTAACCGAGTGTTTGCAACTCCCTACAGAGAGCCTTCGCATTTTTTATGATTTGGCTTTGATATTCCTTAAATGCAGGGGTGAATGCCTCTTGGAAGGCTACAGCCTTCGCTGCAATGATATGCATCAAAGGGCCTCCCTGTATACCGGGGAAAACACAGCTATCAATTTTCCTGGCAAACTCTTTTTTACACATGATCATCCCACCCCTCGGTCCTCGTAAGGTCTTGTGAGTTGTGGTGGTCACAAATTCAGCGTAGGGTATGGGAGTGGGGTGGAGACCTGCAGCTACCAACCCAGCAATATGGGCAATGTCAGCCATGAGATAGGCGCCAACACTGCTGGCAATCTCTCCAAATCTCTTAAAGTCGATGATTCGGGGATAGGAGCTTGCCCCGGCAATAATTATTTTTGGCCGACAATTGTGGGAGATTTTTTCTAATTCTTCATAGTCTATCAGATGGGTTTCTGGATTGACCCCATAGGTGATTGCCCGATAAAGCTTACCCGAGAAATTGAATGGACTTCCATGGCTCAAGTGACCCCCGTGCGAAAGTTCCATTCCAAGGATCGTATCCCCTGGCTCCAATAGCGAAAAAAAGACCGCCATGTTGGCCTGAGTCCCAGAATGCGGCTGCACGTTTACATGCTCTGCTCCAAAGAGCTTTTTTGCCCGGGAGATGGCAAGTTCCTCGAGACGATCACAGAACTCACAACCTCCATAGTAGCGTTTGTGAGGATAACCTTCAGCATATTTATTGGTTAAAATACTCCCTTGCGCCTCGAGCACTGCTTCGCTTACGAAATTCTCTGAGGCAATCAGAACCAATTTGCTTGCCTGTCTTTCAGTTTCAAACCTGATTAACTCTGAGGTCTCCGGATCAACCGCTCTTAAACTGGACATCCTCTATATCCCTTATCTTCTCAAGTCTTCGCTGGTGCCTTCCACCTTCAAACTCACTTTTAATCCAAATATCTACGATGGGCATGACGAATTCCTGGGGTGTCGTATCAGCTCCTAAGATGAGAATATTTGCGTCGTTATGGTTGCGGCTCATCTGAGCACAATAGGTATTATAACAGAGGGCAGCCCTTACCCGAGGAAATTTGTTGGCTACAATCGACATCCCGATGCCCGACCCACAAATCAGGATGCCACGATCAAATTCTCCGGAAGATACCTTCTCAGCTACCTCTTTACCGAGATCGGGATAGTCAACCAGGTCGCCATCAAACGGCCCAACATCGATCGTAGGTATAGCTTTTTCAGAGAGAAAGGTCTTTATCCTCTCCTTTAATTCCCGTCCTCTGTGATCACTACCAATGATAATCTTCATCCCAATAAAGTTAGCTGTTAAATTCTTTAAAAACGAGAGTGGCGTTGGTCCCACCAAAACCGAAGGAGTTGGACATCGCCACCCTTACCTTTGCCTTCCGAGCAACATTGGGGACATAATCCAGATCACACTCTGGATCCGGCACTTCATAATTAATGGTGGGGGGCACTATCCCTTCTTTTATGGCAAGTACTGTAAACACAGCCTCTACGCCACCAGCACCACCTAAGAGATGGCCGGTCATTGACTTAGTTGAACTCACCATGAGCCTTTTAGCATGCTCCTTAAATACGGTTTTCATGGCAATGGTCTCTGATAGGTCATTGAGAGGGGTGGATGTCCCGTGAGCATTTATGTGATCCACCTCGCTGTAGTGAATTCCGGCATCATTCAGGGTGATCTCCATGCAACGAGCTGCCCCTTCGCCATTGGGTGAAGGGGCAGCAATATGGTAGGCATCAGCATTGCAGCCGTATCCAATAATCTCTGCATAGATATTTGAATGACGCTTTAAGGCATGGTTAAGTTCTTCCAGGATAAGGATTCCTGCTCCTTCCGCGATTACAAAGCCATCCCGATTCTTCTCGAAGGGGCGGCTGGCCTTTTCCGGCTCATCATTCCTTGTTGAAAGGGCTTTCATCGCCATGAATCCTCCAACCGCCAGAGGGGTGATGGCAGCCTCAGCACCACCGGCAATCATGGCATCGGCATCCCCTCTCTGGATGATCTTGAAAGCCTCCCCGATAGAATGGTTTCCTGTAGCACAGGCAGTAACCATACTGCTGTTGGGTCCTTTCGCACCAAAGTAGATGGAGATCTGTCCCGGAGCGAGGTTGACGATAAGCATGGGTATGAAGAAGGGGGATATCTTTTTGGGCCCTTCCTTGAGAAGGATGGAATGGTACTTTTCAATTGTTGAAATTCCACCCAGGCCCGCTCCGACCAAGACCCCAACCCGATCAGCATTGCTCTGATCAATCTTCAAGTGAGCATCCTCCATAGCCATGATCCCAGCGACGAGGGCATAATGGATAAAGATATCCATCTTCCGCGCCTCCTTCTTGTCTATGAAGATGGTGGGATCGAAATTCTTTACCTCACCGGCGATCTTGGTCTCATAGTCGGTACAATCAAATCTAGTTACCGGGCCAATACCTGAGCGGCCTTCGCATACAGCCTGCCAGCTCTCCTTTACACCTATACCAAGGGGACTAACAATCCCTAAGCCAGTTACTACTACCCTTCTCTCCCTGTTTCCACACTTAGTTAAACCTTCTGGATCCAACTCTTAATACTCCTTTAGGTTATGTCTGGAGGTGTGAATTGATATAATCAATGGCATCCTGAACTGTCTGGATCTTCTCCGCTTCCTCATCCGGTATCTCATGACCGAACTCCTCTTCTAAGACCATAACCAGCTCAACCAGGTCAAGAGAGTCAGCCCCTAAATCATCGACAAAGGATGCTTCAGCTATTACCTCTTCTTCTCTAACGCCAAGTTGTTCAACAATAATCTGCTTGACCCTTTTTTCTACCGATGCTTCTGCCATCTATCCTTCACCCCCCTTCCTTTCCCTTTTTAAGTTTACCATGTTTTCCTCCTTTCACATATACATACCACCATTCACATTGATTACCTGACCAGTGATATAACTGGACAAATCAGATACGAGAAAATATACCGCAGAAGCAACATCATCCACGGTCCCTAATCTCTCCAAGGGGATCTGTCTGATCAGCTCTTGCCGTTCCTTTTCTGGGATAGTCTGGGTCATGGCTGTATCAATAAAACCTGGAGCCACCGCATTCACCGTGATACCCCGGTTAGCATACTCTCTCGCTACCGCTTTGGTAAATCCGATGATCCCTGCTTTGGAAGCTGAGTAGTTGGCCTGTCCAGCGTTTCCCATAATTCCTGAGATAGAGGCGATATTTACAATCCTCCCGCTCTTCTGACGAAACATAAACTTAAGAACTGCTCGGGTACACGTATAGGTCCCCTTCAGATTAACCTCCATCACCTGATCCCAATCATCTGGCTTCATTCGGAGGAGAAGGTTGTCTTTTGTGATCCCGGCATTGTTCACCAGGATATCAATCCTTCCCAGTTTATCAACGGTTTCTTTGACCATCTGTTCTGACTCGTTGAAATCAGCCACATTGGCCTTGATTGCCAGGCTTCTGACATTCAGGGCTTCAACTTCCCTTGCTGTTTCTCGAGCTTTTCCCAGATTAATATCAGAGATCACCACATCAGAGCCATAGCGGGCAAGTGTAAGTGCTATGGACTTACCGATACCCTGTGCACCGCCCGTAACGATCGCTACCTTACTTTTCAGTTCTCCTGAGTTACTCAACAATTCTTTTCCAGGTCCTTCAGCCCATTTATATCATCAACATTGAGGATCTGTACCTCCCGGCTGATCCTCTTCATCAAACCCGAGAGGACCCTGCCTGGCCCTACCTCAACCACCTTTTCTATCCCATCCTGTAACATCCGATTCATTGACTCTTCCCACCTCACTGGATGGTCAACCTGTTTGATTAATAATCTCTGAATTTCTTCCTTCGCAGGATAGCTCTCTGCCTCGGCATTGGAAATTACCGGAATTTTGATTTCAGAAAAGGAAATTTTTTTAAGTTCTTCCCCCAGTCTTTCTGCGGCTGGTCTCATCAGTCTACAATGAAAAGGGGCGCTCACCGGCAACACCACCACACGTGCTCCCCGTTCAGTGGCCATTGTGCTTGCCCTTTCTACTGCCTCCTTATGACCGGAGATAACAATCTGTTCTGGGCTGTTGTAATTTGCTGGCGTAACCACCTGATCTAAGGCGGCATCAGCACAGATTTTCTCCACCTCATCTTTCGATAAACCAAGGATGGCAGCCATACTCCCTTCACCGACCGGAACCGCTTCCTGCATAAATTTTCCCCGTAAACGGGTAATCCTCACACCATCAGGAAATTGTAAAGCACCTGCCGAAGTTAGAGAGGCATATTCGCCTACGCTATGACCAGCTAAGAGTGAAGGTTTGATACCGATCTCGGCGAACAATACCCTTAAGATAGCTATACTCACCGTTAGGATAGCCGGTTGTGTGTTTATGGTCAACTTTAACTCAGATTCCGGCCCATCAAAACAGAGTTGGGAGATATGAAAGCCTAAAGCATCATCAGCCTCTTCAAAAGTCTGTCGGGCCACGGGAAAGTTCTGGAAGAACTCTCTCCCCATTCCTACATATTGTGATCCCTGACCTGGAAAGATGAAAGTTATTTTAGGCATATTTAATGGATAAAAAAGTTTATCAGCTCCGGGCGCTTTCCTTTATCAGAAACTGTCCGATCACGTTCCTCTGGATCTGATTAGTTCCCTCGTAGATTTGCAGGATTTTGGCATCCCGCATCATCTTTTCCACGGGATAATCCCTCATATAACCATAGCCTCCAAAGATTTGGATCACATCAGTAGTCACCCTCATCGCCACGTCGGAGGAGAAGAGTTTTGCCATGGAGGCTACCTTGGCTAAGTCCTTAGGGTTAGTATCTGCATACCTTGCCGCAGCATAGGTTAAGGCCCGTGCAGCTTCAATCTGGGTAGCCATATCAGCTAACATATGTTGAACCGCTTGGTGGGCGATTATGGACTTGCCAAAGGTCTTTCTTTCCCGGGCATACTCAATGGCAGCATCCAGGGCTCCCTGGGCTAATCCTACTGCTTGAGCCGCTATCCCTGGTCGAGTCTGGTCAAAGGTTTTCATTGCTACGATGAACCCCATGCCTTCTCTTGCGATGAGGTTCTCCTTGGGTACTCGACAATCCTCAAAGATCAGTTCTCGAGTAGCAGAAGCCCTGATCCCCAGTTTTTTCTCCTTTTTACCAAAGCTGAAGCCGGGTGTTCCCTTTTCCACAATAAAGGCACTGGCTCCCCTGGGGCCTTTCATTTTGTCCGTCTTTACAATGATAGAGTAGATCTCAGCCTCACCCCCATTGGTTATCCACTGTTTAGTACCATTGATTACGTAAAAATTCCCATCTCTTACCGCACTTGTTCGAATTGCTCCTGCATCGCTTCCTGCTTCAGGTTCGGTAATGCCGAAGGCAGCCAGCTTCTTACCGCTGGAGATCTCGGTGAGATATTTCCTTTTCTGTTCTTCATTGCCAAAGAGAAGGATGGGATAAGCACCAAGGCCTGAGGCGGCAAAGGAGACCGAAACCCCAATACATACCTTGCTCATTTCCTCCACTGCCAGACAATTTTCAAAATTACCTGCCCCGAGACCACCATATTCTTCAGGGATATAAATCCCAAAGAGACCGGCATCTGCCAGTATTCTCATGATTTCCCAGGGAAACTCCTCCTTTTCATCCAGCTCAGCTCTAACTGGAAGGATTTTCTCTTTAGCGATCTTTCGAGTTAACTCTACAATACTTCTTTGTTGTTCATTTAAAAAATAATCCAAGTACCCTTTCCTTTAATCCTCACCATCTTACCACTGCCGCTCCCCAGGTAAACCCTGCCCCGAAGGCATTGAAAAGGAGAATATCTTTCTCCTTGATCCTTCCTTCTTGATAGGCTTCATCCAGAGCGATAGGAATGGAAGCAGATGAAGTATTACCATATTTTTGGATATTGAGATACACCTTTTCGTCAGGCAAGTTTAACCTTTTGGCAATAGCTTGGATAATTCTTTGGTTTGCCTGGTGGGCGATTAAAAGGTTAATCTGTTCACTTTTCAGATTGTTATACGCAAGAGCCTCTATAACTACATCCTCCAAGGCTTTTACGGCAATCTTGAAGACCTTATTACCATCCATTTTGAGGTAGTGCATCCTCTTATCTATCGATTCATGGGTTGCTGGCTGGGCAGAACCTCCTGCAGGCTGACAGAGGAGGTCCGCACAGGAACCATCCGAATAGAGATGGACAGAGAGAATTCCCCGATCACCTGATGCTCCAGTAAGGATTACTGCCCCTGCACCATCTCCAAAAAGCACACAGGTCGTTCGATCCTGATAATCCGTTATCGTGGAAAGGCATTCCACACCCACGAGCAATATATATTTACAACTCCTGTTTCTGATAAAACTGTCCGCTATTGAAAGACCGTAAATGAAACCCGAACAACCAGCGGAAAGATCGAAGGCAACAGCCTTTTTAGCTTTTAAATTATGTTGAACCAGGCAGGCCGTAGAAGGAAAAAGCATATCTGGTGTGACGGTACCAACGATGATCATATCCAAATCCTTCGGAGATATCCCAGCCATCGCTAAGGCCTTTCGAGACGCATTGGTGGCAAGAAAAGAAGAAGCTACCCCATCTTCTACAACTCTCCTTTCCTTGATCCCACATCGAGAGACAATCCACTCATCTGTGGTATCTACAATCTTCTCAAAATGTTGGTTGGTTAAAATCTTCTCGGGTAGATAAGATCCGGTACCTATAATCTTTGTTTTCATCATGTTCCTTCCTCAGCCAAGATAAGCCTGAGTTAAAAGGCGTCAGCCGACCTCTTCTATCTCTATTACCTCCCTTCCCTTATAGGTTCCACATTTGGGACATACCCGATGAGGAAGTTTTGGCTCATGGCACTGAGGGCAGAGGACATAATGGGGAGGCGTCAAGATGTAGTGGGTTCGCCTCTTGTTTTTCCTTGCTCTGGAATGTCTTCTTGTTGGTAATGGCATAGTTTGATCTCCTTTAACTCCTTTCCTTACCTTCCGATAACAGATAAGGTACAATTTATCATCCCTTGACTGCACAGACAGGAATCTAAATTGAGGTTAACCCCACAGACTGGGCATAAACCCTTGCATGAAATACAGCATAGTGGATAGGATGGTATGGATAGGAAGATCTGTTCTTTTAAAATTTGACATAAATCTACCTCTTCCCTATCGTAGAAACTGAGTTCCAGGTCTTCACTGGTGAGTTCAGACTCTGAGTGACGCCTGGTTTCTAACGAAGGAATAAGGGTGTACGTAATAGCCTCCCTCATGGGATAAACGAAATCTTCTGTACATCTTATACACTTCAATCGGAGGGAAGTATCTATTACACCATGAATAAAGACATTCCTGCCTGAACGGCTGATCTTTAAAGAAATGGAGATAGGGGATGCAAAAGAGAAATTACCATCTCTTTCCCCCCTGAAAAGCTCGTCCAACCAGTCTTTATCTTTATTAAATTCTAACTGAAGCCCTTTTTCCGTTATCTCTTCTATTCTTATTTTCATTATAATCTCACTCTATACGAGGAAAGAAACACGAGGTGTATTTATATAAATGACATATAATCTCTTGTCAATCTAAATTTATCTTCTTCATTCTCTCATAAAAAATGTAACCCGAAAAAAAACCATTGTCAATTATTTTAGTCCTTAAAACTCTCAATCTCACTGATCTTCCATCGACAATATGGAGAGGGATGCCAATTTCTTTACCCACCACAGCGGATTAAATCGAATACGAAAATATTTATATATATATATTATTTATTGCCTTAACAATTGAAATCGATATTTTTTTATTGACACCATGATTTTTTCTGATATTAATCCCTTGATATTAATCCCACTTAAACTGATTACTTAAACATTGATACTAAATTTTAAGTGAAACTTATGAATAAAAGGGTAGTAATTACAGGAATAGGTGTTATAACCCCCATTGGAATTGGTAAGGATGTTTTCTGGAATTCACTTGCGGCTGGTAAGTCAGGTATAAGCAGAGTAACAAGATTTGATGTCTCTTCCTATCCATCTCAAACTGCCGGGGAAGTAAATAATTTTGATCCAACCGATTTCATGGATCCGAAAACAGCTAAGAGAATGGACAGGTTCTCTCAATTTGCTTTAGCCAGCGCTAAGATGGCTTTAAATGATTCGCAATTAGAAATAAACGATAAAAACTGTCGGGATATAGGAATAGTAGTTAGCTCGGCGATGGGGGGGGTTCCTCTTGCCGAATATCAACATAGCCTGTTCTTAGAGAAAGGGCTTAACCGGGTAAGTCCCTATTTAGCTATCAGTCTCTTTTCCGGATCAGCTTCAAGTCAAATCTCTATCGCCCTTAAGATTAAGGGTTTTAGCAACACCATTGGTGGGGCATGTTCAGCTGGAACCGATGCAGTTGGCCATGCTTTTCATAACATCCGTCAAGGCATTTCCAAAATCATTTTTACAGGGGGAACCGAGGCCCCTCTTGCCCCTCTCACCTTTGGGGCCTTCTGCGTTATAAAAGCCCTCTCCACCCTTAATGATAACCCTGAAAAATCCTCCCGACCTTTTGACCGTGATCGGAACGGATTTGTAATGAGCGAAGGTGCAGCGGTAATAATTCTGGAGGAACTCAATCATGCCTTAGATCGAGGTGCCCATATCTATGCTGAGATTGTAGGGTATGGAACAACGTATGATTCCTTCCATATGGCCCAGCCTTCTCCGGACGGGATAGAAGCGGCAAAAGCTATACGTTTTGCTTTAGAGGATGCCAAAATGAAACCCGAAGATATCTGCTATATCAATGCTCATGGGAGCGGTACCCCCTTAAACGACCGGACCGAGACCAAGATTATCAAGGATATATTTGGTGAATCCGCTTATAAGATCCCTATCAGTTCAAATAAATCCATGATTGGACATTCGTTGGGGGCAGCTGGGGCAATTGAGACTGCGGCATCCGCCTTAACCATTGAACACCAATACCTACCCCCCACCATCAATTTGCAAAACCCAGATCCAGAGTGTGACCTGGACTATGTTCCCAATGTAGGGAAAAAGTCTGAGATTCAAGTAGTGCTCTCCAATTCCTCCGGTTTTGGTGGGAAAAACTCTGCGCTCATATTAAAGAACCTCAATGGTGATCAATTACCATAGGTGAATGTAAAAAGATTTATCCTTTTCCTTGTCGTATCCTTCCTTCTCATCCCCTCCTTTGCCTTTGGGGCTGGTTTTCTCATATATAATCACGATGCATCTGCCACCGGTGGTGGACTTGCATTTACCGCACAGGTCGATAATCCTTCAGCCGTCTTTTATAATCCCGCAGCCATTAATCGATTGGAGGGGACAAATATTTCATCAGGTGCAACCTTTATTGCCCCTTTCACCTCTTTCAAGAATGAGGCCACAGGAAAAGAAACGGATATGGAGGACCATATCTACTTTCTGCCCAATTTCTATATTACCCATAAGTTTAATGACAAATTCAGTGGAGGGGTTGGGTTATTTTCCCTTTTTGGTCTCGCTACTGACTGGCCTGATGATTGGGAAGGGAGATATCTATCAACCTTTGCAGAACTAAGAAGCATTTACATCAATCCGGTAATCTCCTGGCAGATAAATTCCCAGTTATCTACAGCCATTGGTCTTTCCTTCATCTCTTCAGAAATCAAACAAGAGAAGGCCGTGAGTTTCTGGCCCCTTCCAATCCCGGACGGGAGAACTAAGCTTGATGCAGATGGAACTTCAGTAGGATTTAATTTGGCACTCCTGTACCATTTTGCCCCCTTTTTTGATTTAGGGGTATCTTACCGAAGCAAAGTAAGTATCCATTACAAAGGAGATGTTGAGACAAAGGCACCTAAATATCTTTCCAAGGTAGTACCTAAGGGAGATGCCTCGGTAGATATAGATTTACCGCCGGTCGTTGCTGTTGGGATAGCAACCTCAATTATAAAAAACCTAACCGTGGAAGCAGATCTTTTCTGGATTGGCTGGTCTACCTATGATGAACTTAAAGCCGACTTTGAAAAGCCTGTCCCCAAACCTTTACAAGGGTTCGTAGCACCCATCATCCGTGATTATCACGATACAATAACCTACGGTTTTGGAATAAAATACCAGTTGAATCCTTCCTGGGTAATCCGATGTGGTTACGTAATTGATCACACGCCGGTACCAGAAAAGGCAGTGGATCCAATTCTACCGGACGCAAACCGGGATGAATATTCCATTGGGCTTGGCTACGAGGGAAAAAAATTCAAACTAATAATATCCTATTATGGAGTTTTCGCCCGGGACAGAAAAGTAAATAGAAATCTTAATGACTTCAATGGAGAGTATGAGTCAACCACCCATGCTGTTGGTGTGAATTTTGAATATCGGTTAAGGTAGAGTGCTCAATAAAATATTTAATTATTTGGGTTGGAGATTTCGGAGCAGACTGCTTTTCTCGGATCAGCGGGGCATTATTGATTCTATCTTTTTTCATTAGTTATCTGCTATAAAATATCTGTGATTTAGTGCCAGATCATTTATAATTACCTAAATATTTTTTCAAGGCATTTAGTTCGCAAAACAATGAGACTATTATTAATTAATCCTGCACCCAAATTATCCAACCTTTCTAAAAAGGGTTTTAAGATCCAACCCTTAAACTTAGCTTATGTGGTAGCGGTTACCCCTTCCGGATGGGACATCGAAATCGCAGATGAAAACTTTCAAGAAATAGAAATACGGGAAGATGTGGATCTGGTAGGGATAACCAGTATGACCGTGACGATAACCAGGGCATACGAAATTGCTTCTCAATTCAGGCAAGTGGGTATCCCAGTGGTGATGGGAGGCATACATGTATCAATGGTTCCCGAAGAGGCCCTTCACTATGCTGACGTTGTTGTCACGGGGGAAGCAGAAACCATTTGGTCCAAGGTCATTAAAGACTTCGAGAAAAAATCGTTGCAACGAGTATACAAAGGCGTTTTTGCCAACCTTGAAGCGAATCATGTAACACCAAGACGGGATTTGTTGAGCCCCCGGTATACCTTTGCTTCTGTTCAAACCTCCAGAGGCTGCCCATTTGATTGTGAATTCTGTTCGGTATCAACCTTCAATGGGAAAATCTTTAGACAGAGACCTGTTCATGAGGTATTGAATGAAATTGAAGGAATCCCCAATAAGGCTATCGCCTTCATCGATGACAATCTTATAGGATATAGTAATGATTCAAAGAAAAGGGCTAAGGAACTCTTCCAAGGGATGATAAAGAGAAGGTTAAAAAAGAAATGGGGTTGTCAGGCTTCTATTAACTTCGCTGAAGATGAAGATTTAATAGAATTGGCAGCAGAGAGTGGATGCTCCGTGGTATTAATGGGGATTGAATCCATAAATCCCCGAGTACTCTCAGGGCATATGAAAAAAAGTTTAAACAGTTCCAAAGGCGTGGATTTCTATTATACCATTTTAGAAAGACTACATAAGTACGGGATCATTCTTGTAGGAAGTATGGTCTTCGGCAATGATGAAGAAGATTTGAGTATATTCTCCGAAACAACAGAGTTTATTTCAAAGGGTTCTATTGATGTCCCGTGGGCTTGTATTTCTACTCCATACCCAGGAACAGGTCTTTATAACCGATTGCTTACAGAAAATAGGCTTTTGTTCAACAGGTATCCTGAGGATTGGAACAAATATACCGCTACAATAACTTTCGAAACAAAACCTTGCCCATCTGAAACATTCTACCGCTCATATATTCAATTTATCAAAAAAAATTTCTCCTATGCAAATATTCTGTTGAGAGCTTTTAAAACGTTTATGCATTCAAAGAGTTTTTTTAATACCTTAATCTCCTTCAATTTTAATTTGTCATTAAAAAATAGGTATAAGTATAACCTTTTCTCTCCCTCTGAATTTCTGGCGGGGGAAGATTGCGAGATGAAGAAATTTTCACAGGGGAAATGAGATCGTTCTTTACTTGGATGTTCTTATTTTTTATGGGTGTGATGACCGTCCATCGATTCTGGGAAACCCTTTTCAGGATAGAGAGGGAGAGGGGTGAGGTAGAAAAGGGTTGGACAATGTATGTCCTGGGTATTGTCCATACCTTAGTGGGAATAATCGCCATTATAGAATATTTTTGGTTGAAGAGGAGGTTAAATTACTACGTCACCCTCACAGGCCTTATCTTATTCACAGTAGCCTTTTTGGGTAAGAGGTGGGCTGTTAAAACCTTGGGTAAATACCATAGCGTCCAGATTGAAATACGGGAGGATCAACCTTTAATCAAAAATGGCCCATATAAGTATGTGAGACACCCGATATATTTATGTGTAATTTTTGAACTATTGGGCTTTCCATTGATACCAAATTCATATTATGCATTCCTTATTGCACTTTTTGGCTATGTACCTGTACTATTGGTGAGGCTATTTCTTGAAGAAAAGGCACTATTTAAAAAGTTTGGGGAGGAGTATATAGAATATAAGAAAAGAGTACCTTGTATAATTCCCTTATTAAAAAAGGGAAGGATCCTAATAAATTCTTCGCTTCTTAAAAGAGTGCCCATTGAGGATAGATGAGAACCTTAGTAACAGGGGCAACAGGCTTTATCGGAAGGCATTTGGTAAATACCCTCTATGAGAAGGGCAGTAAGATTAGGTGCTTGGTTAGGGGGAATAGCCATGTAGAGCACCTGAAAAGGGAAGGAATAGAACTTATCTATGGAGATTTATCGGATAAGGATACTCTTCAGGGTGCAGTTAAAGGAATTGATATTATTTACCATTTAGCAGGGGAAGTTTATTCAACTAAGTCCAATAATTATTATCATGTAAATGTTATAGGGGCAAAAAACATCCTCGAATCATGCCTTTCAGAGAAGATTAAAAAGTTCGTTTACTTAAGTAGTACTTCGGTAACTGGTCCCAATCCGAGCAGAGACATTCTCTTGAATGAAAAAAGTCCTTGCCACCCTATAACTCCTTACGGGGAAAGTAAGTATGAAGCTGAGAGATTAGTATTAAAGTTTTATGAAGATCATAAATTGCCTGTAGTAATAATACGGCCACCAATTGTTTATGGTCCGGGAGTTAGCCATTCCTCCCGCGTCTTTATGTTTTTACGATTGATCCAAAAGGGCTTATTCCGGACTATTGGAGATGGGAATAACTTAATTAGTTTATGTTATATTGATAATCTTATCCATGGAATTATGTTGGCTGGAGAAAATAAGGTCGTAGTAGGGGAAATATACTACATTGCCGATGAGAGGCCTTATACCATTAACGAAATTGCCCAAGCCATTGCCAAGGAAGAAGGGGTAAAGTTGTCCGGTTCCCATATACCCATCTGGCTTGCAAATATACTGGCAGTAACTTTGGTAATACCGGCAAAACTCTTTGGATTTGTATCTCCTTTATCTCGGAATACCGTCAGGGAGGTAAGGAGCAATTGGACCTGTGACATATCAAAAGCCCAGAGAGAATTGGGATATAGAGCAATAATAAGATTCGAAGAGGGGGTTAAGAAGACGGTTGAGTGGTATAGAGAATATCACAAAACTGAAAATAATCGTCCTTAAGGGAAATGCTTAAGTAACGAGTTATTGAATGGTGAGATGGTATCTTATAGCAAGCCTTTTAACGGCCCTTTCTAGTTTGCTCCTGGGATCTTATGTCTTTTTAAGAAATAAGAAAAGAATCTTAAATATTACTTATTTCCTCTTCAATATTAGCATAGCTATCTGGAGCTTTGGCTTTGCTATGACCATCACTGCTCCAGACAAAACGATGGGTTTATTTTGGGTACGATTTCTAAATGTGGGGGCAATTCTAATCCCCGGATTATTTCTCCATTTCATCTTAGCTCTATTAGAGATAGATAAGAAAAAGCGAGCGCTTCTTAAATTTACTTATTTTATCATTTCTATTATTCTTGTTTTTAATTTTACGGACCTGCTTATCAAAGATGTAGCACCAAAATTATTCTTCAATTATTACTCTGTCCCAGGTTCCTTATACCCTCTCTTTATAGCGATATTCTGTAGTTACGTTGGCTATGCCTTTTACTTATTGTTTAAAGAACACAAAAGATCCTCAGGCTTAAGACGAAATCAACTCAAGTACGTTCTGATTGCTTCAATCATCGGTTTTGGGGGATCAATGACCCTTCTCCTTCCTGTCTTCAACGTTAACGTTCCACCGTTGGGATATTTATTTGTCTCTCTCTACTCAATAATTGTAACCTACAGCATCATTCAGCATCGCCTCATGGACATAAATATTGTATTTAAAAAAGGGACGGTAAATACCTTCCTTTTGACCCTTTTAGTCATCCCCTCCCTTTTACTCATTATCTTATTCGAGAAATTGCTATTGGGTTCGATTAATATCACCTTTGCCCTCGTCATTTTCCTTTTCTTTTTGATGGGTATTTATCTTTCACCTCGTATAAAACCACAGGTTGAGCAAGTGGTGGATCGGATCATCTTCAAAGATAAATACCGTTACCAAAAGACCTTAAGTAATCTAAGTAGGGTCATGGTATCTATCCTCGATCTTAACATCCTCTCCCAAAAGATAGTTGATACCATTACAAAAGAGATGGAGGTAGAAGGGGCATCCCTTTTCGTCCTAGATGAAGAGAAAGGATATTCCTATCCTATAACATGCACCGGATTAAGGTGTGATGAGATAAAAAAAATCTCCTTCTCTAAAGATGATCCATTTTGGAATTGGTTAAAGAAGGAGAGAGGGGATGTCGTAATTAAGGAAGAACTAAAGGGGGAAGAAAAATTTCAGAGCATAATTGAGACCATGGAGGAGCTGCAGGCAGAGCTTTCCATTCCTCTTATATTGAAGGGTGAACTGGTGGGAATATTAAATCTCGATCGTAAGATCACAGGAGATATGTATAACCGTGAGGATTTAGATCTCCTCAAGACCCTAGCCAACCAGGCCACCATTGCTATCGAGAATGCCAAGATGTATGAAGCCTTGAGAAAGAATAGGATTCGCATGCAGAGGGCAGACCGCCTTGCCTCACTGGGAACCCTTACAGCGGGATTGGCTCATGAAATCAGGAATCCACTCGTGGCTATAAAGACATTCCTCCAGCTTCTGCCAGAGAAATTTGATGATGAAGAGTTTAGAAATTACTTTCTCAATGTAGCCTCGGGGGAGGTAGAAAGGATTTCCTCTCTGATTACTGAACTCCTGGATTTCTCCCGTCCTTCAGAACCTCAATTGAAAGAGGAAAATGTCAATGAGATTGTGGATAAGATGGTTATGTTACTTACTACTGAGACGAAAAAAAAGAACCTGAAAATTACGAAACAACTTGCGGAGAATCTTCCTTTAATTTTAGTGGATAAGGATCAAATCAAGCAGGTCTTTTTAAACATCATCTTGAATGCAGTTCAGGCCACCCCGGAAAATGGGGCGATCACCATTGTGACCCGAAGCTTTGAAAAGAATTCCGACGAAACCATCCTCCAGATAGAGATAAAAGATAACGGTCCAGGTATTCCTGCTCAAGAACTGGAATATATCTTTAGCCCTTTTTACACCACCAAAGCTCAAGGAAGTGGCTTAGGCCTTTCTATCTCTAACCTGATTGTGGAAGAACACCATGGTTATATCGAAGTAGAAAGTCAGGTAGGATCAGGAACCTCCTTCACAGTTAATCTCCCTCTTAATGCCCATCTCATTGAGGGAAAAAGGCAAGAGGCAACTGTTCAATGAAAAGGCTCCTCATTTTAGAAGATTCCCCTCCACTTCGTGAATCTCTCAACATCATCTTAAAAAACGAGTATGAGGTAGTGACTTCCTCTTCTCTCTTGGAGGGCCTTTTCCTTCTTAAGAGAGAGAAAGTAGATCTGATCATATTAGGGGTAGATGAATTCCGGGGGAACATCAGAGACCTCATAGAAAAACTGGTAGAAGTAAAGAGGGATATTCCCTTAATTCTGATGGGTGAACAACATCTCATCAAGGCATACCAAAAATTCCTCGAGGGCTATATCTCAGAATCCATCGTTTTACCCTTCAGGATCTTCGAAATCAGGGAAAAGGTAAAGCAGATCCTCTTAGGTTTCGTCTCCCCACTTCTGGAGAGAAGCTATGAAAACCGGATTATCGATAAGTATCAGATGTTGTATAACTCGCCTCTCTTAGATGGTAAGATAAAAAGATTAATTCCCAAAATCTTAGGGATCAAGAGCCCCATTTTACTCTGGGGAGAGAGGGGGTCTGGTAGAGAAATTGTTGCCAAGATAATTCACTACCTGGGATCGAAAAATGCTGGCGAGTTTATAAAGCTCGACTGTGCAACCCTTACCGAAGAGTCGTTGATTTCTCAACTTAAGATGATGAGACCCACAACCCCTGGTGAGAATGTTGAAGTGAGTCTGTACTGGGACGAAATAGGAAAGTTGAGGCCAGAAATCCAGATAAAAATGGAGGAGATCCTCGAAGAAGGTATGAGGGTAATTTCTCCCCAGAGGTTACCTCTCTTTCCTCGTATCATCGCTTCTACCTCTGAAGATCTGAATGAAGTTATGGCCAGGGGAGGGTTCAGAGAGAATCTCTTGTATAAACTCAATCATTTCCCCCTCCATCTCAGACCTCTTCGGGAGAGGAGAGAAGACCTCCCCCTTATAGTTTTGGAGGTACTCAATAACCTCGAGGAGAAGGGTTTCTTAAAAAAGAAGCAGCTCTCTTCTGAAGCCGTAGAAATCCTAAAAAATTACTATTGGCCGGGTAATCTCCGGGAATTAGAGGGTGTAATCCTCAGAAGTTGTCTCCTCTCAGAAGGTGAGATAATTACCGAGGAAGATATTTTCTTCACAGGGGAAGAGGATATTACTTCCCAGGGGATGAAAGATGAACAGTCGATCTTCACCCTGATGCCCGACGAAACAGAGACGACCTTTGAGAAACTCTTAAGTGGCTTGGCCCATGAGATAAAAAATCCGTTAGTGGCCATCAAAACTTTTACTCAGCTCCTCTCGGAAAGGTTTGATGATGCGGAATTCAGAAAGCAATTTTACCAGCTGGTAGGTAAGAGTATTGATAGGATTGAATGGCTAACCGAGAGAGTTTTAAATTATGCAAACTTCTTAAAGGCCCACCTCATCCCCTTAGACTTTTCTTTGCTCCTCGATCAGATTGTCACCAAAAACCAGGTAAAGTTGGCTGAAAAAAAGATATCTATTCAAAGGGAAGAGTTAGAATCTTTTTCTTCTTCAACTGTCTTAAGTGATCAACGTCAGCTCAGCTATGTTCTGGAAAACATTTTCGTCCATATCGTTAACGATCTGCCTGAAGGGAGTAAGGTACTCTTTTCCACTCAAATCTCTCACCTTCAAGAGAATGAAAAGGAACGGTTTCCCTTAAAGGATCTTCTCCACCACAGAATGGTGGAACTGAAAATCTCATTTCCTTCTCTCCCTTACCTTTCTTTAACAGGTGTTCCTGTCTCTCTTACGAATCCCCGCTTTTACAGTCTGGAACTGTTCTTGTCGCAAGTGATCATCAACCGAAATTTAGGGCTCATGGAAAGGGCCTTAGACCAGGAAGAAACAACCCTCAAGATCAAACTCCCCACGAGTGAATTCTTACCTAAGTGAAGAGATGAACTATGAAGAAGATCCTCATTGTAGATGATGAACTGGCCACTCGAGAGTCTCTCAGGATGATCCTTCAAAGAGAGTATCAGGTTTTTACCGTTTCGAGCGGGCCCGAAGCCTTAGATAAGATAAGGGAAGGCGGTATAGATCTGATACTCTTAGATGTAATTATGCCTGGATTAGACGGAATACAGTTGCTGGAAAAGATAAAGGCTGAGTATGATATCCCGGTCATCATGATTACTGCTGCCAATACCATTAAGACTGCGGTTCAGGCAATGAAACTCGGGGCATACGATTATATCTCGAAACCTTTTGATGTAGATGAGATAAAGATCGTAGCTCAAAAGGTTTTTTCTACCCATGACCTATCAAAAGAGGTGGAGTATCTGCGGGCCGAAATTAGTAAAACCTATGGTTTTGAAAATCTCGTCGGTGCCACTAAAGAGATGCAAGAAATCTTTCGCCTGATCAAACAGATTGCTGGTTCGGATACTACTGTTTTAATCCAAGGGGAGAGTGGAACTGGAAAGGAATTAGTTGCGAGGGCAGTACATTTTTACAGCTCGCGGAGGAATAAACCATTTATCCCGATTAATTGCGCTGCAATACCCGATACCCTCATAGAAAGCGAACTGTTTGGACATGAGAAGGGTGCTTTTACCGGAGCGCACAATAGAAAGATAGGGAAGTTTGAATTAGCCCAATCAGGAACACTCTTTTTGGATGAGATTGCTGAGCTTTCTTTATCAACTCAATCAAAGATCTTGAGGTTTTTACAGGAAAGAGAATTTAGTCGGGTAGGTGGAGCCGAAACTATCCACGTGGATGTTCGCCTCATAGCTGCCACCAATAAGGATTTAGAAACCGCTATAAAAGCGAGAGCATTCCGAGAAGATCTTTACTACCGGATCAATATTGTACCGATCAATCTACCTCCCTTACGGATGAGGAAAGATGATATTCCATTGTTGGTTCACCATTTTATTGAAATATTGAACAGGAAAGTGAAAAAGAGCGTAAAGGGGTTGTCTGAAGACCTCATGAACTTTCTTGTTCAGTATGAATGGCCAGGCAATGTTCGTGAACTGGAGAACTTAATCGAGCGTATGGTTGCCCTCTCAAACCAGGAATTCCTCACCATCCAGGATCTACCCATTGATCTGAAGGTGAAGGATAAGGCAAGACAAAGTTTAATGAAAAACAAGGCGATTGAAGGTAGAATTGCTTTTTTAAAAGCAACAGAAGAGTTTGAAAGAGAAATTATCATAGATGCTTTAAAAAAGACAAACTATGTCCAAACTCAGGCAGCTGACCTCTTAGGGATCTCTCGAAGGATCCTGAAATATAAGATGGATAAATTTGGGATCGAATCTGATTAGACCCGTCAGTCCCGTTCCCTTATTGCACAAATCTGAACAATCTGTTCGTGATTTAAATAGTCACACAATTCTCAGAAGTTGTAAACTTCTTGCATATGACCTGTCCAAAAATGTCCAAAATTCTTCTTTAAAAAATACCCTTTAGACAAGCCACCTTTCCCTCCTCTCTTAAATAATCATAATATTTTCAACATATTACATTTAATCCCCAACAATCTTAGAGATTGGCAAGAGATTTGCATATTTTTCTCACTATAAAAAGGGATGTTAAAAAAGGAGAAATGGGTGGAACAGGCCAGTACAAATATCTTAGTGGTTGATGATGAGTTAGGTCCACGAGAATCTATGAGGATGATTTTAAAACCCTATTACAATGTTATTACAGTAGACAATGGAGAAAACGCCCTCAATGTAGTTAAAGAAAGACAGATTGATATTGTTACATTAGATCTTAAGATGCCAGGGCTCAATGGATTGGAGGTATTAAAGGAGATCCGGAATTTCAGCCCAGATACAGAAATAATTATTATTACTGGTTATGGGACTCTCCAGACAGCTACCGAGGCAATGAAATATGGGGTTGCCAATTATGTAACGAAACCTTTTGATGTCTCTGATATTCTCTCTGCCGTGGAGAAATCCATTGAAAAAAGGAGATTTAATACAAAACTGAATCACTTCTTTCGAGAAGTACTCTCTGAAGAGGCCATCCCAAACCCTAAGACAATCAACCCATCGAGTCTCTCACCCAAAAGACCTGAAGAAAAAAAGGAATGTGGACAAGAACATATCCACAATGATTGTAGCGGAAGCTTACCCTTCTCTGAAAATCTCTTAGATATTACCGAACAAAAGGTGAAAAAGATAAAAGAGCTTAAAAATGGTTTTTCCCACGAGGTGAAGGTGCTGGAAGAGAAACTCATCCAGGCAGAAAAACTTGCCACAGTAGGACAATTGTCAGCTGGCTTTGCCCATGAAGTGAACAATATTCTTTGTTCCATCGGGGGATATGCCCAATTTGTCCAGCAGAAGATATCAGGGAATCATCCTGAGTTTTCTGACATCTGGGAAGATATACAAATCATCATAAGTCAGTCAGAGAGAGCAAATAAGCTTACCCAGAATCTCTTAGGATTTTCTCGGATGAACAAAAGTGAGGAAAATTTTATTGATGTCTCTTCTCTCATTGATCAAGTGCTCTCTTTTCTTACCTACAAACTAATCAATCTGAATATCGAAATAATAAGAGAATATGAGCCTAACCTCCCCGAGGTATTTGCTGATCCCAATAAACTGGAACAGGTATTTTTAAATCTCATCGTTAATGCCTTCCATGCTATGCCTCACGGAGGGAAGATTAAGATTACCGCCAAACTTATGAGCAACCGGGGAGAAGCCTTGTTAAAAATTGATCTTGCCGATACCGGTTGTGGTATCCCTGAGGAAAATCTCAAAAAGATCTTTGACCCATTCTTTACAACTAGGGAGAGAGGTGTAGGTACTGGTTTGGGTCTCTTCATCTGCCGGAGGATCATTGAAAACTATCATGGAAGTCTCGAACTGACAAGCAAAGTGGGGGAAGGCACCACGTTTACCATTAAACTACCAGTTGCTCATGATGCTTTTCCATCTAAACGAAAAGAAAACCCATTTAATAATTAAGGGTTAACCACCAGATAAAAAAGGAAGAGAGAAATGAAAGAGGAAAAAGACATAAGATTGATTAGATGCGTGGAGTGCAATGAAATCATCTCTCTGAGTAAGTATGACTTCTGCCCTGAATACATCCATGATGTTGAAAAGGATATATTCGAAGAACAGAAGGGAGATGATCGAAAGCCTTTCGTGGCCAAGCATCAGAGGCACCACCTTGAGGAACTCCACATGATAGAGGGAAGCTTTATCTCAGAAGACCTTTATCTGGAACCAGTAAAGGCCAGCTACTTTGAAGTTACCAACGGGAGTGAGAAATTTGTTATTA
>Ga0315289_10000423_pt1 | contig 65937 bp, 56 predicted proteins | sample YL17G11_40_MG_FD_203452 | JGI IMG/M metagenome (GOLD analysis project Ga0315289, IMG submission 203452) | Sediment microbial communities from Yellowstone Lake, YNP, Wyoming, USA - YL17G11_40 | ecosystem: Environmental > Aquatic > Freshwater > Lake > Sediment | place: USA: Wyoming | collected... | reverse complement strand
CGGCAGTTGCTGGTGGACAAAACGACCGGACAAATCAGCCGTTTACTCAAACGGCTGCGCATGCATGGCTTGATCAAGAAGGTTGGCAACCACTACAAATACTATCTGACCGAATTGGGACGTCAGGTCGCGACCATCGCGCTCAAATTACGCGAGCTGGTCGTTATCCCAGGCTTGGCAAGCCCAGCATCTGCGTGAGAGTCTTTGCTTTTTCTGCACAAATCAAACTGCTAAGGTACTATTATACCACATGCCCACAAAAACGAGACCTTCGAGGTTTGCGAAACCCCGAAGGTCTTCCCTGATTGACTAGTCGACCGATTGACCAGCCGACTATTTATCATTCAACGCCGCGACGCCCGGCAGTACCTTGCCTTCGAGAAATTCGAGCGAGGCGCCGCCGCCGGTGGAAACGTGCGTCATTTGTTTCGCGACGCCTGCCTTCTTCACCGCGCTCGCGCTGTCACCGCCGCCGATGACGGTCGCCGCGCCGCTACTCGCCAACACTTTTGCAATCGCGAACGTCCCCTCTGCGAACTTGGGCATTTCGAACACGCCCATCGGCCCATTCCACACGATGAGTTTCGCTCCCTTGAGCGCGTCGCTGAACAGCGCGACCGACTTGGGTCCGATGTCCATGATGCGCCAGCCCGCTGGGACCTTGTCCGCGTCCACGACTTTGTTCGCGGCTTCGGCTTCGAACTTGTCGGCGATCACCGCGTCGACCGGCAAGAGCAGTTTGCCGCCGGCGTTGGCGATGATCTTCTTCGCGGTTTCAATCGAGCCGGGCTCGACGAGACTGTCTTGCATCGCGTAACCCTTTGCCCCGAGGAACGTGTTCGCCATGCCGCCGCCGATGATCAACTTGTCGCATTTCGTCAGCAAGTTTTCGATCACGGCAATCTTGTCGCTGATCTTCGCGCCGCCAAGAATCGCGATGTACGGACGTGCGGGATTTGTCGTCGCCCGACCCAGGTACTCCAGTTCCTGCTCCATCAAAAAGCCAGAGACGGCGGGCAAGAACTTTGCCACGCCCTCGGTGCTTGCGTGCGCGCGGTGCGCCGAGCCAAACGCGTCGTTGACGTACACTTCACCTAGCCCGGCAAGTTTCTTGGCGAACGCGGGATCGTTCTTTTCTTCTTCCTTGTGAAAGCGCACGTTCTCAAGCATCAGCACTTCGCCCGGTTTCAACGCTCTTGCCAGCGCTTCAACTTCGGGACCGATGCAATCGGGTGCCATCTTGACCGGCTTGCTGAACAATTTGCTCAACACTTCGGCGGCGGGTTTCAAACCGAACTCCGCTTCAAATCCCGCGCCCTTCGGTCGTCCCAGGTGGCTCATCACGATCAGCGATGCGCCTTGCTCGAGGACGTACTGAATCGTCGGCAGCGCCGCGCGAATGCGCTTGTCGTCGGTGACGACGCCTTTGTCCATCGGCACGTTGAAATCCACGCGCATCAGGACGCGTTTGCCTTTGAGATTGATATCGCGTACGGTTTTCTTATTCATAGTTCACCTAGAAGTTGGAAGTTAGAGGTTAGAAGTTGGATAGTAGAAGTTAGATATTGGACGTTAGAAGTCGGACGTTAGAAGTTGGACGTTAGAAGTTGGAGATCTTGCTCCCGATCTCCAACTTCTAGTTTCCAACTTCCAATTTCCAACTTCTACAGTTTGCTCGCCACCAAATTCGCGAGGTCCGCTGTGCGAACGCTGTAGCCCCACTCGTTGTCGTACCACGACACGACTTTGATAAAGTCACTCTTGTCCTTGCCGAGCACCATCGTAAACGGCAGGTCAACCGAGGAGGAGTGTGCGTCCCCTTTGAAGTCAATGCTGACGAGTGGTTCGTCAATCGCGGCGAGTATGCCTTTCAGGGAACCGGCTGCCGCGTCGCGGAATGCCTGGCGCAATTCGTCGGTCGTCGTCGGCGTCGTCACCTGCGCGGTAAAGTCAACGACGGAAACCGTCGAAGTTGGCACGCGCAGCGCATAGCCGTCGAATTTTCCGGCGAGATCGGGGATGACAAGTTTCAGCGCCTTGGCTGCGCCGGTCGTCGTCGGGATGATGCTCATTGCCGCGGCGCGCGCGCGTCGCAGATCGCTGTGTGGCAAATCCAAAATCTTTTGATCGTTCGTGTACGCGTGAATCGTCGTCATAAAGCCGCGCACGATTTTGTACTTGTCGTGCACCACTTTGACGGCGGGCGCAAGACAGTTCGTCGTGCAGGACGCGTTCGAAAGGACGTGATGTTTCGCTGGATCGTACATCTTGTCATTCACGCCCAAGACGACGGTCAGGTCTTCGCCTTCCGACGGCGCGGTGATGATCACCTTTTTCGCGCCGCCCTTGGTGATGTGATTCGCCGCGCCTTTGACCGTCTTGCCCTTTTTGTTCACGCCATCTTCTTTGATCGTGAACAAGCCGGTGCCTTCGATCACGATGTCCACGCCGAGCGAACCCCACGGAATCTTATCCGGTTCGGTTTCTTTGAACGCTTTGATGGGCTTGCCGTCAATGATCAGCGCACCATCGCCGATCTTGACTTCGCCGTTGAAACGACCATAGTTCGAATCGTACTTCAATAGATGTGCCATCGTCGTCAGATCGCCGATGTCGTTGAACGCGACGACTTGAAGCGTTTGCGGATAATAGTCGCGGATCGCCTTCAACACCTGGCGTCCGATGCGACCAAACCCGTTGATGCCTACTTTGACTGCCATTGGAATGCCTCCTATGTGAGTTGCATATTTCACGGATTACGGATCCGCGCCACGCCGTTGTGTTACGCTTTACGCGTTCCGTGTGTTGTACCAGTTTAGAATGACGCGCGCTAATTTCGCGGGATCGTGCCGCCATGGCTTCGTTTCGTCCACGATGTCTGCAAAGATGATCGCGTACTCGCGCGCGGCGACAGCGCGCGCACGTACCATTTGGCTCGGCGAGTCGCCCGGGAAATTCACGCGGTAATTGTCGTTCGCGAGAATGTGCGAAAAAATTCCTGTGCCGACGTGCTGTTCCAGCGCGTCGAAATGATCTTCGATGGTAAAGCCATCGGTCTCGCCGGGCTGGGTGGCGATATTGCAGACGTAGATTTTCGCCGCGTGCGCTGCGCGCAGCGCGTTTTGAATGTCCTCCACCAACAAGTTGGGCAGGACGCTCGTGTACAAACTACCGGGTCCCGCGATAATCAAATCCGCGTCGAGAAGCGCGCGTACGGCATCGGGATACGCCGGCGCGTGCTCCGGCTCCAGGTACACGCGCGCGATCGGTCTGCCGCGATGGGTGATCGCCGATTCGCCTGCGACGCGCTCTAATTCCGGAGCGCGCGTCTCGGCGCACAGCGTCACGTTGCGGAGAGTCGAAGGCAGAATTTGTCCGCGCACCGCGAGCACGCGCGACGATTCGCGCAGCGCGCGCTCGAAACTGCCGGTGATCCCTGCCATCGCGACAATCAGCAAATTGCCGAACGAGTGCCCCTCCAATCCGGAGCCGGTGCCAAAGCGGTACTGCAAGAGCGATGTCATCAGCGGCTCGGAATCCGCGAGCGCGGCAATGCACTGTCGAAAATCGCCGGGCGGCAGCACGCCCAGTTCGCGCCGCAGTCGTCCGGAACTGCCGCCATCGTCTGCGACCGTCACGATCGCGGTCAGTTTATCGGTATGTTCTTTCAAGCCGCGTAGCAAAGTCGAGAGTCCAGTGCCGCCGCCGAGCGCGACAATTTTCGGACCCTTCTTTCGCACCCGTTTGCGATAAAGCAGTTCGACCAAATCCGTGTCTTCAGTCGTGAACGCCGAGACGAGTGACCGGCTCAGTTGCCTGACGGCGATCACCACCATCGCGACGCCGATGGTGCCGAAGAGGAGACTGCGTACGGTGCGATCAACGAACTGGAGGGTGAGGTAGTAAAAGATTTCCGGGAGGGGCATCTCGCGATACACCCTGACGAGAATGTGCGCAACCCCCAATGCGAGCAACGTGACGCCGAGGAATAGAATGACCAGCCAGCGTTTAATCCCCAGCCCGACGTAAAGCCACTTCCAGTTTAACCGATTCACCAGCCGCGCGCGCAAATCGCTTGGGCTAACCTTGTCGCTCATATGTTCGATTCTTCCACGCACTCTCCACGCCTCATTATAGCCAAAGCAGGGAAATACGTCAAAGACAAGTCAAATGTGCCAAGGACTTGGTTTGGCAGATTTGGCAATTGGGGCAGGTTTGGCACGGTTTGGTTGTGACTCTGCCTTCTTATCCAACCGAATTTGACAGTTCCGCTCCGTTGCACATAATTATGGCGCATAAATGCTCTGCCACTTGATGGTCAAGTGACCGTCCAGCCACGGCGCGCACCGGGAGCCGACTTGCGGACGAACCGAGCCAACAGTGTTCGTGACTCTGAAAACTCAAAATCGCCCCCCGCCTCTCACAGCGTATCCGCACGCCCTTCACTTGCGCCCCAGACCTTTCACCGTTTTGAAACCTATTTGCACCGCCACGCGCTCTCACCGGCAACCATCCGCAACTATCTCGCCGATTTGCGCGCCTTTGCGCGCTGGCACACGGCACGCCAGTCCATCCGAGACGGATTGTCGCCCGCCGATTTTCGTGCGTACCGCGGCCATCTGTGTAACAAGACCGCTCACTCGCCCGCGACGGTGAACCGCCGCCTGCAATCTCTGCGTCTCTTTGGCCGATTCCTGCACGAGACCGGGCAGAGCGCGGACAATCCGACGCGCGACATTCAACTCGTTCGCAACGGCAGCGCGCGCGCGCCCGCGCCGCGCACGCTCACCCGCGCCGAAATCGTGCGCTTGCTCGCGGCCGTGCACGCCGCGCGTCGGAGTCTCGCCGCGCGCGACTTGGCGATTGTGCAGTTGATGCTTCAGGCGGGCTTGCACGTGCATCAGGTCGACCCGCGCTGCGCGTGGAGGATGTCGCTCTGGCGGGGCGGAACGCGCGCGTGCGCGTGCGCGGCAATGGCGAGCCGCGTCTCGTGCCGCTCAACGCGCTGGTCGCGCGCGCGCTGCGCGATTATTTGCCGACGCATCCTGCAATTCCGCGCTTGGAAAACCTCTTTTTGAGTCAGCGCGGGCAAGCCCTTTCGATCCGTTCGATTCAACGCCTGGTGGACGCGGCGGCACGCGCGGCGGGCTTGCCGAAGGTCAGCGCGCAGTCCCTGCGCCACACCTGCGCGAAAAATATGCTGGCGGAAACGCGCGATGCGGGGGTGGTCGCGCGATGGCTGGGCTGTAGAGACAGACGGACGTTGGAAAAGTATTTGCGCTGACATAGTTCACGCACCACGCATCCCGTCTTACGTTTTGCGTGATGCGTGAGACGAGATGCGTGATCACGGAGGCGGAATGGAAATCAAAGATCTGAGCGCAGTGCGCGTCAGTCTGGCATCGCCGGAACAAATCCGGTCGTGCTCGTACGGCGAGTTGAAACCGGAGACGTACAACTACCGCCGCTTGCGCCCTGAACGTGACGGGTTATTCGACGAACGCATTTTCGGACCGCCGCGCGACTGGGAATGTTCCTGCGGCAAGTACAAGAAACAGCGCTACAAGGGCTATGTCTGCGAAAAGTGCGGCGTCGAAGTTGCACCCGCGCGCGTCCGGCGCGAGCGCATGGGCCACATCGAACTTGCCGCGCCGGTCGCGCACGTGTGGTACGCACGCCGCGTGCCGTCATACATCGGACTGCTGCTCGACGTGACGCGCCGCAACCTGGATCGCGTGTTGTACTTCGCCCAATATATGATCACGCACGTTGACGAAGGCGCGCGTCAGCGCGCGCTCCATCGCCTCGAAGAGGAACTCCAACACAAGATTGAACGCGAGACGAAATCTATTCAGGATAGAATTGATACCCGACAACTTGAATACGAAGAGGCGATTGAAAAACTAGAAAAGAAAAACGATGCCGCGCTTGCCAAACTCGAAGAGCAATTGAACGAGCAGACCGACGAAACCGTCGGCGCGGGAAAAGCGGTGGAACGCAAACTGGAAGACACGGGGCGCGAGGTTCGCAAAGCCATTGTGTTTGAAATGACGAACGACGTCATCGTCGAAGAAGGCGAAGAGATCGCGCCGAAACACAAAAAGAAATTGCGTGACATTATCGAGGTGCGGATCGCTGAGGTTGAAAAAGAGGTTCGCGCCAAGCAAAGAGATAGAAAACTTTTATTCCAAGCCGAACGCGATCAGAAGAAACACGCGCTCGAAGAAGACATCACTGCGCTCGAAACACAGCGTGACGAAAAAATCGTCGCGCTGCAAGCCGCGTACGCACCCCGCTTCGACGAACTGCAAAGTATTCAGGTGAAGGAATTTCTGAACGAGACTCGCTATCGTGAACTGGCGGAAAAATGGGGCAGCGTCTTCAAGGCGACGATGGGCGCGGAAGCAGTGCACGAACTGCTCAAGCGGATTGACCTGGACACGATGGCACGCGAACTGCGCCGCGAGATTCGCTCGACGCGTTCCAAGCAGGTGCGGAAGAAAGCGATTAAGCAACTACGCGTCATTGAATCGTTACGCAAGGCAAACAATCGTCCCGAATGGATGGTACTGACCGTCCTGCCGGTCATCCCGCCTGACTTGCGCCCGATGGTGCAACTCGACGGCGGGCGTTTCGCCACTTCGGACTTGAACGACTTGTACCGCCGCGTCATCAATCGCAACAATCGTTTGCGCCGCCTGCTCAAACTCGGCGCACCCGAAGTGATCGTCAACAACGAAAAGCGGATGTTGCAGGAAGCAGTGGACTCGCTGATTGACAACTCGCAAAAAGGGAAAGCGGTCTCGACGCACGGTCAACGCAAATTGAAATCTTTGAGTGATATGCTCAAAGGCAAGCAGGGTCGTTTTCGCCGCAACCTACTCGGCAAGCGCGTGGATTATTCAGGGCGAAGTGTGATTGTCGTCGGTCCGCACTTAAAATTGCATCAATGCGGTTTGCCGAAAGGAGTGGCGCTCGAACTCTTCAAGCCGTTCGTGATGCGGAAACTCGTCGAATACAACTACGCGCACAACATCAAATCGGCAAAGCGATTGGTTGATCGGTGTTCGTCCGAAGTGTGGGATGTCCTCGAAGAGATCATCAAGAATCATCCCGTGCTGTTGAATCGCGCGCCGATGCTCCATCGCCTCGGGATTCAAGCATTCGAAGTGATTCTCGTCGAAGGGAGCGCGATCCAAATTCATCCGCTCGTCTGCGCCGCGTTCAACGCGGACTTCGACGGCGATCAGATGGCAGTGCACGTTCCGCTCTCCGAAGCCGCGAAGCTCGAGGCACACAAACTGATGCTCGCGTCGCGCAATTTACTCAAGCCTGCGTCGGGCGAACCAATTGTCGAGCCGATGAAAGACATGGTGCTGGGAGTGTTCTATCTCACGATGGACAAGCCCGGCGAACGCGGCGAAGGCAAGATGTTCTATTCGCCGGATGAAGTCGCCCTCGCGTACGATCTGGGGCACGTCGAGGTTCACGCTCAGATCAAATTGGCGCTGGATGGCAGGAGCGCGCGCAGCGCAAAGAAACTCGTTGACACGACAGTCGGGCGCGTGTTGTTCAACGAAATTCTGCCGCCCGAACTGCGTTTCGTCAACGACACGCTCGACAAGAAAAAGTTGAAGGAACTCGTCGCGGAGGTGTACGCCCAACTCGGACCCGAAGGCACCGCCGAAGTGGTGGACCAGATCAAAGAGATCGGGTTCCAGTACGCGACGCGCAGTGGTCTCACGATTGCGATTGGCGATATCACCGTGCCTGCCGAAAAACAAACGATTCTGGATCGCGTCGCCGCCAAAGTGAACGAAGTCGAGCAACAATTCCGCAAGGGCTTGATCACTGAAGAGGAGCAATACGTCAAGATGGTCGAACTCTGGACGGAGGCGACCGAACTCGTGACCGAGGCGGTCGCGAAAGGAATGCGCGACGCGTCGCCGATTCGTGTGATGGCGAACTCCGGCGCGACGAAAGGTGGCTTCCAACCGATTCGCCAACTCGCCGGGATGCGCGGCTTGATGGCGGATCCGGCGGGCCGCATCATCGCGCTACCAATCAAATCGAATTTCCGCGAAGGTCTCACCGCGCTCGAATATTTCATTCCGACGCACGGCGCGCGCAAAGGGCTTGCCGACACCGCGCTCCGAACTGCCGACGCGGGGTACTTGACGCGCCGCCTCGTAGACGTCGCGCAAGAAGTGATCATCACGGAAGAAGATTGCGGCACGCGCGCGGGTGTGTGGATCGACGCGGACACCAAAGAGCGTACCGGCGAAACTTTCGCGGAACGCGTCGCCGGGCGCGTCGCCGCGGCGGCGCTGGCGCATCCCATGACCGGCGAGGTGATCGTGTCGGCGTGTGAAATGATTACCGAAGAGGCATGGAAAATTGCGGAGAGCGCAAAAGTGTCCAAAGCGTGCGTCCGCAGTCCGTTGACGTGCGAATCGCGGCACGGCTTGCGCGCGAAATGCTACGGGCGCGATCTCGCGCGCGGCGGCTTGATCCGGATGGGCGATGCGGTCGGCATCATCGCCGCGCAAAGCATCGGCGAGCCGGGTACGCAGTTGACGCTCCGCACCTTCCACACGGGCGGCGTCGCCGGAGTGGAAGACATTACACACGGCTTGCCGCGCGTCGAAGAATTGTTCGAAGCGCGCGATCCCAAGGGTGAAGCATTGATGGCGGAGGTCGATGGTACGGTGCGCGTCATCAGCGGGAACGGGCAGCGCGTTCTGAAAATCGTCTCGAATCGCGTCCAGCGCGACACGTACACCATTGCCGCGCGCGCCAAGGTCGTCGTCAAAGAGGGTGAAAAGATCGAAGCGGGCGCGGTTATCGCCAAGGGCAAAAACGGAAACGAGATCGTCGCAGTCAAAGGGGGCGAAGTGATGCGCGAAGATGGGCGAGTCGTCATTCGGTATCACCAGAAAGAAGAGCGCGTGTACGAAACTCCGGCAACGGCGCGTGTGCGCGTCGAAGAGGGGCAAAAGGTACGCGCGGGCGATCAACTCACCGAAGGCGCACTCAATCCCCATCGTCTCCTGACGATCCTGGGGCGCGAAGCCACGCAGATGTATTTGCTCCAACAGGTGCAGACCGTTTATCGTTCGCAAGGCGTCAACATTCACGACAAGAATATCGAAATGATTTTGCGCCAGATGTTCCGGATGGTGCGCGTGAAATCAACTGGTGACACCGATCTCCTGCCGGGACAGTTGGTGGATCGCCTGGCGTTTGAGGATGTCAACAGTCAAGTGACAGAACGCGGCGGCGTGCCCGCGACCGGACAACCGATCTTGCTCGGCGTCACCAAAGCATCGCTCAACACCGAATCGTTCCTCAGCGCGTCCAGTTTCCAGCACACGATCAATGTGTTATCAGAAGCGGCGATTGCCGGGCGGCGCGATGATTTGTACGGCTTGAAAGAGAACGTCATCATCGGCAAGTTGACCCCGGCGGGCACCGGCTTTCGCACCCGCATAGCAGCAGACTTGACCGAAGCGATCGGCACGACGGGACGGCGCGGGCATCGTTTGAATGAAGACCTCCGACTCGAAGATGAAGAACTCGCCGAAGCGGAAGAATTCGAAGAGATGTTGGTCACGCAGAACGGCAAAGCCGTGCAAGCGGAGGAGGAAGCCGAAGAAATGGTTGAGGCGCGCGATGTACTGGCAAGCCGCGAAGAGTCAGCCACGGAGGCAGGGGCGAGCGACGCGGAGATCGCAAACGAAGCGGAAGAACAGGAGGAAGAACAGGAGGAAGAGCCCGAAGCCCGCGCCACCGCAGAGGAAGAAGAGTGACCGTAGACCTGGGAGGTTTCAAAAACCTTCCAGGTTTCTTGTTGGATGCTGCGGTACAATCACCCGAAGTCAAATCGCAAGAGAATCGCAAAGATCGAAAGTGGCTATCCCTTTGTTCTTACGATTGTTTTGGATAGTGGATATGGGGTTTGATGCCTGTCTAATGGCTTTGGGCATATAATCAAATCAAGAAAAAATACCTGAATTCTCTGAAGGAGGAGAAAAATGAAATTCGTGCGTTTCGCCGCGATCTCGATGGTCGCGCTTGCATTGCTCACCGCGTGCACGCAGGCTCCAACTGCCACGCCGGTTCCCACGCCTGTTCCACCGACCAAGGCGCCAGTCGTCGCGCCTGCGGCAACCCCGGTTCCGCCGGTCGCCGCGCCCACATCCAATATGCTCGCGCTGACAGTCTCGAAGACCGCGCTCGGCAGCATCATCGCCGATAGTGACGGGAAGATGCTCTACATGTATACGAAAGATACAAAAGACACGAGCGCTTGCTACGATGCGTGCGCCACTAATTGGCCTCCGCTACTTGCGGACAAAATAGATGCCAAGGACGGTGTTGACGCCAAGTTGATCGGCAGCACCAAACGCACCGATGGCAAAATGCAAGTCACGTACAACGGAATGCCGCTGTACTATTGGGCGAAAGACGAAAAACCCGGCGACACCACATGTCAAAATGTCGGTGGTGTCTGGTTTGTGCTCTCCGCCGATGGCGCAGTACTCAAGCCGGCGACGCTCACTATCGCCAAGACAAAACTCGGCTCCGTTCTCGCGGATGCCGAAGGGCGCGTGTTGTACATCTACACCAAGGACACCAAAGCGCCGTCCGTCAGCAATTGCTACGATGACTGCGCCAAGAAATGGCCTGTCTTTTACGCAGTCGGCAAGGCCGAGGTGAAAGAAGGCATCAAAGCCGATTTGATTGGTACCACGACGCGCAAGGATGGTTCGCATCAGGGGACCTACGCGGGCTGGCCCCTCTACCACTGGGTCAACGACAAGAACCCAGGCGATGTGCTCGGTCAAGCGGTCGGTGGTGTGTGGTGGGTTTTGCAAGCGGATGGTACGCCGATCATGGCTACTTCGAGTTCTTCAAACGTCAAGCCAGCCGCAGTTGCGCCTTCAAGCCCCGTGAACAAGGTTCCGCCAAGCAACGGCGGAGGATACGGATACTAGCCACGAAAAGGAATGACAAGAAACCCGTTTTCTCGCAGAAAACGGGTTTCTTCGTTCTATTCGTTTTTCCACTTGGGATGTTCGCGATCCACCCACGCGAATTTTCTCTGCAACGCCTTGGTGTACAGCCGCTTCCAATCGAACCCGGCGTAATCGCCCCACGCTTTGAACACGCGCGGGTCAATGTAGTTTTTCAACGATGTCCCCAGGTTGTAATCGCGTGTCTGCTTGGTCAAATCCAGTTGGAGTGACGAGCGTTGGACGCGTTCTTCGTAATTATTCTGCGCGATTTCTGGCGCGCGGCGCACTTTTTCCAACGCCGCTTGCGCTTTGGCGAGTCGTTCTTCGTACTTTTGCGGCGCGGTCGCCAGCGATTCTTGGGCGCGCTTGAGCACGGTTCCGGCTTGCGCGACGCTTTTCGCGACCTTTCGCGTCTTTTCGCGTTTCGCTTTCGTCGCCGCGTCCAATGCTTTGCGCGCGCGGGCGATGTGCTCCTTGAGTCGCTTGCGTTTCGCGTCGTTCGCCTTTTGGGTTTCGGCGACGGCTTTGCGCGCGGCGCGCAGACGTTTGTTGTACGCCGCCAGCGCCTTTTTCTTTTTCGGCGATTCATGCTTTTCCAGTTTGGCGAGCGCGGCTTGCTTCTTCTTCAACGACCCCTGCGCGGCGGCTTCCACCGGTTTCAGCGCGGCAAGCAAATGATCGAGCGCGACTTGGCGCGCCTGGATCGTCTCGTCGAGTTTCGGCAGCGTGGCTTGCGCGGCGCGCGCTTTTTGCAGTGCTTCAGCGCGCGCCTCGACCTGCGCTTGCAGTTCTTGCGAATCCGGTCGCGCGGCAAGTAACTTCTCCAGCGATTTTTCGCGCGGCGAGATTTGCGCTTGCAGTCTACTCACGCCGGGTTTTGCCGCGCGCAGTCGCTGGACTTCGACTTCGCGCTTTGCCAAGTTTTCTATCCAGTTTTTCGGCGGTGTCCGTTTGTGGTTACAGACAACTGCCGCTTCGAGATTCGCCAGCTTCGCGACGAACTCTTTCTGATAATTCGGCGCGTCGTTCGGCACATTCCCTTCGCGTTCGAGGTACGCGCGAGCCGCGTGCGTTGCGTGATACGTGCGAAAAACCTTGGCGGTCAAGCCCGGCACGATACTACCCAAGAATTTATTGACGTGCGTCGAATCAATCTTGTCGAAGATTTGATCGCCAAATTGCTTGCCATGCGTCAGGTCTTGCAAGTTGCGCGCAAGAATCAATTCATCGTGGTTCAACGGCAGTGACTTGTGCCACTCGACGCTATCCTTGCCAAGAAAATCGAACTCGATGTTATCACGTCCGATGCGCACATGCTCGACGCGCAGCGTGGATGCGCCAACCGTGTCCGCTTCGTCCTCGTCCTTTTCATCGCCGACGCGCATGGCGAGCCGGTCAATCAAATAGCACACCGTCGCGAGTTGCCGTGTCTTCATTTCGTCTGCGCGAATTCTCACGTTCCTGCGATCCAGTTTCTCCTCTCCCACGCGCGAGCGCGCGAGCACATTTTCAAGTTTGGTACGCTTGGGCACATCGTTCAGTTCCAGGGCGCGCAGGAGTTGATCTTCGAGTGATTTCTTTTTCGCGATCACCCCGGCGCACTGTTTTTCGAGCGCGGCGCGCGCGTGTGCGTCTTCGTAATCCATCCGCTTGGCGATTTCCGCGCGCACTTTATCTACGCTCGTTTCGAGTTTCGCCGCCTTGAGATATTTTTCCTTGTCGCGCTCCTGCCGTAGGTGCGAAGTTTCTGCCAACCAGATGTACTTGCGTTTCTTCGCCAGTTCGTCCCACCACGATGCAATCCACATCGAATCGTGATCGTGGACAATCTCTTTCCAGTTGCCGGGCGGCGCCGGGGCATTTTCGTCCAAGTTCAGTGTCACATCTTCCGGCTTGACGCGATCTTTCCACTTGCCGCGCAAAGGATGCTGACCGCGTCCCATCAAAATCCCCGGCGGCTCGACCAAGTACGCGCCGACTTCGGTTTCGTTCCCGTCAATGATCGCCGTCCCGAATTTCGCTTTCAGTTCCTCGCGTTCTTTCTTGCGTTCGGCGGAGCGCTTTTTCTTTTCTTCCGGCGAAAGGTTCGCGGTTTTCTCGCGGTCGGCAAGCGCGTGCAGTTCGGCGAAATCAATATCGGCGAGCGTAATACCGGCAAAGCGCGGGTCGAGTTTCGCGACCAAGTCGTTCAAGAAATTTTTCTGGAACACCGGATCGAGAACGTAAGGCGTATCCTTTTTCTTCGCCCACGCCATCAACATTTCTTCTTGCTCCGGCGTCAGTTTCACCTTTTCGTTTTTGATGCGCACGACGAGTCCGCGATAATCATACGGCGGCGGAAAGGCGACTCCATTGTGCCGCAGGGTGGCCCATTTCAAGTTGACAAACTCCTTCGGAAAAGTCAATCGGTCAATTAGGCAATCAGTCAATCAGGAACCAGTTGCCTGGTTGACCGATTGACTGACGACGTGGATTATATCTTAAATGTGCGATCTCGACAAGATATGCCAAACATTCTTAGAATGGAATTTCACCTCCCTCTTCATCATCCTCAACTTCACCCCACTCGTCCGCGTCGAATTCGTCTGCGTCGAGTTCAGCACTTGCCGCGTCCATCGCCGCGAAAATTTCGGACGGATCGAACGGTTTGTCATTGGGATTGCGACGCGGCGGCGTGGACGGTGGCTTGATCGGACGGCTCCAGCGATGCATCTGCGCGATGTAGTCGGCGTGCTCCGGCATCAGCCCCATTTGCTTCTTCGCCCATTGCGGCAATTCACCCGGCTGCCCATCGTCGCGGTCGAGGAAACTCCAATCTACGAGCGTTTTCGTCGGGGGCGCGGTTTGTTCGCGCGGCACCGCTTCGCCGAAAAGCCCGGCGAGTTCGGGCGCGATCACCGGTTTCCACTTGGGCGCGCCGCGCTTGGCGCGCGTTTTCTCGCGCATAAAGCGGATCACTTCTGCATCGGTGGGCGCGTTGGGGTCAATGAAATGCATCCTCCGTTTGTAGCGCGAGCCATCTCCGGCGGGCGGAATCCAGGGAATGCGCTGCGCGTTGTCGCGCCACCACCGCACTTCCGCCAGCAGGCGGCGCGCATCGGCGTTGTCGAAGCGCGAGCAGAGTTCGAGCAACCCTTCGCACGCGTCCGCGGAGAATCCCAGGTCGGCGTACGTCTTACCGACCCAGAGGAGCGCGTGGTATGGATCGTTCGTCTTTTGGATGGCTTGCCGGAAGACGGGCCACGCGTAATCGGTACATTCTTCGTCGCCCAGGCAGTACGCTTCGAGCAGCAGTCCTTTGCCGCGATTCAAAAGTTTCCTGACATCGGGCGGACCGGTGCGTTCGCGCGTGTAACCTTTGGTGTATTCGCGATCCCAGCCCTCCCAGCGGCTCATAAAGCGGAACGAGAGCGCGAGCCGCCGGCGTTGTTGATGCGGGCGGTCGTCCCATTCGTCAATGTTTTGCTGCACCGCGTTGCGATTGTCGTAGATCAGCCACTCGTCGCAGAATAACTCGTAGACGAGATCGCTCGCCTCGCGGCAATCGGGGACGAGCGCAAGCACGTCGAAGCACAGCGCGGCGCAGTCGGGTTGGTAGCAGTAGTACTGACCTTCCGCGCGAGCTTGCTTGAGCATGTCGTGGATGTACTTGGGATATCCTGACACTGGGCGTCTCCGCGTGCGTCGTTTGATAATATTCTAGCACAGAGCGCAAAGTTTGGCGAGTCCGTACAGAAGGCATAAGAAGGCAGAGAAGGCAGGGGGCGGCGAATTCGTTGCGGTCGTCAACGTCCTGGAACGCAGCAAAGAGATCGGCGTGATCCGCGCGATGGGCGCGGACCATCGCGAACGCACCAAATTTCTGGCAGAAAGCGGGTTTCTCGTTTGCGCGTTATTGACTTGCGCGTGAATTAGAGTATGATAGAGACGCAACCCGAGCGACATAGAGAAGGATGTCGCCAATGTCCCGCGTTTCTTTTCAAGTAGTCGCCATTCTCATCTTCGCCGCCACTCTGTTTTTCGTCTGGGATTTCAGCCGGCGCGTCGTGACGAATGTGCGCCTTGCGCAGACCGAAAAGCAACTCGAACAGCAGGTGGCGCGAGAGGAAGCGAAAAACACCGCGCTCCGCGAGTGGAAACAGCGCGCGCCAACCGATGCCTTCGCCGAAGATTTCGTTCGGCGCAATTGGCATTGGGCACGACCTGAAGACAACGTCGTTATTCCTCAAATCACACCTATGCCTGCGCCAGTCGGCAGCGCGCCTGCCCCGACTCCGCCGCCCGCCAAAGCGTGGTGGCAGGATTGGCTCGACTTTCTTTTCGGTCCCTAGCGAATGAATCTCCGCTCGATTACTGGTTTTCTCTCGCTCGCCGATCCTGTTCGCGATGGCGATCTGCGCGCGCTGCGTGATCTCATTGGCGCGGCGCGCGCAAATTTTGCCCGCGCCGATTTTCCGATTCAAACCGCGCGCGTCGCAACACAATCTCTCGCCGACACCGCCCCGCGCGATCTGACACGCTTCGCGTGCGACCTTGAAGCCGCGTGCCAAGCCAACACGATTGATTTCGCGTCGCTCGGCGCGCTGCGCGGCGACGATCCGTTGATAAACGCGATTCCCTCGGCGATTGCCGCGACCAAAAATGTTTTCGCATCCGCGCACATCGCATCACGCGACAATGGCATTAACCTGACCGCGACCTCGAACGCCGCGCGCGTCATTCGCCAACTTGCCGATTCAACCGCCGATGGCTTTGGCAACCTCCGCTTCGCCGCGCTTGCGAACGTGCCGCCGCACTCGCCGTTTTTTCCAGCCGCGTACCACGACGACGGCGCGCCCGCGTTCGCGCTCGCCACCGAAGCCGCGCCGCTCGCGGTGGATGCGTTCAGCAACGCGAAAAATCTCGACGCCGCGCGCGCAGACCTGGTCGCGGCAATCGAACGCGCGGGCGAGACGCTGGCGCGCATCGCGGACGATCTCGCGGCACGTTTCGGTTTTCGTTTCGCCGGGATTGATTTTTCGCTTGCGCCGTACCCGGAGGAAGCGCGTAGCGTCGGCGCGGCAATCGAAAAATTGATGGGCAACAAGTTTGGCGAGCACGGCACACTCTTCGCCGCCGCATTCCTCACCGATTGCATCCACCGCGCGAAATTTCCGCGCGTCGGTTTCTCTGGCGTAATGCTACCGGTGCTCGAAGACACCACACTCGCCGCTCGTACCTCACTGTTTACTCTTCACAGTTTACTGCTCTACTCGACCGTCTGCGGCACCGGACTTGACACCGTGCCACTGCCCGGCGACACCAGTGCGGACGCACTCGCCGCGATTTTGCTCGACCTGGCGACGCTTGCGGCTAAACTCGGGAAACCGCTCACCGCGCGCCTGATGCCGATCCCGGGTTTATGCGCGGGCGATGAAACGCATTTCGACTTTGAGTATTTTGCGGGCGCGCGCGTGATGAATTCGAACGCGCGCGCGGTCAAGGTTTTCGGAACAGATAAGTACGTTGAGTTCGTGCCAAGAAGCAGAGGAGCAGAAGTGCAGGGGTGATTTCGCTCCTCTGCTCCCCTGCCCCCTTGCTCTCTTGCTGGGATAACAAATTTCACTATGAGGTCAAAGATGACCGATAGAACGATCCTTCTTCTCGGCGGCGCGGGCTTGGTCGGCGCGCAAGTGGCGCGACAGATCGCGCGTGACATTCAGCCGGACAAAATCATCATCGTCTCGTTGTACCAGCGCGAGATTCGCGAGGTGATGACCCCGCTCGAAAAAGAATTCCCCAAGATCAGATTCATCGGCGTGTGGGGCGATGTGTTCGTGCGCGCAGATTTCGCCGACGCCAAACGCGCGACACTCCTCGCCAGCCCGGAACGCCGCGCCGATCTCTTCGACGATCTGCTTGGAAATCTCGATGAGACGTACGCGCGCTCGCGCCTCGTGCAACTGATCCTCGAACACAAGCCGAATGTGATCGTAGATAGCATCAACACCGCCACCGCGATCAGTTATCAGGATGTGTACTCGGCGTCCATCGTCGCCAAGCAAAAACTAGACGCGCTCTTCGCTCAATTCGATCACCTGAACGAGACGACGCACCCGCCCGACGAAGCGCGCGGCATCCCCATTCGCACGCGCGAAGAATTGCACGATGGCATCGCCGCGATGGCAAAACTCCGCAAGGACGCCGCGCGCACGTTTGAAGTGTTGCTGTTGTCGCAAGCGGTGCCGCAGTTGATCCGTCACGTCATCTTGATTTTGCGCGCGATGGAAGCGGCGGGCACGCGCTTGTATTTGAAGATCGGCACGACCGGCACGGGCGGCATGGGCTTGAACATTCCGTACACGCACGGCGAGGACAAGCCGTCGGCAAAACTGATGTCGAAAACGGCGGTCGCGTTCGCGCACACGGGCTTGATGTTTCTGATGGCGCGCACGCCCGGCGCGCCGGTCGTCAAAGAGATCAAGCCCGCCGCGATGATCGGCTACGCGGATGTGACGCTGCGCTCGATCACCGAGCGCGGCGAGCCTGTGTTCATCTACACCAGCAAGAACGAACCACTCGCCGACACGCTGACGCTGCACGACGATGCGGCGCGGTACAAAAAGTGCGGCAAACTCGAAATGGTCGTCGTGGACACCGGCGAAAACGGTTTGTTCACGAAAGGCGAATTCGAAGCGATTACGTCACTGCGCCAAATGGAATTTATCACGCCGGAGGAAATCGCGCGCAAAGTCGTCCTAGAAATTCAGGGCGCGAACACTGGCGCGGATGTCATCGCGGCAATTGACGGCGCGGTGCTTGATCCGACGTACCGCGCCGGTTATCTGCGCCGCGCCGCGCTCGAAGAAATCGAACGACTCGAAGAAGAGACCGGGATTCCAAGTATCGCGCTCGGTCAACTCGGTCCACCAGAACTTTCCAAGTTGTTGTACGAAGCGTACCTGCTCAAGGCGCGCTATCATACCCTCAAGCGCGTGCTGACGCAAAAGCCGAAACAAATCGCGGATGCGTTGTATCGCTACGTCCTGCGGCACGACGAGTTACGCCAGACCATCACGTCCGTCGGCTTGCCGATTCTCGCGCCGGACGGCAAACACATTTTGCGCGGTCCGCTCATCCGCATTCCCGAACGCGCGGACACGAACTGTGTGCCCTTCACGCAAGACTGTGTGGATCAGTATGCGCGGAAGGGTTGGGTTGATCTGCGCGCCGACAATTTCGTCGTCTGGAAGGAGCGCATCGAAAAGATGCGGCGGGCTCAGCAGCAGTTGCGCGGGCGCGGCAGCGCGGCGATCACGATGGAGGCGTACCTCGACGAAGCGATCCGCATCGGCGATGTAGTCGCGTGGGTGTTCAATAATGAGGAGATTGGGTATAGAATCAAGTGAGCAGTGAACGGTGAACAGTATGCCACTGTTGACTGTTGACTGTTGACTGACGACTGGAGTTCAAATGAAGATTGATGTCGCCGTTCTCGTGCCCAACCTGCTCGATATGCCGAACCTCGCGCGCATCGCGGAGGATGTGGGATTTGATTGCCTGTGGATGGGCGAGACCCAGCACGACCCGTTTTTGCCGCTCGCGCTCGCGGCGGAACACACGTCGCGGATTCAACTCGGCACCGCGATTGCGGTTGCGTTTCCGCGCAGTCCAACGGTGCTCGCGCACATCGCTTGGGATTTGGCGAATGCGTCGCGCGGACGATTCATCCTGGGTCTCGGCACGCAAGTCAAAGCGCACATCGAACGGCGATTCGGAATGACGTGGGAGTCGCCTGCGCCGAAACTGCGCGAGATGATTCTGGCGATGCGCGCGTTGTGGGACGCGTGGCAAGGCGACGGCAAGATCAACTTTCGCGGCGAGTTTTACAAAATCACTCTGATGACGCCATTCTTCAACCCAGGTCCAATTGATCATCCCGACATTCCGATTTTCATCGCGGGCGTGAACGAGCATCTCTGCCGCGTCGCCGGCGAACTGTGTCAGGGTTTTCACGTTCATCCATTTCACACCGCCGAGTACATCCGCCAGATCGTTCTGCCGAACATCAAACTGGGCGCGGAAAAAACGAACCGCACGCGCGCGGACGTACAGTTGTCGTCGCATGTTTTCGTCGCGACGGACGACGCAGAACGTGAATCGGTGCGCGCACAGATTTCGTTCTACGCGTCCACGCCGTCTTACAGGTCAGTGCTCGACGTGCACGGCTGGGGCGAAGTCAACCCAAAGTTGGGACGGCTCGCCGCGCGCGGCAAGTGGGACGAGATGCCCGCGCTTGTCACGGACGAAATGCTTGACGCGGTTGCCATCGTCGCGCCGCTAGAAGAAATTCCCGCGCGCATCAAAGAGCGTTACGCGGGCTTGCTGGGTCGCGTGTCGTTGTACTTGCCGTTCATCGTGGATGAAGCGGACAAGTGGCGCGAGTGGGTGCGCGCGTTCAAATCCAGTTGAAGATGGAGGAAATTATGTCCGAGTTACCCCGCAAGGAAAGAGACGAGAAAGATGAAAAACATCACGAGAAGGAAGAAAAGGGGCGTTCCGATCCGCTGAGCACAATCGTGTGGGGCGCGATCATCATTTGGGCAGGAGTGGTTCTGCTCGCAGAAAACCTAGACTTCCTAGCGCGGTTGGGTTTGCGCGGCGATACCGTCCCAGGTATGTTCCCGTTTCGCATCAGCACTTGGGGACTGATCTTTCTCGGCGCGGGTGTAATCATTCTGGCCGAGGTCGCCGCGCGATTGATCCTACCGTCGTATCGGCGGCATGTGATGGGCAGCATCATCCTCGCGTTTGTGTTCATCGGCATCGGCTTGGGGAATCTGGTGAACTGGAGCGTGATCTGGGCATTGATTCTGATCGCGCTCGGCGTCGTGATTTTGCTGCGCGCGATGGGATGGACAATCTAAACGACCGCTGACCGCTGACGATCGACCGCTGATCCTTCGACTGCGCTGCGCTCCATTCAGGATGACAGCGGCGGTCTGCCGTCGGCGGTCGTTTTACAATCGTCCCAGATTGAGCGATTGGAATTCTTCCCACGCGTAAACGATTGGCGTGTACCAGCGGTCGCGACCGATGCAGCGAAAGTACGGCGGCTGGTACGCGCGAATCAGGTCGCCGATTTTGTAGCGGGCGAGAATGGGCGTCGAAACGATGAGCCGCCCCATCTCGCCCGCGCGCATTTCGTGCAGCATCTTGATCCCCGATGACGTTTCGACCTCGAAGAAAAATAAATCGTAGTTCGGCACCCACGCGCGTTTGTCGTCGCGCTGCTGACCGAACATTCCTTCAGTCGTGCCATAGATTTCGCGAATCGTCGCGGGTCCGTAGAGCGCGTTCAGCGCGGGCTGATAGCGCGTGTTGATCCCAGGCACGCTCCCCAGCGTCATAATCTGCGCCTTCCACAAATCCTTCGGATAAACATGATGCTTTCGTCTTAGGTAACGCGCAAAGAGCACCGCCGTTGGTGCGACGCCGCCGACGAGTGTGACGTTTTCCTTTTGGCATTTCTCGTACGCGAGTTCAAAGCGCGCGTCCCAATCGCGTTGAGTCTTCCCACCGCCGAGCGCGTCAATTTCATCTTGGGATGGGACGGAACGAATCGGCGTGGACGCGGAAACAAACTTTGTATAGATCCCCGAACTGTACCCGTACTCGACCTCGCGCTCACCCGCTTTCACTTTGCCCACAACGGACGGAAGATTTAGGTTGAGGTTGACCCCTTGGAATAAATCGAAGCGCTTGGTCTGGAGGACATAGTTGACCATTGCGCGGCTTGCGCTGACGCGCATTTTCAGATCGGTTGGCGTCATCGGGATGAATTTCGATTCGCCCTGGGTCGTGCCGCGCGTGATCGCCCAGCCAATCGGTCGCTCGTTGAGGAGGAGATTCACTTCGCCTGCCATCACGCGTTGGATGAGCGGCTTGTAAGATTCGTAAGTCGTGACCGGGAACGCACGCTGATACTCTTCAGGCGTGCTAATTTGCGCGGCGCGGTGCTGCCTGCCGTAATCGGTTTGCGCGTAGATTTGCAGAAAGCGCGCGAGGACTTGTTGTTGCGCTCTGACTGGGTCGGCGACGGCATCGTTCCAAGGTTGCACGAGCGCGTTGAGCATCGTGAGCATCTGTTGCGGATTGGTGGCGGACATGGGCGTGGCTCCTGAGGTGAGTGAGTGATGCGATTATAGCACGAGGGCGGCGGAGGAGAGCAAAAGGATAGAAGATGAAATGGGTAGAGAATCGGGCATCGCGTCTACAAAACCGTGCAACTGCCCTGTGGTGGCTGGCTTCGGCAAGCGCGATCGAATCTTCTGTCTATTTTCCAGAATGTTTAGCACGAACAGCAATTATGCGATCCTGAAGGAACAGACGTTTAGGATCGGGGTGACCACTGGCTCCAATGGTACCATCTGGTCGGAGATATTGGTGTACAATGGCCACAGGGGCTCCATCTTGAGTGTGGTAGAAAACAATCTGACTCCAGGTACACACGGGTTCCCCTTGGGGTGGCTGCTCTGGATGAGAAGCCTTTCTAACTCGGGCTAGAACCTGTCCAGATTTGAGTTGTTCCACGACTTGACTATTGTTGAAGTACTGCCTTATAATATGCTCAGTAACCCACTCAACAGGTAACTGCTGTTTAGATTGAGGCATAATATGCTTTCCTTGGAACTGAAAGATAAGGTTCTTCAGTACGTCGACTCCAAGATAAGCTTGGAGCAGCTTGAAGATTGGTTAGTGCCGCGACTGCCAATCTTCCTGAGAACACCGGAAACAGCGGACGCGGATGTCGTTGCCGCAATCGAGCTCGGCTTGGCCGAAATCAGCAATGAGACAAAAACTGAGCTTGAATTCCGTAGTTTGCTCAGAAAAGCATTGCAAGGGCAAACCGCAGTATTAGTCTATCCACCGCAAGTTCGCCAGACAGAGAGCACTGCTACTGCTCAAACGGTGCGGCATTCATTTTCAAAGACAGAATCCGCTTTCATCATGACCAACAACTAACTGCCCGTGGTCACACGATTGTATCTCACCCTTATTGGAATAGCAGTCAGCTTCTCATTGTCAAAGTAAACCCTAAACCAATACAGCCCCTCGAATTCAAAAGTGAACGCCACGGTGACTACGATATTCTGGCCTTTTTCTTCTCCCTCCAAGTGAACCGTGAAGTTCATAGCCTTTTCTGTTTCACCACTTGGTAACTCTGGGACGATCACCAGATCATGGCGTCTCTCAACCACTCCAGATTTGAGCATTAATACGAGTTTTAATTGATGTAGGAATGGTGGCATCTCTTGGGGTGGAGGCGTGCCAACTTCGGTGTGTATTAGCGTGTCAATGATGCGGATGAGTGACAGGGGACCCGTTTTGTCCTCAATCACCATTTCGCAAAAGCAGGCCACTTGAACATAAGGACCATTCTCGAACCCCATACCCCTCCTCCTTCTCATCCAAAATCTCAGTGCTGATTCACTGACTCAAAGCCATTCTACTACAGAAACACGCTAATTCAAAATGCTCTTTGGCGATTCTCCCGCCGAGAATCGCTTTTTGTTTTCCTCTGTGTCCCCTGTGCCCTCTGCGGTAAATTCACTCCCCACGCGCTTTTATGGTAAAATCGAACTGTGTCAGCCATCACCGTTTCCTCACTCGCGAAAACATTCATCACCAAACGCAAAGCCGCAGGACTCGCGGGCAGTTTGCGCGCGCTCGTCCGCCCCGAACAGCAAACGGTCGAAGCATTGCGCGGCATCTCGTTCGAAATGGAAAGCGGTCAATTGCTCGGCTTTATCGGACCGAACGGCGCGGGCAAATCCACGACGATCAAAATTCTCACGGGCATTCTCTTTCCGACGAGCGGCGACGCGCGCGTGCTCGATTACGTGCCGTGGCACCAGCGCCGCGAACTCGCGTACCACATCGGCACTGTCTTCGGTCAACGCCCGCAGTTGTGGTACCACCTGCCCGCGATTGACACGTTCTACCTCTTCGGCAAAATCTACGAACTCGACGACAAGACGACGCGCGCGCGCATCGGTTTTCTCACCGAAGCGTTCGACATCAAGGATTTGCTCGAAACGCCCGTGCGAAAATTGTCGCTTGGTCAGCGCATGCGCTGCGAAGTTGCCGCGTCGCTCCTGCATCGTCCACGCTTGCTCTTGCTCGACGAGCCGTCCATCGGGCTCGACGTGGTCGCGAAGCAATACATTCGCGACACGATTCGGCGGATGAACGAGGAGGAAGGGGTCGGCGTGATTCTCACGTCGCACGACGCAGGCGATCTCGAAGCGTTGTGCAAGCGTGTCATCATCATCAATCACGGACAAATTGTTTATCAGGATAAAGTCTCGACGCTCAAACGGCGGTACCTCACAACGAAAACCGTTTCGATGCGCTACGCGGAACAAGTGCCAGCCGATTTTCGCATCGCGGGTACAGAAATCTTGAAGACGAGTCAGTACAGCGTCAAACTGCAATTCGATGCGAGCGCGACGCGCGTCGAGGATGTGATCGCGCAACTTGCACGCGCGGGCAGTATCGTTGACATCACGATTGCCGATCCGCCGCTAGAAGAAGTGATTCGGGCGATTTATGCGGAGACGACCACCGACCGCTGAGGGCTGACCACAGCGCGTCATCGGCGGACTGCCGTCTGCCGTCGGCGGTCATTCAAGCGACTTGGGACTTTCACTCGGCGTTCCCAAACTTCCGAAAACCATCGAAAACGAGTGAAAAACGGGCTAAAATTCCCGGTTTTTGAGGCTTGCCAGACAGATTTGCCAGCACAAGCGCAAGTCCCGACCTGTAGTTCTTTCATTTCGACTGAGGAACGAACCAGAGCAATTGGTACGGCAACAAACTGCGCACTTGGGTGGTATCGAACGATTGACCTGTGAGCAGATCGGTGACGTAGGGAGCGCCTAGCGCCTGGGCTAGATCAATTTTAATGGGCTGTTCACGCGCGGAAACGTTATATAGACAGAGTACGATATTCGATAGCTCACCCCGTACCAATGCGAAGATAGATTCGCCCGCGTCCACGACGCGCATCGCGCTGTACGGATCGAACGCGGGCTGCGCGGCGCGGGCGCGCAAGAGTTGGGTATAGCGCGCGAAAATCTTGTGTCGCCGCGAATCTGCGTCCGCGAGTTCGCGTTCGAGCGTCGCGCATTCCAACTTTTCGCGATTGATGGTACGATTGTTACCAGTCTGCCCCACGCCCTCGCGCCACCCTCGCGAACCAAAGAGACTGTGAAAGTAAATTCCCGGCACGCCGACGAACGACAGCATAATCGCTTGCGCGGCGATGAACCGGTCTACTTGCGTTTCGAGCGATTCGTGCGCGTGCGGATCGTTGAGCGCGTCGAACAAGCCGATGTTCAACTCGTACGGACTGGTCGTGCCGTCCGGATTGGTTTTGGACGACACGCGTCCATCGTGCGCGAGGGCGCGCGCCACGAGAGCATCCAGTTCCGCGTCGCTTAAGATGCCGCGCGCGGGAGTCAAGCCGATGCCATCGTGCGACGCGAAGAAGTTGAAGAACGTCACGCGCGTCGAAGGCAAGGTCAGCGTGCTCGCCCAGCGCGAGAGCGTCGTCGCGTCGCCGGTGTGGAACGTGTGTAAGGTCAGTGGGGGTAGCGCAAAGTTGTACACCATCTGCGCTTCGTTCGTGCCGTCGCCAAAGTAGAAAAGGTTGTCTTGGTGCGGGACGTTCGTTTCGGTAATCAGTATCACATGCGGCGCGATTTCGTCCAGCACTGCGCGCAACAATTGAATAACGCGATGCGTTTGGGGCAAATGCAAGCAAGTCGTGCCAAACTCTTTCCACAAAAAGGCGATGGCGTCAAGGCGAATGAATTCAGCGCCACGCGAGACATAGGACAAGAGCACGTCAACGATTTCGATCAGCACATCGGGATTACGATAGTTCAGATCAATCTGGTCTGCGCTGAACGTCGTCCAAACATTCTGGATTCCGCTGGGTGTAGTGAACTGGGTCAAGACCGGCAAGGTACGCGGGCGAACCACTTGCGAAAGATCCGCACCCTCAGGCACGCGAATGAAATAATCGTTGTAGGCAGGATTGCCTCGCAGAAACTCCTGAAACCATTCGCTCTGAGCCGAGACGTGATTGGCGACGAGATCGAACATCAAGCGAAAATCTTGACGCAAGCGCGCGATATCTTCCCAAGTGCCAAGCGCCGGATTCACCGCGCGATAATCAATAATCGAAAATCCATCGTCGGACGAGTACGGATAGAACGGCAAGATGTGGATGCCACTGACGACATCGCGCAAATGCGTGGCGCAAAAATCGGCGAGGGTTTGCAGGGGCGCTTGCTCGGATGCGCGCACTTGGTCGCCATAGGTAATGAGAATTGCATCGCGCGCGGTCAACCCTGGCGCTCGCGGCTGGGGAATGCGTCCGCGATATTTTTGTAGCAACGCTGCCACGCGTGACGAGGTGACGCGCCCTAGACTATTTCCGTATAATGCGATCAAGTGTTGCACCAGATTCTTCATGACACTTGCTCTGATGTGGACGGAGACGGGACTGCGCGACAATCGTGCTTTCTTTCTCCTCATCCGATTTCTTCGCGTGAGGATCGGACCGCCAAGTCCACAAACACGGCGCTGGACCACCCAAACACCGATGCCGCGTGCGGCGGCGGATTGCCCGTAATCGGATTGTAAAACTCGTAAATGTCATTGTGTCGCATCACCAGGTCAAGCGTCTTGTCGCACAGTTCGCGCGCCAGGAGGGTATAGCCAGCGCGCGCCAATCCCTCGATGAACAAGTGGTTGATGTTCACCCAGGTCGGTCCGCGCCACATCTGATTAGGATCAGATTTCGGGTCGTTCAACGCGACGGTAGGCAGGGGATAGTCGCACCAAAACTCATCGCGATTAGTAAGATGCGCGACCAAACGATCGGTCTTGGCGCGTGGCAGGCGTCCGGTCATCAGCGGGTAGAGATTGAATGGCGTGAGAACATGAATCGGTTTGTGATTGCGCGTCGCCCAAAAGACACCGGCTTGTTCATCCCAAAAGTGGGTGACAATCTTCTCGGTGAGTGATTGTGCGTGCGCGCGCCAGCGCACGGCATCATCGGCAAGCCCCAGAATCTCCGCGATTTTGGCGAGCGCGTCCATTTGCAGCACGAGGTACGTGTTCAGTTCCGGCGATTCGACCGGTACGCCTTCATCCCACAACGGACTGTCGTCCAGTCCGGAAGAAAAACCGTGATTGTACTGCGCGATGCCATCGTGATCGTCGTCGTTGTGATTGAACCACCACTGATTCCAGCGACAGAGCGGCTCGTAGATCTCATCTAGGAAATCGCGGTTGCCACTCGTGCCGAAGAGTTTCAGCGCCGTCCACGCGATGAGCGGAGGCTTGGTCACATCCGCCTCCCCTTCGATTCCCGGAAGTTTCCAGCGCAAGACCACGCCTTCGTCGTACACCGCATCTGGAAGCATGCCGTCTTCGCGCTGATGGTCGAGCACGACGCGCAGTTGGTTTTCGGCAAGTTTCATGTCAACGTACTGGTACGCGAGTGCGTGAAAGAACCCGTCCCACTGCCACACGCCGATGTAATGAATCATCGAAGGGACCAAGGATTCGCGTGTGAGGAAAAAACGCGGGCTGAGTAAGCCCATCCGCAAAACCCACCAGGCATAATAGTACTGCGTGGCGTACATTTCGTCCACACGGGGCACGGCGGCAAACCACGCATGCCAACGCTGCTCTGCTTCTTGCAAGACGTGTTGCGAAAACGGAATACTCCGATTGAATCCCAAACGTGGAGTGATGTTGAGAACAAACCCAGCGTCACCATCAGCGCCGAATAGAAGTTTGACGCGCAAATAACCATCAGTGTCCGGCTGGATTGTATTGGCGATAATGTGTGCGTTGGTCGTGTAAGCAATGTTGCGATGGGTACTGCGATGTTCGGGATCGCCTTTGAACTCACCGCCGCGCCGGTCGGTGCGTCCGCCCGCAGCATCGACGCGAAAAGAAATACCACTGCGTCCTACCGGCAATTTCAGATAGAGCGTTTCCTCATCGAGGAACGTAATCCAATACTGCCCGATTGCCGTATCGAGACCCAGCGCGTGTGGGTACGCGTCTAACTGAAAATCGAGGGGTGTGCCGTTGGCATCAGTCAAGACCCAGTCCTGTACGAGGGGCGCACGATGCCGATAATCACCGACTTCATGCGCCCATTTCATCCAGCGTTCCGCCAGACGAATGTAGAGCCGCGCGCCTTGCCGAAAAAGCAACAGGCGCGAACCGCGTTCACTAAACGGGATGCCGCTGAATGGAATTCTCTGCTGGTCGGTCGAGGAGCGCACAAAGCGCGGATCAATTTCTTGCGGCACTATTTCTTCGAGCGTAATCCGCCCGCGGAGTTGTTGGAGGAAGGGCGAAGAGGGAGTATGCACAGTCATTATCCTTTGAAGAATTGTAATCGCTCAACCTTGCGAAGGTTCATCTTGAATGAAGTGCAGTCGAAGGAAACCTTCGCAAGGTTGATCTTACGCGGCAAGCATCTCGATTGTCAGCGCCGCCGACCACGAAAACTGGGGCGCGCCGCAGCCGGTGCCATCGCGCGGGTCGTAATACTCGCGAAAGCCGCTCTGCTGCATCAGCGCGAGACTATCCGCGTCAAATTCTTGCGCAAGCGCGTCGAATCCGTAGCGGCGCAAGCCGTCCGCGATCTGCCAATTCATGTTGATCCACACGGGACCACACCAGTAGCGGCGCGGCGAATAATCGGGTTCACGCTTGCTCACGCTCGGCAGGCGATATTTTGAATCCGTGCCCGGCGCGTATTCGGCTGGGTTATTCAGATGCTCCGCGACCAAGCGCGCGGCTTGCGTCTCGGATGCCAGACCGGCAAAGAGCGGCATAAATGCGGCGCACGTGCTGACGGGAATCGGCGTGCGCGTCCGCGCGTCATAGTCGAGATAGATGCCGCGCGCGTTATCCCAAAAGCGCGCGTCGAACACGCGGCGCGTGCGTGCGAGCCAATCGTCCATCTCGCGTGTCTCTTCGCCGAGCGCCAGCGCGAGGGCGCGTAAATCTGCGTCGGCGCGAAACAGGAACGAACAGAACATCACGTCTTGAATGAGAAATGGCATTCGTTCCAGGAGCGCGCGCGGCTCCCAACGCAGCCGCCGACCCTGGTCGATCAAGTAAACAAAGCGTTCATAGTCCGGCATCAGCGGGCGTTCGTCTGGTGAAACGTAAATAGTATCACGCCGCTTGAATGGAGGCAAATCGGTCGGAGTGATGCGGTCGAGTGCAGTCGCCCAAAGAGGCGAGTTATCCATCCCCGATTCCCACGGATGGATGATGCAGGGCAAGCCGGTGCCATCGGCATCGCGCGCGGTGTGAAGCCAGCGATGCCACGCGAGCAAGCGTGGAAAAACTTCGCGGAGAAAGTTGAGCCATTGACTGCCGTGCGCCGACACAAGACGCTCGTGCATCGTGCGAATGACCGAAGTCAGGACCGGCGGCTGGGTCAGCCCGGACGACGCGACCGCGCCGGTGTGCGGCAGATTTTGCGTTTGCCAAAAGTCGGGTGGAGGAAAATAGTCCGACGCGCGCTCGTGGTAAATGATGTGCGGCACCATCCCGTCGCGCCATTGCGCGCGCAGGAGCGAACGCACTTCGGCTTGCGCGCGCGGCAAATCGAAATGTGACAGTCCGAGCGCGACGAACGCGGAATCCCAATTCCACTGGTGCGGATACTGCGTTGACGACGGCGGGGTGAAATCGCCCGCGTCGTTGCATCGTAAAACTTGTTTCGCTTGCGTTATCAAATCGTCTGTGGTCATCGCGTGTCCCGACAAAGACCTGGAAGGTTTCCAAAAACCTTCCAGCTCTCGTTATCGGATCGCTTCGCCGCTTGCCGCGTCCATCCATCGAATCTTGTCGGGATCGAAGTGGAGGAACACGTCCTCGTCCGGCGCAACGCGCTGATCCGGCGCGACGCTCACCTTGAGGATTTCCGTGCCGACCCGCATCGTCAGCAATTTATGCGAACCGAGCGGTTCAACGACGAGGACGTGCGCACGAATCGTGTTCACTTGCGACGTTGGCGCGAGCGTGAGATTTTCGGGACGAATGCCGAGCAAGATCGGCTGACTGTTTTTCGCGGCGAGAGCGCGCGCGAGCGCGGCGGATGGCGCAATCTGCGATTCGCCGACGGCGACCTTGAGCGTTTCGTTCTCGGACACGACGCCCCTTAAAAAGTTCATCGGCGGCGTGCCGATAAACCCGCCGACGAATTTGTTCGCGGGATAGTCGTAGATGCTCATCGGCACATCGCACTGCACGATGCGCCCGTTTTGCATGACCGCGATGCGGTCGCCGAGTGACAACGCCTCGACCTGATCGTGCGTCACGTAGATCGTCGTCGCTTTGATTTCTTGATGCAGGCGTTTCAGTTCCGCGCGCATCTGCAAGCGCAGCAGCGCGTCGAGATTCGAGAGCGGCTCGTCCATCAACAGGACGGCTGCCTCCATGACAATTGCGCGCGCCACTGCGACGCGCTGGCGTTGACCGCCGCTGAGTTGCGCGGGATAGCGCGCGAGATAGTCGGATAGTTCCAACAGTTCTGCGCTGGCATGCACGCGCCGCTTGATCTCGTCCTTCGGTCGACTCTGCATCTTCAAACCGAACGCGATGTTGTCGAAGACGGTAAGATGCGGAAAGACCGCGTAACTCTGAAACACCATCGCGATTTTGCGATCGCGCGGCGCGAGGTCGGTCACGTCGCGGTCGCCAATAAAGACGCGCCCCGCGTCCACGTGTTCGAGTCCGGCGAGACAACGCAGTAACGTAGTCTTGCCACAACCCGACGGACCCAGGAGCACCATAAACTCGCCGTCTTTGATCTCAAGACTGACGTCGTTCGCGGCGATTGTTTTGCCAAAAATCTTGCGAATGGATTGAAAGCGGATGCCTGCCATGGTTGCTCCGGTAGTCAGTGTTCGGTAGTGTTCACTGAATACTGAACACTATCTCGAAATATTGCCCCACAGATTCAACAAATACTTGCGAATGAGAAATATGAAGATCAGCGCCGGCACGATCATGAAAAAGCCGCCGGCATAGCGATAGTACAACGGCGAGTCGTTCAGCGAACTCAACACCTGTGCGGGCAAAGTCCGATTACGCAGTGTCAGAATCGTCGCAGCGAAAACTTCGTTCCAAGAAATAACGAACGTGAAAATTGCAGCCGCCGCCAAGCCCGGCAGCGCGAGCGGCATGACAACGCGCAGGAACGCTTGCAAGCGATTGCAGCCCAGCGTTTGCGCGGCTTCCTCCAAATCGCGCGGCACGCCGACGAAAATCCCGGCGGTCACGATGATAACGAATGGCAGCGCCATCGCGGTGTGAACCAGCGCGACGCCCCAGATGGTATCGTACAGATCCATTTGCATGAACGCAACGGCGAGCGGGATGGAGAGAATCGCGGTGGGAAACATTTTGCTGATCAACAGCCCCAACGAAATCGCTTCCTTGCCGCGAAAGCGAAAGCGCGCGAGCGCGTAACCGCCGGGCGCGCCGAGCAGCAGACTCGCCGCAATCGTCAACAGCGCGACGATGACGCTATTCCCAACGGAACCCATCACCCCACGCGTGTTTGCGAAAAACTCCATCGTGTCAGTCGAAAAGTCGGTCGGCAGGAGCGGCTTGGGCCATTGAAAGGTAGCTTGGCGGGCGCTGAACGCCGCGAGCGCAACCAGGTAGAGCGGCGCGAGCGTCCACAGCGCAAGCAAGATCGCCGCAAGGTAGAGCAGTATGCGGTCAAGAATGTATCGGCGTGAAAGTGAGGATGGCATAAACACCTCATTCCGTGTTCCGTGCTGCGGGTTGCGTCAGGCAAACGGAACGCACAATACGCAACACGGGGTCAGTCGTATCCGGCTTCTGCCGCGCCGGTCTGGAGAAATCTCAGATAGAACCACGTGGCAACAACCGTGAAGACGAGCACCAGCACCGCATACGCCGCGGCGACGCCCGGATTGCGATTCGTCACGTACCAGTTGTACGATTCACCGGCGAGAACCGGAATCACGCGTCCTGCCAGCACGAATACAACCGCAAACGTCTGAAATGCGAATATCGTACGGATGATGAGCGCGGTTTGCAAACTGGGTCGCAAGAGCGGCAGAACGACGAACAGTGTGCGTTTGAGCGTGGTCGCGCCGAAAACATCGGCGGCTTCAAAATAATCGCGCGGGATGACTTGCAAGCCCGCGAGCAGAATCGTCATCACGATGGCTGTCGCGCGCCACGACTCGGCGACGACGATCGTGCCGAACATCGCCGGCAGGTTTTGGTACGAGAGAAACAAGAATGGCTTGTCGAGAATGCCTAGTTGATTCAAAATTGAATTGAGATAGCCGCGTTCAGTGAAGATAGACAGCCACGCGATACCGGCGGCGAGATCGGAGATGGCGAGCGGGATGGCGTAAATGTAGAGAAAGAAAGTGTGTCCCTTGAAACGCGTGTGAATTAACAGCGCCATCACAAGCGCGAGCACGACTTGCGCGGGAACGATAAAAATCAGCAGCAGAAAAGTGAACTTGAGCGCGTCGGCAAACGCTGTGTCATTTGCCATCTTTTGAAAATTGGCGAGCGTAAACGCATCATCAGCGCCTTGGAACGCGAGCAAGAACGCTTGAAAGATGGGCACGACGATCAACAGCGTGACGAAGATGAGCGTCGGCGCTAACAAACTGTATGGGAGCGCAGAATCAAGCTTGGCGCGCATAAAGACCTCGCGGGTAGACCTGTCAGGTTTCCAAAACCTGACAGGTCTATGCAAAACTACTTCGCCTGGCACGCTCCTGTGCTTGGCGGATCGGGCGACCAACACGGCGCTTTGAGTTCAGTCATCAACGCGTTGAGTTGATTGGCTTGATCGTTGAGAACCGTTTTGATGTCTTCGCCCTTGAGCACGATGCGCGTCAACGTGTCTTGTTGGATTTTATTAAAGTTGCCGCCCTGGGCGCCGAGACCGATCGGCAAGAGCGCGACCTTAGCATCGGGCGCCTTAGACTGCTTGACGACGCCGTCCGCTTCGAGACGAACGTAATCGGGTAGATCAGTCGGCAGTGCGGATTCCAAGACCGGATAGAAGCTGACTTCGCGCAGATACATCGCTTGCACGTTGGGGCGCGTCAGATAGTCAATCAGCGCTTCAGCGCCCGCTCGGTTCGGCGCACCTTTCATGATGCCCAAGCCAGCAATCACGCTCATGTAATAGCGACCCTTGGGACCTGCCGGCGCGGGCGCACCAACGAAGTCGTTGGGCTTGTTTTTGAACGCGTTGACCACGCGCGCGGTGTGATCAATCGTGACCCAGACTTCTTCGGAAAGCAGCGGGTCTTGCATGTTGTTGTAGGTCACGGATTGCGGGTTGGTGTATTCCCAGATCGCTTTGAAATCTGTCCACATCTTCACCGCATCGTTGCTGCGATACGTCGTCACCAAGCCGCCGGTGTACGAGGGATAGAGATAGCCCTGGGTCAAGCGGTGCATCAAACCGGAAGGACCGGCAGGAAAGCCGATTTTCTTTTCTTTCGTCGCGGCGGTGATGTTCTTGCCCCACTCGGCGAGTTGGGTGTAGGTGAGCGAGTCAATGTTCGCGCCCTGCGGCAAGTACGGCAATGCTTTTTTGTTCGCGACCATAATGTAGGTTGCTTGCATCCAGGGGATGTAATACTGTTTATCCGTGCCCAGTTTGCCAAGCGTCACGAATTCCTTGACGATGGGCCGGTCGCTCAACTTGGCGAGCACTGGCGTCAGGTCTTCCAACGCGTTCGCCGCGAGCAAGTTGGGGAACGTACCGTGCAGCACGCCGATAGCGCCGACGTTCACCTTGCCTGCTTTCTGTTCTGCCACGATGCGATCTACGACATCCCCTTCAGCGCCGGAGATGAATTCAACTTTCGCCGCAGTAAAATCCTTGAGAATGACGTTGCGCATCTTCTCTTGTTCTTCGACCGGCGTGTTTTGCGTGGAGAGGAAGAGCAGCGGTTGGGCTGGCGCGGCGGTTGGCGCGGTGGTAGGTGCCGGCGCGGCAGTCGGCGCAGTGGTGGGCGCGGGCGCGCAGGCGACGACGATCACGCCCAGCACCAACATCAGGATAAGCATTTTCTTCATCGAACAAACCTCCTTTGGTAGTAAATGGATCAGGTTGTTACACGGACAGTAGGACAAATTTACAAATTTGTCCTATGGTTCGGACAGACCAAGACTGGATTCCGCGATCACCCCCTTTGCCAAAACGTTTTGGAAGATCGAGACCATACTCAGTGCCAATCTCGTCACGGGCGAAGAACCTAACTTCCTGTGGAGGCGCGCACAATCAATTCGGGTTGCAAGATCATTCGGGGCTCGAGCAGTTCCTTACCTTCGATGCGCGTGAGGAGCATCTTCACCAAACGCCGCGCGATTTCGTAGACCGGTTGCTTGAGCGTGGTGAGCGGCGGCGGCATGTGCTCCGAATCGTCCGTGCCATCGTAGCCCGCTATCGCGATGTCGCGCCCTACAATCAAGCCGCGCTCGCGCGCGGCGCGCATCGCGCCGGCAGCGGTCAAATCATTCGCGCCAGTGATCGCCGTAGGTGGTTGGAGAAGATCGAGTAAACGCAGCGCGGCTTGATAGCCCCCCGCGCGCGTCAAATCCCCTTCCGCGACGAGCGTTTCGTCGAAAGCAATTTGGGCGGCACGCAATCCGTTTTGATACCCCGCCAGCCGATCGGCTTGTAGGGTCAAGCGCGTCGGCGCGCCGATGTATGCGATCCGCCGATGCCCCCGTTCTACGAGGTGTTTTACGAGGATTTCAAACCCCCAGCGCGAATCAATTTCGATGTACGGGAGCTTGAGCGATAAAAGGGTATGCCCATGCGCGACAAACGGAAAATCGTTCTTGCCCAAATACCGCGCGCGCCAATCGCGCAAACGCATCCGATTGATCACAATGCCGTCCACGAGGCGGCTCTGCACCCACCGCGCGTAAACCTGGCGTTCGGCAGTCGTATCGGGCGCTGCGGTCGAGACCAGCAGATCGAAATTGTTAGAGGTTGGTTCGTCACCTAGTCCGGCGATGAATTCGGAGAAAAAGGGATCGGTAAAGTGAGGACCGCTGGTCGGCAGGACATAGCCAATCACGTCGGCGCGCTGCCGGCGGAGTTGACGCGCGGCGCGACTGGGAACGTAGCCCATCGCGCGCGCCACGCGCCCGACGCGCCGCCGGGTGTCCTCGGCGACATCGTCGTACCCGTCGAGCGCGCGGGAAACGGTGGTGACGGAGAGTTTGAGTTTCTTCGCGACTTCGCGGATGGTAACCGGCACTGTTATCTTCCAAAACGTTTTGGAAACCACGCGCAGTGTACAGCAGTTTTGGTGCGCTGTCAAGACCATTTGAGCTTTGTCGGCACGACATTCCAATCGCCGCTCGTGTTACTCTCAGCATAAAGCTGGGAGGCAAGCCCAGTTAGTCCGTGGCCAGTAGTTTTCCTTAATATTCCAGCACAAAGTTCTAGGGCAATCTGTCGTGGCTACTTTGCTCATCCGAAAGCAGAGCAAGATTCCGGCCTTCGGATGATTGATTATGACAGTATTTATGAGAACGCGTGGGCAAAGTAGCCAGCACAAGCATCGTGCCTGAAGAGTTACCGCACGTCTTTCCGCAGTTCTACAGCGGAAGCGAATCGCGTCCGCTCGAAAAGCGCGGGATGGACTTGGGGCCAGTAATTTGCCGCGACATTGTTGCCGCGCACGGTGGAGAGATTCGCGCCGAGAGTGATTTGGGACACGGTGCGTGTTTTACGTTCACGCTGCCGAAATAACATATGGGGAACGCTTTCGTGCACCCTGCCGAGATGCGCGGGGCTTGTTTGTTAGAACAAGCCCTTATCTTCCGAAAAATCCGAGGTTCTCCTGACAAGCAAACCAACAGAATACGCGCTACGGGTCATAGGTTTTATTGCATTGTCTACATACGCTCGTGTTGGGCAATGGCCAGCACAAAAATCGTCGCCGCTGAATCATTCATAGCCGTCATTCCGTAAACCTGTCGAATTTGGTTCACGATTGAATTGACGCGCTCCAAGCGCGCCCCGATGAGCAAAGTGGCATTGCCGCGATGCAGGAAGCCGCCCGTTGTGCTAATCAGTGTCACGCGATAACTCCAATCCGTCAGCGTTTCCAATAGTTTGCCCGCTTGTTCATTCGATATGATGGCGGGGATCATTTGTAGCGTACCTGGCGTACTTGGCTCCCGGTGGAAATCAGCGATTGTGTAGGTGGTTCCCAAGTGGATGTAGCGTGCCACTGGGAATACGAAAATCGTCGCGCCGCCGACATCTGTCTCTGCTGGCGCGATAAGCGATGAGTGTACGGCGGAGCATTCGTCCGCCCGTGAGCCGGCGTTCTTCCATTTGCTCGCGTGTCAGATGAGAAGGTTTCCATATCATGGGCCTATTGTAAGGCAATTTAGCTGAAATGGATTAACAGTGCAGGATGACAAATTGCTGCTGGAGCAGTACATTCTCGGTGACTGCTTTAGTTTTTGTCCAAGAGGACGCACCAAGGGTTGAAATGGTTGGTTTTAGCTCTCTGATCTGGTCCTCTGCTTACTTTTCTTGGTTTCCCACGGAAAGCAAAGTTCCGGTTGCTTGCAGGTTGTGGAGTGAAAAGGTCTCGTGCCGAATCATCTGCTTTTCGATTCGCGTCTCGTCTATCCTTGACTTGATCATATTGAGTGATCACTTGTCCCGATAGTGCCAACAGGCGACCCTGGTACCAACAATCGTTGGAAAAGTCAAACAATTTCCTTTGTGGATTCTTTCACTCTGATGGCTTTCTCGACGGAACCGCGCGGCATCTTTACCAGGTTTCGTTTGCTTCCCAAAAGACCTTCCGGACATACCTGGACGTAAAGGCAGCAACAAGCCCACTATATGGCAGCAAGAAAGATACTTCTTGTCCAACTCTCAACTGCTGCGAATGAGTTACTTCGACTAGGAGATGATCACTAGTAGCCCCACGGGGAATTAGTCCACTTTGGAGAGAAACTGGTTTCGCAGTCCCAATATCTTGGTATCCAAGAGCAATGAGTGCCATATTTCCTTGATTGGTTGCAGAACCCTTTTCCACTGGAGAACACCAAGATTTCACTTCGATTACTTCGGCTGTGAGCCGAAAAGCATCGCGCGTTGTTCCGCGAATTGGGCGTCCTTCGATTCCATCAAGCCCCAGCAGGATCGCTTCTCCTATTCGAACCTGGCTGATACCTAGCGGCCAGTCGCCTGATTCAATCAGGTGAAGGACCGCTGAACCACCTGCTGATACCGTTTCGATTTCGATTCCTGTCTCGCGTTTAATGTGATCGCGAAGATCAAGCAAGTTCTGGATGTGCCTTGAACTAGGGTAGATACGCGAACGGCAGCCAATGTTGGCGCCAATACCAGAAATCTTTATCCCATCGAAATGCTTGATTGCATTAACTAGTGGTATGACTTGATCGACAGGCACCCCCTCACGCTGATCTCCAAGTTCGACCATCAGAACTACGTGATGTTGTTTTCCTTGCTTCCTTGCGGCATTTGCGAGGCAGCGCAGAACCGATACATCTATGTTGACGCTCGCGTCTGCTAACTCAACCACCTGCTCTATTTCGCTTGGCATGGGGCTTCTAATCAAGAATAACGGCACATTGAAGCCGGCGTTCTTGAGTCGCAAGATATTGAGCAATCGCGAATCCCCGAGTACCCTAACTCCACCAGATAACATAGCGCGAGCGATCTCGGGTGACCCAGTACATCCCTTGGTGATCCCAACTACCTCGACACCCACTTTCGAGCATAGTTCAGCGACTGCCTGTGCGTTTGTTCGGATTTTCTGAAGATCAATTTCCAGCCTCGGATTCAACGCCTGCCAGTGATTTGAAGAAATGTGATTAGAGGAAGAAACCATACTGCTCTCCCCAAGCAATTGCAAAGCCTTGAAGACAATGGCGGTCAATAATCACGTCGCCAGGTTTGCTCCACTTGGCGACGTGATCTTGTCTGGTATCTTTGTCTACGCCCCGGTCTAACCCAGAATGTGCCATAATCCAAGAAAGCATGGGACTTGGCCCTTTCGCGTGATCCGCGCGCCGCACACTGTGAGGCCCGTGCTCTCTCAAGTTCTTGTCATACTCCAACAGGTTAATATCCAATTGCTGTTGCTGGAGTAGGTACCGTGACTCCGGCATGTAGTTTGCCAGTCTTCAGATCTCTCATGATACCCACTGGAAGTGCAAAGTTGCCATCTGGAAGCAATCGAACCTCGTGGCCCTGCCGTTCGAGAGCACTGACCACATCCGGATCAAGACGCGAGTCCGCGAAGAGCTGTCTCACCAACTTACCTTCTGGCACCTTAGGGTCGCAACCCTCAATGTGAATCCTGGGCCCCGCAATGGCTTCTTGGATGCCCATACCGAAATCTAGTATGTTAAGTAAAGCCTGGACGACGGCAGTGATTACGCGCCTTCCACCCGGTGCGCCAATCGTGATGTAGGGCAGACCATCCTTGAAGATCAGCGTCAAGGAGTCATGGCTGGATGGTCTTTTCCAAGGGCCAATCGAGTTGCTTGTTCCTGGTTCCGGATTGAAGAGATTAGTATAGTTGCGCAAGATGATGCCAGTGCTACCCGACATGACATCGGCTCCAAATCCGCCCCCCAGAGTCTGGACCATGCTCACCATATTACCTTCTTTGTCCATTGTGCAGAGATGGGTTGTATTTCTTCCCTCTCCTTCGGGTCCTTTCGCTCTGGCTGTGGCAGGGATTCGACCATTGCTTTGATACTTCCACGGGTTTCCTGGTCGAATCTCGGTTGGCACTCCCTCTAGGTTGAGGTAACGACGCATCTCGTCGGCGTATTTTTTCGAAATTAGCCCTTCAATGGGTACCTGCTCGAACTCTGGATCCCCCATATACCGGAAGCGATCCACCCACACCCTGCGGAAGCATTCGGCAACCAAGTGCAGAAATTGGGGACTGTTGTGTCCCAAAGTAGTCAAATCGAAGCCCTCGACGAGATTCAATACCTCAAGGACTTGGATGCCGCCAAACACCTCCGGCATACAAACCACTTTGTGGCCGCGATAGCTACCAACAAGACCATCCGAATAGACTCTGGGCTGATAATCGGCATAGTCCTGTAGATTGACGATCGAACCATGGGGTTGTGTATCGGCGATGATAGCCCTGGCAATGTCGCCCCGATAGAAAGCATCTGGACCACCTTCTGCGATCTTTCGCAGCGTTTCTGCCAATTCCCTCTGTACGATTATTGTGGATTCGTTGTAGGCGCTTGCTGGGCGGGGCGGATAACCACCGGGCAGTAGTAATCTGTCAATAGGAGGGTACTGCGATAGCAGTTTCATATCGCTGCCAATCATCAAGGCATAGTAGGCATTGATCTCATAACCCTCGGCGCAGATCCGGATGGCTGGGGCAATGACCTCTTTGAGATCCATGGTGCCAAACTTGTCCAAAATATGGCACAGGCCGGCGACCTGCCCTGGGATACCCAGAGAACGATATCCCATCCACCCTACATTGTTTCTAGTACCACGCCATCCAAAAGATGGATTCGGGTTTTCACCCAGAGGCAATAAGTCGGACGAAAACATGTCCTCTGTGGCTGCTTTGGGAAGACGTCCTTCGAACTCGATGGCGATGACGCGGCGCTCCTTGGCAAGGTAGATTAGCGCCGCACCCCCTCCACCCAAGCTGCTCATCGCCGGTTCGCAAGTGGCTGATGCGAAGGAGGTCGCCACGGCAGCATCAATGGCATTCCCTCCTTTCTCAAAGATCTCTCGCCCTGCCTCGGCGGCTTGAACAGACTCAGCGACCACCATCCAATTCTCAGCGGTGACCTCTTCTTTTTTCTGAATCAAGACACTGCGCAATGCCATTTGGCTCCTCTCTTTCGGTTTTGGAAATTGATCGAACTGTTCTACGTTCGTCGCAAACGCGGATCCAGAGCATCGCGAAGTCCATCGCCGAGCAAATTGATCCCTAACACCACCACGCTGATCGCGAGCCCGGGGAAAGTTGCCAGCCACCAAGCCTGGCGCATAAATTCCCGTCCATCCGCCAACATACCTCCCCAGGTGGGGACAGAACCTTGAATGCCGACACCCAGGAAATTTAGCGATGCCTCAGAGACAATCACAGTGCCCATCTGGAGAGTCGAGACCACCAGAATAGAGGCAAGGACGTTGGGAAGCACGTGGCGTAGAATAATGTGCAGATCGCGGACTCCAATGGACTGAGCCGCCACAACATAGTCTCTCTCGCGTATGGAGAGAACTTCTGCTCTAACGACGCGGCAGTAAACAACCCAGGTAGTTAAGGAAAGAGCCAGCACAACGTTGACCAAGCCCGGTCCCAGGGCTGCCCCAAAGGCGATCGCCATCAATAAACTGGGAAAAGCCATCCATACGTCGACGAGACGCATCGCGAGGTTATCCCAGGTTCCTCGATAGAAACCCGCCACTGCCCCAATCAGACTTCCCACCACGCCGGATAGCAGGATCGTGCTGACGCCGACGATCAAGGAGATGCGAGAGCCAAATAAGAGACGGCTGAGGATATCGCGCCCCAAATTGTCGGTCCCCAAGGGATAGGCCGGGTTTGCACTTTCGCCCATTCCCAGCGGGGGCAATAGTCGGAGTTTGAGATCCTGCTCGGTAGGATCATAAGGCGCAAGGAGCGAAGCAAAAATTGCGATCAGCAAGAAAAGAGCAAAGATCAAAGCACCCAACAACGCTGTCCGGCTCAACAGCAGAGTGCTAACGATTCGCTTGAGTTTGCTTGGTGGGTGTGCGAGCATTTCCAGGTCTGAGGGCAACCGGCTTGCCTGCGATTCAACCAACAGATACCTCCCTTCTAGATATTCTTGATGCGGGGATCAATCCACACATAGAGAACATCGGTCATCAAGTTGATGGCAATGCGCATCAAGGCAAAGAAGAGCACAATCCCTTGCACTAGAAGGAAATCGCGACTGTAGATCGCTTGAATGACCATGCGACCGATGCCGGGCCAAGCGAAGATCGTTTCCGTCACTACGGCTCCACCCAGGAGATTTCCCAGCAATACACCAATGAGAGTTATTACCGGGATGAAAGCATTGCGCAGTTCATGGCGCACAATCACCACCTGCTCGAGCAATCCTTTGCTACGAGCCGTAGTGACATAGTCTTGATGGATGACCTCCAGCATCGCGGATCGGACCATTCGGGTCAGGGAGGTGGCGGTTGGGATTCCCAGGGCAAAACTGGGCAGGACAAGGTGAGCGAGGGCATCCTTGAACGCCGCGATATTCCCGGTCAGAAGCGAATCCACCAAGTAGAAACCGGTGATTCTCTGAAGGTCAAATCCATATTCGATTCTGCCAAATCCGGGTAGCCATCCCAGATTGACCGACACGAGCATGATGAGGAGGATACCAACCCAGAAGGTAGGCAGGGCAAGCCCCAAGGTAGCGCTGGTCATCGCGAAATAATCGATCAAGGTATTACGCTTGAGCGCAGAAAGAATGCCCAGTGGCAGGGCGACCAGCAGAGAGATAGTGAAACTGAACAGGGTCAACTCGATCGTCGCCGGCATTCGCTCCAGAATGAGCAAGGAGACTGGCTGCTTGAAATGGATGGACTCGCCCCAGTCTCCTTGGACTGCCCGCGTCACATAGCCTAGATACTGCACGAGCAAAGGTTGATCGAGTCCAAGAATATGCCGCATCGCCTCCATCTGCTCTTTAGTCGCACCTGTCCCAGCAAACATCGCTTGGACGGGATCTCCTGGAATTACATGCATGATGGCAAAGACTATCAGCGACACACCCGCTAGGACGGGGATGGTCAAGACAATCCGTTGCAACAGATATTTCATGGGTTATGCTCTTTGGGGTCGTCGTGGAAGATCACCGCCGTCGTAAACCGGCGCGCACAGGTTGGCGCCGCTCTATGCAGAGCGGCGCCCATTCCGTGCTATGGCAAGTGAACGGATACGTTACTCTGAAATAGAGGCATTATCCAGATTGATCAACGCGTCAGCGCGTGGCACCCAACCCTTGATCCGGCTTCTCATGCCATAGATATCCATGGGGTTGTACAAGAAGACCCAGGGCACCTCATCCACAATGATCTTGATCGCTGTCGCATAAAACGCCTTGCGCTTGTCCGGGTCCACGGTCGTTGCTCCACCCACGATGGCGGTATCCACCTGGGCGTTGGCATACCCCGTGTACACGATCGCGCGCTTGCTCCAGAGCTGTTTCGACAAGATGCCGTCGGCATCCGATTCCGAATTGCCCCACGATGTAAAGAAGGCCTGACTCCCACCTGGCTCGTACTTGGCGTAGAGAGCCGTTCGCTCCATGATGTTGACATTCGCCCTGATCCCGGCTGCTTTGAGCTGCCCGGCGACTGCCTCGGCAACTTCCTTGAATGGAGGTTGGGTGTCAATCTGCATATCGAAACCATTGGCATAGCCCGCATCCGTGAGGAGTTGCTTGGCTTTGGCTAGATTGAAAGTGTAGACCGGGGTTGGCGTGTACCCAAATGCCTCAGGCAAGAGCGGATTGTCCATCTTGCGAGCCTGCCCCCCCAAGACAGTCTTGACGAGGGTCTCTACATCCACCGCATAGTTCATCGCCTGACGGACTCGTACATCGTCAAAGGGTTTCATCTTGACGTTCAGGCCCAGGTAAACGGCGCTAGTGCCCGCTTTACTCACCACGTTAATTCCTTTGGGTGCCGTACTAACGTAGGCGGGCGGAACAGCTGTGATGATGTCGACACTCCCGGTTTCCAGCGCAGCGGTGCGAGTGGCCGCCTCGGGAATCGGCTTGAAGATGACCCGCTGGATTTTAGGCGAGACACCCCAATAGTCCGTATTCGCTTCCATCACGAGCCGTTCATCCTTGACCCATTCGACGAATCTGAAGGGACCCGTGCCAATGGGTTTGGTGGCAAACCCCGCTGCCCCCACCTGCTTGAAATATTCCTCATCGGTCATGTGCCAGAGGACGATCCGGGTCATAAAGGCAGCGTAGGGTTGCTTGGTGACGATATCCACCGTATAGTCATCCACCACCACCACTTTCTCTACATTCACGCGCGCGTCGAGCGTGGAGTCGGGTTCGAGCAGGCGTTCGATTGAGAACTTGACATCGTTGGCTTTAAAGTCATTCCCATTGTGAAACTTGACACCTTTGCGCAAGTGAAAGCGCCACGTGCGGTCATCGGGATTCTCGTAGGACGTCGCGAGCCATGGGATAATCTTCATATTGTCGTCCCGGTGATAGAGACTATCGAACATCAGACGCAGAACATTCTGGTCCGGACGTCCCAGCAATAGTTTTGGATCGAGGGTGCGGACATCCGCCGTATCGCTAATGGTGATTTGACCTGCCGGTTTCGGTTTGGGTACCGCGGTCGGCGCTGCCGTAGCGGTCGGGGCAGTCGTTGGAGGCGGCGGAGCCTGCGTTGGAACAGTAATAGGGGCGGACGTTGGAGCGATAACCGGGGCTGATGTTGGGGGTGGCGGGACCGGTGTCGGAGCGGGAGCAGGCGCGCAGGCGGACAGCATCATCATGATCACCAGCACACCCACGGTGAGCGCGAAAATTCGAGCAACTAGAACGCGGTTCATGGTTTCCTCCTTCATTGGGTAAACAGATTACTCTCGTGTTCGGGTCGGCTTATCTCATGCCATATGACATCACCCCTTTCCACCTTTCGTAAGGTTGACTCCGCGCCAGCGGATTTTTTCAGAACCCCGTTTTCGGTGCAGAAGAGCGGGTTTCTCACCAGTTACGGACCGTTCTTAACGAGTGCCTTGACCTGGGAGATGTTGAGACCCGCTACCCCGAGGCGTGCGGCACTCCTACCCTCTTGCCAAAAATCGCGCCGACAAAGCGCACAGGCGACATTGACGATACCGCTGGATGCAGGCATCTCTACGCCCGCCAGGTTGCCCAACGCAACCATCGGCACGAGACCCGTCGGCACATCTTCCCAGATGTAGCGCGTGTCAATCGAACGCGGCGCGGCGATGCCGCGATACGCGACGTTACTTTGAATACGATCGTACAATGTATCGCCGGTGATGCCTTCATAGCTTCGCGCGAGCCACTCGCATGCCGATTGTGCGTGCACGCCGTACGCCTTGGCGACAGTGAGGCGTTCCGCATCCATCACTTCGATGAAGTGTGCGATGCTTGGTGTCATATCGCGATAAAACTCGAATGGCACGCCCGACTCGATGCGTCCCACGCTGAGAATCGTCGTCGTCGGATGAAACATCGCGCCGATGTTGTCAAAGCCGGTTTCCAGCACGTCCTGCGCGGCGATGAATTGCGGATAGAGCGGATTGACTCGTTCGAGCACGGTCGTCGTGTCGCGCGCGGGAAGCGCGGCGAGCGCCGTCTCGCGTTTGATCGTCGTGACGCGCACCCGCGCGGGCGCGGAGATGCGGCAAGTGAACAAAAGTGTTTGCGCTTCCGCGACGAACACGCGCGCCGTGACGCCGCACGCGCGCAGGATATTGCGAAATTCGTGTGCGCCGCCGGTGCGCCCCGGATTCAGCACGATCACCTGCCCATCGCGCAAATGCGGCGCGCACGCCTCCGCCATAAACGCGTGCGCGGTCGCCGGCACGACGACAAGCAGGATGTCGGCATCGGCAACGACCGGCGCGATGTCGGTCGTGATGAGATCGAGTTTCCCGAAACCCTCGACCGCGCCTTCGAGGGTGATGCCGCCGGCGGATCGCAGATCGGCGATTTCATTCGCGAATTTGTTGTAGAGGCGGACGCGATAGCCGCGCCGCGCCAGATCACCCGCGAACGCGTGCGCGCCGTTCCCCGCGCCCAGAATCGCGATGTGTGGTTTCATTTTTCCCTCTGGCTCATTGGTTCATTGGCGAATTGGCACATTGAGTCGCAACAGTTCGCGCTTCATCACGCGCAACGCTTGCTCTGGATCCACACGTCCGTACAAGCCGCCGAGAATGCTCACGAGATATTGCGCGTCGAGCAGCACGCGACCGTTGGGGCGCAGCACGTGCGGCTCATCGGGAGTGTAGAGCACGCCCTGCGCGATCAGCGCGAGGTCGTCGAGATAACCGGGCACTTGTTCCTGACATTTGTGATACACCGTGCCGCCGATGATGACCACGGTGACTGGCTGATTGAGAAAGTTGACACCGCGCTGCAAAAAGTACGTCTCGGTCTCGTCCACGTAACCGGCGTGCTTGCGCGTCGCGGTCGCCAGGATTTCGCGCGCGAGCCACGCGCGCGCCGTGTTTTCGAGCGCGGTCGTCGGCATCATGTGCGGATGCGCGGTAATCCACGACAAGTAGCGGTCAAGGTCAACTTCGGTGTGACTGTTGCGGCTGAGAAGAAATTGTCCGAACTGATCAGCGCGCGCGGTGAACGCGTCTGGGAATTGGCGCGCGAGAAACGCGCTCAGTTCGCTCTGCATCGCGCCGTTCTTAAAGCGATCGAGTTCCTTGAGGTTCTCGGCATTGTAAGCCAGCCCGTACTTGCCCTCGACGCGCCGGTACGCGAGCGGCGTGTTCGGCGTTTTGAGAATCGTGCGCTTGACGCGTTTCGAGTTGTCGGGTCCTTCGTACACAAAGAGCGGGTTGTCACTCACGTTCGAGAAAAAGTCGGTCGTCGCGCCGCCGATGTCGAGCGCGAGAATGTTGCCGATGCCTTCCTCGTTACCGTGCCCGCGCGCCAAAAGATTGATGCCGCGAAATGCCGCGCGCGGTGTGGGGATGAACGGCGCGTCCATATATTCTTCGACGACATCGAAACCCTTGCCGCGAATGATGATCGTCTGGAACAGTTCGCGAATCGTTTCGTTGACGACTTCGATTTGAAAACGATTCACTTCGGGCATCACATTTTGCGTCGCCCGCAGGTCTACCTTGTGCGCGTGGAAAATATTTTCGATCTGCTCACGGATGTCTTGATTGCCCGCGTAAATCACCGGCACGCCGTACTGCGCGTACCCCGCGTAACGCGCGTTCTCGGCGAGCAGGCGCGCGTTGTGTAACTGAGTCTCGGTGTCGCCCCCCTCGTCCACGCCGCCCGCCATCAGAATAATTTCGGGTTGATCGGTCGCGTAGATCGCGCGCGCTTGCTCCGGCGACAACTTGCCCGCGTAACTCGCGAGCAGTTTTGCGCCGGCGGTTAGCGCGGCGAGATCGGCGGCAAAGCCGGATTCCTCTTCGGTCAGCGATACCGTGACCATCTTCAAACCGCCCTTCGCGCTGGAGCAAGGCAGGCGGACTTCGAACTGACTCATTGCATCGTCAAGTGGTTTCCAATCTCCGCGCTCTCTGCATGCGGGCAAGATGCCCATCCCATTTGCCAAGCCGATGCGAATGTCTTCGACTGTCGTGGGGACGTAACGCAGCGCAAACTTTTCTGTCTTGGCATCGAACAAGCCGACCTTGGTGTACGTCGAGCCAAAATCGACGACGAGCGCCTGCTTGGTCTGTGTCCTGAGTTGCACGATGCTCTTGCCCCGAATCATCACTTCTTGATCGGCTTCGTCTTCCGCCTCTTCGGTTTCGGTGATGTACGATTTGTCTGCGGCAACCGAGACGCGCTTGTCAAAGTACCACGGGAAGCGCGCGCGCACGAGGTCAACACGCTGAAGCTCATCTTTCACCGCGATGCCGTCCCACTGATACGCGCGACAAGTGCCATCCACAACTTTGGTCTTGCACTTGCTAATCATCTCGTATTTTCTGTCGGCAACGGTCATGTGCGGCGCTTGGTAGAGACCGATTTGCAATGCGAGTTCGAGCGCGTCGGGGCTGATGACGCCGCAGGTGCTGGTCGAATAATGTGCTTCATTCGCGAACGAGAGCAGCATCGTCTCATAGTTGCGCGCGTGATCCTCGCGTGGTTCCTTTGCCCACTCGCTAAAGTTGGCGACGGTAACCGGTCCGTCATAGCCGCCAAGCAGCGCGCCGTGCAGGAGGTTGTACATCGCGCCGCGTTTCAGTTCCGCGATGCGATTCCGCACCCACGGATCCGCCCAAATGTCGGGCACGTGACCTTTTGCAAAGTCCCAGCACACCTGCTTGGTGATTTGGCACGACTCGATAATGTCTTCGGCTTTGGCTTCGTGATGCGCTTCCGAATGAGTAACAACGTGCAAAATATCCGGCTCAAGATAGAGTTGCGTGTAGATGCCAAATGCAAGATGTCCTTTCGCTTGGTACAAGTCCGGCGGAAAACTAGGCAAGCCCGAGCGCGTCTGCCGGATGATGTGAAAATCGTAATGGCGATTGAGCGGTTCGATGAGTTCGTACGCGGCTTTCATTTTCGCGAGGTCGTCGAGCGCAGAGATTTCGGGGGGCAACTCGAACATCATTTGCATCACGTAATGCTTGACGCCGAGTTTCAGCGCCATCAATCCGACGAGAACGTGATCGGTGACTTGCATATCATCGCTCGCGTAGCGCAAGCCCCATTGATGCGGGTCGTTGATCTCGCACGGCTTGCCGACGCTTACCCAGTAGCGAATCACGTCATAGTGCTCGCGGAACGAGTCGCGAATTGAAATCGGACCGCGCCCGTCCATCTGGTTGTAGAAAAAAATCGGCACCGCGGGGAAACAGGAGTTGAGATGCGCTTGCCACAGTTTCGCCAGTTCGAGCAATTCGTCCGTGCCGCTGTAGATGCGCGTCATCGGATAGTTGCCGCGTTGGGTCGCGGCTTTGAGGCGCCGCAAATCTTGAATCGTGCGAATCGGCGCGCCGCCTTGCCCCGCGAGGTACTTGCTGGGGTTTTCTTCGCCGCGAATGAATTTCGCGAGGAGCTCTTGCGAGGTCTGATCCGGCGCGAGCGAAACGATTTCGAGTGTACCGGCGTCCGCGAGTTTTTCGATGCCCTCAATCGTCGGCTCGATCGTCTCCGCCGCGATGCCGATGTGCGCGCGGATGATCGGACGATTCTCGCGCTCGCGCACTTGTTGGATGCGTTCGACCAAAAAATCCGACCACGGTACTTGTTTGAGTTCTGCTTTGACCGATTCGCTGCGCGCGAATCGCTCCAATTCCTCCATCGTGATGTAATCGTCCACGACGAGTTCGAAAAAGTGATCGAACTCGGGGCGATTCTGATATTCTTGGCTGACGGCTTCAAAGTCGAAATGACGTTCTTCGGGGGGCGTGAAGGGATCGGGTTCGAGCGGCACACCGATCATTGTGCGGACGAGGTTCGCCGCCGGGCGCAAGCCGCCAAACGCAAAGCGAATGCCGGACTCGTTGGGGTGCAGACCGTGCTTGGTCGCAGTCTCGACAAATTCGGTGATGAGTTTGTCCACGTGCAGATCGCCGAGCCGCATCGAGACGCCGACGACTTCGGGACGCGCCTCGCGAATCTTGTTGATGACTTCGGGAATTGGCACAGCGGGACCGAGTTTGACCGCAATGTATCCCGCACCGAGGTCTTGCATCCAATCGGCAAAACTTTCGACGCCGAGATTATGCACGCACTTGCCAATCGCGCCGACCATCACGCGGCGTTTTTTGCGGGTATCGGAAGGGGTGTCCATATCTATTTACTCCTGCAACATAATCGAAAATGAACGTAGATACCTCAAGTCTGTCTCAAGGAAACCGAATGGTTTCCTAAAGGGCGCGGCTATTCCATCAGCAATTTTCCTTCGCGATAGGCGATATCCACTTCACGCAGCGCGCGCGCAGTCTCTTTAGGTCGCGCGAACGAGAGCGCGGCGATGAACGCGTTGATGAGCGTCATCATACTCGTCAGTGAAAGTGCGTGCGCCGCGCCATCGGTCGCGACCTGGAACGCGTAATCGGCGCGCTGGGAAAGCGGCGAGACGAGACTGTCGGTGATCGCGAGGCGCGTCGCGCGGACGCTCTGCGCGCGTTCCATGGCCGCGGTCGTTTCCGCGACGTAACGCCACACGCTGATGCCGACGAGGGCGCTGGTGCGTTTGAGCCGCGTGAGCTCCAACGCGAGCGGAATGCCACCGTTCAGCACCGCGCGCGCGTCCAACCCCATCACTTGGAGTGAGTGCGCGAGGTAGAGCGCGGGCGCAGACGATACTCCGCCGGCGACGACGAGAATGCTACTCGCTTTGGCGAGCGCGTTGACCGCGGAGGTAAAACGATTCAAGTCGAGCGATTCGACGGTGCGGCGAAGATTTTGGATGTCAAGGGCAAAAGCCTGCGCGATGGCTTGATTCTTGTTGAGGAGGCCTTTGCCTTTTTCAAACTGCTGGACTTTGTGGAGGTAGGTAGGCAAACTTGCGCGCACGGCGCCTTGGAGGTCGGAGTAGCCAGCGTAGCCAAGGGTTTGGCAAAAGCGCACGACGGTTGCCGCGCTCACGTCGGTTTTTTCGCCGAGTTCGGTGGCAGAGGCGAACGCGACGAACAGTCCATTGTCCAAAATGAACCGCGCGAGTTTTCTTTGCGCGTTGCTAATCTGGGGCAGGCTGCTGGTTATGCGGTTCTCCAGCGAGTCATGTTCAGCCATAACCATTGTTCCTCCGGGGTTGCTGCAAGTATAACACAGATTTACCCAAAATGCAATACTTCTTGCAGAGATTCCATTATTGTAATAGTCGTTTCATCGCCGGCGGGCTTTGGGAAACCTTTAGGTTGGCTTGAGAAAAACCCGAAGCCGGTTTCCCCGTCTCCGTACAGTATGAGCGGATGGTGGATATCGTAGCAATTGCTTGATTGGGCGAAACAGCGCTTCACTTTAGTTCTGGTAATCGTCAAACGCGATGATTCGGTCAAAGGGTTCAAGGTACTGCCCAAACGCTGGATCGTGGAACGCACTTTGGGCTGGCTGAGCCATTGTCGGGAGTTGAGCGAAGAATGTGAAGCCTTGCCTGAGACGAGCGTGGCATTTGTGTATGCGGCGACGATTCGGTTGATACTCAGGCGTTTGGCGAAACCCATAGTTCAAAACGCATCACCCCAAGAAACTTGTTGCCGCGCTTGGGTTGTGCTACAATGCCATTGGTCTCACGGAGCAAACACAATGAGGTTCAGACGATTGGCCAAATACTGCGCCATCACACGTACGCAGATCATCAACAGCATGACATATCCGCTTGACCTCGCGACGCGCAGCATCATGATCGTCTTGTTCATGGTGATTTTCGCCCAGTTGTGGAATGCAACCTATCGCGCGATGTGACAGACGATCATCGCGGGGCTGTCACTCAACGAGACGATGTGGTACTTCATGATGGCAGAAACGATCGTGCTGAGCAAACCGCGCTTGTCGAACACGATCGCGGAGCAGGTCAAGGATGGCTCGGTCGCGTATTTGCTCAACAAGCCATACAATTTCCTGCTGTACCACTTCAGCGCCGCGCTCGGCGATGGGTTGAGCCGTTTCGTCTTTAACGCACTCGCGGGGGGCATTATTGTGTGGCTGGCGGTGGGACCACCGCCGGATCCGCGTGGCATTCCATTCACGCTCATCGCGATTGTGCTGGCGTGGCTGATTGACTCATGTATGACAGCAGCAATTGGATTGGCGGCGTTCGTGACCGAAGATGTTGCCGCATTCGATTGGATCTATTCCAAGTTCGTTTTGATTCTCGGCGGCGTGCTCATCCCACTCGATTTCTTTCCCGATTGGTTGCGCGGCATCGCGCAAGCGTTACCGTTTGCATACGCGACGTACCATCCCGCGCGCTTTTTCGTCCAACCCGATCTCGCGCACTTTGTGGTGCTCATTCTGGGTCAGGTCCTCTGGCTCAGCGCGCTCGCACTCTTGTTGTCGCTCGTGTATCAACGCGGCGAGACGCGGTTGACGATCAACGGCGGATAAAACCGCAGGGGGGCAAGGGCGCAGAGGTGCAGAGGAGAATTCTCCCCTGCTCCCTTGCTCCTCTGCTCCCCTGCTGAAACGATACTACACATGAAACGTGAATTGACCTTCCTGCTCGCGCTCTGGAAAGCGAACCTGCTGGCCGCGATGGAATATCGCGTGTCGTTCATCTCGCAAGTCGTCGGGATGATGCTGAACAACGAGGTCTATTTTATTTTCTGGGTCATCTTCTTCGACCGCTTTAAGCAAATTCGCGGCAATGGGGGTTTGAAGAAATTTTTTTCCTCTTCGGCGTCGTCGCGACCAGTTTTGGCGTGAGCGCATTTCTCTTCGGCAACGCGTTGGACCTGGCGAATGTCATCGCGAACGGACGCCTCGATTATTACTTGTCGCTGCCGCGTCCCGTGCTTTTACACGTGCTTGCCAGTCGCAGCATCACGAGCGGTCTCGGCGATTTCACCTACGGCGTGTTGAAGTTTCCTGGTCGCGCGGCGGTTCGCGCCCGACACCATTGCGCGCTTCGTCCTTGCCATCATTTTTGCGACGACGATCTTCATTACGTTTATGACGCTCGTCCAATCGCTCGCGTTCTGGATAGGGAACGCGGCGCAGATCAGCCAGCAAGCATCGAACGCGCTGATTACATTTTCGATCTATCCGACGACGTTGTTTGAAGGAAGCGCGCGCTTTATCATATTCACCATTGTTCCTGCCGCGCTAATCGGCGCAGTCCCTGCGGAGTTCATTCGATCATTCTCTTGGGAAGCGCTCGCGCAACTCGTCGGCGCGGCTCTGCTTCTGCTTGTGCTCGCGCTCGTCGTCTTTCGACGCGGTCTACGGCGGTACGAAAGCGGCAGCGCGATTCAGATTCAAATGTGAGGTCGACCGCCGACGGCAGACCACCGAAAACCATGTCATTGCGGGCGAAGCGAAGCAATCCCCAACTCACAATGACACAGACAGCGGTCTGCGGTCGGTGGTCTGCGGTCAATATCTATGAGTAAACCATTTCCAAAAGATCAACCGATTGTGCGTCTCTCACCTGCCGCGCAAGTCAAATACTTTGCCGACTTGTATCGTCCCGCGCTGGATCGCGGCAGGTTCGCGCGTTTCAAGTCGCACGTGCGCGACCTGGGCTTGCATTTCGACGACGACGAGTTGACTGTCTTCGCCGCGCTCGATACGCCCACGAAGGTGCAGGAATTTCTCAGCACGCAGATTTATTACAACAACGATCACGCGTCGGTTGAGCAAGACGAGACCGCGTACGGCCCGCGCGGCGTCCTCCGCACCGCGCACGCGCATTGTTTCGAAGGCGCGATCTTTGCGTTCGTCGTTGACTTTTTGCACGAACACAATCCGCGTTGGGGCATGCTCGAAGCAAGCCAGGATTCGGAACACAACCTCGTCCTACTGCAAGACCCTGCGACGGGATTGTGGGGCTGCAACGCGCACTCGCAGGAATATCGGCTCGACGGTCGTCCGCTCAAATTCCCAACCCTGCGCGCGCTGGCGGAATCGTACCATCCCTACTATTTCAGCGACCGCACGCGCGTCGCAACCGATTACACGCTCGTCGGTTATTCCGAGCCGTTCGATTTCGTCGCCAAGTTCGGTTACCAGTGGATGGCCTCGGAAGAAATGTTGTGGGACATTTACTACACCTACATTGACGACACCCTCACGTTCCATTATCTTTTCGACGAATCGGGCGAGCCGCATCCGTATCCCGTCGTTCGCGCGCTGAAAGAGAAATGGATCGAGATTGACGCACAGGACAAGCCGTTCGTCAACATCGGCAACTTGCCGCGCGACGCGCAAGTGTTGTGGCACGCGTTTTGGAAATTGCACGGCGACAATCAAACGTATCGGCGCCCGCGCGGCGAAGAAACCGCAATCGAAGAAAAGTTCATGCGCCTCACGGGCACCACGCCGATTGACCTCGACGACAACGCGTTCGATTTGCAGTTCTTTCTCGCGGCAGGGTATCGCGTTGAACAAATAGTAAACAGTCAACAGTCAACAGCAAATAGTGAACGGTGAACATTTTTGCGCGACTGTTCACTGGGGTTATATGAGCCGAATCTTCATCCCTGACGCAACCCACTTTCCAGCCACCACTGACCTCATCATCATCGGCGGCGGCGTGATTGGCGCAGCGACCGCGTTTTACGCGACGCGCGTGGGGGTGCAAACGATTGTCGTCGAGAAACGCGCCGCGCTCGGCGAACTGACAACGAGCGCGAGTCTCGCCGCGTTTCGCGCGCAATTCGCCGAACCCGAAAATATCGCGATGATGAAAGAGTCTATCGCGGTCTTTGAGAGTTTTGCCGAGATGACTGCCGCGGACATTGGCTTGCACCAGCAGGGATATTTGTTCGTGACGACGGCGGAAGACGGTTACGAAAAATCGCGCGCGCGCGTCCAACTGCAACGCGCAAATGGCTTGGACGACGTGGAACTGCTCACAGGCGACGAGGCGCGTGCGCGTTTTCCGTACATCGCACCCCCCGAAGCGATCACTGCCGCGACGTTTCGTCAGCGCGATGGCTGGCTTTCATCGCACGAACTGACCTATGGTTACGCGCGCGCCAGCGCCGCGCAGTTTTTTGTGGACACGCCTGTAATCGGATTTTGCCGCGATGGGAATCGAATCGTGGGCGTCATCGCACCGCGCGGCGAAATTCACGCGGCGCGTGTCGTCATCTGCGCGGGACCCTTCGCCGCACCAGTCGCCAAACTTGCGGGCATCGAACTGCCGCTGGGAAATATTCGGCGGCATCAACTCACGCTTGGCAAACATACTTTGATTCCGCACGACGCGCCGATGGTCGTGGACTCGGACACGGGCGCGCACTGGCGACCCGAAGGGCAAGGCGCAGTCTTCGGCTGGTCGCTTCCCGAGCCGCCGAGCGAGCCACTGGAGTACGTCCCGACCGATTGGGAATTTCCCGCGCGCGTGCTCGATGGCGTCGCGCGCATCACGCCGTTTTGGAACGACATCATTCCGCAACTCAAACGCACCGACCTGGGTCTCGTCGCGGGGCAGTACACCGAAGCGCCCGATCTTAATCCGCTCATCGGCGCAGCGCAAATCGAAGGGTTGTGGCTGAACTGTGCGTACGGCGGTCACGGTGTGATGATGAGCGCGGCAGGTGCGCGATTGTTTGTGGATTTGGTGATCGGCAAAATGCACGACGCGGACAATCCGTTTCGCGTGAATCGGAATTTTAAGGTTGGGGAGAAGATGGTGTTGTGACCCATCCCCCAACCCCCCTCCCTATAAGGGAAGGGGCAAGGGGGCTAGGTGGCTTTTGCGCAAATTCCCTTCTCGCAATACAATGACGCCGTGCGATAAATCGGCACGGCTAGTTCAGGCCCAAGCCCGATAGAATCGGGCTGTACCGAATCGGCTAGAAGCCGATTTTCGCACATTGAGACGTCGAATTGATTCGACGGTGGGGACACGCGAAATCATCGGAGGGACGACGATGCCCGACGACACAATCAGCGTTTTCATCAGTTACAGCCACGACTCGCCACAGCACGAAGCACGGGTGCTTGTGCCTGCCGACCGTTTGCGTACGGACGGCATTGACGCGATGATTGATCAGTACTAGACTGTGCCGCCAGAGGGTTGGCAACTCTGGATGGAAAAGCGAATTCGCGACGCGAAATTCGTTCTGCTGGTCTGCACCGAGACGTATCTCCGCCGCGTGATGAAAGAAGACGCTGGCAAAGGTCTCGGCGTGATGTGGGAATCCTCGATCATTTACTCACATCTTTACAGCGCGGGCGTGGTCAACACAAAGTCCATCCCCATTGTGCTTGACCGCACTCCGACGCTTCTTGCCGTCCAGCCGTCGCTCTTTCGCCGCGCGCAATGGTTTGGTCTTGCGTCGCGTCTTCGGTAGAATCGCGGCTTGGGGAATCAACGCGATCGAGCGCGCCCGCGCGTCCGCGCGGTTTTGCTCTTGCGCGCGAAAACGCGACGCTTCGATGACGATCACGCCTTCTGTGTTCACGCGTTTGCCTGCGATGCGAATCAAGCGCGCACGAACATCGTCGGGCAATGAAGGGGAGTGGCGCACGTGAAAGCGCAATTGCACCGCCGTCGTGACTTTGTTGACGTTTTGCCCGCCAGGTCCCGATGCGCGGATGAAGGTTTCGTGCAGTTCGGTTTCATCAAGTGCGGTGGTGTTGGTGATTTGAATCAAGGAAGCATTCTCTGTGTCTCCTTGTCCCCATTTCTCTGCGTCGCTGCCTTTAACCGCGATGACCCGCAATGTAGTGTTCCAACTGTTTGATCAAGAACTCTTTGTCGGAAATAGTAACTCTGACCACATCCCCAATCGAGACGATTCCAGTCAATCGGTCGTCCGTCAGCACGGGCAAATGGCGGATATGTTCGGCGGTCATCACCGCCATACACTCTTCAATCGTCTGCTCGGGGCGAACAAAGTACACCTTGTCGGTCATAATCTCGCGGACAAGCGTGTCCTTGGAGAACTTGCCTTTTAGAATCACCTTGCGTCCGTAATCGCGTTCGGAAAGAATGCCGACCACGCTCGCGCCCTCGACGACGACGAGCGCGCCCACATTCTTCTCCGCCATTAAACTGAGCGCGTCGTACACCGTCGCATCGGGCGCGATGGACCAAACGGCGCGTCCCTTTTCCTGCAAAAGTTGCGCAACAGTTGTCATAGCCCCACTCCTTCCTGGTCATAGTATATTCACAACGAGTGTGCTGCTCAACCGCGTTTTTGACATCTCGCACCCTCAGGGCTACAATCGCAAACGTGACAAACGATCCTCTCGAGAATTTTTCGCTTCCGACGCGCACTTGGTTTCGCGAAACCTTCGGCGAGCCGACACCGCCGCAAGCGCAGGGCTGGCTGCCGATTCAACGCGGCGATCACACCTTGATTCTCGCGCCGACGGGCTCGGGCAAAACACTCGCCGCGTTTCTGTGGGGCATTGATCAACTTTACGACGAACTATCCAACTATCCAACTAGCAAACTGTCCAACGCTCCACGCCTCGTTTACATTTCTCCACTCAAAGCGCTAAACAACGACATCGAACGCAACTTGCGTGTGCCGCTCGAAGGAATCCGCGCGATAGCAGAACGACTTGACATCGCCCTGCCCACGCTGCGCGTCGCGGTTCGCACGGGCGATACGCCGAGCAGCGCGCGCGCCGCGATGCTAAAACATCCGCCGCACATTCTCATCACGACGCCTGAATCTTTCTTCTTGATGCTGACGAGTCCGCGCGCGCGCGAAATGTTTCGCGCGACGCGCACCATCATCGTGGACGAAATTCATGCCCTCGTCGGCAACAAACGCGGCGCGCACCTCGCGCTCTCGCTCGAACGATTGTGCCATCTCGCAACCGATCGCGTCCAGCGCATCGGCTTGTCCGCGACGATCAAGCCGTTGGAGGAAGCGGCGCGGTTTTTGGGAGGACAAGAGCAGTCAACAGTAGACAGTCAAGAGTCAACAGAAAGAATCACCTTGTCATCTTGTCACCTTGTCACCTTGTCGCCGCGCCCTGTGACAATCGTGAACGCTGGCTATCGCAAGCCACTCGACCTCAAAGTAGTGACGGTGGTTGATAATTTCAAGCAATTGCCTGGCGAAACGATCTGGCCCTCGGTCGTGCCGCGCGTGCTGAACGACATCATGACGCATCGCACGACGCTCATCTTTGCGAACAATCGCCGCCTTGCCGAACGAACCGCGGATCGTTTGAACGCGCAGTTCGCCGCCGTGCAGAGCGAAGAGATCGCGCCCGATTCCACCGAAGCGCTCGCGCCGCGTGGACTCGCGCGCGATCGCGGCATCTTTGCGATTGGCGCGGAAGGACCGTTTCGCGCGCACCACGGCTCGATGTCGAAAGAAGCGCGGCGCAAGATAGAACAGGATTTGAAGGACGGCAAACTCCCCGCGCTCGTCGGCACGAGTTCGCTCGAACTGGGGATTGACATCGGCGCGGTGGATCTCGTCGTGCAACTGCAATCGCCGAAAAGTGTCGCGCAGGGATTGCAGCGTGTTGGACGATCAGGTCATCTCGTCGGGCAAACGAGTGTCGGCAGAATCTACGCGACGTTCCGCGAAGACCTGGTTGAAGCGGCGGCAATTGTGCGCGGGATGCTCGACGGCGATGTTGAAGCGACGCACGCACCTGAAAATCCGCTCGACGTGCTCGCGCAGCAAATCGTCGCGATGGTCGCGTGCGAAACGTGGAGCGTTCCCGCGCTGTACGATCTCGTCCGCCGCGCTTATCCCTTTCGCGATCTTTCGCGCGAATTGTTTGATTCCGTTCTCGAAATGCTTTCGGGTAAGTACGAGCGCGTGCGCGCGAAAATCGTTTGGGATCGCGTGAACGACAAACTTGCCGCGCTCCCTGGATCGCGTTTGCTTGCGATGATGAACGCGGGGACGATTTCCGACACGGGCGCGTTCGGCGTGTATTTGCCCGACGGCAAAACCAAAATCGGCGAACTTGAAGAGGAATTCGTTTTCGAGACCAAAGTCGGCGATGCGTTTCTGCTGGGCAGTCACACCTGGCGTGTGCGCAACATCGGCGACGACCGCCTCATCGTCGAAGACGCGGCAGGCGCGACGCCGCGCATGCCGTTCTGGAATGGCGATTATCCGTACCGCCCGTTCGAACTTGGAAAACGGATTGGAAAATTCCGAAGAGAGGTTGCGGAGAAAATTTCGGACGCGCGTAAGGGCGCAATTGAATTGCGCCCCTACGAAATCGAACAATGGCTGCAACGCGAGTACGTGCTTGACGAAAATTCTGCGCGCAATCTCATCGCGCACGTCCAACACCAACTCGACGCGGTCGGCGTGATGTCGTCCGACACGACCATCGTCGTCGAAACATTTCAGGACGCGATTGGCGAACCCAGGATGGTGATTCATTCGCCGTTCGGCGGACGCGTCAACGGCGCGTGGGCACTCGCCATTGCGAGTATGATGCGCGAACGCTTCGGCGTTGAACCCGAAACGCAGACGAACGACGACGGAATGATTTTTCGGTTTCCGCGTTCAACCGAACCCCCTGTTGATATTGTGCGGCAACTGACGCCCGCCAATGCGCGCGAACGTATTTTGCGCCAATTGCCCAACTCCGCCATCTTCGGCGCGCGGTTTCGGATGAACGCGGCGCGCGCGCTGCTCCTACCCAAAGCGCGCGGACGCAAACGCACACCGTTCTGGTTGCAGCGACTGAAAGCGAAGGATTTGCTCGCGTCCGTGCGCGCATACGATGACTTTCCTATCGTCGCAGAAACGTATCGCGATTGTCTGCGCGACGTTTTCGATTTGCCACACCTCGAAGAAGTTTTATCGAAGATCCAAAGCGGCGAGATTCAGGTCAAGCCAATCGAAACGATCGCGCCGTCGCCCGTCGCGGCGGGCTTGCTCTTCAATTTCATCAGCGTCTATATGTACGAGTGGGACGCACCGAAAGCCGAACGGCAGATGCAATCGCTCGCGCTCTCGCGCGAAATGCTGGACGACGTGATGCGTGATGGCGTGAAGCACGACCTGCTCAAGCCCGAAGCGATTGTCGAAGTGGAACGCCGCGCGCAACACGACGCGCCTGGCTTCCAAGCGCGCAGCGCGGAAGAACTCGCACTGATTCTGCATGAACTCGGAGACCTGACGATGGACGAAATCATCGCGCGCTGTACGGGTGACGCACGCGCGTGGCTCGCGCAACTCGCCGCGCAAAACCGCATCGTCGAAATTTCGATTGCCACGCGACGCGACAGCGCAACACGTTGGATTCCTGCAGAACTCGCCGCCGAGTACCAAGCACTTGAACGCAGCGAAATTATTTTGCGCCGCTTGCTCGCACACTCTGGCATTCTGACGCGCGACGATATCTTGAATCGTTACGCGTTCGACGAAACCTGGCTCGACGAAACGCTCAACCAACTCATCGCTTCACGCGAAATCGTTCCAATCTCCAAGCTCCAACCCCTCGACGGAGTTTACCCTGAGGAACGAAGGGCTCAGGGCAAGCCTCCAATCTCTGAACTCGTTGACCGCCGCAACCTGGAACAAATCCATCGCCGCACGCTCTCGTTGCTCCGCAAAGAAATCCAGCCCGTTTCGCTTTACCAGTATGCCGATTTTCTTGCGCGCTGGCAGCATCTCGCGCCGCGCTTGGCTGGCGACGACGCATTGCCGCGCGCGCTCGAACAACTGCGCGGCGTCGCGCTGCCGCTCGCCGTTTGGGAACACGACGTACTCCCCGCACGCGTCGCGGATTTCGACGCGCACAATCTCGATGCGCTGTGCCAACGCGGCGAACTGATTTGGGTTGCGAACAAAACGCGCGTACGATTTTTCGCGCGCGGTGAAGGCATGCTGTTTCTCGATGCGCCCGATGAATCGGCATTGAGCGCGGACGCGCAAGAAATTCTTGCGTACTTGAAATCGGAAGGCGCGTCGTTCACGGCGGACATCGTCGGGGCGTTTAACAAAACGCCCCTACCCGCGCTCGCGGAATTGCTCGCGGCGGGATTGGTGACGAACGATTCGTTGGACGCGGCGCGCCGCGTGGGGGCGTTTCATGGTGTGGGAGCGTTTCATGAAACACCCCTACAATCCGATCTCACCGCGCGCCTGGCGAACGTGCCGCGCCCACTCACGCACACGCGTTATCGCGATGCAAAACGGCGCGTCACAAAACGTCTGCGCGCGGAGGCGCCAACTATCGCGCAACCGCAGGGTCGGTGGTCGCTCGCGCATCGCGCGTCGGTGCTGGGGCAAATGTCGGATGAAGAGCGCTCCGAGAAACGCGCACGCGTGTATCTTGCGCGCTATGGCGTCGTCACGCGCGAATGTTTGGAACGCGAAGACCGTGGGGGCGACTGGGCGACGCTGTATCCCGTGTTCAATCGTTGGGAAATGCGCGGCGAAATTCGGCGCGGCTATTTCGTCGAGGGATTGAGCGGCGTCCAATTCGCGCACAAAGACGCAGTCGAACAATTGCGCGCTGCGCCAACCGACGCGATGATCGTCGTCAACGCGACCGATCCCGCGAACATCGCCGATCTCGCGCGCGTCGCGTCCACGCACGTCGCCTTGTGGCGCGGTCAACCGATTGTGATCGCGGAGGACCATGGCGAACGCATCATTGCGCACGGTGCAGCAAGCGCGCTCAAGCGCGCACTCCAAACGTTTTTTGAGCGCGCGCCGCGCCGCGTCGTCGTCAAACAGTGGAATGGTGCGAACGTGCGTGGCAGTGACGGCGAAGCGATTCTGCAATCGCTTGGATTTTATCGCACGCCGACAGGGATGGAGAAATAGCGATGTCGCTGTTTTCTGATCTGGCAAACCTCGGCGACGCGCTTGCCACGACCAAAAAGAAACTCGAACATCGCGCGCTCATCGGCACGTACTTGAAGACGCTGCCGCCCGATGAGATCGCAATTGCCGCGCGCTGGCTGATTGGTCGCGTGTTTCCAGAGAGCGACCCACGCATTTTGAATCTGTCGGGCTCGGCGATTGACCGCGTCCTGGAACAAATCACGGGCGCGATCAACTGGGACGCGATTGCCGGTGCGGTAGATTTCGGCGACGCGGTCGAAAAATGGTTGACGCCCCGCCAACACGCGCGGCAAGGCAAGCCGCTGCAACTGCTACAGGTTTACCGCACATACGAAGCGATTGCCAAGGACACGGGACCTGGGTCGCGCGAACGCAAAGACGAACGGCTGCGTGAATTGTTGGCGCGCGCGGCACCGCGCGAAGCAAAATACATCGTCAAGCACCTCGTCAAGGAAATGCACGTCGGCGTGAGCGAAGGTACCCTGCTTGACGCGATTGCCGACGCGTCGGGCGTGCCTGACGCGACGATTCGCCGCGCGAATCAGGTGAGCGGCGATGTGGGAGAGGTCGCGCGCGTCGTGCTGAGTGAAGGCGCGCGCGGTTTGGGACGAATGGCAATGCACGTTGGCGTACCGCTGAAACCGATGCTCACGCAGAGCGCGGCGGATGTTTCCGATGCGTTCGCGAAAATGGAAGGCGCGTTCGCGCTGGAATGCAAATTCGACGGTGCGCGCGTGCAGATTCACAAGCGCGGCAATTCGGTGCAACTCTTTTCGCGGCAACTGTCGGACATTACCGTGTCACTGCCGGAAATCGCCGATGCTGCACGCCGCGAGATTCGCGCGCGTGATGCGGTTTTGGAAGGCGAAGTGATCGCGCTGACGGACGAGGGCAAGCCGCGTCCGTTCCAGGATGTGATTCGGCGATTTGGAAGGGCGCGAGATCGAACAGACGCAGCGCGACATTCCGCTGAGACTCTACCTCTTCGACGCGCTCCTCGTCGATGGCACAAGTTTGCTCGACATGCCGAACTCGGAGCGATGGGACAAACTGCAGGCGGTACGCGGCGCGCTCGCATGTGCCGAACGGATCGTGCCGCGCGATGTCGCGGAGGGGGAAGCGTTTCTGCGCCGTGCGCGCGACGCGGGGCACGAAGGGCTGATGGCGAAAAATGTCGCGTCGCCGTACGCGCCGGGCGAACGCGGCAAACACTGGCTCAAGATCAAGCCTGTGATTACACTCGACCTCGTCATCGTCGCGGCGAATTGGGGCTACGGTCGGCGCACCGGTTGGCTGTCGAACGTGCATCTCGCCGCGCGTGATGCCGAGACCGGCAAGTTTCTCGAAGTCGGCAAGACGTTCAAGGGATTGACTGACGCGGAATTCAAATCGCTGACCGAAAAATTGCTCGCGGACAAGATTTCGGAAAAGCGCGGCATGGTGTGGGTCAAGCCGAGTGTCGTCGTCGAGGTGGCGTTCAACAACGTTCAGCGTTCGCCGCGCTATCCGGGCGGTGTCGCACTGCGCCTCGCGCGCATCGTCAATTTCCGCCCGGACAAATCGGTAGAAGAGATCGAAACGATCCAGCGGTTGCGTGAGTTGATGTGAGACTACTTGATTTTGCGCGGGCTTGGGATATAATAGCGGCGCAGCATCAAGAAAGAGGGGCGGAATGATTCGTGAAGTTGAACAGTAGCGCCTGGCATGAGCCGAGTTGTGCCGCCAATACCGGGTGCGCCAATTGCGCCTGTTTGGTTCGGCGGCAACCGGCGCATTCGCGCCTGCCACGAGCGATCTGGATTTTGTTGCCGAGTTTGCCGATACCCAAGCCGCCGATTACGCCGACCGCTATCTCGATTTTGCCGAGGCATTGGAGCGGTTGTTCAACCGTCCGGTGGATGTGCTGACCAAACGGGCAATTCGCAATCCCTATTTCCGCGCTGAAGTGGAGCGCACGGCGCAAATGCTCTATGAAGACCACGCTCAAAAAACGCTTGCTTGACGCGCTGAATGCTTGCCACGCTATTCAGTCGTTTGTAGCGAACTGCACCTTCGCTGAGTACGAGCAAAATCAAATGCTACGTTCGACAGTCGAGCGGCCGTTTGAAATCATCGGAGAAGCCCTGAATCAAGCGGAAATAGACAGCCCTGAATTATCCGCGTTGATTCCCGATGTGCGCCGAATCGTCGGGATGCGTAATCGGATCATTCATGGCTATGCCAATGTGGATGATGAACTGCTGTGGCAAACGATTCAACCGCACGTTCCTCCGTTGACGCAACGTCTCACAGAGTTGTTGGAATCTGACACGTGATTTGATTTTGCGCGGACTTGGAATATGATACCGACGCAACACCAAACTTTGACACAAGGAAAGAGGATAGCCAGACCAAGACCAGTTTGCAGAGGGACTGATGCTTTGCATTTGCACGGGCAAGGGCGCCAGCGTAGAAACGAATCACGGGATGAAATAGCACCTGTTCATTGGCGCGCGTTTGCGCGTTGATGGCAGGTGCTTTTGTTACCATGCTTTGCCTGTACTGCGTTCCTACGGATTTCGCCGCGGCGACGGGGTGCTAGCGTCTCCCGAACTTCAATGTCGAGAAATTGACAAGATGAAAACCGCTGCTACTGTTGACCAAGCTACGAATGCTGAGGACTGGTATTGATGAGCGCAAAGAGGAACAGACCAAATTACTTTGTCCAAAGCGGGCTTAAAGAGATCTCACTGTACTGAACCCCAAAAACTGGACGTCTCCGAAAGAAACATTTTGGAGTATACTGCTCACAGAAAGGGGTTCCCATGGGCCAGCACAAGCAGTACTCGCCTGATTTCAAAGTAAAGGTCGTCCTTGAAACTCTTCATGGTCAGAAGAGCCAGGCACAAGTTTGTCGTGAAAACAATGTCGCTGACAAATTGGTCTCACGCTGGCGTCAAGAGTTCCTTGAACGCGCGCCAGAGATTTCCGAGACCGCCCGGATGCGCTCGGCGGAACAAGCGCGCATTGTGGAGCTTGAACACCTGGTCGGTCAACTGACGCTGGAACTTAACATCTTAAAAGAGGTGTTTCGCCGGCAGATTCATCCCGAACCTGAGTTGAGATTCTAGTTGAGCAATGCCCCGCCATTGGTTCGCGCGCGGAACGGGTGCGTGTGAGGGGACTGCGTTGGCCCGTCGAGACCACCTTGGAGGAGGGCAAGGATGAACTGTGTATGGATCACTATCCAACGCGGAGTTGGGTGAGTTGGCATCATCACATGGCTCAAACGTTGATGGCACATTTGTTCCTGATGCGCTTGCGCTTTGTATTCAAAAAAGGTTCTGCGTTGACCACGGCACAAGCGCGCCCGCTAGTCGCACGGGTTTTGGAAGACGAGCAAGAACGAAAACCAGACATTCTCTCCGCCATTGCCGATCATCAACAACGGAACTACGCCGCGTATTGCTCGTATCGCCGACGAACACTCGAGCGAAACGCCTGATTTTTACTTGGGCGTCTACTGAACGCAAAGTCTCAGATTACCCCAAAGTCTCGGAGTAATATTAGGACAACCCGTGAAACGTATCGCGTTATCTGTAATTTTTGTAACCTATGTCTTGCTCGCCGCCCTCTACGCCCTCTTCACCCCCAAATGGCAGACGCCTGACGAGCCCGCGCATTTCAACTACGTCCGCCATATCGCGGAGACGGGCACGCTGCCTGTGCTTCAACGCGGCGATTACGACCAGGCGTACCTGGAGCACATCAAAGCGGCAAAGTTTCCGCCGCCGATGCCGATTGATTCGATTCGCTACGAGTCGTACCAGCCGCCGCTGTACTATCTTGCCGCAACGCCCGTGTATCTCGTCGCGCGCGGTTTCGGAATGGATACGACGGTGATCGCGCTGCGACTGTTCTCCGTCGCGCTCGGCGTGATCGTCCTGCTCGTCGCGTTTCGCATCGTGCGCGAGATTTTCCCCGACGACGACTGGCTCGCGCTCGCGACGGTCGGTTTGATGGCGACGGTGCCACAACACCTCGCGGTCAGTGCGTCCATCAGCAACGATCTTGCCGCCGAACTCGTGCTGGTGCTGATCTTGTGGCTTGCCGTCAAGCGCGCGAAAAACGCGCTCTCGAATCGTGGCTTTGTGATTCTTGGTGGAATACTCTTTGGCGCGGCACTGCTGACGAAAACAACCCCCTACGCGCCTGGTGCGCTCCTGCTCATCGCCGCTGAAATTGCGCGTGTCCACGTTTCGAAAATACGTTTCACGTTTTACGTTTTACGCAACTTGTTCCATGTCTTCGTTCTCGCTATTGTCTTTGCCGCGCCCATGTTCATCCGCAACGCACTCACTTATGGCATCACCGATCCGCTGGGGCTGGCGCGGCACGACGCGATCGTGATCGGTCAGCCGACGACGGCGGAGATGATCGCGCGATACGGTTTTCCGCGCATCGCCTTCGATTTCTTCGCGGTCACGTTCAAATCGTTCTGGGCGCAGTTTGGGTGGATGGGCGTGTTGGTGAACGACCGCATCTATGTCGCGCTGTTCTTGCTGTGCGCTGTCGCCCTGCTCGGGTTCGCGTTTTACGCTTTACACATTCTCCGCCACCGCGAGTTGCTAACTGACGCGCAACACTGGTGCATCGGCTTGCTGCTTCTGTTGCTCGTCGTCGCGATTGCTGATTACATCGGTTACAATTTCAAGTTCCTGCAATTTCAGGGGCGCTATCTTTTTCCTGCACTAATCGCTGTCACATTCTTTCTCGTGATCGGCTTGCGCGAACTGATCGCGCGCGAGCATCAGCGCGTTGTGTTTGCGTTGTTGTATGGCGCGATGCTTGTGTTGGATTTGGCGTGTTTATTCTTGTTCATCGTGCCACAATTAAGATCGTAATTCTAAATTCTAAATTCGAAATTCAAAATTCGCGCACAAGAGAGTGGGAATCTAGGATCTAGAATTTAGAATTGCGAATTTCGAATTCAGGAGCTTCTATGGGCTTACTCAACCAACTCAAATCACTTTTCTCATCTTCCCCCACGGGCGATCCCAAGGCGCTGATGCTGTACGTCAAATGCAAACGTTGTGGCACACCGCTTGCCGTGCGCGTGAATCTGGCGAACGATCTCAGCGCGGATTACGAAAGCGGCGGTTACGTCCTTAACAAAGAGATGATGGACGGCAAATGTTTTACGCTGATGCGCGCCGAAGTTCGCTTTGACACAGGACGCAAAATCGTCGCGCAAAAAGTGGATGGGGGCGAGTTCATCACGCGCGAAGAGTACGAAGCAATGACAAATGACAAATGACCGTGCTCAACCCAATCCCCCTGCCGATCAGCCAGCACCGCGTGCTCCAACGCTAAACGTGCGACGTCTGCATTGGTCGCAGAGACGTGCCAACCCAAGGTACGGATGGTTTCGTTCAACGCCGTTTCATTGATGGCGGCACGCACTGGGTGCTGGGCGGGTTTGACTCCCCGCGCCGGACGTTGACCCTCGGCGCGCACGCGGCGTGGGCTCACCGAGGTCGAGTAGGTCAACTGGAATATTCCCGTGAGGGGTGGGCGCACCCCAATCGCCTCAGCCGCCTGACGCAATGGGTGGCGACTCCTAAAACGCCGCTTGCCACGCCCCCGCTGATGGAGGGCTTGGCTTTCGGCTTGGGCACGTGCGCATCGTGGCCGTAAGCGCACTTCGCCCACACGCACTGGGCGCGCAACGAGCGCACGACCCAACCTCGTTCCGACCAACCGAGGGGCGACCCAGGGAGTTCCGCCGGAATGGTCGCAACACGCTCAAAACCCTCGGCAATCCGCTCGGGGAGTCCATCCGCACGGGGGCGATACACAAGCCTGCGCGCTGGCTCACCCATCCAGATGGGTGGCAGATAGGCGTGCCACTCCGTTTCAGGGAGCGGGCGCGCGGATAAGAGCATCCGAGAGAGAGCATCACCCGCGGGGAGCACGGCGCGGGTGTGGAGCGCACCTATCTGGCAGTCCCCAACATAGAGCCAGCCGCGACGCCCTACGCCTGGGCGCACGCGCGCAATCGCAGGAACGTCGAGTGGGTCATCGGCGCGTTGGGCTGCCACCACCCGCGTGGCGACGGGCATCCCCGAAGGATCAAGGACGCCGAGCATGACCTTGACCTGCGGCCAATCTGGGCGATGGTCTTGGCGGTGCCCCAACGGGAACAGGCCGTCAGGCGTAAACTGCCAGCAGCCGGTCGCGCGGGTCTTATCCGTCAATTGTACCAGTAGGGTCAGCACTATGTTCGACATGGCATGTGAGCCATTTTCGGCATCGCCAGACTGAGTATATCACTCAGACAGGTCAGAAAATCAGTATACCGGTTACTCTTGGGTTTCGCGGTCTTCGGCACACCGGTGATCACGCATCCGTGATTGCAGGAGTCTTGCGGTGGGCAGAACATCACATTGTTCTGCCCACTATTCCAGTTGGGATTATCACGAAAGACTCATCACGCTTTAACGCTATTTTAATGGGGCGCGGGCTCAATACAAATTGGGCAGAATGGGCCTTGGGAAGCAAAAACGTGCAAGTTGCTTTTGCGGTTGCTGGATGAAAGATGACAACATCCAGATGGTTTGAAGCGGTGATCGGAGCCGAGATCGGAGTGGGAGTCG